>Ga0247825_10001516_pt1 | contig 15253 bp, 13 predicted proteins | sample 13C_Vanillin_Day_FD_194413 | JGI IMG/M metagenome (GOLD analysis project Ga0247825, IMG submission 194413) | Soil microbial communities from agricultural site in Penn Yan, New York, United States - 13C_Vanillin_Day48 | ecosystem: Environmental > Terrestrial > Soil > Agricultural land | place... | reverse complement strand
TCGAAATACAGGGTCGTCACGTCGTAGAGAATCAGGGACAGGCCTCCGGTCGTCGCGGCATGCTCGAAGCATTTCGTGGCGACACGATCCTGGTAATCGCTTGTAGCGCAACGCTTGAGTGCGTTGGCGTAGGTGTTGCGGTGGGCTGGGGTCAGGCCGATCTCGCCGACGACTCGGGCGGTGTCGCTCATCGAGGTCGGCTCCACGAGTCGACCGAGGACCAACTGGAAGAACGCGTCGTCGTCAATCGCATCGAACCCCAACCTGCGCCATCCGGTCTCGATCACCTCGATCAGCCAGCGGGATCGTTTCGCCGCGATCACCGACCCGCGCTCACCACCGCCGAGGCCGAGGTCGAGTTCCTGCTGGCCGGCCTGCAACTTCTCCCGAGCCGTCTGCAGCAGGGCCGTCAACTCGCCGTCCGTGTGTGCGGAGCCGAGGTGCTCGACGACTTTGTCGCGGCGGCCCTGCTTGACCGCGATCTGCACCGCCGTCGCCCCGGATGCAGTCCGAACTTTGCGAATGTACGCCGCCACCTGCCAGATCCTACCGACCGGTTAGTGTGCCAAATCCCGAACCAACAAGCTCTCTACCAGCGCAGACGCCACGTCGACCCTGGCAATCCCCTCCGACCTGTGCAAGTCAGGTCTGACGTCGCGCTCTGCAGCGTCGCCTAAGTCTCGACAGTCAGCAGTCGTGCGCTTGGTTCCTTTGTAAGGGATGTTTAAGAAGCAAGCTCGCAGAAATTGCCGCCAGGTATACGATCGATCATGAGTCGGCTGGTTTCCTGTGCGCAGGCTGCAAAGGCGCGGACTTCCGGCCTCGTCTCCTCCTGGTTGAATGCAACAGCGATTTCGGATGGGGCGGCATCACTGAGCGGAATCGCATTGAGCGACGGGTCTTCAAGGCCCATACGCCAGGCGCTCCCCGCAATCGGCATAAGAACATCGTCGAACATTAGGGTGAATTTCAATTCTGCGATCGTCACCGCTGATGTGCTACGGGTTTGTCCGGGTTCCTGGCGGATATCGTTCAGGAGCCAGAAATCGACCCATTTACGAGGAACATTGACAAGATCAATCATGGGTTCGTAGAGGATGTCGTCGACAGATAAGCTGCTTGCGTCCGCGAGGGGGTGGCTCTTACTCATGCACACCATTCGGGGTTCGCGGAAGAGCGGCAGAACGGTAAGACGATCTTCCGAGCACGGTGGGCGCACAAGTGCGATGTCAACGTTGCCGGCCGTCAGTCCGCTGAACTGTTCCTCGAAAGTACACTCATGGATTTTGATAGGTACGCCAGGATATGCGTCCTTGAAAGCCCTTACGATAGGCACGGTCAGTTCTGCTGCTGCAATCTGTCCAGCCATCAGACCTACGACTAGGGGACGCGCTACCGCAGTGTCCCGGACCTTCTGGACCGCGTGATCGAATCTGCTGATGAGATGCCGCGCCTGATCGAGCAGAACGACGCCAGCGGGGGTCAGCTCAACTCCGCGGTGGGAGCGTTCGAGGAGCTCCACGCCGATCTCTCGCTCCAACCTGCGAATGACCTGCGAAACCTGAGGTTGGGCAATGAAGCACTTCTGAGCCGCGCGACGAATGCTGCCTTCTTCAGCTACGGCAACGAACATCTTCATGTGCCGTACGTCCATGTCCATCTTTGTGTACTCCTGACTGTCTGGACGACCGTGGCGCGAGCGACAGCCATCCCTTCTGTGATCTACCTTACAGACGGTCGCTCATGTCAAGTGTCTCGTGTGCCGACTATCAGTCGGCGGCTTCCTGCCTAGCCAGCTGCTGATGCGGCAGATCCCGTTTCGGCCCGTAGCCGCCGGCTTCTCGAACTCGGTCCCGGTATCGCCCCGTACGCGGTCCCGGTCTCCCGCCGGCCGCGTTTCTCGTGCAGCCGCCATCCGTCCAAGACTCGCCAGGGGCAGGCACCGACCTCCAACTCGTCGTCCCTGCTGGTCGTAACGAGTGATCACAGCTCGCCAGATGTATCCATCCTCAACCGCGCGCAGCGAGCGTAGTTCGCCCGCGGTTCCAAGGTGCGAGATCGGACATCTGGGCATCCTGGTCAGGGCTCAACTCTGACCGGGTCCAGGCCGCGGCCGACCTCCTTTGGCGTATCCGGTTTGCGACACCCCGTCATGCACATCGAGTCGTTAACGAGTCCCCTTGTCGCGCCGCAGCCCACCGTCCTGCTGGCTTTCCCACGCGACGGCGTGTTCGCAGGCTTCGTTGCCCGCCCTCGCTCCGACGTCTCGAGCGACTGTGATGCGGCCCGTTGTGCGAGAAATAGATCCACGACACCGATGAGCAGCATCGGATTACATTTCTGTGCCTCGTGCTGGTCGATGGAGATGGACCGATACGAAAACCGCAGCACGTGAGAGCAATCACGTACCTACCGGCAGTGTGATCCACAACATAGCGTTCCTGTGCAGAGCCAAATAGCGGCCCGTATTGACAGCTCGCGGGACAACTCAGCGTGAAGACGTTAAGGAAGGACAAAGGGATGGCAAGCGCCGATTTTGATGCACTCAGAGCCCACTACCAGTCGATGACTGATCGGATGGCCGCGAATCCGGAAATGGATCTTGCCGCGCTGCGGTCCATGCTCGAAGAACTCGCCACGCGAGCGAAAGAACCCGAAGGTGTGTCATACGTTGAATCCGACGTTGGCGGGATGCGGGCACTGTGGGGTGTGCCCGACGACGCCGCATACGATCGGGTCATCCTCTACTTCCATGGAGGAGGCTTTGTCTCCAACTCGACCTACAGACATCGTAAGATGGCGGCGCATCTTTGCTAAAGCAACGGGTGCACGTGTCCTCCTGCCCGAATATCGATTGGCACCTGAGCACCCATTCCCCTCCCAGCTCGACGACGCCGTCCGCGCATACCAGTGGATACTGGGACAAGGGCTCGGGGCCGATCGAATCGCTACTGCTGGTGACTCTGCCGGCGGCAATCTTGCTATCAGTACAGTGCTGAAGCTTCGTGAAAGCGGACAGCCCCTGCCGACCGCAATCGTTGGCTTCTCGCCATGGTTGGACATGGAACATCTCGGTAAGACGCTCGAGACGAACGCCGAAACGGATGCCCTCGTCAGTCGAGAGGTAGTAGAAATGATGTCGACGATGCTCCTGGGTGAGGGATCTCCCACGGACCCGCTCGCGAATCCACTCCATGCCGACCTCGCTGGATTGCCGCCGCTGCTGGTGATCGCCGGTGGCTCCGAGACGCTGCTGAACGACTCCGAGCGGCTCGCTGACCGAGCCGTTGCGGCAGGAGTCGAAGCCGAACTCAGTACATATTCAGGACAACAGCACGTCTTCACATTCATGGCGGGACGGGCCGCAGAGGCGGACACAGCCATTGCCGAGGCCGGGGCGTGGCTCCGGACGAGGCTTGGACTCAGCTGAAATATTAACGCGGGGAACCCTTCTCCGCAGCACGTCGTTGTCGCACACAAAACAAGGAGACGAAAGTGTCGGTTCATACCCAGGTTTCCCCGGGGGAGAAAGATAGCCGCAACGGAGAGTTCGACGCAGTCGTAGTCGGGGCAGGTATCGGAGGAATCCGAATGCTCCACGAGCTGCGGCAACTGGGTCTCTCGGTCCAGGTTATCGAAGCGGCACCGGAGGTAGGCGGCACCTGGTTCTGGAACCGCTATCCCGGGGCGCGCACAGACAGCGAGAGTTGGGTATATGCGTACTCGTTCTCGAAGGAGCTGCAGGATGAGTGGGATTGGTCTGAGCGATTCGCGGCTCAGCCTGAGGCACTTGCGTATCTGAAGCATGTTGTCGATAGGTTCGACATGCGGAAAGATATCCTCTTCAACACTCGCGTCAATTCCGCGATCTATGATGAACGGTCCCATAAATGGACTATCACCACCGAGCACGGCGAAACGTACACGTGCAAGTACTTCATTCCCGCCTCGGGGCTGTTGTCGCTACCATACAAGCCGGACTTCGCAGGTCTCGATACCTTTCAGGGAGAGTGGTATGTAACCGGAAATTGGCCGGAGGAGAAGGTCGATTTCACGGGTAAGCGGGTCGCGGTTATCGGAACTGGCGCGACTGCTGTGCAGGTTGTCCCCATTGTGGCCCTCACGGCCGAGCAGCTGACGGTTTTCCAGCGTACGCCGAACTACGTAATGCCAGGTCGCAATTATATCTTGACGGAAGACGAGCGCCAGTCCATTCGGGCAAACTCGGACACCATTTGGGCGATGGCACGCGAGCATTTCTTCGGATTCGCCATGGCTCCTGCAGGGCGCGTAATGGCCGATTACACATCGGAGGAACAGCAGAAGATTCTCGAGGGTGGCTGGGAGGCCGGTGGGTTCCGGTTCATCTTTGAGACATTCGACGACCTTCTGGTTAACGACGAATCGAACGCAATCGCCTCCGAATTCGTGCGGAACAAAATTCGCGCGATCGTCAAGGACCCAGAAACCGCAGAGATGCTTTGCCCGAAGGATTACCCACTTGCGGGAAAGCGGCCTCCGCTCGGCCACTTCTATTATGAGACCTTCAACCGCGATAATGTATCGCTCGTGGACGTCAACAACAACCCAATCACAGAGATTTCCGAAAAGGGAATCCGTGTTGGAAACGACGAGTACGAAGCTGAGGTGATCATCTTCGCCACCGGTTTCGACGCAGGGACGGGCGCGCTGACCCATATGAACGTGCAAGGAAGAGGTGGTGTGACTCTCGAGGAAAAGTGGGAGCACGGACCGAGGACGCACCTCGGCATTGGTGTCGATGCCTTCCCGAACATGTTCATGATTTCCGGTCCACAAACGCCATTCGCCAATATTCCAGTAGTCATCGAAGGTGCCGTTCAGTGGATCGGCCAGGCGATCAAGTCCCTCCGGGACAACGGTCTCGACCGGATTGAGGCGACACCCGATGCGACCGAAGCGTGGAATGACCATATAGCGCAGATCGTCAATGCGACAGTACTGTCCAAGGGCAAGCGTTCATGGTTCTTCGGCGACAATGTGCCAGGCAAGGCGCACGCATCCCTCTTCTACTTCGGTGGCGCAGGAGCATACAGAAAAGAGTGTCTGACCTCCGCGGAGAACAATTACGACGGATTCGTCGTGTCTTAAACAAAACCGGCAACGGTCAGTAATATGAGCACCGTATAAAAGAAGCAATTCCTGACCGTTGCCGGGGCGCGGACCGGCGTGGGTGACACAAGTAAGTCCCTCGCTCTCACTACACCCGATAACACCGGTCAGGCCCCATGAGCCCGACCGGCGCTGGGGTGTTCCGGCCGTGTGGAGGCCGCGCACAACGAAGGTGGCGGGATCGCGAACAATTTCGACCCGGTTTGCGGACCAAGTTCGGCCAATTTGATGCGATCGTTCGGAACAGTTGACTGCGTTGGTCAATGAGTTCCTCACCATTCGCCCAGCGGTTGCACTCGGGCACCGAAGGGACTCGCACGAAGCAAATTCCTACCACGGCCAGGACCGACATCGTCGCGTGTCTTGAACCGTGAGTGGCGGCAGTCGCCGCACCCGCCTGAAGTTGAGGCATTCAGTGTCGCGTATGTCCACCCCGCCCTCGACGTTTTGAACACATGAGGAAAGCGAACAACGTATGAAAGCCTTGAAGCTGGTCAGCCCTGGAACAATAGAACTCCAGGAGGTTCCGATTCCAGAAATCGGCGCTGATGAAGTGCTCATCAAGGTTGCTGGTGCCGGACTGTGCCAATCTGATCTGCACATACTCGAAATGGACGAATCGTGGCCGTTCTTCGGCGGTACGATGGGTCACGAGACCGCAGGCTACGTGGACCGTGTGGGTTCGCAGGTGACCGGATACAAACTCGGTGATGCAGTACTTGTAAGTGTTATCTGGGGCTGTGGCCATTGTCGTGCCTGCACCGTGGGGCGTGACAACGCCTGCGCGACAAACGGTAATCGCACACAGTTTCCTACTACGCCGGGCATCGGACCAGATGGCGGCATGGCCGAGTACATGAAGGTCAGAGCTCGGCACTTGGACAGGATCGGGGACCTTGATCCGGCGTCCGCAGCACCTTTGGCGGACGCCGGGGTTACGCCGATGCACGCAATCAACAACGTCAGGGACCGGCTCACACCGGACGCGACTGCCGTAGTCATCGGCGTGGGCGGTTTAGGTCACATGGCAGTTCAAATCCTGTCGGCCACAGCAGGGTCGCGGGTCATTGCGGTCGATACCGACGAGAGCCGGCTCAGAGCCGCCCGGATGATCGGTGCCGACTTAGCCCTTCGGAACGACGAAACCACCGTCTCGAGCATCCTCGACGAAACACAAGGCTATGGTGTCGACGTCGTGCTGGACTTCGTGGGAACGCGGGACACCGTCGACGTCACGAGACGGATCGTGGCCCCGGAGGGCGCAATCCAACTCATCGGGCTGGGTGGAGGAACGCTTATCTACCCTACGGGTAATGACGGCCCCACCCTGCCCTGGGGAGTTCGGCTCCAACGTTCCTACGGCGGCACCCGAGTCGATCAACTTGACGTCATCGCACTTGCCCAGCAGGGAAAGGTGACGGTGCATACGGTTCCATATCCTCTCACTGACGCCGCAAGAGCCTTCGATGACCTTGCCCAGGGACGAGTATCGGGACGTGCAGTCCTCATTCCCTAAAACCGATGCACCAGGAAAGTTGTCGAGCGGACCGTTATCTTCTGCCTGTCTCTCACGTTGTGCGGACAGGCAATGCAGTGCATGGCCGACACCAAGTACCCTGCGAAGCTGCCCGCGTCTGGCGTCGTCTCCGAGGTTGGAAAGGAGGGTCTTGATGCAAAGTCAAATGAAGATGGCTCTGCGAATGCTGGATTCCGGGCACGGCGCTCGTGGACATGCACCTCACGTCGCGCATTTCGGGCCCGAGGTGCACAACATATGCGTGGCGTCCGGGGACAGCAGGTTGGTGTCCGTTGATTCCGCTGAAAGCAGATTCCATGAGAAGAGGATTGACGGTCGCTTTCGGATGACTCATTTGGCTTGATTCGAGGCGTCCCTGTGGCTGACTACTCGCTCCCGTCGGTCGCATCCGTGTCAGGGTCGGGGGCGCGGTGTGGCTACCGTTCCTGGTGGCGTTCGTCGTCGCGATCATTGCGCGTCTGGGAGGGTTTGCAGAGGTTGGACTGCCTCGACGAGGACGAAATCCCGCACCTGCTGACCCAGGAGTTCTCCGCTCTGCCGTGGAACTCGCAGTACAGGTCACTCGAGCAGACCGCCAAGTGTTGCGGATGGGATCCGATATCAGACCTTGATTCGCAACATATCAGCACTTTTCGCGGACTTCCGCCTACTGCGACGACACCTACCAGACCGGGGCACTCCATTTCCGGAAGCGCCCGTTCATCGGTGGCCGTCGACGCGGGCCTTACTCGCCCTGATACGTCGCCTTGCCTGGCCCGTCATCGATGAAGGACTGAAAGCCGGTCGCCCGGTCCTTCGTGTCGAAGATTTCCACGAAGAGACGTTCCTCGATTCGCAACCCGGTCGCGAGATCGACCTGCATTCCGAGGTCGATGGCTCGTTTGGAATAGGAAATCGCCAGAGAGGCACCGCTGCTGAACTGTCCCGCCCACGCGAGAGCGGCGTCGTAGACCTCACCGGGCGCGACGACTTCGTCGACGAGTCCGATGTCGAACGCTTCGCGGGCGCCGATGACCCGCCCGGTGAATATGAGGTCCTTGGCCTTGGATGGACCGATCAACCGAGCCAATCGCTGGGTGCCCCCGCCTCCGGGCATGATGCCGAGGCTGGTCTCCGGGAGCCCGAGCCTCGCATCCTCGGCGGCAATTCTTCGGTCCGCCCCTAGCGACAACTCGAGACCGCCACCGACTGCGAGCCCGGTGATGGCCATGACGGTCGGCTTGACAATCTCCGCGATGGCACCCAGGTCGTTTTGGAGACGCCGGGCATCTGCACGAAGTTCGGCCGTGCTCATGGAGTGCATCTCCTTGACGTCGGCACCGGCAGCCAACGTCTTCGGGCCTCCGTACACCACCACGCCGTTGATATCGGCGCGCCGGTTCGTCTCCTCGGCGGCGGCGGCAATCTCCATCTGCACTTGTCGGCTGAGCGGATTGAGTGGCGGACGATCGATCCGGATGGTTCCGACGCCGGGATGATCGTCGGTTGTCTCGAGATTCACGAACCGAGCCATGGGGTTTCCTTACCTCACAAGTTGATGTCAGCGGTTGTCACACACTTGCATCAATACCGACACCGCATACCTCGATGACCTTCCCGGTGATGCAGCTCGACAGATCGGGCGCCAGAAAGTCGCCGGCCGGCTACCTCATGTGGTTCACCCGACAGTGCCCGCGAGGAGATGGCACCCGTGCTCGAGCAGCTCCCGAGCATCCACTTCCAGCGCAGACCGTGGTCGCGGTCACTACTCACAGGCTTCCTCCAAAAATGATGCAGTAGTTTGCCAGCGTGTTTGCCGACTCTGTCAGGCCTTTTGATCCGGCCGTTCTTGCGTCCCACGACGTACTCTGCTTCCTCGTGCCAAACAGACAGGAATACGGACGGGTCGCGGCGATCGATGCACAGGCAGTATTTGGCACCGAGTTCCATGATCGCGGCTTGGCTGTGCAGCTCGTCGATCCGGTGTGAGAGTTCCGTCGAGTCCGTCATCAATTGTTCCTCGGGGCGATGGAGTTCACTGGTTCACGGGAAGCGGTGCCGGCGTCGGCGGCAGTGACGCGGTCCAGCTGACGTCTGCGTTTCCCGATCCAGGATTTGCTCTGCACCGGAAGGAGATCGAATCGGTCGCCTTCGCCGAACTGTGCCAGTTCTTCGCGCGCGGCCACCGGCCAGGATGGGTTGATGAGGGCCTCGCGACCAAAAGCCACCAGGTCGGCGGCGGCCGTGCGAATGACGTCGTCGGCTTGTAGTGCATCGGTGATGAGCCCGACCGCAAGAGTCGGAACTTCCGCTCTCCGGCGCAGATCGGCGGCGAGTTGCACCTGGTAGCCGGGCCGGATCTCGTTGTAATAGGGGCCGATTCCACCTGAGGAGCAGTCGATCAGGTCTACCCCGACCTCTTTCAACCGCCGCGCAAGCTCGATCGAGTCCTCGATGGTGATACCGTCTTGATCGCCGTCGATCACAGAGATACGCACAAATAGTGGGCGCTCGTCCGGCCACACCTCACGGACAGCTTCGGCAACCCGCAAGGGAAAGCGCATGCGTCCTTCGAGATCCCCGCCGAATTCGTCCGTTCGGGTGTTGCTCAGGGGCGACAGGAAGCTGTGCAGCAGATAACCGTGCGCTGCGTGGATCTCGAGGACGTCGAACCCGGCTTCGGCGGCACGCATGGCTGCAGATGTCCACGCGTCGAGCTGCTGTTCTAGCTCGGCAACGGTGAGAACAGATGGTCGTTGCGATCCCGCGGAGTGCGGTTCCTCCGTTACCGAATAGATGTCCCACCGGCTGTCCGCCGGCCGCTCCTCCTCGGAAACCCATGGTGGCAGAGTCGCGGCCTTCGCACCGGCATGGCCCAACTGCAATCCGATTCGGGCGCCGTACCCATGTGCGAAGTCGACGACGCGGCGCAACGACGGAATCTGAGAGTCATCCCATAACCCCAGGTCACCATAGGTAAGTCGCCCCTCGGGGCTGATCGCCGTGGCCCCGACCATCACCAAGCCGAACCCGCCGAGAGCGAAGCGGCCGAGATGGACAAGATGGTAATCATTGGCGATACCCCGGTTGGCCGAGTACTGACACATCGGCGAAACGACAGTCCGGTTTCGGAAGGTGACGCCGCGAAGGGTCCACCGGTCGAAGAGCCGATCAGGCTTGCCTTGCATTTTCGGTTCCCACCCTTTCCACATCGAGCAGCTAGATAGACGACTGTCACGCCGATGCGCCGCTTCCACTGAAATTAATCGATGGAATGATTTGATTGGAAAGCGCTAGGCCACCCGTCCGGTGGAATTATCGACATACAATTCGCAGTGACGGTCCGCAACTCTGTATGACCCGAGAGCTTCCTGCAACACTGATCCAGTAGTGTGACCTCGGAAGATCGAAGGTCTGCGCTAGACGTCCGCTCGGTTGGAAACTTGTAGACCGAGGGCCTGGGCCCATAGCTGAGTCAGGGTGGAAATGGCCGCTTTCTCGTCGAACTTTACGCCGTGGATGAACCACATCTGGGTAAAGTGTTCGATCATTCCGCCCAGCGCGGCTGCGGCGATTTTGGCATCGAGCCGAGAATCTACCGATCCCTCTTCCTGCAGTCGCCTAATCCCCGTTTCGTTGCGGCGCAGGAAGAGGTCCCGAATCTGCAATTTCAGATCACGAAACTGCGGATCTCGAATTGCCATTTCGTCGATGACTGCGATGAGCCAGGCGTTGCGCGCCGCTGCTGCAAAATACTGACGATTAGCGGCATCAATTCTCGAGATCGCGTCGTCCGGCACGTTGCTGTTCATTTGGGAGGCGCTGAACATTTCCCCTGCCACCATCGTGAACAGTTCGTGGAGTACAGCTTCCTTCGTTTCAAAATAATGGTAAAAAGTGCCGTACGATGTGCCGGACCGTTCCGCAATATCCGCGATCCGGGTTTCGCGGAATCCCCGTTCCTCGAAGAGTTCGCGTGCTGCTGCGACCAGGGCCCCGCGCGTACGACGCCCACGCTGGGTGGTCGGCTTCTCTTGCTGCGTAGGTCGGAGCGATGTAGCGGGGCGTGCAGTCCCTGTTTCGGATTGACTGCCATTATGTACTGTCATCTCGTGTAGCCCTCCTTCCGGGTTCCACCGCTGGGCCACGCACAGCGCATCGTCGCTTCTATCTTACGGTATCGATTTCTGCTGGTATCGACGCGCGTAAAGCCACCTTATTGATCTTTCCGGATGGCGTGAGCGGCAATGAGTGACTACGTGAATTCGAGCGGGAATATTGTATTTGGCGAGTTGTTCTCGGCATCGGTCAAACAGGGTGTCGACGGCGATAGTTGTTCCCGGTGTCGGGACAATGTGTGCGTGTCCTACTTCGCCGTACAAGTCGTCGGGACCTCCGATCACGGCACTCATCGCGACAGTTCTGTCGCCGGATAGTGCGTTCTCGATTTCGACGGGAAAAACGTTGTAGCTGCGTCGGACGTACATTTCCGTTTTCCGGCCACATAATGCGATTCGGCCGTCCGGTCTCTGGCGAGCCATGTCACCGGTGACCAGCCATCCGTCGGGAAGGAATGCGTGTTCCGATTCGGTGGGCTTGTTCCAGTACCCGCTGGCGAGGCAGCCACCACGAATGTGCAGTTCCCCTTCGCTGGCGGTGCCGCAGTGACGCTGTGAGGTGCGGTTGCAGGACGTGTCGCCCTATGACTCGACCAGGTCGGAGTGTATGGCCTTTGAGCATCGAAAATGCATGAACTCGTACTGGGACACCCCGTCGCGCACGAAGGGGTCTTCTTGCATCAGTGCGCGGACCTCGTCTTCGCTGTCCCCATGGGCGATGATCAGTCCTCCGGTGAACGGTTGGCGGGGACCCGACGCGACGAATTTTCCTTCGTGGTAGCAGCGGTCGACGAACGCGAGGTGCTCGGACACCACCGCCGCGTCACGGCTGAAGGGTCGGGTATAGGTACTTGCAATGACGAACATCGGCTCTCGATTTCCTGGTAGTGGACTCAGTGGCCTGCAGCGGCGGGAATTTTCGAGAACTCGGAGCCCTCGAGGTCGCGGCTGGCGCATCTTCTCGATTTCTTGGAAGTATCCGGCCGCTCCACTGAAGTAGAACAGCACGGCGAGGCTTTCCGGGGATGTTGGCGACGGGGTACCAACTGTTGAAGGACCCATTTCTCGGTGGTCTCGGTGCTCGGCTGCTGCCGATCCTCCTTCGAAGATATGGGTCTCACGCAGGGTGAGACCGCCCGCTGCGGTGGGCTGGTATGGCCGTCAGCGTGGGTTTCGGATAGAAGCCCGGCCCTGAGATGTGATGGTAGCTATCAGTTGATTGGCCAGTCAACTGTTGCCAGACTGTCCCTCCCGGGACTAGGGAACGCGAGGCTCCTTATCCCTGATGGACAGGTACATTCAAAACTTGACTGGTGGATCAAGTTGAGGTTACATGGTGAGGGTTAGATGCTGCATCGGCGGGGACGAGCGGTCCTCGGATTCCCACCTAGGCGAGACGGCTTCGCCCCCCGGGCGCACTGACAACACCGACCCCTACTGGTGACGTGTTTACCGTCGGCCTCGTCCGAATAGTGGTCCGGCAGCTGGTCGGGCGTCCGACATCCCGCGGGGTTGCACTGGCTGTACCACCGCACGATTTCCACAAGTTGATCGAGGTGTACCTATGACTGTCCTGTCCACACGATTCGATGCCGGGTCCGAGCAGTTCCGGCTCGATCGCCGGGCGATGCTCGACGCCCTCGAACCGCTTGAGTCTCTCGCGGACCGCGTGCTCGACGCGGGTGGAGTCAAGACCGTCGAGCGCCATCGCTCACGCGGCAAGCTGCTCGCGCGAGAACGTGTCGATCTACTCTTGGACGAGGACGCCCCGTTCCTCGAGTTGTCGTGTTACGCGGGCGCGCACGATCCTGACGAGCAGCCGGGCGGGCGGCTCATCACCGGGATCGGTTCCGTCAGCGGCGTGGAGTGCATGATCATCGCCAACCAGTCGACGGTCAAGGGCGGCTCACTCAACCCCGATGCCGTGGCCAAACAGTTGCGGGCCCTCGATATCGCCGAGCGCAACCGGCTGCCCGTGATCACGCTCGTCGAATCCGGTGGTGCGGACCTTCCCCGTCAGGCCGACATCTTCGTGCCCGGCGGGCGGACCTTCCGTGAACTCACCCGTCTCACAGCCGCGGGAATCCCCACGATTTCCCTCGTCTTCGGTAGTTCCACCGCCGGCGGCGCGTACCTGCCGGGGATGAGTCAGTACACCGTCCTGGTCAAGGAGGCCGCCTCGGTGTATCTCGGTGGCCCGCCACTGGTGAAGATGGCGATCAACGAGGACATCGACGACGAGTCGCTCGGTGGTGCGGAAATGCACGCCCGGGTGTCGGGCCTGGCCGACTACCTGGCCGAAGACGAGCGTGACGCGCTGCGCCTGGGCCGGCAGATCGTGTCGGATCTGCAGTGGACCAAGGCCGGTCCGGATCCCTCGTTGCCCGCGGATGCACCTCTCTACGACGAGGAAGAGCTGCTGGGCTGTGCGGCGGCGGACGCGAAGCGTCCGGTCGAGGTCCGCGAGATCCTCGCTCGCGTTCTTGACGGCTCGCGCTTCGACGAGTTCAAACCACTCTTCGGCACCCAGCTGGTCACCGGGTGGGGCTCGATCGCCGGTTACCCGATAGGGATCCTCGCCAACAACGGCATCTTGTTCTCCGACGAGGCGAACAAGGGCGCCCATTTCATTCAGCTCGCGAATGCCCGGAACATCCCGCTGTTGTTCGTGCAGAACATCACCGGCTTCATGGTCGGCTCCGCCGCCGAGCGCGGCGGCATCATCAAGGACGGCGCGAAGCTGATCAACGCCGTTTCCAATTCCACTGTCCCGCATCTGACTTTGATGATCGGGGCGTCGTATGGTGCCGGAAACTATGCGATGTCCGGTCGCGCCTATGATCCGCGCTTCGTCTTCACCTGGCCGAATCACCGTATCGCCGTCATGGGCGGCGCCCAGCTCGGTGGCGTCATGTCGATCATCCGCAAGGCCGCGGCGCAGCGGTCCGGTGCAGCGTTCAGCGATGCCGACGATGCCCAGGTGCGCCGCGAGATCGAGGAGATGATCGACAGCCAGTCCGGGGCGGTGTACGCCACGGGCCGGGTGTGGGACGACGGCGTGATCGATCCCCGCGATACCCGCACCGTCCTCGGCCTGGCCCTGTCCGCCACCCATTCCGCACCGGTGACCGGCACGTCCCGGTTCGCTACGTTCCGATTGTGAGAAGGATTGTGAATCACAGTTCGATCAGCACCCTGCTCATCGCCAACCGCGGCGAAATCGCGCGACGCGTCATCCGTACCGCCCGCGCGATGGGAATCCGCACGGTCGCGGTGTATTCCGATCCCGACGCCCGGTCACCGCACATGACCGATGCCGACTTCGCCGTCCCGATCGGTGGAGCCAGCAGCGCCGAATCCTATTTGGTGTGGGAGAAGATTCTCGATGCCGCCCGCCGCACCGGCGCGAACGCCATCCATCCCGGCTACGGGTTCCTTTCCGAGAACGCCGAATTCGCCGAGGCCTGTGAGGCCGCCGGCATTCTGTTCGTCGGCCCGAGCCCGGACTCGATCCGGGAGATGGGGCTCAAGGACCGGGCCAAGGAATGGGCCCGCAAGGCCGACGTGCCGGTCCTGCCCGACGCGGTCATCACCGGCGAGGACACCGCCGCGTGGGAGGCTGCCGCGGCCGAGGTCGGCTTCCCTCTCCTGGTCAAGGCCGTTGCCGGTGGCGGTGGGAAGGGTATGCGCCTGGTCGAGCGCGCCGGCGAGGTGGTCGAGGCGGTCGCCGCGGCCCGCCGCGAGGGCGCGAACCTGTTCGGCAATCCCACGGTCTTCCTGGAGCGGTACCTGAAGTTCTCCCGGCACATCGAGATCCAGGTCTTCGGTGACAAGCACGGCAATGCGGTGCATTTGGGCGAACGTGAGTGCTCGATCCAGCGCCGTCATCAGAAGGTCCTCGAGGAAGCACCTTCGCCCGTCATCACCCCCGAGGTGCGCGAGAAGATGGGCTCGACAGCAGTGTCGTTGGTCCGCGAGCTCGGATATGTCGGCGCCGGCACCGTGGAATACCTCTTCGACGACGAAACCGGCGGGTTCTACTTCCTCGAAATGAACACTCGCTTGCAGGTCGAACATCCTGTCACCGAGGAAGTGACGGGCTTGGATCTGGTCGCCTTGCAGCTGCGAGTCGCCCGCGGCGAGACTTTGGGATTCGACCAGGGTGAGGTCCGCATCGACGGGCACGCGATCGAGGTCCGGCTCTACGCGGAAGATCCCGCGAACGACTACCTGCCCACCCCGGGCATGCTGCACCACTACACCCACCCGGTGCGGACGGGTATCCGCTACGAGGACGGGATCGCCGCACCGGCAGAGATCTCGCCGTTCTACGACCCGATGATCGCCAAGATCATTTCCCACGCCGACAACCGTGCGGAGGCGGCGTTCGCGTTGGCGGCCGCGATCGACGCCACCGAGGTCCACGGCGTGACGACGAACCGTGATTTCCTCTCGTCCCTGCTGCGGG
>Ga0247825_10001515_pt1 | contig 15253 bp, 9 predicted proteins | sample 13C_Vanillin_Day_FD_194413 | JGI IMG/M metagenome (GOLD analysis project Ga0247825, IMG submission 194413) | Soil microbial communities from agricultural site in Penn Yan, New York, United States - 13C_Vanillin_Day48 | ecosystem: Environmental > Terrestrial > Soil > Agricultural land | place... | reverse complement strand
GGCGCCCGAGGGGCACGACGCGGATCGGCTTCGCGGCATCATCCTCGAGCGATTCAACATGTCGCTCGGCACCGGTCTCGGCCGCCTGAAAGGAAAGGCCTTCCGCCTCGGCCATCTCGGCGATTTCAACGAGCTGATGCTGATGGGGATGCTCGCCGGCGTCGAAATGGGACTGTCGATTGCCGGCGTTCCGTTCAAGCGCGGGGGAGTAGACGCGGCGATGGAGTTCCTCGCGTAGCAGCGCCGCACGCCCGCCCTTCACCACGAAGGTCACGAAGAATCGAAGAACACGAAAAACGAGATTTCTTGTTCGTGATCTTCGATCCTTCGTGTGCTTCGTGGTTCAACGGAAGAATAGCCAGCAGACGACGGCTGCGACGACGGTCATCGAGATTCCCCAGATCAGCAGCTGCGTGAACAGCCGGCGTTCGTTCGTACCCGGCGGCGCGGCGGCAAGACACAGCGCGCCGAGCGTCGAGAGCGGCGACACGTCCACCAGGTGGCCGCCGACGATCATCGACGACACCAGAGCCAGCGGGTTGCCGCCGCCGATCTTCGAGATCAAATCAGGCACGGTCGGCAGCAGCGCTGGCAGAACCACGCCGATCGTGCTGCTGTAGAGCGAAATCACGCCGGAGAAGAACGCGGCAACCGCCGTGGCAGTGCCTGGCGTCGCCAGCCGGCTCAGGAAGTCGGCAAAAAGCGCCATGCCGCCGGCTTTATCCACCATCGTGACGAGCAGCGTGACGCCGCTGACCATCATGATCACGCCCCACGGCATCGCTTTGACCGCCGCGGTTTCGTCGGCCGCCCGCAGGAACGTGAGGATCACGGCGCCGGCAAACGCCGCGAGGCCGACGTTCAGCTTCAGCACGATCACACTGCCGATCAGTGCCGCGATGACCGCGCACGTCAGCCACTGCTTCCAGTCCAGCGCATCCTGGCGCCCCGTAAAGGGGCGCCCTACGTCGGTTGTGGCAACCGCATTGTGGGAAGGGGCGAAGTCTCGCCGAAGCTCGTCGACGTCCCCGCGAGCGGAGGCGGATGCCTTCCGAAACAGGCGCCAACCGCCGAGGGCGAGATACGCCGTCCACGCAATCGCGATGTGGGCGACGAAGTTATTCAGGAAGATCGCCCAGCGGACGTCGCCGAGCCCGATCTTCGTCGTGATGCCTTCGACCACGACGCCGGTCGGCGCGATCGGTGAGAGCGAACCGGAGCTCGCGCCGTTGGCAATCATGATCGCCATCAGGAACGGCGGGATGCCGTAGCGCCCTGCCGCCGCCATCGCCAGCGGCGCCATCAGTGCGCAGGCGGCGATGTGTCCGGGTCCGATTGCCGCGAGGACGCTCGTCAGCACGAAGAAGACGAAGGGAATCGCGCCCGGCGTTGCCGCCACGCGGCGCACGGCCTTGTAGGTGATGCGGTCGAGGGTGCCGTTGACCTGCGCCATCGAGAACAGCAGCGTCAGGCCGACGAGCGTCAGGAACAGCGACGCGGGAAATCCGGCGATGACCTGGTCGACCGTCAACCCGCCCGCATACACGCCGACCAGCCACGCCAGGACGATGGCCAGGAAGCCGACGTTGATTGCGGAGATCGAGCTGAGGGCGAGCGCGAGGATCAGGGCGCTCAAAGAGATGACGGCGAGGCTCACGAGAGGCTTAGCCTACCGCAGGTCCGCCTGAAGGCGGACACTACGTGGCGGTCCGCCTGAAGGCGGACACTACGTGGCGGTCCGCCTGAAGGCGGACACTACGTGGACACTACGTCGACGATTTCATGACAGAATCTGCCACTCCACGAATGGCACTTACAGTTGGTCAGCGGATCGGTGTGTACGAAGTAATCGGGTCGCTCGGCGCGGGCGGGATGGGCGAGGTGTATCGCGCTCGCGACACGCGGCTTGGACGGGATGTCGCGTTGAAAATCCTGCCCGAGGTCTTTGCTTCGGATCCGGAGCGGCTGGCGCGATTCGAGCGCGAAGCGCAGGTGCTGGCGTCGCTCAATCACCCGCACATCGCGGCCATTTATGGCCTCGAGGAGAGCGACAAGGTCCGCGCCCTCGTAATGGAACTGGTCGACGGCCAAACGCTGGCCGAGCGGATCGACGGACAGCCGCTGCCGGTTGACGAAGCGCTCGCCATCTCGCGACAGATTGCCGACGCCCTTGAAGCCGCGCACGAGCAGGGCATCATCCATCGCGATCTGAAGCCGGCCAACATCAAGCTCACCACCGGCGGGGCAGTAAAGGTTCTCGACTTTGGTCTCGCCAAACTGAACAATCCGAACGTTTTGAACGGTTCGAACGCCACGATGTCGCCGACGCTGATCAGTCCGGCCGTGACGACGGTCGGACTGCTCCTCGGTACGGCTGCTTACATGGCACCCGAACAGGCGCGCGGCCGCGCGACGGATCGGCGAGTCGACGTCTGGGCCTTCGGCTGCGTGCTGTTCGAGATGCTGAGCGGTCGTCAGGCGTTTGCCGGCAGCGACGTCACCGAGGTGCTGGCGACGGTGCTCAAGTCCGATCCCGAATGGAGCGCCCTGCCGTCATCCACGCCGCCGCGGATTCGCGCCGTCCTCGAGCGGTGCCTGCAGAAGGATCCCAAGCTGCGAATCCGCGACATCGGCGACGTGCGTCTGGCGTTGGACGGGGCATTCGAGACGGTGGCCGCGGCAGTGGTCCCCGCGTCGATGCCCGCGCCGCGCAAAAGCTGGCGTTGGCCCGCCGGGGCGGCCCTCGCTGCGTTGGCCGCGGCCGCCCTGACCTGGTCGATCGCGCGCCCGGCGGCCGTCGACTCCGCCGCGGCAACACGGTTTTCACTCGTGCTTCCGGAAAGCGATCAACTGCCGTTTGCGGCAGGCACGATGGTCGGGGTGTCTCCCGATGGTCAGACGCTGGCCTACCGCGCCACCCGCGGCGGCACGATGCGGCTTTTCGTGAGACGAATCGACCAGTTCGAAGCGCAGATGGTCGGCGATCCGACGCCTGGCGAGGCTCCGTTCTTCTCGCCCGATGGCGAATGGATCGCCTATTTCGCGAACAATGCCTTGAGGAGGGTCTCGGTGCGCGGCGGACCGGCCGAGACGATTGCGCAGCTCACCGAAAATTTTCGCGGAGGCGACTGGAGCGCGGACGGCACGATCGCACTCGCCGGGCTGACGCTCAACGTCGTGCCGGCGGCGGGCGGCACGCCGGCGAAGCTCGCCACCGCACCGGACGGGCAGCGGTTCTGGTATCCGCAGTTCATTGCCGGCGGGCGCGCCATCCTCTACACGACGTCTGCGGCACGCCCCGATGCGGGCGAGGTCGGAGTGCTCGACGTCGCCACCAAGACGTCGCGCAAGCTCCTGCGAGGCGCTGCCGCGCGGCTGCTGCCGACGGGACACCTGGTCTTCATCCGCACCGGCACGTTGTGGGCGGTGAATTTCGATGAATCGAATCTGCAGCTGCAGGGGACGCCGGTGCCGATCGTCGAAGGGATTCGCGTCGAAGCCGGTGGCGCAATCCAGTACAGCGTCGGGCGCGGCGGAACGCTCATTTACATCCCGGGCGCCAACGTCAGCTCGTCACAGCTCGTCTGGATCGATCGCGCCGGAAGAGAGGAACGGCTTGACCTTCCGCCTCGCACATTCTTCTCGGTTCGCCTCGATTCCGGGTCGCGCGCCGCGCTCGATATCCGCAATTCGGATACGGATGGCGCCGACATCTGGGTGTTGCCGGCTGGCCGTCAAACACCGACGCGGGTGACGTTCGAGGCGGCCGACGATTCCCTGCCCGCGTGGATGCCCGATGGACGGCTCGTCTTCACCTCGTCGCGAGATGGTGACGCGGCATTGTTCACCCAGGCTGCCGACGGCACCGGGAACGCCGTGAAGGTTGTGTCGGAGTCCGCCGCGGCGAGCGCCGGGGCAAGCACACTGGACCAGGCGGAAGTCTCGCCGGACGGAAAGTTCATTGTCGCGAGAAGCTCCGAGGATATCGTCATCGTGTCGGTCGGCGACAAGACTGTTCGAAAACTGATCGAGAGTCCGTTCAGAGAGCGGAATCCCGTCGTGTCGCGTGACGGGCGGTGGATTGCCTATCAATCGGACGAGTCCGGCTCGGCCGAGGTGTACGTGCGTCCGTTTCCAGATGTTGGGAAAGGCAAGTGGCAGGTGTCGGAGAAGGGTGGCAGCCGTCCGGTGTGGGCGCACAATCGCCGGGAGCTGTTCTATGTCGGGCCCGAATCGACGCTCATGAGCGCCGCCTTCCAGGTTTCGGGCGATGCGTTCGTGTCGGCCCCCGCAGCGCGGCTTGGCCGGTTGCCGCCGACGCCTGGTGCCCACCGCGCCTTCGATGTCGCCGCGGACGATCAGCGGTTTCTCACCATCAAAGGAGAGACCGGTAACGAGCGAGCGGAAATCAGGGTCGTGCAGAACTGGTTCGAGGAGTTGAAGAAGAAGGTGCCAATCGATTGACGACAGCAGGATGATGTGGCGATGTTCCCCACGAGGCGTGACTTCCTGAAAGTGACCGCGGCAACGGCCGCCGCTCTGGCGTCGCCGCAGCTGCGCGTGGACGCCGGCGGCCAGCTCTCTGCACCAAGCGCCGATCCATTCGTCCTCGAACTGGCCAACGAAGCGCTGACGGCCGCGCGCGGCGCCGGCGCGTCCTATGCGGACGCCCGCGTCGGCCGGTATCGGCGGCAGGACATCACCACGCGGGAGCGCCAGGTGCAGGGTGTCAACGATTCCGAATCGTACGGGATCGGTGTCCGCACGCTGATCAACGGCTGCTGGGGATTCGCGGCCACCAGCCAGATGACGAAGGACGGTGTGCGCCGGGCGGCGCTCGAGGCGGCCTTCATGTCACGCGCCGCGCAGGCGGTGCAGCGGCGCCGCGTGGAGCTCGCTCCGGTTACGCCGGTGACCGGGACCTGGATCACTCCGGTGCGTCGCGATCCGCTCGACGTACCGCTCGAAGAGAAAGTCGCCCTGCTGCTGGCGACCAACGAGGCGGCGCTCAAGGCGAAAGGTGTACGGTTCGTCAATTCCAGCCTGCAGCAGCTGCGCGAGATCAAGACGCTGGTGACCTCCGAGGGAACGAACGTCACACAGACGTTCATTCGCGTCGGTCCGTCGTTCAGCGCGACCGCCGTCGGCGATGACGACTTTCAGAGCTACGAGGAAGAGCTGGCTCCGCGCGGGATGGGCTGGGAGTACGTCGAGTCGCTCGCGATGCCGGTCAACGCCGAGCGCTGGGCGTCGATCGCGGTGGAGAAGCTGAAGGCGAAGAGCGTTGAGGCGGGACAGTGGGATCTGATCCTGGAGCCGACCAACCTCTGGCTGACGATTCACGAATCGATCGGCCATCCCACCGAGCTCGATCGTGTCCTTGGCGAGGAAGCGAATTACGCCGGAACCACGTTCGCCGCGCCTCCGGAAAAGATGCTCGGCCAGTTCAAGTACGGGCCGGCGTTCATGAACGTCCAGGCCGATCGCACGCAGGAAGGCTCGCTGAGCCGCGTCGCCTGGGATGACGAGGGTGTGTCTGCCGATCAGTGGCTCATCGTCGACAAGGGCGTGCTCAAGGACTACCAGACCACACGCGATCTCGCAGGCCGGATTCAGAAGTTCACCGGCGTTACGCGCTCGCACGGCTGCTCGTTCGCCGATTCATGGCGCAGCGTGCAGTTCCAGCGTATGCCGAACATCTCGCTCCTCCCGGGTGAGCAGGATATCGGCATCACCGAGATCGTTGCGGCAACCGAGCGCGGCATCCTCATCAGGAACCGCGGCTCGTGGTCGATCGACCATCAGCGCTACAACTTCCAGTTCTCGGGACAGGCCTTCTACGAGGTTCGCAACGGAAAGATCGCGGGGATGCTGCGCGACGTCGCCTATCAGGCCAACACGCCGGCGTTCTGGAATTCCATGGACATGATTGGCGGCAGGTCGTCGTACTGGCTAGGGGGTACGTTCACCGACGGCAAGGGTGAACCGTCGCAAAGCAGTTCGGTGAGTCACGGCTGCGTTCCCGCGCGGTTCAGGAACGTGACGATTCTCAACACCAGGCGAACGGCATGAGGGCGCAAGACCGCGGGCCGTCGGCCGGGAGCGGGGCGCTCCTCTCGCGTGAAGAGGCGAGAGCGCTGGCGGATCGCGTCCTGAAGCTGAGCACCGCCGACGAGACGCGCGTCAACATCACGAGCGAGTGGTCGGGCAACACACGCTTTGCGGATTCGAGTATCACCACGTCAGGTGGTGTGACGAACGTCTCGGTGCGCGTGACGGCCGTCGTCGGCAGGCGTCGCGCCTCGGCGACGACGAACGTGCTGGACGATCAGTCGCTGAAGCGGACCGTCGATTTGGCGGTCTCGCTGGCGCGCCTGTCGCCCGAAGACCCGGAGCTGATGCCGGAGCTTGGGCCGCAGACCTACCCGTCGGTTCGCGCGTTCGTTGAACGCACAGCGGACCTTGACCCCGAGGTGCGCAACGCGGCAGTCAAGCGGGCAGTCGACGCGGCGACCGCCGCAGGGAAGCCGGCGGGGGCTGTGTTTACTGCGGGTTTCCTCGAGGCCAACGCCACCGTCGTCGCGGTCGCGACGAGCAAGGGCTTGTTCGCGTATCACCAGAGCACGGACGCGGCCTTCTCGATGACATCCCGAACGCCGGACGGCACCGGCAGCGGCTGGTCGAGCGGTGGCGCGCGCGACTGGAGCCGGATCGATCCGGCGTCAATCGGGCGGATTGCCGCCCAGAAGGCGGTCGCCAGTCGAAATCCACAGGCGATACCGCCGGGGCTCTACACCGCTGTGCTCGAGCCGCAGGCGGTCAACGATCTCGTTCCACTCCTGTCGAACGCGTTAAACGCGCGCACGGCTGATGAAGGACGGAGCCCGTTCTCAAAGTCCGGAGGTGGAAACCGGATCGGCGAGAAGGTCGCCGATGAACGCGTCACCCTGTACTCGGATCCCGCTGACCCGCTGTTGCTCGGGCGCCCCTTCGATCTGGACGGGCTGCCGATCGGGCGAACCGTATGGATCGAGAAAGGCGTACTGAGAAACCTCGCCTACAGCCGCTTCTGGGCGCAGAAGCAGGGCGTTCGGCCGACGCCGCTGAGCGGCGGGTTGTCATTGACCGGTGGGACCAGGACGACGGAGGAGATCATCGCCGGCTGCGAACGCGGAATTCTGGTGACGCACTTCTGGTACATTCGATCACTCGATCCGCGCACGGTGCTGCAAACGGGCCTGACACGTGACGGCGTATTCCTGATCGAAAAAGGGAAGGTCACGCGGGGGGTGAAGAACTTCCGATGGAACGAAAGTCCCCTGCTCATGCTCAATCGGCTGGAAGACATCGGCCGCTCGGAGCTCACGCAAGCGGGCCAGATCATGCCCTCGCTGCGCATCCGCGACTTCAATTTCACGTCGCTGTCCGACGCCGTCTAGCGCCGCTACTGAAGCCGATCGGCCAGCATGGCCACCGAGAGGGCGTAATAGTGCGCGCAGTTGTAGCCGAGCAGCGCCTCGTAGTTCTTGTAGACGAGGAACGTGTGATTGTCGCCGGTCGTGACGAGGCTCGCGTCCATGGCGGCCTTCGGCAGCGGCCTGCCGTTGGCGCGGACGACGCCTAGTTTCGTCCACTCCGCCAGCTTCTTCGGCTCGGTCATGTTGCGGATCGCGAAGCAGCCCTCCTTCCGCATCTCGATGCCGGCCTCGATGATCCGCTCACGCGCCTTGTCCGAAACCTTGACCTCGCGTCCCCACGTTTCGCCTTTCTGCCAGCCGTAGCCTTTCAGGTAGTTGGCGATCGAGGCCAGCGCGTCCGGCACCGATTTCCAGATGTCGCGGCGGCCGTCTTTGTCGAAGTCGACGGCGTATTTCAGGTAGCTGGACGGCATGAACTGGGTCTGTCCCATCGCGCCCGCCCACGACCCGGTCATGCTCTTCGCCTCGATATGCTTCCGCTGCACCATCGTCAAGGCGTCGAACAGCTCGCCGCGGAAGAAGGATGCCCGACGCGGTTCCCAGGCGAGCGTGGCGAGCGCACGAAAGATCGGCTCACGGCCGGTGACGCGCCCGAACCGGCTTTCCATTCCCCAGATAGAGAGGACGAAGCGTCGCTGGACGCCGTACTCACCCTCGATGCGCGAGAGAAGCGTCCGGTTTTCTTTGGCCTGAGCGCGTCCGCGATTGACGACGGTTCTGGTAATCCGTGTTGACAGGTACCGATCGAGACCTGGCGTGAGCTCGGCCTGGCTGCGGTCCGCCTGAATGACGCGCGGCAGCGGCTCGATGCCGGCCAGCGTGTCGTTGACAAGCGCCTCGTTGTACCCCCGTTCGTTTGCCTCGTTGATCAGCTCCGCCAGCCAGACATCGAACGGCACGGCCGGCTCAGCAGGAGCCGTTGACTGCGCGAAAAGGACCCCGCTCAGCGCGGTGAGAAGAACGGCGAGGATAAGACCTTTGCGCATCGGGACATAGCCATTATCGGCTCCTTGCTTTTTGGGCGCCATCCGCGTCTAATAAGCCGTCGCCCTTCAGCGGCGAAACTTCCTTTCCTACTGAGAGTTAACGCCATGCCATTCACTTTGAACGTGAACGGGAAAGCCACAACGGTGGACGTCCCGGGAGATATGCCCCTGTTGTGGGTGTTGAGAGACGTCCTGAACCTGAAAGGCACCAAGTTCGGATGCGGCATCGCCGCCTGCGGCGCCTGCACCGTGCACATGAGCGGCCGTGCGGTGCGCTCGTGCCAAACGCAGGTGTCGAAGGTGGGCAACGCCGCGATCACGACGATCGAAGGGCTGTCGGCCAACGGTAACCATCCGCTGCAGATCGCCTGGCAGCAGCTCGACGTACCGCAGTGCGGTTACTGCCAGTCCGGCCAGATCATGTCGGCCGCGGCTCTGCTGGCGACTACGCCCAAGCCGTCGGACGCCGACATCAACAGGGCGATGGACGGGAATCTGTGCCGCTGCGGCACCTATGTCCGCATTCGCGCGGCGATCAAACTCGCGGCCAACGGACCTGTTCGCGACACGCAGACCGCGTCGGCACGCGGCGCGGCGGAGTAGGAGGAGCCATGACTAAAGCATCAGTGACTCGTCGCTCCTTCATCAAGATCACCGCGCTTGCCGGCGGCGGCATGGTCGTCGCGTTCAACGTCGACGATGTGTTCGCGCAGCGTGGCGGCGGCCCGGGCGGTCCCGGCGGACCGCAGGCGATGGCCTTCGTCAAGTTCGCGCCCGACGGCAAGCTGATCATCGTCGGCAAGAACCCTGAGGTCGGTCAGGGCGTCAAGACCGAGCTGCCGATGATCATCGCCGAGGAGCTCGACGTGGATTGGAACGGCGTCATCGTCGAGCAGGCCGACGCGGATCAGGCCCGCTACGGTCAGCAGCTGGCGGCGGGCAGCTTCACGACGCCGCAGAACTACACGCCGATGCGCCAGGTTGGCGCCGCCGTCCGGCAGATGTTCGTGGCCGCCGCCGCAGCGCGGTGGGGCGTTCCGGCAACCGAGCTGACGACGAGGCCAGACGCACGAGCCCCAGGTGCCGCGCGCGTGGAGCACAGCGCGAGCAAGCGGTCCGCGAGCTACGGCGAGTTGGCCGGCGACGCAGCGAAGCTGCCGGTTCCCGCGCTTGCGACCGTGCCGCTGAAGGATCCCAAGGACTTCAGGATCATTGGCACGCCGAAGATGGGTGTGGACACGCCGAGCGTTGTGACCGGCAAGCCGATCTTCAGCATCGACTTCACGCTGCCCGGCATGCTCCACGCCGTCTACCAGAAGGCCCCGGTCTTCGGTGCCAAGGTGGCCAGCGCGAACGTCGACGAGATCAAGAAGCTGCCAGGCGTCCGCGACGCCTTCGTCCTCGAGGGCGGCACCGACCTGACGGCACTGCTGCCCGGCGTGGCGATCGTCGCTGACAGCTGGTATCAGGCCAACCAGGCGCGCAAGCAGCTCAAGGTCACGTGGGCGGATCACCCGACGAAAGCGCAGAGCAGCGTTGCCTTCCAGGCGAAGGCCGACGAACTTGGCAAAGCGGCGATGGCGCAGCCGCAGGGTCAGGCGCCGCAGGGGGCAACAGGCTGGCGGAAAGACGGAGACGTCGCCGCCGCGCTTGCGCAGCCGGGCGTGAAGACGGTTGAAGCCAACTACATGTATCCGTTCATCCCGCACGCGCCGCTCGAGCCCGAGAACTGCGCCGCGCAGTTGAAGGACGGCAAGCTCGAGTTGTGGGCGCCGACGCAGATGCCGGGTCCGGCACTCGGCGTGGCAGCCAACGCGTCCGGCCTTCCGCAAAACGCCATCACGCTGCACATCATGAAGACCGGCGGCGGATTCGGCCGGCGGCTGACGAACGATTTCGTCGCCGAAGCGACGGCGATCGCCAAGCAGATGAGCCCGACGCCGATCAAGCTGCTGTGGACCCGTGAGGACGATATGGCTCACGAGTTCTACCGTCCGGCGGGCTATCACTACATGAAGGGCGGCGTCGACGCGAACGGCAAGCTGATCGCCTGGCGCGATCATCACGTGACGTTCGGCCCGCCGTCGGGTCCGCAGCGGTATGCGGGCTTCTCGAACATCAACGGCGCGCAGGAGTTCCCGGCCCGTTTCGTCCAGAACTACGAGTTCGGCGACTCGATCATCGGCGCGCTCGGCGTTCCGGTCGGCGCGCTGCGCGCACCGGGGAGCAACGCGTTCTCGTTCGTGTTCCAGAGCTTCCTCGACGAGCTGGCGCATGCCGCCGGCAAGGATCCGATGCAGTTCAAGCTCGACGTCCTGGCCAACGAGGCGTATCCGCCGCCGCAGCAGGGTGGGGGCTTCAACGCCGCGAGGATGATCGGCGTCATGAAGCTCGTTGCCGAGAAGTCCGAATGGGGCAAGAAGAAGCTGCCGAAGGGCACCGCCATGGGTGTCGCCTTCCAGTTCTCCCACCAGGGCTATTTCGCCGAGGTCGCGCAGGTCACGGTCGATTCGCAGAAGCGAGTCAAAGTGGACAAGGTGTGGGTGGCCGGCGACATCGGAAGCCAGGTCATCAACCCGCTGCACGCCGAGAACCTGGTGCAGGGTGGCGTGGTGGACGGCATCAGCCACATGTTCCAGGAGATCACGATCGTCGACGGCGCGGCCGTGCAGACGAACTTCAACAACAACCCGCTGATCCGCATGTCGCAGGCGCCGCCGGTCGAGGCGCACTGGGTCAAGTCGAACAACAACCCGACGGGCCTTGGCGAACCGTCGCTGCCGCCGGTCCTTCCCGCGGTGGCGAACGCGATCTTCGCCGCCACCGGTACCCGTGTGCGGTCAATGCCGCTTTCTAAGCATGGGTTCCGATGGGCCTGATCGGTTAGTGGTTCGTGGTTGGTGGCCCGCGGATGCGGGCCGCCAACCGTTGTCCTGCCGCCTCACGTCGTCATCCAGAAACCGCCGACCACGAACTACGAACTACCAACTACGAACTACCAACCACCAACCAACATGAAGGTCTTCAAATCCATTGCCGTCGCGGCCGCAGGTTTCGCCGCAGCGGTCATGTTCAGCGCGGCCGCTCCCGTCGCGCAGCAGCACGGTTATTCCGCCGACCAGATCGCGGAAGGGCGAAAGCTGTACGACGCCAACTGCGGACGGTGCCACAACAACGATGGAGCCGGCGTTCCCGGCGTCGAGCTGTTCAAACAGATCCGCCGCGCCACGACCGACGACGACATTGCCAAACTCGTGCAAAGCGGCATTCAGGGAACCTCGATGCCGCCGCACAGTTTTTCGACGCCGCAGGCGCTTGCCGTCGTGGCGTTCATGCGGTCGATGGTCGGCGTGACGCCGGCGTCCGCGGCAGCGGCGGGAGCCACGCGCAGCGTCAGCGCCACGAGCGGAGACGCCGTTCGCGGCCGCGCGATCTTCACCGGCAAGGGCGGATGCAACGGCTGCCATCTCGCCGAACGTGCCGGTGGGACCGTCGGCCCGGATCTGAGCGCGGCCGGCGCGACCCGCAACTTCGGCTTCGGCCCGATTCCTCCTGACGCGCTCGCACTCGAGCGCGCGATTGTCGATCCCAATGCCGAGATGCCGCCTGACTACCGGGTCTTCCAGGTCACGTTGAAGACGGGGATGGTCGTCCGTGGCGCGCTGCTCAATCAGGACACCTTCTCGGTGCAGATGCACGACCAGGCGAAGAACCTGCGCTCGTTCCAGAAGTCGGAGCTGAAGGACCACGGCTTCCTGCCGTCGGCGATGCCGTCGTATCAAGGCCGACTGACGCCGCAGGAAGTGGCGGACGTGGTCAGCTACCTGCTCACGTTGAAGGGGTAACCATGCGCCGCCTCGTTTCTCTCCTCGTCTTCGCCGCTGCTGCGGCCACGTTGAGCGCGCAGCAGCCCGTCACGTCTGACCGGATCCTGAACGCGGCGAAGGAGCCGCAGAACTGGCTGACGTATTCAGGGAACTACAACGGTCAGCGCTACAGCCCGCTCGATCAGATCACGCCGGCGAACGTCCGCAATCTGAACCTGGAATGGGTGTTCCAGGTGCGCTCGCTCGGCGCCGCCGACAAGTTCGAAGCGACCCCGATCGTCGCCGATGGCGTGATGTACACCGTCAGCCCGCCGAACGACGTGGTCGCGCTCGACGCGGTGACGGGCCGGCAGTTCTGGCGCTACAACCACAACGTCGCCCCGGCGGCGCGCGTCTGCTGCGGCCGCGTCAACCGCGGCGTTGCGATTCTCGGCAACTCGGTCTTCATGGGAACCATCGACGGCCGCGTCGTCGCACTGAACGCGAAGACCGGCGCCGTGGAATGGAACGTCGCGATCGATCGGCCCGAGGCGGGCTATTCCATCACCGTGGCGCCGCTCGTCGTGAAGGACAAGCTGATCGTGGGGCCCGCCGGCGGCGAGTACGGGATTCGCGGATACATCCTCGCCCTCGATCCGAAGACCGGGAAGGAGCTGTGGAAGTTCTATACCATCCCGGCCCCGGGCGAGCCTGGGAGCGAGACATGGTCGGGCGATGCCTGGAAGCGAGGAGGCGGCCCCATCTGGGTCACCGGCTCCTACGACGCCGATATGAACCTGATGTACTGGGGTGTCGGTAATCCAGGGCCCGACTGGAACGGCGACGGCCGGCCCGGAGACAACCTCTATACCGACTCGGTGATCGCGCTCGATCCGGACACCGGCAGATTGAAGTGGCATTACCAGTTCACGCCGCACGACGAGTTCGACTACGACGCGACGCAGATTCAGGTTCTTGCCGACATTGCCTATCAGGGCCAGACGCGCAAGGTGTTGATGACTGCGAATCGCAACGGCGTCTTCTACGTCCTCGATCGCGCGACGGGTCAGTTCCTCAAGGCGACCCCGTTCGCGAAGGTGAACTGGGTGAACGGATGGGACGCGAAAGGGCGCCCCAACCGTGTGCTTGCGCCGACTCCTGAAGGAACGCTCGTCTATCCGAACAACCAGGGCGCGACCAACTGGTACTCGCCGTCGTTCAGCCCTCGAACGGGATTGTTCTATATCCCGACATGGGCGGACACATTTTCCGTCTACCGCAAAACGCCCGGTCCGAACGCGGTGCCGTTCACCGAAGGGCAGTTCTTTACCGGGACGTTTCCGACGATGGCGCTGCCGCCGATGGTTGGAGGGGCGACGAACACGCGGCTGCCGCGGGACGGGTATGGATCGATCCAGGCGGTCGATCCGGAAACCGGCGATCGGAAATGGGAATTCAAGATGAACGACGTGACCGATTCGGGCGTTCTGTCCACGGCGGCCGATCTGGTCTTCGCCGGTGGCCGCGAGGGCTACTTCTTCGCGCTCGACGCACGGACAGGGAACCTGCTGTGGAGGTCGATGGTCGGCGGGCAGGTCGCATCCGGCCCGATGACATATGCCGTCAACGGCCGGCAGTACGTTGCGGTCTCGGCGGGGAACAACCTGTTCGTCTACGCTCTCCGTCCGTAGTGGTTCGCGCCGCCCAGGCAATCTGTGCCGAGCGGGAGAGGTGACTGTAAAGGAACACGGCGTCCTTGCCGAAAGCTATGGGAATAAGGCATAGATCGCCCAGATTCTCAAACTGACCAGGGACTACGTTGGAAGATCTTTCACCATCAAGACGACCTTTCGCGCGGCTCCAGCCCGTGGTTTGGCCGGCCCGCCGAGGAACTGCCGCCGGTCCTTGGGTCTGGGGCGAGCGGATGGACATGCTTTGGATCGCCGGCGGCGCTTCACTTGTGTTTGGAGCGGTGGCGCTGCCCGCCGCGTACTTATGGGCAGGCGTTGGTTCGGTCCTGGTGACGACATTCCTGCATCTCGGCACCATCGTTAACTATCCGCACTACGCAGCCACGTACGAGATTGCGGTTCGGGAGAGGACCGCACGGCCACGAGGTTTTCGCTGGCTGCTCGCGACCACCCCTCTGATGCTTGCGCTCGCGGCGGCAGCCGTCCGCTGGCCGGCGCTGCTCGTCCTGCCTCTCGTCCGCCTTTATCTGACGTGGTCAGCGTTCCATTACGCAGCTCAACATTTCGGCATCGCCTCCATGTACTCGGCGAAGGGGGGACGTCCGCTGTTGCCCGGGGAAAAACGGCCGCTGCAGGCGTCGTTCGTGGGAGTGGCGGTCTACGTAATGATCACCCTCAACATGATGAATGCCGAGACGCTGTCCAGCGCGTCACCTGACTATCGCGTCATGGGGGCAATCTTGCCACGCGCGATTTATCCGCTTGCACTCGTCGTGCTCGCCGCCAGCGTCGGCGCATTCTTCCTCAGTCATGCCCGTTTGCTCGCGCGGACGGGTCGCAGCTTCGATCGCAGCGTGTGGCTGCTGGCGTTGACCAATTGTGCGTGGTTCGTCGTTCCGAATATTTGGCTCCCCGGTGCAAAGGAACCCTGGCTTGGCGAGCTCTTTGCGATTTGGGTTCCGATTGTCGTCCCCTTCTTTCACTGTGCGCAGTACCTTGGCGTCGCGGCCGACCGCGCGCGGGAGGCGCAGCCGATTCGTCCGGTGCTGTGGATGTCGTTGCTTGTCGCGCTCGGCCTGTTGCTCTTCGAAGCGACGATCTGGGGCTTGCCGCGATTCACGTCGATCGCCGCGGCGCAGGCGGTGCTGATTGTCACGTCCATTCTCAACATCCACCACTTCGTGATCGACGGCGGCCGCAGCGAGCCGTTGCTGCCTGACTTCGGGAACTACGCCAGACGAACCCATCGATCTCCAGGCAATAGAATTAGCTGGTGGCACAGCCGTCCTTCA
>Ga0247825_10001514_pt1 | contig 15259 bp, 15 predicted proteins | sample 13C_Vanillin_Day_FD_194413 | JGI IMG/M metagenome (GOLD analysis project Ga0247825, IMG submission 194413) | Soil microbial communities from agricultural site in Penn Yan, New York, United States - 13C_Vanillin_Day48 | ecosystem: Environmental > Terrestrial > Soil > Agricultural land | place... | reverse complement strand
ACACACGCACCGTGCCGAACCTGCTGGTGGTGCCTTCGAGCCCCGCGGTCGTCGAGACGCGAAAGCTCCCTCTGATGTACGCGCCGCCGATCCCGATCGTGACGCGGCGCATCTTCCACACCGTGAAGGCCGGCGAGACCCAGGCCTCAATCGCCAAGCGCTACGGCGTGGCGCTCGAGGACATGAAGCGCTGGAATGCAGGCGTGCGCTTCGCGCCGGGGGTGAAGGTGGCGCTCGAGGTGCGCGCCCCGGTCAAGAAGACCAGGCGCGCCAAGGCAAAGGGTAAAAGCTACAAAAAAGCAGCAGCTTAACCGTAGATCTTCAACTGATTTCTGGTACAGCCGCGAGGAGCTCGCGCGTGTAGCCGGAAGAAGGCGAGCGCAGCACCTGATCCACCGGTCCGTGCTCGACGATCCTGCCCTGGTACATCACGGCCACTTCGTGCGCGAGGTAGTCCACGACCGCGATGTTGTGGGTGATGAAGAGGTAGGCGAGGCCGCGGCGGCTTTGCAGCGAGCGCAGGAGGTTCAGGATCTGCGCCTGCACCGAGACATCGAGCGCGCTGGTCGGCTCGTCGCACACGATCAGCCTCGGGTTCACCGCGAGGGCGCGTGCGATGGCGATGCGCTGGCGCTGGCCGCCGGAGAACTCGTGCGCGTAGCGGCCTAGCGCCTCGATCGGCAGTCCGACCTCCGCGAGCAGCTCCGCCACCCGCGCGAGCCTTGCCTGCTCGTCGCTTCCGATCGCCAGGCTGCGCATGCCTTCCAGCAGGATCTCCTCCACCCGCATCCTCGGGTTGAGCGAGCCGTACGGGTCCTGGAAGATGATCTGCATGGCCGAGCGGCGCGGCCGCATTTCTTTCCGGGTCAGCGAAGTCAGCTCCTGTCCCCTGAACCGGACGCTGCCGGAGGTAGGGGAAATAAGCTGCAGGATGGCTTTCCCCGTGGTGGTCTTGCCGCAGCCCGATTCGCCGACCAGCGCAAGCGTGCGGCCCTCGCGCAGCTCGAAAGACACGCCGTCGACCGCCTTCACGTGGCCGACCGTGCGGCGCAGGATCCCGCGGCGCACCGGGAAGTGGACTTTCAGGTCCTTCACTTCCAACAGCACCTGGCCTGCCGCGGTTTCTTCCCTTTTCACCTCCTGAACTGCTGATAAGGTCCGCGGGGCAGCGGGGCCCGCTTCGCGCAAGTGGCAGCGCGCGAAGTGCGCCGGCAGCGGCTCGAGGAGCGCCGGCGCCTCCACGCGGCAGCGCGCGAACACGAAATCGCAGCGATCGGCGAAGCGGCAATGATCGAATCGGCGGGTGAGCGGCGGCACCTGGCCGCGGATCACCGCGAGCTCGCCGGCGCGGCGCTGCGGCGAGGGCAGCGCGGCGAAGAGCTTCTGGGAGTACGGGTGCTGCGGCGCGCGCATGAACGCCTCGCGGCTCGCGAGCTCGACGATCTCGCCCGCGTACATGACCGCGACGCGCTGCGCCATGCGCGCGACGATCCCGAGGTCGTGGGTGATGAGGAGCAGCGCCATGCCGCGCTCGGCCTGCAGCCGCGCGAGCAGCTCGAGGATCTGCGCCTGGATCGTCACGTCGAGCGCAGTCGTGGGCTCGTCCGCGACCAGCACCTCGGGGTCGACCGCCAGCGCGCCGGCGATCATGGCGCGCTGCTTGAGGCCGCCCGAGAGCTCGAAGGGATACTGCTCGAAGCGCCTTTCCGCGTCCTGAATGCCCACCGATCGCAACAGATCCAGGGCTTTTTGACGGGGGTCGGAAAATCCAGGGTCGTGCCGCTCGATCACCTCGGTGATCTGGCGCCCGACGCTCAGCACCGGGTTCAGCGCCGTGGAAGGCTCCTGGAAAATCATCGCCACGCGCTTGCCGCGCACCGCGCGCATGGCCGCCTCCGGCAGGCCGAGGAGGTCGATGCCGTCGAGCTCGACGCGGCCGCCCGCGATGCGGCCCGCCTCGGGCAGCAGCCGCATGATGGAGAGCGCGGTCATCGACTTGCCGCAGCCCGACTCGCCGACCAGCGCGAAGCATTCGCCGGGCCTCAGCTCGAGCTCGATCCCGTCCACCGCGCGCACGGTGCCCGCGGCCGTATGGAGAACCGTGCGCAGGTCTTTGGCCCGCAGGGACGGGCCCCGTATCTCGCGCGCCACGAGCGAGTCGGAAAAGACGGGGTGCGTGCCCGAGCTCGGCGAGCTCATGCCGGGACGAACCCCATGCGCACGCGCGGGTCGAAGCCGTCGCGCACCGCGTCGGCGAAGAGGTTGGCGGCGAGCACCAGCGCGAACATGAAGACGAAGGCGGCGGCGAGCGACCACCACACGATCGGCTCGCGTCCCATCTCGAGCCTCGCGGCGTTGATCATGGTCCCGAAGCTGGTGGTGGCCGGATCGACGCCCACCCCGACGTAGGACAGCACCGCCTCGGCGAGCACGAACCCGGAGAAGTCCATCACCGTGGCGATGATCACGATGTGCGCGACGTTGGGCAGGATGTGCCGGGTGAGCACGCGGGCATCGCGCACGCCGAAGGCATGCGCCGCCTGGATGTATTCGAGCTGCGAGAGCTTGAGCGCCTCGCCGCGCAGCAGCCGGGCGAGGCCGGTCCAGCTGGTGAGCCCCAGGATCGCGCACAGGATGAGCAGGCGAAAGTCCGCGCGCTGCGCGCTGGTGGGGAACCAGTCGGCGTTGCGGTCGATCACGACCTGCATCATGAGCACCGCGGCGGCGATGAGGAGCACCCCGGGGATCGAATTGAGCGTGGTGTAGAGGTACTGGATCGCGTCGTCGACCCAGCCCTTGAAGTAGCCCGCCATGATGCCGAGCGCGATGCCGACCGGCAGGAGCACCAGCGTGGTGAGCGTGCCTATGACGAGGCTGATGCGGATCGATTTGAGCGCCTGGTAGAGGACATCCTGGCCGACCTTGTCGGTGCCCAGCACGTGGTAGTGCTGGGCGAGGAACGCGACGGGCAGCGCGATGGCCAGGATCGCGAGCAGCGTCGCCCCTGCAGCGGGCCACGGCACGGCTGGGTTGCGCCGTCGCAGCCTTCTCACCGCGAGGCCGACGGGCAAAGCGAGCACACCGGTGAGCACGAGCCCCAGGCCGATCCGGGCAAGCACGTCCCTCGCGAGATCGGCTTCGTCCTCGAGATGCGCGCCGCCGTAGCGCAGCCGCGGAAAATCGCGCACGGTCTTGCCGTCGAGCTGCATCTGCTCCTTGGAGTAGAGGCGCGTGCCGAGCGGCGCGGAGTAGGTGCGCTCGCCCCGCTCGCGCAGATGCGAAAGCGCGAGGTCGAGGACCGAAAGCGCCTCGATCGAGTACACCGGCGCCGCGCCGCCGCTCGCGGCGGGCTGCAGGCGCGGCCGGTAGTGCAGGGTATCGGCGAAACCGATCGCCACATAGCAGGCGACGACCACGGCGGACACGACCGCCGCTTTGGACTGGAATACGCGCTTCCACGGCGCGGCGAGGTGCGGCCGGCGAGCGCAATACCAGGCGTACGCAGCGACGGCCGCGAAGAGGAGCCACATCAGCACGTCGGTATACAGCGCGAATGGCATTACTGCAGCTTGATCCGCGGATCGACCAGCGTGTACGAGAGATCCGTCAGCAGCAGCCCGAGGATGTAGAGCACCGAGCCGATGAACACCATTGAACGCACCACGGCGAAGTCCTGCGCCTGGATCGCATCGATGGTGTAGCTGCCCAGGCCCGGGATGCCGAAGAAGGACTCGGACAAGAGGCTCCCCATGAAAAGCAGCGGGATCACCACCACCACGCCCGTGAGGATGGGGATCATCGCGTTCTTGAGCACATGCCGGAACAGGACCGTCGACTCCGCCAGCCCCTTGGCGCGCGCGGTGCGCACGTAGTCGCGGCCCATCTCCTCGAGGAAAAGCGTGCGGTACCAGCGGCCGCCCGAGCCGATGCCTCCGATGACCCCGATCAGCACCGGCAGGACGAGAAATTTCGCCGCGTGAAAGCCGCCGTCGTAGCCCGAAATCGGCACCAGGTGCCACAGCTTCGAAGCCACGTACTGGCCGCCGATGATGTAGAAGAGCGTCGAGATCGACATCATCGCCACGCACAGCACCACCCCCCAGATATCGAGGTAGGTGGCGCGGAAAAAAGCCATGAACAGGGCGAAGGTGATGTTCAGCGCGAGGCCGACCAGCATCACCGGCAGCGCGAGCGCGAGGCTCGGCCACATCCGGGTCCTGATCTCGGTGGCGATGTCGCGCCGGTCGTCCGACAGGCCGAAGTCGAACGCGAACAGGCGCACCGAGCGCTCGTAGAAGATGGTATCGGTCAGCTTGCTGGAGCCGCCCGCGCGCGAATTCCACAAAAGCGGCTTGTCGTAGCCCTGCTCCGCCTTCCACTTCTCGATCGCCTCGGGCGTCACGCGCCGGGTGCCGAGCTGCATGCGCGCCATGTCGTCGGGCGTGTTGACGACGAAGAACAGCAGGAACGTGATGAGGTTGACCCCGATCAGGATCGGGATCGCGTACAGCACCCGCCGGGCGATGTAAGCCAACATCTAGCTGGCGGGCCGCGCGGCCATGCGCTCCCGGCGCCGGTACCCCACGAGCGCCGGGATGGCGGAAACGACCAGGACCAGAAGGACGAGGGTGAGCGGCCAGAGCACCGGGCGGTTCCACGCGGCGCGCAGCTCGGCGCGCTTCTGCGGATCGATCCTGAGGTACTTCATGTTGTTGCGCGCCATGGTGTTGGGCTTGTCGTTCGAGATCCAGGAGTGCCTCAGGCTGTACTTCTTGGGATGCACGCCCCAGATCCAGGGCGCGTCGGCGCGCGCGATGTCGACCATCCGGTCGATGATCCGCGCCCGCTCGGGCGAGTTGGGCATGTTCTTCATCTTCTCGAACAGGGCGTCGAACTCCGGGTTGGTGTAATTCGCCGCGTTCTCGCCCTGCGATTTGGCGCGGCTCTGCGCGCCGTGGAGCAGGAACAGGAAATTCTCCGGATCGGGGTAGTCGGCGTTCCAGCCCAGGCGGAAGGTCTGCGTGTCGCCCTTGCGGATCTTCTCCTGGAAGCGGTTCCAGTCCGTGTCGCGGATCACGAGCTGGATCGAGAGCTTCTCGAACTGGCGCCGGATCCAGTCGAAGGAGGCCTTGTCGCCCGCGCCGCGCACCACCGTGTCGAAGTAGATGAGCAGCGGCTGGCCGGTCTTCGCATCGCGCCCGCCGGGATAGCCCGCCTCGGCAAGCAGGCGCTTCGCCACGTCGAGCGATTTGCGCTCGGGCTTGCCGTCGACCCAGTCGTAGACCACCGGATTGACACCCTCCCGGCCCTCGCGGTAGCCGAAGATCCCCGGCGCGATCGGCCCCTGCGCCGGGATGCCGCGGCCGTTGGAGAAGATCGTGATCTGCTCTTCGACGTCGAATGCAATCGAGATCGCGTGGCGCAGCTTGCGGGCGCGCTCCGAGGATCCACCGACGAGCGGATCCAGCCAATTGAACGCAATGTATCCGGTAGTCGTCTCCACGGACGTCGAGAGCCGGATCCCTTTCTCCTCCATCTCCGGCGTCACGTTGGTATCGCCTTCGATCGACACGCGCACCGCCTGGTCGAACTGGTCGGAGCCGATGCCCGAGGTGTCGTAGTAGCCCTGCAGGAACTTGTTCCAGTACGGAATGCCTTCCTTCTCCCGGCTGAACACCAGCTTGTCGATGAAAGGCAGGGGCTTGCCGGCATCGGCGAGGAGGCCCGCGCCTGCGTCCTCGGGCTCGCCTGCGCTCGGATAGGTCTCGCCGTGGAAGTTCGGATTGCGCTCGAGCACCATGCGCGCGTTGGGATTGTTCTCCGTGAGCATGTACGGCCCGGTGCCGACCGGCCACCAGTCGAGGCTGAAGTTCTTCGCCTCCATGCCGGGCTGGGCGAAGAAGCGCTCGGCCTCCCAGGGCACCGGCGCGAAGAAGGGCATCGCGAGCCAGTAGACGAACTGCGGATAGGCTCCGTTCAACGTCACGCGGAAGGTATGCGCGTCGACGCGCTCGACGCCATCGAGCGGAAATTTCCTGAGGTCGAGCCAGGCGTCCCTCGTATCCGCACGCTTGAGCTCCTTCGCGAACTCGCCCATGCCGACGATGTACTCGGCCATGAGGCCGAAGATGGGCGAGTGCAGCCGCGGATGCGCCAGGCGCTTGATCTGGTAGATGTAGTCGTCGGCGACGAGCTCGCGCGTGCCCATGGGCAGCTCATAAGGACTCTTCAGCCTCTCGACCCGCCCTTTTTCAAGATTCAGATTTTCAGGAATAAAAGCCGGGTGCGGCTGATACCGGATCCCCGGCTTGATGCGCACTTCGTACACCGTGAACCTGCCGCCCTCGATCGAGCGCGGCTTCGGGACCTCGAGCGCGGTGAGCGGCACGAGCTCGTAAGGGCGCTTGAGGTAGTGATACTGCAGCGGCGGCTCGTACACCTGCTGCGTGAACTGCGCTTCGTCCTCGGTGTAGGACTGCACCGGGTCGAGGTGCTTCGGCCGAGTGACGAAGCTCGCGTAGAGGATGCTCTTGCCGCGCTCGGACGCGGGATAGGGATCGTTCCAGACCTCGCCGCACCCCGTGGCCAGCGCCGCGAAAGCGGCGAGGAGGATCAGAAAGACGCGCAAGCGACCAGTATAATCAAATGCATGGGGTTACTTGCGGGCAGGAAAATCCTCGTCACGGGCGTGATCTCCAACCGCTCGATCGCCTATGGCATCGCCCGGGCGGCGCGGCGCGAGGGCGCCGAGATCGCGCTCACCTACCAGAACGAGCGCTTCAAGGAGCGCGTCACCGAGATGGCGACCGAGCTCGGCTCGAAGATCGCGCTGCCTTGCGAGGTGACGAGCGACGCTGAGATCGCAACGCTGTTCGAGAAATTACGGGCCCAGTGGGATTCCTTGGACGGGCTCGTGCACGCCATCGCGTTCGCGCCGCGCGAGACGATCGCAGGCCAATTCCTCGACGGGCTCACGCGCGAGGCGTTCGCGCAGGCGCACGACATCTCGGCCTACAGCTTCCCGGCGCTCGCCAAGGCGGCGCTGCCGATGATGCAGGGCAGGAGGGCATCGCTGGTGACGATGACCTACCTCGGCGCCGAGCGCGTCGTGCCGCACTACAACACGATGGGGCTCGCCAAGGCGAGCCTCGAGGCCGCGGTGCGCTACCTCGCAGCGAACCTCGGGCCGCAGGGCATCCGCGTCAACGGGATTTCGGCCGGCCCGATCAAGACCCTGGCGGCCTCGGGCATCTCCGGCTTCGGCAAGATCCTGAAGTTCGTCGAGGAGCACGCCCCGCTGCGGCGCAACGTCACCATCGACGACGTCGGCAACGTCGCCGCGTTCCTCCTCTCGGAGCTCGCTGGCGGTGTCACCGGCGAGATCCTGCACGTCGACTCGGGATTCAGCCGGGTGGTCGGCGGGATGGACGAAAATCGGGGTCAGAGCCCTATTTCCAGCGACGCGTAGCTGACGGAAATAGGGCTCTGACCCCGATTTTCGTTACTGCTTCTTCTCCAGATTCGGCTGGTTGACCGAGACGTCGGCCTGCTTGCGCAGGCTGGTGAGGTAGGCCTCGTATTGCGCGGTTCCCGAGAGCGCGGCGGCGCGCGGCAGCGGGTCGCCGGCCTGCTTGGAATCGCCTTCCATCACCTTGGACACGCGCACCAGCATGTAGCCCCCGTCGCCGACCGGAAGGCCGACATAGGCGGGAAGCTTCGACACGTCGGCCGACATCACCGGCCGCAGCACCTCGAGCGGAAGATTCTGCGGGTCTCGGCGCGACACGGTCTTCGCCTGGCCCCACTTGAGCTCGCCCGAGCCCTTGCGCAGCTGCTCGAGCTTCGCTGCGCCGTCCTTGCGCGCGAGCTCGGCGGCCTCCTGCCGCCGCAGCATCGCGGCGATATCGTTCTTCACTTCCTCGAGCTTGCGCTGCGCGGCGGGCTGGTGCTCGAGCACGCGCGCGGCGACCAGCGTGCCGGGCGCCACCTCGACCGCGTCGGTATTGCGCTTGTTGCGCAGCGCGTCCTGCGAGAAAAGGGACGACATGAGCTTGCGGTTGCCGAGCGGGCTCTTCTCGTCGCCGCCGGCGCGCGTGATCCAGTCGCTCGTCTCGACCTTCAGCTTGAAGCGCTCGGCGGCGGGCTTCAGGCTGTCGGGCTGCTCGTAGACCATGTTCTGGAACGCGTCGGCGGTCTCGCCGAACCGGCGCTGCGTCCGGGCCTTCTTCAGCTCGGCCTCGACCTCGCCGCGCATCGCCTCGAAAGGCTTGGCGTCGGCGGGTGCCGGGATCAGGATGTGGCTCGAACGGCGCTCCTCCTTGCCGTCCTGCTTGCGCACGCCGGTGAGCTGGATGATGTGGAAGCCGAACTCGCTCTCGACCACCTCCGAGATTTGCCCTTCCTTCATGCGGAAGAGCGTGTCCTCGTAGGGCTTGACGAAGCTGCCGCGCGGCGCGAAGCCGAGGTCGCCGCCGGCCTCCCTGCTGCCCGGGTCCTGCGACTCCTTCTTCGCCACCTCGGCGAAGCTCGACGGATTCTGGCGCAGCGCCGCGGCGAGCGCCTCGGCCTTCCCGCGCGCCTCCTCCTTCTCGCGCAGCTTCGGGCCGTAGACGCTTTCCCATTGGCTGCGCACTTCCTCCGGCTTCACCGTCTCCTGGGCCGCCATCGCCTGCGCCGAGAGCACCACATACTCCGCCTTCACCCGCTCGGGCGTCTGGAACTGCCCCTGGTTTGCCTCGTAGTAGGCCTTGACCTTCGCATCGTCGATCGTCACCTGCGGCAGGAACTGCTCGGTCGCGATGCGGTGCTCCGAGATCTCGCGGCTCTGCGCCTCGAGCGCCCCCAGCCGCTGCGCCACCGTGCGCGAGGCAATCGCCGCCTCGCCGACGGCGCGCGTGAGCTGGGCGAGCGCGAGATCGTAGCGCAGCCGGCCCTCGAACTGCGGCGGCGACATCGGCGGGCTCTGCTGGCGCAGCACGCTCTCGTAGGTGCTCCTCGAGAAGCCGCCGTCGGGCCCCTTGAACGCGGGAATCGAGTGGATCGCGTCGACCAGCGCCTCGTCGGTCACCGTGAGGCGCGCGTCGTTCGCGGCCGAGGCAATGAGGCGCTGCGACACCAGCGATTCGAGGAGCCCCCTGCGCATCTCGGGCGTGTCGAAGATCGCCGGATCGTAGTTGCCGCCGAGGGCCTGGCGCAGCTGGTCGTGGCGCCGCCGCAGCTCGTCGTCGAACTCGCGCGCCGAGATCTCGAGGCCGTTCACCGTGGCCACCGTGTCGCGCCCTCCCCGCATGCGGGTGTAGGACTCGATGCCCCAGGTGGCGAAGGTAAGCGCGATCAGCCCGAGGAAAATCTGGATGATGCGCTTCCTCTTATGGACAAAGTCGAACATGGAGGGGGCCGATTTTACTCGATCCGCGGTGCTAAGATGGCGCCGGGAGAACGACAATGCAGGACGCAGGCGCCGCAGTACCCCGCGACCACCTCGCGGGCACCCTGTCCCCTCGGAAAGGCAAGGTCCTCACCGGCTACCGGCTCGCGATCGCGGGCATCGCCGTCGTGGTGGCGCTTGCCGTCATCACGGCGTCCCTGCGGATGACCGAGGGCGCGATCGATCGCGCCGTCGCCGAGCGCGAGGCGGCAAGCCGTTTCCTCGCCTCCGAGCTCGCGGTCCTGCGCATGATGGCGATGAGCTCCGAGGGCCCGGTGCCGGCGCGCCTGTATCTCGGCATCGAGGAGTGCTTCTACAAGAGCGTCGCCGTGCCCTTCGACAACGAGGAGGCCGGCCGGCGCATGCTCGCCGCGTGCGCGCAAGCCGAGCTCGGCCGCCTGCATGCGCAAGGCGGCCCGGCGATGGCCGAAAAAGGCCGGGCGCTGCTCGCGCAGATCGGCCTCCTGAAGTAGCCGGGCTAGACGTACCTGCGCAGATGTTCGCGCCGCCTCGCCTCGGCGGCGAATTCCTCCAGGTCCGGATCGAGCGCGTTGCGCGCCGAGACCACGCCGATGGGACGCCCCGCCTCGACCACCGGCACGTGGCGAAAGCCGTTCTCGTTCATCAGGAGCAGCGCATGGCCGAAGGGCTCGTCGGGCGAAAGAGTCCTCGGCCCGCGCGTCATCACGTCCTCGAGGCGCGTCGCAGCCGGATCGCGGTCCATGGCGAGCACGCGGTAGACCGCGTCGCGCTCGGTAAAAATGCCCACGAGCTGGCCGTCCTTCACGACCAGCACCGCGCCGACGTGGGCCGCCTTCATGAGCTGGCCGGCTTCTCTTACGCTCGCTTCCGGCGCCGCCACGACGAGCTTGCGGGCTTCCATGACGCTGCGGATCGGCAATCCGAACATGCCCCACCTCCTTTCAAGCCGCCCACACTACCGGCAAGCCCGGCGTTCGCTTTGACGTCGATCAAGCGCGGCATCGGGCGCCCGCTTGACATGCATCAAACCTCGCATCGTCAAAAGGTCTAGGGTCGTGGATGCCGAAGGAGGGACTTATGAGCACTATTGGTGTCATCGCCGCCGTTCTCGCCACGCTGGGGATCATTCTGTATGCCGTGCTTGCAGCGACCTGGCGCGTCATCCACGACGATGGCCGGCTGCGCCTCGCCGAGATGCTGCGCCGGCAGGGTGCGGCGCCGGAGCTGACGCTCAACGTCGGCGGCTATCAGACGGCGATCGCAGTGCGCCGGTGCATGCTGTGCGCGCGGAAGAGCGAATGCGATCAGTGGCTGCCCTCGGGTGCGCAGCGCGGCATGGAAGCTTTCTGCCCGAACGCGGATTTCGTTGCGCGCATGTCGGATCCGCTCCGCGCCTGAGCGCGCCGTAGCAGGCACGCTGCTTGCTCGGTGTCTGGTGTGAGCCTGCGTGGCATTGCGTTCGCGATTCTGCTCTCGGCGCCCTTGAGCGCCGCGGCGGCGGGTGAGTTCACGGCGATTCACCCTGAGGAAGCGTATCCCGATCCCAAGGAGCAGCCTTCCCCCGATGCCTACTCGGGCTTCGTCAGCAAGGTGCAAGAGAAGCTGCGCGAGCTTGGCTTTGACGCGGGTCCGGTCAACGGCGACTTCGGCGCGAAGACGCAGGCCGCGCTCGCGCAGTTCCAGATCTCGAGGACGATTCCGGTGAGCGGACAACTCGACGACATGACGCTCGCCGAGCTCGGCGTCCCGCGCGAAAGATCGGACGCTGAGCAAAGCGCGGCCGCGGGTGCGTCAGTCGAGAGCGACTCCGCAGAAAAAATACCAGCCAGCGAAAAGGCCGGGAACTAATACTGGCGTAGTAGCACCAGAGCTCCGAGAGCAAGTCACCGGAATAAACCGCGCGCTCCATTTGTGTACTGTGGGTGCGCCTCAAATCCGCGATCCATTCGCGGCGCGCGCTTCCATAGGACATCAGCCCATGAAACGTCTTACATTTTGCTTACTCTTCGCAATGCTCGCGCTTTCCGGCTGCGGCGGCTCTTCCGCAACGCGCACCGATTACGGCTCGACGGGCGCAACCCGCAGCGAGCAGCCAAGCGAAGCGCCGCGCACCGATTCGGTGTGGGCGAAGGATCCTCATTTCATCGCACCCCCGATGTAACAATTGCAATACCCGGCGGGCTCAGCTCGCCGGCTCGAGCGTCGCGACCGGCGCTTGCGCATTCAGCTCAGCGAGCAGGAGAAGGCCGACCTCATCGAGTTCCTGAAGTCGATCTAGGGAACCGGCGCTCGCGCGCACTAGGAAATCGGCGCGCGCGCCTCAGCCACGCGCTCGAGGGCGAGTCCCGCCGATGCCCAGGCATCGATGCCGCCGCGGAGGGGCCGGACATGGCGAAAGCCGCGCGCGCGCAGCTGTAGCGCGACCTTGGCCGCGGTGGCCTCGTTCGGGCAGGCGCAATAAACGACGACCTCGCGTTCGCGCGGCACCTCGGCAAGCGTGTGCTCCAGCGCGTCGAGGTCCACGGCATGTGCGCCCGGAATCTGGCGTCCGTCGAGGCGGCGATGCGCGCGCGTGCGTACGTCGAGCACGACCGGATCGTCGCCGCGGGTCATCATTTCGTTGAGCTCGTGCGCGCTGATCCTTGCCGCCCTCAGCGAGCGCAGGAAACGGCGGCGCTGCCAGAAGCGGTACCCCACGTAGCCGGCGAGAAGCGCGGCAACCAGCAGCGTTGCGTGCGTGCCCAGCGCCGCGAGCCAATCAAGCAGCCGGCCGATCTCGCCGCGGAACGCGACGCCGAGCGCGAGTCCGGCGCCCGCGCGCAACGCGCTGCCGGCGAGGTCGTAGAGCAGGAAGGCCGGCAATGCCACGCGCAGCGCGCCCGCGAGCGGCGGCGCCACGGTCTCGAAGCCCGGCAGAAACCTCGCGATCACAAGCATCACCGGGCCGCGCCGCTCGAAAACGGTCTCGGTCTGCCGGACACAGGAATCGGGCGATAGCGTGATGCGGCACACGAGCTTGAGAACGCGGTGGCCATAGCGGCGGCCGGCCCAGTACCACGGAAGATTGCCCACGGTGCCTGCGAGCGTCGTCACAAGGAAGACTTGACCCAGGCGCAGCGTATCGCCGGAGGCCACTGCCCCGGCCCAGATCAGCACCGGGAAGGCGGGTATGGGGACGCCGAGCTGGTGGACGAGCAGCGCGGCAAAGGCCGTCGCGACAACGTGCTCAGCGAGCGACGGCTCGATCAAGCGCCTTGCTTCACAGGCTCAGGCCGACCATCGGCCCGATCGCGGCCGCGCCGTCGCCGAGCGCCGCCAGCACGAGCAGGCCGACGATCCAGAACGCCGGATACTCCCAGCCGCCGTCCTTGTTGGAAAAGAGCCAGCCGTTCTTGCCGTGAACCAGCACGATCGTGCCGAGGATGAGCGGAATCAGCGCGAGCGCCACCCAGCGCGTGCCGAGGCCCAAGAGGAGCAGCAGCCCGCCGCCGAGCTCGGCGGCGATCGTGAGGTAGGCGAGGAATCCGGGCACGCCGAGGGACTCGAAGTACTTCACCGTGCCCGGAAGGGTGAATACCCGGATCTTGAGCCAGGCATGAGCGAAGAACATGATCGCGAGCGAAAGGCGCAGCAGCAGCGCGGCAACGTCCACGAGTTCGGGGTTTCTCATTGCGCATTCTCCTCAGGTAACCTTGGTCATCGCGGCGCCGTCTCGTCCACCCAGGCGACGAGCTCGTCGAGCAGCGCGCCGAGCGCTTCGCCGAGGGCCTTGGCCGCGCCCTGCGCGTCGTAGCTCGGCGCCGGCGCAGAACGGCTGAAGCCGCGCCGCCCGATGAAGCCATTGCGCGTCGTGTCGGTGAGCTCGGCGCTCAAAGCGATACGCACGCTTCCCGGCGCGCTCGCAGCATCGTGGTAGAACTCCTCCAGATGCGTTCTCAGGACGAGGCCGCTTGCGCCGCCGCGGGGCACGGCCACCTCGCGAAAGGCGCCCGAGCGCTCGAAGCGCGCGACGAGAAGCCCGTGGATGCTGGACCCCGGCGGCTCGGTCCAGCTGTTGAACTGGTAATAGGCGCGCGTGCCGGAGGAGCGGCTGTAGACGATGTCCTGCGTGTCGTAGAAGCCCGCGGTGCTGGTCGGCGCGACGTACAGCGTGGCCGGGCGGGCGGCGCGCTCGGGCACGCTCTTGCCCGCAGGCGCCTCCAGGACGTAGTAACGCTGGGCTTCATGCGTACCGCTCGAAAAGCAACCCGCGACGAAAAGCGCAAGGACGACGACGAACGCGAACCTCACCGCTTGCCTTCTCCCGGGCCGAGCGCTGCATCGGGCGGTCCGTAGATGACCTGGCGCGGGTCGCGCAAGCGGCTCGCGGCCGCGCCCAGCGAGTCGGCGGCGCGGCGCAGCGACTGACCTGTGGCGCGCAGCTCCGCGTCGCCGCCCGCCATGAGGCGATCGGCGCGCTCGGCAAGGCGCGCCACGTCCTCGCGCATCCCGCGGATGGCCCCGGTCAGCTCCGCGAGCGATGCCCCGGCCTGCTCGCCCACCGCGTCGTAGCGCGCGGAAAGCTTGTGTGCATCGGCGGCGACGCTGCCGGCGAGGTTGCGCACCTCGTCGGCGGCACGGGCCACGGCAAGCACCGCCTGGTCGGCGTCGCGCGACACGCGGCGCAGGCCCTGCAGGACCTCGGTCAGCGCCGCCTGGTTGTCTTTCGAGAGCAGCGCGTTGATCCGCTGCATCGTTTCGTCCGCACGCTGCGCGAGCTGGTTGAGCGATTCCGAGAACTGATCGAAAGGCGACTCGCCCTCTGCAATCACCGGGTAGGGCTCGTCGGGCGGCGGAACCTGCGAGAGCGGCTGGCTGTCCTCGGTGGCGTTCACCAGCCGGACGCTCGCGATGCCGGTGACGAGATGGCGCTCGACGACCGCCTCGGTGCTCATGAGCACGGGCGTCGCCGCGCCGACGCGGATGAAGGCCTCCACCGCGCCGCGCCGGCGCGAGGAGAACGTAAACCCGGTCACGTATCCCACCCGGATGCCGCGCATGCGCACGTCGCTGCGCACCTCCAGGCCCTGGAGCGACTGGCGCTCGAAGTAGATCTTGTACTGCTTGTCGTCCCGGTCCTGTCCGGTGCCGCGCAACCAAAGCACGGCGGCAACGAGCAGGGCAAGGAGGATGAGGACCGCGGTGCCGACGATCGTGTATTTCGCTTCGGGTTCCATCAGGCTCCTGCGAGCGGCGCGCGGGCCGAGAAGTATTCCTGGATCCAGGGGTCGGCGCTCTTGCCGAGCGCGTCGACCGATCCGTCGGCGATCACGCGGCCGCCGGCGAGGACGATGGCGCGCTCGATGATCGAGAGCAGCGTGTCGAGGTCGTGCGTGACGATGAACACCGTGAGGCCGAGGCTGTCGGCAAGCACGCGCACGAGGCGGTCGAAGGCCCGGGCGCCGACCGGGTCGAGCCCCGAGGTGGGCTCGTCGAGGAACAGGATCTCCGGCTCCAGCGCCAGCGCACGCGCGAGCGCGACGCGCTTTCGCATCCCACCGGAGAGCTGCGCCGGCATCTTCGGCCCCGTGTCGGCCGCGAGGCCCACCAGCGCCAGCTTGAAGCCGACCAGCGGCGCGATGAGATCCATGGGCAGGTCGGTATTCTCGCGAAACGGCACGGCGATGTTCTCGGCCACGGTCAGCGAGGAAAAGAGCGCCCCGTCCTGAAACAGCATGCCGAACCGGCGCCGCAGGGCATTCAGCTCCTCCGGGCTCGAGCGCCATACATCGCTGCCCAGGAGGCGGATGGTGCCGGCCGCCGGCCGGACGAGGCCGATGATTTCCTTGAGCAGCACCGACTTGCCGGTGC
>Ga0247825_10001513_pt1 | contig 15263 bp, 10 predicted proteins | sample 13C_Vanillin_Day_FD_194413 | JGI IMG/M metagenome (GOLD analysis project Ga0247825, IMG submission 194413) | Soil microbial communities from agricultural site in Penn Yan, New York, United States - 13C_Vanillin_Day48 | ecosystem: Environmental > Terrestrial > Soil > Agricultural land | place... | reverse complement strand
ACATAGCCGGTGTACTTGAAGAGGGATCGCTGGAATTTGTCGCGGTCGGGGACCTGGGCGTTGGCGAGGACCATGACTCCGTTGCTCGACAGCGGGCTGACGTCGACGATGACTGCGGAGAAGGAGACGGCGGCGACGAATCCGATGAGGCCGACCTCGCCCATCATGAGCAGCGGTGCTGCGAGGGGGAGGACGATGCCGAGGGTTCCGATGGAGGAGCCGACGGCGGAGACGGCGGCGACGGCGTAGCAGAGGATCAGGGCCGTGAGGAGCGGGGAGCCGAGGGAGGCGGCCGCGTCGCCGAGGAAGTCGAGGGTGCCGTTGGCCTTGAGCACGCTCATGTAGGTGAGCATTCCGCAGACGAGGAGTACCGCGGACCAGGTGACGTTGTTGACGGCGGGCTTGTGCTTGTTCGGTGCGATGACGAGGAGGATGGCCGCGATGACCATCGAGCAGACACCGACGTCGATCTGGAAAACGGCGGATCCGATGAGTAGGGCGACCATGCCGAGCAGGGTGAGGACACGCAGCGGCGTGAATCCGGTGGATTCGATCTCGGCGAGCCGATCCGGTTCGCGGGCGGGCTGCGGCGATCCGGTAGTCAGCACCATGGGGCCGGCACCGTGTCGAGCTGAGGTGGCGTGCTGTCCGGCGCTCGTTCCGGCTGGGACGAAGTCGCTTCCGCGTGGTTGCGGTGCGGGACTGCCTGCGACGGTGGGGTTGTCGCTCGAGGTGAGGTCGTCGATGTCGATCGTCTGGTCATCGGCACGGAGCAGGTCACGGCCGCGGACGAGGAAGAGACCGAGGGCGAGCAGGAAGCTGAGGCCGAGGGGGATGACGTACAGCGCGAGGGGGTTGGTGGGTAGGCCGGCGGACTGGAGCCAGCCGTTGGTGAATGCGCCGTAGACGGTGATGGGGGAGAAGGCCGCACCGAGTACGCCGTGGCTGATCATCATGCCCATCAGCAGGGGGTCGATCTTGTAGCGCTTGGCGATCGGCATGGCGATGGGGGCGAGCATCCCTACTGCCAGTACCGAGCCCATGGTCATCAGGCCGGCGCCGAGGAAGAACATCAGCCAGACGATGGCCCAGCGTTTGCCTCGGACAAGCTTCAGTGCGCCGCCCACGAGGAGGTCGACGGTGCCGTTGACCCGGGCGATTCCGAACAGCAGGGTGATCCCGACGATGATGGTGAAGATACTGCCGGGGAAGAACCCGAAGATCTCGTCCATGGACAGTCCGGACAGCCAGCCGCCGATCACGAAGGCGGCGGCGAATGCCAAGACGCCCATGTTGATGGGTGTCATGGTGCCGATCGCGAACAGGGCGATCAACGCCGCGATCGAGATGAAGTAGAGCATCGGAGGTAACCCTTTCGGTGGATGCCCGGAGATCCGAGCCGCCTGCCGGTGTAAACCGGTGGCAGTGAGCCGATAGCGGCGACGCCGGATCCGCCGGGGACGGCATGTGGCGTTGCCGCGCCCGCTATTCAAGGGTGATGGCGGTCACAGAATCAACTCCCCCGCCGAGAAAGCATCCAGGTGCTCAACGTGAACCAGCCGCGGTCGGGGCTGTTGAGCCAATGGCTCAGTATCCCGGTCCTCGGGTGGCGGATGGTTCAGCTGTGTCGCGGGCAGTGAGCCAGAAGCTCGGCTACCCCGGCATCCGGCAGATCAATTTTCTGCCCGCAGTTTCTCCACGATCGGAATGGTCCGGGGCCAGATCCGCCGGCTCAGGACGATCTCGGAGCGGGTGCGCAGCACGCCTTCGGTCTTCATGACCGACTGGAGGACGTCCTCGAAGTGGGAGTTGTCTCGTGCGACGAAGCGACACAGGAGATCTCCTTCGCCGGAGACGGTGTTGGCCTCGATGAGTTCGGGGATCGCGGTCAGCCGTTCCAGGGTTTCGTTGACTTGGCTCTGGGCGATGTGGACGTGCACGAACGCCATGACGGCGTAGCCCAGCGGGGCGAGATTGATTTGAGGGCGCCAGGTGACGATCACGCCTGCTTTTTCGAGTTTGGTGATCCGGGCCTGCGCGGTATTGCGGGCGATGTTGAGTCTGCGGGAGTACTCGCGCACGCCGGCCCGCGGTTCTTCGACGATGAGTCGAAGGATGTCGAGGTCGAGTTTGTCGAAGCCGTCCACTGGTACTCCTGTCGTGAGGGCGGGAAAGTAGTCCACATGCGCATCCGGTTGTTCTGAGGCCATACGTCGTTGAGCACTTGGCATCATTTTTTGCGCGTGTGTTTATCTCACGGTACAGGTCTGCGTATGTTGTGGGTCACATCGAGCACGGCGGTCCGGTCCACGGACGGCCGCTCTGCACACTCCGCCTCACCACAGTGGGTCGATGGCGAATGGCGGCTAGGAAGGAACGGGTGCTGATCATGGGCTACACGCTTGCGGACAAAATCTGGAGGAGCCATGTGGTGCGCTCCGCCGAGGGCGAACCGGACTTGGTCTACATCGACATGCACCTGCTGCACGAGGTGAACACCCCCGCCGCGTTCGCCGGTCTGCGCGCCGCCGGCCGCACCGTCCGCCGCCCCGACTTGACCCTGGGCACAGAGGATCACAACACTCCGACCGACGATGTTCTGCGCACGATCACCGACCCCGGCGCGGTCGAGCAGCTCGACCACATTCGGCGCAACTGCCGGGATTTCGGTATCGAGTTGTACTCGCTCGGTGATTCCGCGCGCGGGATCGTGCACGTCATCGGTCCCGAACTCGGATTGACCCAGCCCGGGATGACGCTGGTCTGCTGTGACTCGCACACCAGCACCCACGGCGCTTTCGGAGTTCTCGCCTTCGGTATCGGCACCAGCCAGGTCGAGCACGTCCTCGCCACCCAGACACTGCCGATGGCACCGATGCTGAACATGCGCGTGGTCGTCGACGGTCAGCTGCCGCCCGGAGCAACGGCGAAGGACCTCATCCTCGCGGTGATCGAACAGATCGGCACCAGCGGCGGGCAGGGCCACGTCATCGAGTACCAAGGTGAGGCCATTCGTGCGTTGTCGATGGAAGGCCGGATGACGGTGTGCAACATGTCCATCGAAGCCGGAGCCCGGGCCGGTCTCATCGCCCCGGACGATGTCACCATCGAGTACCTGCGCGGCCGCCCGCACGTGCCGGCCGGGGCCGCATTCTCGAAGGAGGCCGCGTACTGGCGCACATTCCATTCCGACGACGACGCCGTCTTCGACAAGGAGGTGCACCTCGACGCCGCCACCATCGCCCCTCGGGTGTCCTGGGGTACGACTCCCGCCCAGTCCGTCCCGCTCGACGCCGAGGTCCCCGACCCGGGCTCATTCGTCGACGTGGTGGATCGCGCCGCCGCCGAACGCGCACTGGCCTACATGCAGCTGACTCCGGGGACGCCGCTGCGCGACATCGAGGTCGATGCGGTGTTCATCGGTTCGTGCACCAACGGCCGGATCGAGGACCTGCGGGAGGTGGCCGCGGTGTGGGAGGGTCGGCGCATCGCGCCCGGTGTCGACGTCCTCGTCGTTCCCGGGTCGGAGGCCGTCCGCGCCCAGGCCGTCGAGGAAGGCCTCGATGAGATCTTCGCCGCTGCCGGTGCCGCGCTGCGGTACTCCGGGTGCTCGATGTGCGTTGCGCTCAACGACGACCGACTGCGGCCGGGCCAGCGGGCGGCGTCGACCAACAACCGTAACTTCGAGGGCCGGCAGGGCCGGGGTGTGATGACGCACCTGGTCTCACCCGCAGTGGCCGCCGCGACCGCGATCACCGGACGCCTCACGGCGCCCGCAGACCTGGAGGGCTGACCGCTCATGGAACGATTCACCGAACACACCGGAATCGCTGCGCCGCTGCGTATTTCCGATGTCGACACCGATCAGATCATCCCGGCGCGCTTCTGCACCGGGGTGACCAAGGAGGGCTATGAGGACGCCTTACTCCACGATTGGCGCCTCGACCGGGAGTTCGTGCTCAATCGACCCGACTACCGGGATGCGTCGATCCTGGTGGCCGGGGCGAACTTCGGTGTCGGATCGTCCCGGGAAATGGCGGTCTGGGCGCTGCAGAACTACGGCTTCAAGGCCGTCGTCGCTCCGCGGTTCGGGGATATCTTCCGCGGCAACTCCCTGAAGAACGGTCTGCTGACGGTGACGCTCGCGCAGTCGGTGATCGACGAACTCTGGGACACGATCGACAGCAGGCCCGAGATCCCCGTCACCGTCGATCTGGTCCGACGGGAGGTCCGTGCGAACGGTGCCACCTACCTGTTCGACCTGGACGACAACGCCCGCTGGCGACTGCTGGGCGGCTACGACGACATCAGCCTGACACTGCGCGACGCCGAGGACATCGACACGTACGAGGCGGCCCGCCGGCGCACCCTGCCGACGTCGCGGCGTGTCGTGATGGAAGGAGCTATTCGTGGCTGACACCGACCTCACCGACAGCCGAGCGCGTATGACCGGCACCGTTCCGCCGTCGAAGGTCCTGACCACCGAGATCCCGCGCTACGTCGAAGACTATGTGTCCCGGTTGCTGGCGATACCGGACACGGCATCCGCCGTCGCCGACGCCCTCGACGAGCTGGGCATCGGCACCGCGATCACTGCGACCGAGCTGAAACCGGTTTCGGAACAGGCGCGAATGTGCGGCCCCGCGGTGACGTTGCGGTATGTGCCCCTCGGAGGGGACGTGACCGGAAACCGCGAAAGCGGGCGCGGCACCATCTTCGGCGACCGCGACCTCTACGGTCTCGGGCGCCCCGGGGACGTCGCCGTCATGGACTGTTCGGGATCGCGGTCCGGCGCGGTGATGGGTGCCCTGTCGGCCCGGTGGGCGGTGAAAGCACAGATCGGGGGATGCGTCGTCGACGGCGCGATCCGCGACACCGGCTCCATCCTCGCAAGTGGTCTGCCGGTGTGGAGTGCCACCAGGCACCCCGCCGCCGCCCGCTACCGCTACGAGACCGTGCAGATGAACGGCCCGGTCTCGCTGTGCGGGCATCTGGTCAACCCCGGCGACTACGTCGTCGCCGACATCGACGGGGTCTGCGTGATCCCGTTCTTCGACGTCCCACGGGTCGTCGAGCATTGCGAAAACGCTCACCGCACCGAAGTCGCCTTCATCGACCGCATCGACGCGGCCGCGACTCTGGAAGAACTCGTCGCCGGGCTGACCCCGGGCACAACCCCCGCCTGACCGCCGACGTCGACATCACACGAAGGAACACAGCCTTGTCCTCCACCATGCAGACCCGCCCGACCACGTTCTCCCTCGACGACCGCTACGTCCTCGAAGACGGATCGGTCTACCTGACCGGCATCCAGGGGTTGGTACGCGTGCTGCGGGACAGGGCCATCCTCGACCGTCGGCGCGGCCACCGCACCTCATCCTTCGTCTCCGGCTACGAAGGATCACCGCTGGCCGGGTACGACCTCGAAATCGCCCGAAAACGCAAGATCCTCGACGAGTACGACCTCGTGCACCGTCCCGGTGTCAACGAAGAACTGGCCGCCACCGCCGTGCTCGGCACCCAAATGGCACCGCAGATCGGGCATTTGCGCTCGGACGGGGTCACCGGGTACTGGTACGGCAAGTCCCCCGGACTCGACCGCGCCTCCGACGCGATTCGGCACGCCAACCTCGTCGGAACCGACCCGCGCGGCGGCGCCGTCGCCCTCGTCGGCGACGACCCGGGCGGGAAGTCCTCGAGCCTGGCGTGCGCGTCCGAGGTTGCCATGGCTGATCTGCTCATCCCCACCCTCTACCCGGCCGATTCCCAGGAGGTGCTCGACTACGGGCTGCATGCACCGTTCCTGTCCCGGTTCACCGGCCTGTGGTCGGGATTGAAAATCGTCACCGCCGTCGCCGACGGCGCGAGCTCCGCCGTCGTGCACCCCGACCGGATCGACCCGAGCTTCGGTGACCTCGGACCGAGCACGTACACCCCGAACGCCAACCTCGTCGGCCCCAACCTGCTCACCCTCGAACGCAGCCAGATGATGGACCGGCTGCCCCGCGCGCTCGACTACGCGCGCATCAACAAACTGAACGACATCGTGCAATCCGGGCCCGACGACCGGATCGGCATCGTCACCTCAGGTAAGACGTATCTCGATCTGCGCGAGGCACTCTCACTGTTCGGCCTCGGACCGGCAGACCTGCGCCGATACGGGATCCGCATCCTCAAGCTCGGCATGATCTACCCCGTCGACCCCGAGATCGTGCACCGTTTCGCTGCGGGGCTGGACGAGATCATCGTCCTCGAGGAGAAGCGGGCGTTCCTCGAGACCGCGGTCCGCGACATCCTCTACCGGCGCGCCAACGCCCCGGTGGTCATCGGTAAGACCGATCCGAACGGCAAATCCCTGGTCAACATCTTCGGAGAGCTCGACGCCGACCTGATCGCCAAAGCCCTCAGCCGCCGACTGGGCGACGAGTACGGCATCGAACCGGTCCAGCAGTGGAAACAGCGCCCCAGGACCTCGAAGGTCGCACTGCCGCTGCTGAACCGCACCCCCTACTTCTGCTCGGGATGCCCGCACAACTCCTCGACCAAGGTGGCACCGGCCACGCTGATCGGCGGCGGAATCGGCTGCCACGCCATGGTGATGATGATGGACGACAAGCAGGTCGGCGACGTCATCGGGTTGACCCAGATGGGCGGCGAAGGCGCTCAATGGATCGGCATGGCCCCGTTCCTGGAGGAAAACCACCTCATCCAGAACATCGGCGACGGCACGTTCATGCACTCGGGCAGTCTGGCGCTGCGCGCCGCCGTCGCCTCCGGGGAGAACGTCACCTACAAGCTGCTGTACAACGCCACCGTCGCCATGACCGGCGGACAGGACCCGGTCGGCGCCATGCCGCTGGACCGGATCACCCGGCTGCTGCTCGCCGAAGGCGTCAAGAAGGTCGTGGTCACCACCGAAGACCGCAAGCGCATCAGCTCACTGAAACTCCCCAAGGGCGTCGAGATCCGGGACCGGGACGACCTCGTCGACGTCCAGACGGAACTGGCGACGATCCCCGGGGTCACCGTCCTGGTGCACGACCAGGAGTGTGCCGCCGAGAAGCGCCGCAAGCGCAAGCGCGGCACACTGCCCACCCCGACCACCCGGGTGATGATCAACGAACGCATCTGCGAAGGCTGCGGCGACTGCGGGGAGAAGTCCAACTGCCTGTCGGTGCACCCCACCGATACCGAGTTCGGCCGCAAGACCACGATCCACCAATCCTCCTGCAACCTCGACTTTTCGTGCTTGAAAGGAGACTGCCCGTCCTTCGTCACCATCACCCCCGGCCCGAAGGAACAGCGCACACCTGTCCCGGCCATCGCCGCCGACCTGATCACCGACCCCGACGTGCCGGCGATCGACGGCCAGTTCGGGATGCGGATCATGGGCGTCGGCGGCACCGGTGTCATCACCGTCGCGCAGATCCTGGCTACCGCCGCCGTGATCGACGGCAAGTTCGTCCGCAGCCTCGACCAGACCGGCCTGGCGCAAAAGGGTGGCGCCGTGGTGTCGGATCTGAAGGTCAGCGCCGAACCCCGCGAGGGCGCCTCGAAGATCGGTGAGGGCTGCTGCGGTCTCTACCTCGGTTGTGACTCACTCGTCGCCACCGACCCCGACAACTTGAAAGTCGCCAACAGTTCCGACACCGTCGCCGTCGTCTCCACCACCGAAATCCCCACCGGTCAGATGATCGTCGACACCGCAGTGCATTTCCCGGAACTGAGCACCATCCGCGGCGCCATCGAGGGCGCCACCTCCCGCTCGATCTACCTCGACCCGGCCCTGCTCTCGCGTGAGCTGTTCGACGACGAGCAGTACACGAACATGCTCCTGATCGGAGCCGCCTTCCAGACCGGTGTCCTTCCCATCGAGGCGACCGCAATCGAACAGGCAATCACCCTCAACGGTGTCTCGATCGAGGCGAACCTGCAAGCATTCCGCCGTGGCCGCCAGGCCATCGCGGACCCCGAAGCCCTCACCGCCGCCATCGAGGGCAACCGGCGGGCCGACTTCGAACCGGCCGGCCCGTCTCTCCAGGCGCTCGCCCTCGCCGGCACGGTCCAGGCCGCAGCCGATTCCGAACTCGCCCGCATCGTCGGGCTACGCACCGCCGAACTCATCGACTACCAGGACACCGACTACGCCCGCGACTACACCCAGTTCGTGGAATCGGTACGCCAGCGGGAAGCCGCGCTGGTCGGACACTCCACCGCACTGACCGAGGCCGTCGCGAAGAATCTGTTCAAACTCATGGCCTACAAGGATGAGTACGAGGTCGCACGCCTGGCCTTGGATCCTGCATTCGACGCCGCGATCAAGGACGCCTTCGGCAAGAGCGCGAAACGGTCCGTGCGCCTGCACCCCCCGATGCTGCGCGCCATGGGCATGAAGAACAAGCTCTCACTCGGATCCTGGGTCAACCCCGGATTCCGGATGCTGCACCGCATGCGCAAGATCCGCGGCACCAAGCTCGATGTGTTCGGCTACCACCACATCCGGAAGATGGAACGCGAGCTGATCGCCGAATACCGCGAAACCATCGAGCAACTCCTCCACCTGCTCAACCCCCACAGCGTTACCGTGGCGGTGGAGATCGCCGAACTGCCCGACCTCGTCCGTGGGTACGAACAGATCAAGGTCGCCAATGTGGCGTCGTACCAACGGGAACTGCACAAGCTCCTCGAGGCGTACCCGCTGACCACCCGAGCCGAGAAGCAGGCCGTGTAGGGCCGACACGCAAACCGGCGGACATCGGTCAGCCCGAGGCCGCCTTCCAGCACACACGGAAACGATCACAAAGGAACATCCATGAAGAAGTACGTCCCGTCATGGCACGACGAGGAGGTCAAAGCACTGTCCGACCTCGCCGCTGGGTTCTTCGAACGAGAAGTCGTCGCCCACAACGAAACCTGGGACGCCCAGCACCGCATCGACCGCTCGGTGTGGCTCGAAGCCGGCAAACTCGGACTGCTGTGCTGCTCGATCCCCGCGGAGTACGGCGGCGGCGGTGGCTCTTTCGCGCACGATCTCGCCGTCTTCGACGCCCAGGGGTACGCCGGTGACCTGTCCTTCGGAATCTCCGTGCACTCGGGCATCGTGGCGCACTACATCCTCGAATACGGCACCGAGGAACAAAAGACGACCTGGCTGCCGGGGATGGCGACCGGGGACATCCTCGGCGCCATCGGCATGACCGAACCCGGCGCCGGGTCGGACCTGAAGGCAATCAAGACCATCGCAGTCCGGGACGGCGACGACTACATCGTCAACGGGTCCAAAACCTTCATCACCAACGGCGCGTCCGCCGACATGATCGTTCTGGCGGTGAAGACCGACCCGAAGGCCGGTGCCAAAGGGGTGGCGCTGCTGATCGTCGACCTACGCGACTGCCCCGGCTTCACGGTTGGGCGGGTCCTCGACAAGGTCGGCCAGCACGGCGCCGACACCTCCGAGCTGTCCTTCACCGACGTCCGCGTCCCGGTGACGAACCTGCTCGGACAGGAAGGCCAGGGATTCGGACAGCTGATCGCGCAGCTGGTGCAAGAACGGCTGATCATCGGCGCGCAGGCGGCGGGGGCCATGCGACGCGCGGTCGAGGACACCGTCGACTACACGAAATCACGGCAGGCATTCGGGCACAGCCTGCTCGAATTCCAGAACACCGCCTTCGAACTCGCCGAATGCCAGACGATCGCCCGCACCTGCGAGGTGTTCCTCGATCACTGCATCAGCGAACATCTGGCCGGGCAGCTGGACCCGGCAGAGGCAGCGATGGTCAAGTACTGGCTCACCGAACAGCAGTGCTCCGTCATCGACCGATGCGTCCAACTGCACGGCGGCTACGGCTACATGCGCGAGTACCTGATCGCCCGGATGTACGAGGACGCCCGCGTCCAGAAGATCTACGCGGGCGCCAATGAAGTGATGAAGAGCATTATCGCGCGTGCCCTCTGAATTCACGCCGCCGCCGGCACCTGGACGGCGCCAGAGCGACTGCGTTCGGCGATGTTCACCGGGTGGTTACGCTGTGGCTGTCAGCCCGCAGCGACGTTGATGGTCAGCGCATTCCGAGGATTCGGCGGACGACACCGCGTTTGCGCTTCTTCTCGATCGTCGTCGCCAGGCCGATACGGCGGCCGGTGAGCGGATCGGTGGCGGGGGGACCGCCGAACCCGGCTTCGGACGCGGTTTCGGGTGCTGCGTCGCGGGTGTCCGTGAGGTATTTGTCGGGAAGCGAGAGCTTTGCGATGGTGCGCCACGACTTCCAGTACTGCACTGCGAGCGGGCCGGTCGTGTACGGCAGGTCGTACTTCTCGCACAGCTGCTTCACGCGGATCGAGATCTCGTGGTAGCGGTTGGACGGCAGGTCCGGGAAGACGTGGTGCTCGATCTGATAGCTCAAGTTGCCGGTCATGAAGTCCATGACGGGGCCGCCCGAGATGTTCGCGGAGCCGAGCATCTGCCGCAGGTACCACTGGGCGTGCGTCTCGTTGTCGACGTCCGTCTTGGTGAATTTCTCGGCGCCGTCCGGGAAGTGACCGCAGAAGATCACGGCGTTGGTCCACAGGTTGCGGACGAGGTTGGCGGTCCCGTTCGCCTTGGCCGTGGACTTCCATGCCTTGCCGGTCAGTGCCGGGTAGACGACGTAGTCCTTGAGGGTCTGCCTGCCGAGCTTTGCGAGCACTTCCTTGCCGCGCTTCTTGGTGAGTTCACGGTCGTCCCGGCCCCGGGTCACTTTGCCGAGCTCGAGCAGTTGGATGGCGAGGCCGTACTGGAACAGCGCCGCGAGGATCGCGTTGTAGGCGAGGTTGCCGAGGTAGAACGGCTTCCAGCGCTGGTCACGGGTGACGCGGAGCAGGCCGAATCCCACGTCGTCGTCCATGCCGAGGACGTTGGTGTATTTGTGGTGTGCGTAGTTGTGGGTGATCTTCCAGTGCGCCGACGGATCGGCGTTGTCCCATTCCCAGTTCACGGAGTGCACTTCGGGGTCGTTCATCCAGTCCCACTGCCCGTGCATCACGTTGTGCCCGAGCTCCATGTTCTCGATGATCTTCGACAACGAGAGCATCCCGGTGCCCAGCACCCACAGCGAACGCTTGCGGGAGCCGAAGAGCACCGCTCGTCCGCCGAGTTCCAGTCCGCGTTGCAGCCGGATGGTGTTGCGGAGGTACCGGGCGTCGCGTGCCCCGCGGGATTCCTCGATGTCCCGTCGGATCGCATCCAGGTCGCGGCCGATGGCCTCGACGTCGGCGTCCGTCAGGTGCGCGTACTCCTTGATGTCCGATATCGCCATGCACCTACGGTACCGTAAGTTACGGTCCCGTAGGTTACGGGCGAGTATTTTATGACGCGAATCACTTCGACTGGTACGCAGCGATTTTCGATGTCGGATGGTGCACGGGACGAGCGAATATCGCGTGCTCGCGCCCGCTGGGGTGGGTCACTGGGTGAGGAACGTCGGCACGTGGTCGGTGTGGAAGCGGGGGAGGGTGGTGCAGACGGCGGACAGGTCGTTGCCGCTACTCAGGACGGTGCCGTCGGGCCGGATGATGGCGGCGCGGGCGCGGGCGCGGTGTAGCCAGTGGTGCAGATCGGTGCCGGGTCGAGCCAGCAGGACTGTGCCGCCGCGTTGTTCGATGTCGGTGCGTTGTGTCGGGGTCGGGGAGAGGGAGGTGACAACCGCGAACCGGCCGGCGACGACCTCGGCGAATCGGCGACCCCGGTCGAGGTCCGGATTCGGGATCAGTCGGCCCGCTCGGCTTCTGCGTAGTCGAGGTCGTTCTATCAGAGTGGAGCGGTGGAGGGCCGGCGTCTCGCCGTCCATGATCTTGTCGCTCAGGCCCGGCATACGGTGCAGCAGTGGTACGACGATGCGACGGATGAGGTTGCCGAGTTCACCTCCTTCGGTCATGGCCATTCCGACGAGCTTGGCGCGCCGGATCAGTGCGAGCGCGTGGGGCTTGCGTTCGATCTCGTAGGTGTCGAGTGCGCTTTCGGGCAGATCCCCGGTGAGGACGCCGGCAAGTTTCCAGGCGAGGTTCATCGCGTCGCGGATCCCCGCCCCCATCCCCTGTCCGATGAACGGTGGTGTGAGATGGGCGGCGTCGCCGAGTAGGAACACGCGCCGGTCGCGCCATCGGTCCGCGATTTGGGCTCGGAAGGTGTACTCGGCCACGCGGACGAGCGTCAGGTCGTCGACCGGTGTTTTCCGCGTCCACGGCGAGATGAGGGGTTGCAGTCGAGCCATGTCGCGATAGTCGTCGGCGGTCTCGCCGGGCTGGAGCCGGAACTCCCAGCGGTAGCGAGTGTTTCCGATCCTCATGTATGTTGCCGCGCGCACGGGGTCGCACACCTGGTGGGCGCCCTCCCACTCGCCGAGGTCGGCGGTGGTCGCGACGTCGACAACCAGCCAGCGTTGTTCGAACTTCAGGTCCCGCATCGTTGCCTGAATCTGGTCTCTGACCAGACTGTTGGCGCCGTCGCAGCCGAGGACATACCTGGCCTGCACCGATTCCTGCACACCGGTGCTTCGGTCGGTGAAGTCGACGCGAATGGTGCCGGGCGTGTCGTCGGTCAGCCCGGTGACCGCCACGTTGCCGCGCAGGGAGGCCTTCGGGTGCCGTTTCAGGTTGGCGCGCAGGATCTCCTCGAACTGCGGTTGGTCGAACATGTTGGCCTCGGGGTAGCCGTGTACGCCCGGTCCGGGGTCTCGGTGAAACTCGGTGAGAACGCGCATGTTCCGGTCGAGAAGCCGCAACCCGAGGCACGGCCGGGAGATCGTCGCGAACTCGTCGGCGATCCCGAGGTGCGCCACGATCCGGTGGATCTCACCGTCGAGGTGGACCGCCCGCGGCTGCGCATAGACGCCCTCCCAGCGCTCGAGTATCAGGCACTCGACACCGTACTGGGCCAGCAGCGTGGCGGCGGTCAGTCCGGTGGGCCCGGCACCGACGATGACGACTGGGACGACCCGCTCGCTCATCGGATCGATCCGAACAGGACTACGAGGTAGGCCACGATCGCTACGCCGACGACGATGGCGGGCGCCATCTCACGCAGTGCGTCACCGTTCCGTACGTGCGTCACGACTGCACCCACCATCAGGATCAGCAGCCCGATGCCGGCTGCGGCGCCGAGCGCCGGCACGAGTCCGCCGATCAGGAGACCGACGGCACCGGCGACCTCGAGCGCACCGATACCCCGATACGTGCTGACGGGCATACCGACGTGGGCTGCTCGTTCCCGCATCGGCGAGGTCGCCGCTATCTTGCCGACGCCGAGCAGGAGGTAGAAGACAGCGAGGCAGAGTGCCAGAACTAGTGATGCGGTGGTCATGTGCGCACCGTGACCTTCCAATTGATCGCGTATCGGTCCAGGATCGCCTTGACCGTCGGTTCGCCGACAGATCCATCGATCTCGACAGTGGCGAGGATCGAACCGTCCTCGACGGACGCACGGATGCTGTCGATGCCTGCGACGGCGGCGAGGGCATGCTCGAGTTCGCGCCGTGTCGCGTCGGCGCGCAGTGCGAGCTTGTAGAGCTTGCCTACCGCCGTGACGGGCAACGCGGGGAGGATGGTGACCGCCTTGGGTGCCGCGGCCCGTTCGGGGACGCGCTCGCCCGCCCAGGCTTGTAGCTCGTGAGCGGTGATACCGGCGTCGGCGACAACGGTGACGTAGGCAACGGGCACTTCGCCGGCATGGGCATCGGGCCGTCCCACCGCGCTGACCGCGGTGACCTGCGGATGGGCCAGAAGGGCGTCTTCGATGACCGCTGGATCGATGTTGTGCCCGCCCCGGATGATGACGTCCTTCGCGCGTCCGACCAGGTAGATGAAGCCGTCGCTGTCGACGCGCGCCAGGTCGCCGGTATCGAGCCAGCCGTCGACCAGTTTGCCCATGCCGTCGAGAACGGGTCCGTGTTCGTCGTGGGCGGCGACATAGCCGGCGAACACCGTCGGACCGCTGATCGCCAGCACTCCGGTCGCTCCGGTGGGCAGGTCTTCCCAGGTGCCGTCTTCGCGGACGCGTACCACTTTGACCTGCTGATAGGGCATCCGTAGCCCGACCGAGCCAGGACGTGGCGCGTCGGTGAAGCTGCGTGCCGTCGCGCAGGTTGCCTCCGTCAGTCCGTAGCCTTCGAGGAGGGGCACACTCGTGTGATCCTGGAACTTTTCGATGAGCGCGGCCGGTAGAGGCGACGCTCCCACCATGGCGAATCGCAGACTGCTGATGTCGGCATCGACCGGGCGCTGCGCGAGGGCCGCGTATACGGTGGGCACCGCGCTCATCGACGCGATGCGGTAGTGCTCGACGATCTTCCAGAATTCGCTGGACAAGTCCGGGTCGCGATAGCCGAGCGGGCCGGCCCACACCACACCCTGGCCCTTGAACAGCGGCGCCAGCAGCGTGACCATCAAGGCGTTGACATGAAACAGCGGCAGGGCGGCGAATACGACGGAGTCCGAGTCCCACGACGAGTTCGCGGCCAGCATCCAGGCATCGGCGACCTCGTTGTCGTGGGTGTGGGCGGCCAGCTTCGGAACACCGGTGGTGCCACCGGTGTGAAACAGTGCGGCCACGTCGAACCCGCGGGGTGGATCACCGATGAAGTCGGAGGAATCGATATCGCCCGACAGCGCACTGAGGTAACCGATCTGCACTCCGTCGACCTCGGGCAGGTCCGCAGGCGCGCCGGCAGCGCCGGTGGGCCGCAAGACCAGCACGGCGTCCACCTTCCCGCTCACGGCAATCTGGTGCGCGGCCTCCCATGTCTCGGGCGCAAGTTCCGGCCCGGCCGCGACGAGTACCCGGGCACCCGAGCGGCGCAACAATTCGGCGATGTGCTGCTGCGACTGCGCGGCGTTGATGGGAGCTGCGATGCCGGCAAGCTGTGCGGCGAGAGTAGCGGGGATCAACTCGGCGCAGTTGGGCGCCATCAGGGCGACGGAGTCGTGACGCCGCACGCCCAGACGATGGAGCAGGTTCGCGTAACGATGAACATCGTCGAGTAGTTCGGAGAAACTGCGCTGCACCGGCTCCCGCCACCGTGCGCCGTCGGGAAGGACGGTGAGCGCGAGGCGATCCGGCCACTTGCGGGCCGCGCGGGTGAGCAACGCAGAGGTGGATTCGGGAAGCCCCCGATCGCGCAGCGGCACGGCCTCGATCGTCGCGAGATCCGTGGGCGCCGCGTAATGCGGCCACAGCAGGTCGGTGGTCATCGGGCGTACCTCACCACCGTGCGCTGGCGCCCCAAGTC
>Ga0247825_10001512_pt1 | contig 15270 bp, 17 predicted proteins | sample 13C_Vanillin_Day_FD_194413 | JGI IMG/M metagenome (GOLD analysis project Ga0247825, IMG submission 194413) | Soil microbial communities from agricultural site in Penn Yan, New York, United States - 13C_Vanillin_Day48 | ecosystem: Environmental > Terrestrial > Soil > Agricultural land | place... | reverse complement strand
GGTGGCATTGCGTGCCGTCCTCTCGCCGAGCTTCGCCGGCGCGCCGTCCTGCATGTCGATCTCGGTGCGGCCGAATCCCTGCTCCGCCGACGAAGCCTGGTTCTCGTCGACGGCACCCTCGAGTGCGCGGTGGCCGGCAGTGGAGGTGGCGAGGGTCTGTCGGTGGGGCGGGTGGGTCGTGCGGTCAGCGGCCGAAGAGTGTGCTGAAGAATCCGGATTTCGCCGGGGGAGCGGCATTGTTCTCGCAGGTGCATTTCTGGGATTCGGGCACGGCCTTCATGACACCGTCGACGTGTGCACCGCAGCCTCCCCACGTTGTCTTTCCGCAGCCGGGGCACGTAACTGGATAACACATGGTGGGTTCCTCCTCGGAATGCCGGTGATCGTAACGAAACAAACTATACCCCTAGGGGTATCTATGGGCGGGAGATGTGCGGATGACCACACCTGTCCTGTGCCGGTTTCTTCCCGCCTCGGCATCGACAGTCATTGAGCAGCAACGGATCCGGGTCGCGGCGGTTCCGGTCGGATCCGCGGTGGCGCACAGTGCCTCAGGATGCCCAGCCGCCTGGTGGGCGCTCGGCAGGAATCGCTGTGATTCCAGCTATCGTCCGGGCGGATTGTTCTCGTGGCCAGGTTCCTGATCGGCGTGGAACTCGTTGAACGCGGCGAATGCTCGGGGTCCGTACACGGTGGCGGGCCCACCGTTCATCAGAATCGCGACGCCGATTGCCTCCGCTGCTTCCTGTGGTGTGCTGCCGTGCTCGGCGGCGCCGCGCGCGTGTGCGGCGATGCAGCCATCGCATTGCTTGCTCACGGCGATCGCGAGGGCGATCAGTTCTTTGGTCTTGGCGTCCAAAGCCCCGGGTGCCAGGGCGGCTTCGTGCAGTTGCCCGTAACCGGCGTAGACCTGCGGGATCGTGTGGCGCAGTGCCCGGGCGGGCCCCCGAAGTTCCTGTTGGACGGCCTTGCCGTAGTCCATGCTCTACCTCCGATTATTGGTGCTTGCGTTCGGTATCGATCTCATCGGCTCGAGGTCCGGCACGGGACGGGATCGAAAGCACCACCGGGACGGTGCAATCGGCGTGGACGAAACTGCCGTCGTCATCGAAGTGCCTCTTCTCCGGCGGGGCACCAGGTTCCTGCTCTTGTCAGGGTGGCAGGGGACCACGGACCGCGCCAGGGCCGTTGGTCCCCGGGAGCGACCGGGGACATCGCCCGGCAGGAGGCTCCTCCCAGCGACGGCCACCGATCGGGGAACCAGATCGCCGCGTCGGCTCGCGCACCGTCATCGGGTCTGCTCGCCGGAGAGTTCGGCGGTGACGTGTGGGACGGGTATGGGCGGCACCTCACTGATCGGGTCGGTGCTGTTGAGGGGCCCGGGAATGAGACCGCTATGCCTGCCCCGCTGCGGCAGGTTGTTGTGCGAGCGTGGCGTGTACTGCGGCCATGTCGAGCGCCTTGATCTGGGAGATCAACTCCTCGAGGGCCGCGGGCGGCAAAGCTCCGGGTTGCGAATACACGAGCACCCCGTCGCGGAATGCCATGATCGTCGGGATCGAGCGGATTCCCGCGGCCGCGGCGATGTGCTGCTCGGCTTCGGTGTCGACCTTGGCGTGCACGATATCGGGGTGTTTGCGGGACGACTGTTCGAAGGTGGGCGCGAAGGCCCGGCACGGGCCGCACCACGACGCCCAGAAGTCGACGAGCACGATGGCGTTGTCGGTGATCGTGGATGCGAAGTCCGTGTGGGTGAGGTTTTTGGTGGTCATGAGGGATCCTTTCCGTGGAGGTGCTTATCGAGGGAGCGTCAGGCCGACACCTGCTGTGCGGCCCATGCGTTGTAGCCACCGACGAGATCGCTGACCCGCTCGATACCGCGGGCGCGGAGCAGCGATGCGGCGACGCTCGAACGCCATCCACCGGCACAGTGCACCACGATCGGCTTGCCAGTCGGCAGCTCTTCGGCTCGGGACCGCAACTGCGCCAACGGAACCGGGATCGCACCGGGGATGACGCCGGAGTCGCGTTCGCCGGGGTTGCGGATGTCGACCAGGGTGATCGCATCGTCGGCGCGCAGCCGGTCGAGTTCGGTGACGGTGGTGCGCGGCGCCGTCTGGACGAGGTCGGCGAGTGCGGTGGGGAGGATGCCGTCGGTGTGGGTGCCCAGGTAGCCGATCACGTTGTCCGAGCCGATCCGGGCCAGGCGCATCGCCGCGTCCTGTTCCTCGCCCGGGTAGGTGATCAGCACGATCGCCTCGCCGACCTCGGCGACCATGCCGCCGGTTTCGGCGAACCGGCCGTCGAAGCCGACGTTGACCGCACCGCGCAAGTGTCCGGCGGCGAAGTCGTCGACGGTGCGGGCATCGAGCACCCGGGTGCCGGCGGCGAGTTCGGCGCGCACCCGGTCCGCGGACAGTTCCGGGATCCGACGGTGCTGGTCGAGCGCCGGGTGGGTGGACTTGTTCAGGGCCGCGTCCACCGAGAAGTACGCCGGTACCGCGGGCTGGCCGTCGGTGATCAACGCGACGAATGCGTCCTCGCTCATCGGCTGAGCCGACGCGTTGGTGCGCCGTTGTTCCCCGATGGTCGAGGTGAGCTCCGCGGACAGGTTCTTGCCACAGGAGGAGCCGGCGCCGTGCGCGGGCATCACCGTCACGCCGTCGGGCAGGGCCAGTAGCGTGTCGTGCACCGTGTGGTACATCGCGCGGGCCAGGTCCGTGGTGGAGCCGTCGCCGAGGTTGACCAGGTCGGGCCGACCGACATCGCCGATGAACAGCGAATCCCCGGTCAGGACCGCGGTCGGGGTGGCGTCCGCGGTTTCCCGGACCAGGACGCTGATCGATTCCCAGGTGTGGCCGGGGGTGGAGAGGATTTCGAGGTCGACTCGCCCGAGGGAAATGTGCTCGCCGTGCGCGAGGCGACGGATCGGGTAGTCGGTCTCGGCGGCCTCGCCGAAGCCGATCCAGGCGCCGGTGGCCTCGACCAATTCGAGGTGCCCGGAGACGAAGTCGGCGTGGAAGTGGGTGTTGATCACCCCGTCGATGGTCAGCCCGTACGTGCGGGCGTCGTCGAGGTACTCGGTGATGTCGCGGCGCGGGTCGACCACGACGGCTCGCCCGGTGGATTCGTCTCCGATCAGGTACGAGGCGTGGGACAGGCACTCGATGTAGTACTGCTCGAGAATCATCGTGGTCTCCTCCGAAGTTGGCAGGATCTTTCTCCTTGTCAACAAGACTGCCATATACCCCATGGGGTATGCAAGTACCCCTGGGGGTATATGGCAAGGCTCTTGGCGAAATGCCCCCGCCGGTATCAATCGGCCAGTGGCCACGACAAGGAAGTCGATGCCTGCGTCCGGCATGGGCGTCCGGCGCGCCGGTGGTGGTCGTGCGCGAAGGCTACGGGTCCGTGCGGGCCCATGTACCGGGTGTGCGGCTGATGCCGCTGGGGGAGGTGACTTCCTGGTCTCACCGAGGGCCGGCGGGGGAGATGGTGTGCGTGTATCCGGGGGCGCAGCCTGGTCGCGCACCGATCTCACCGGCGCGGCGCGGCGTGCGGTTGGGCCGCTTGTCCCGACGTCCCGCGGGGTCAGCCGCGGATGGCGCCGTCCAATGCTGCGTGGTCGGCCAGATCCTCGGCCAGGAACTCTCGGAGCAGGTCCACTGCTTGCACAATCTTTTGGCTGCGTAGCGAGTAGAAGACGTTGTTCTTGACGCGGCGCGTCGTCACGATGCCGCGCTCACGCAGGATGGTCAGATGCTGGCTGGCGTTGGACTGGCTGATGCCGGTTGCCTCGCAGAGTTCTCCGACGCTCAGTTCACGGTCGCGAAGTTCGTTGATGATGAGAAGGCGCTTGGGGTCGGCAATGGCTTTGCAGACCCTGGCGTGGAGTTCTTGTAGTTGTGCCGCGATGTCTTGGTCCATCACCCCTCCAAACCGGGCCTCGGAAGCTGATTATAGGTGCGGCCCGCGTGCCTGCTCGGTCAGGCGTCGGTGAGGAGCAGCAGCGCAAGGGCGGACACCGCGAGGACGACGGCACCGGCTGCGATGAGGCGTACGAGGCCGGGGGCCGGCGGCGGCTCACCGGCTCCCACCTTGTTCACGATCCGCACATACCGCTGTTCCGACAGCACGAGTAGCAGCAGCGCGGCCGACAGGCCGGCGAGTCCTGGAACAGCCACTGGGAGATTGCCTGCGGCGAGGTGTAGCAGCAACGCCGACACGCCACCGACACCGAGGGCGGTCCGCTGCCATGCCATGGCGGTCCGCTCGGCCTGCAGGCCGACGTCGACGGCCGGTTCCTTCCTGCGACGATGCGGCAGCAGCCGACCGGTCAGCATCGGCTGCGACCCTCAGGTCTCGACCAGGTCGACTACGGTCAGCACCAGCGCCGCCAGGGCTCCCAGTGCGAGCATCGCGGCCACCAGCCTCGGCATCGGCGAGTAGGGCAGCTGTTCGCCGAGCCGCATGGCGCGTTCGTTGCGTTCCCAGTGGGTGTAGGACACGGCGCTGAGCGCGCCGCCGAGGCTGATCAGCACGAAGCCCAGTCCGTGGCGGATCGCCGTGGGGCCGGGGACGAACTGGACGACGGCGACCCCGGCTGCCATCAGGGCCAGTGCGGTGCGGACCCAGGCCAGGAAGGTGCGTTCGTTGGCGAGGGTGAACCGGTAGTCGGGATGCTCGCCGACCTCGTGCAGTGGGGTTTTCCCGGGGCGTGCCGGCCGGCGGGGAGAGCTGGTCACGATGTCGCCGTCAGTGAGGTGGATGCCGCGCACTGATTGCGTCCGACGTCGAGGACCTCGATCTCGTCGTCCCCTGGGGTGATCTGTCCGGCGTTCACGCGGCGGATCGTGTCGTAGGCCTGCGGCGCTGCGGGTAGGGAACTGACGATCTGCTCGACGAACCGTTCGATGGCCCGCTCGTTGAGCAAGGTGGCGGTGAAGACCTCTTCGAGGGTGGTGGTGACGAGCCCGTCGGCGTTGATCTCTTCGCTGGTGGACCAGTGCGCCGGGGCAATGATCGTGCGTGGATCGAGAGGTCGAAGCCGCTCGTGCACGCTGCGGAAGAGATCGCGGGCGAGTTCCTCGGCCTGACCGGTCAGGTCGGGCCGTCCGAGCCCGCGAACGAAGACGGTGTCCCCCACGAGCAGTACCGTCTCGCTGACCAACAGCGCGGTGGTGCCGGGGGTATGTCCCGGCAGGTGCATCGTCATGGCGCGGACCATGGCGGAGCCGAGGTCGAGCTGGTCGCCGTCTTTCAGGGGCCGGTTGGGAAACGGAACGATGCCACCGGCGTCCTCCGGCGGCAGGTGGTACTCGGCGCCGAGCCGGGCGGCCACGGCGGGGCCACCGCTGATGTGGTCGGCATGGACGTGGGTGTCCACGACGTGTGTGACGGCCATGTCGTGAACCTGTGCGAGCTCCAGGTAAGCGTCGGGAGACCGGGTGGGGTCGACGATGACGGCGTTGCCGCCGGGAACTCCGACGAGGTAGGACAGGCACGCCTTCGCGGGTCGCTGGAACTGCCACACCCGCACGTCCCCGGGCAATCCGGTGATCTCGACGGGGACGAGAAGCCGGTTCCAGGCGTCGGTTCCGCCCGCCAGGGAGCGGGTGCGCACTCCGAGGGCCTCGAACTCTTCGGCGACCAGTTCGGAGCCGTTTCCCTGCCCGCAGACGATCACCGCACCCTCGCGGGTGGCGGCGGCCTGCTCCTCGAGTTCCTCCATCACCCGGTACACCGGGACGTGGCGGGTGGGGACGGGCCGCGGGCCTTCCACCTTGCCGGCCCGGAAGTCGTCGGTGCTGCGGACGTCGAGGATCTCGGTGACGGTGCCGGCCTGGATCTCGCGAAACAGTTCCGTCGAGGTGATGGTGTCAGCCACGTGTCCTCCCAAGGTGCACGGATGTCGGGTGGTCTTCCACGTATTCGATACGACGCGAAGAGGCATCTTGCAGTATGCGCATATACGAATGTAGTGTTTTGGATCACAGTTAGCAATGTCTGCGCGAAGGCCCTCACGAGGTCTCCTGGGCAGCCAGCCGAGAAAGGGGCCGGCGCATGTCCGACAGCCCGCAGCACGATGACGATGTCATCCCGGAGAGCATGACGATCGTGGCCTGGAGTGGTGACCTGGACAAGATGTGGCCGACGCTGATCCTGGGGTCGACCGGTGCCGCGTACGGCATGTCCACCACGATCTTCTTCACGTTCTGGGGGCTCTTCCCGCTGGTGCGTGACGACGTCAGGATCACCGGCACCAACGCGATGACCAAGGCACTGGCAGGGATGAACCGGCCGGGGATGAGCCACATGAAGCTGTCCAAACTTCACATGGCCGGCGCCGGTCCATGGATGTTGAAGAAGCTGGCGCGGGGCCAGAATGTGGCCCTTCCGACGGACCTGGTGCAGATGTGCACCGAGCTGGGCGTGAACCTGTGGCCGTGCGAGATGAGCATGGAGTTGCTCGGCCTGCGCCGCGACCAGCTCATCGACGGTGTCGGCGAGCCCGTCGGTGCCGCCACCGCGCTGTCCGCGATGAGCAAGTCCCAGATCAACCTCTTCATCTGACCCGCCGCATTCAGGGAGCCCGCCGTGAATTATCAGATCGACGTCACCATCGACGCCAAGGGCCAGAAGTGCCCGATGCCGGTGCTCCTCGCCTCGCGTGCGGCCCGGAAACTCGAGTCCGGGCAGATCTTGCTCGTCGAGGCCACCGACGGTGGGTCGAGGACCGACATCCCGTCGTGGGCGAAGGACACCGGGAACGAACTGCTGGAGCGCACCAGCGAGGACGGCGTCTACCGCTACATCATCCGGAAGAAGTGAGGTCGGTGCGCTACGGCTTCGCCATCGACCAACGCACCTGCATCGGCTGTCACGCGTGCACGGTGGCGTGTAAGACCGAGCACGAGGTGCCGGTCGGGCAGTTCCGCACCTGGGTGAAGTACGTCGACACCGGCGAGTTCCCGGACACCACCCGCTCCTTCGGGGTGATGCGCTGCAACCACTGCACCGACGCCCCGTGCGTGAAGATCTGCCCCACTCAGGCACTGTTCAAGCGCGACGACGGCATCGTCGACTTCGACAACGAGCGCTGCATCGGCTGCAAGAGCTGCATGCAGGCCTGCCCCTACGACGCCCTCTACATCGACGACAACACCCACACCGCAGCCAAATGCAACCTGTGCGCGCATCGGATCGACAACGACATGGAGCCCGCCTGCGTGGTGGTCTGCCCCACTCACTCGATCTGGGTCGGCGACCTCGACGACCCGACGAGCGGCATCGCCCGCTTGATCGGTACCCACGAGACCACGGTGCGCTCCCCGGAGCAGAACACCGGGCCCAACGTCTTCTACCTCGGCGCCGACCACGCTGTCCTCGACCCGCTGGCCGCACCGGTCGCCGACACCTACCTGTGGGCGAAACCGGACGCGCAGCGCCTCGCGACCGCCGCCGATCTGCCCGGCGACCCCACCACCCGGGCGCGCACCACGCTGAACACCGCGCACCCCCGGCCGTGGGGGTGGCGGGTGACGACCTACCTGTGGACCAAGGCCGTGGCCGCCGGCGCGCTGGCCATCGCCGGGCTGGCCCACATCCTCGGCGTCGACCTGGGCTGGCTCGGCGCTTACGGCGCCCCCGCCGTCGCCCTGCTCGGCGCCGCCGCCACCGGGGCCCTGCTGATCTGGGACCTCAAGCGTCCCGAGCGGTTCCTCTACATCTTCCTCGAGTCCAACTGGACCTCATGGCTCGTCTGGGGCGCCTACGCCCTGGCCGCCTTCGCCGGCGGCGCGGTCCTGTGGATCCTCGCCGCCCTCCTCGAGATCGGCTGGGCCCAGACCGTGCTGGCCTGGCTCGCCATCCCATTCGGCGCGCTCGTCGCCGGCTACACCGGCTTCCTCTTCGGGCAGGCCGAGGGCCGCGACCTGTGGCAGTCGCCGCTGCTGTTCTGGCACCTGCTCGTGCAGGCTGGAATGGTCGGCTCCGGGGCCCTCCTCGTCATGGCACCGTTCGAGGACCTCTCCAGTGGTGCAATCGCTTTCCTCACGCGCGCGTTCGTGCTCTCGACGGGCCTGCACCTGATGATGCTGGGCATCGAGTACTCCAGCAGGCACGCCAGCCGCCAGGCGTCCGTGGCCGCGCACATCATCACGCACGGCCGCTACGCGCGACTGTTCTGGCTGGGAGCCATCGCCCCCGCGGTGCTGGCGGCCGCGCTGGCCGCGCCCGCGTGGACCGGGTCCGGCAGTGCCGTGCTCCTCGTCCTCGCGGGCCTGCTGGCCCAGGTCGCTCTCCTCGACTACGAGACGGCCTTCGTCCGGGCGGGCCAGGACCCGCCGCTCTCGTGAACGAACGACCACGCCGAAGGGACCAGCCATGACTGCCGAGACGGACCGCACACCGGCCTCGCCGGCGATGCCGGGCGAACGCACGCACGAACGGCTGCGGAACTTCCCGCCGGTCGAGAACTGGGACCACCACGTCGAATACGACGCCAAGGCGCACCCGCGCAAGGTGCCACACGAGTACATGCTGGTGCCCACCACGTGCTTCAACTGCGAGTCGGCCTGCGGACTGCTCGCCTACGTGGACAAGTCCGACATGTCCATCAAGAGGGTGGAGGGCAACCCCGCCCACCCGGGCTCGCGAGGGCGCAACTGCGCCAAGGGTCCCGCGACGATCAACCAGGTCAACGACCCCGAGCGGATCCTGCACCCGCTCAAGCGCGTCGGCACGCGCGGCAGCGGCCGGTGGGATCGGGTCAGCTGGGACGACGCGCTCGACGACATCGCGGCCCGGATCCGGGCCGCCATCGTCGAGGACCGCAGGGACGAGGTCATGTACCACGTCGGGCGGCCCGGCGAGGACGGCTTCGCCGAACGGTTCCTGCTGGCGTGGGGCGTAGACGGGCACAACAGCCACACCAACATCTGTTCCGCCGGCGCGCGGCTCGGCTACTCGCTCTGGGGCGGCTACGACCGGCCCTCGCCGGACTATGCGAACGCGAAGGTGATCCTGCTGATTTCGAGTCATCTCGAGGCCGGGCACTACTTCAACCCGCACGCGCAACGGATCATGGAGGGCAAGATCGAGGGCGGAGCCACGGTCGTCGTGCTCGATCCGCGGCTGTCGAACACGGCCTCCCACGCCGACCTCTGGATTGCCCCGTGGCCAGGAAGCGAGGCCGCGATCCTGCTGGCCGTCGCGGCGTACCTGCTCCGAACCGGCCAGATCGACCGGGCATTCATCCGCCGCTGGGTGAACTGGTCGACGTACATGACACGCCGCCACCCCGAGCACCCTGCCGACGACTTCGACCAGTTCATCCGCGCGTTGACCGAGGACTACGCCGGATACACCTTCGCCTACGCGGCGCAGGAGGCGCAGGTGCCCGAGGAGCAGATTGCCGAGCTAGCCCGGATCGTCGCCACCGCCGGTACAGCACTGTCGGCACACGTCTGGCGCGCCGCGGCGTCCGGCAACCTCGGCGGGTGGCAGGTGTCGCGGGCCCTGTTCTTCCTCAACGTGCTCACCGGCAGCGTCGGCACCAAGGGCGGCACCAGCCCCAACGGCTGGGACAAGATCATCGCCCACGGCCCCAACGTCCCCGAGGGACACCAGTCGTGGAACGAGATGATCTGGCCGGCGGAGTTCCCACTGTCGACCAACGAGATGTCGATCCTGCTGCCTCACCTGCTCGAGGACGGCCGCGGGAAGCTGTCGATGTACTTCTCCCGCGTCTACAACCCGGTGTGGACCAACCCCGACGGCTTCAGCTGGCTGAAGGCCCTGACCGACGAACAGCTCGTCGGCTGCCACGTCGCACTCACCCCGACGTGGTCGGAGACGGCGACGTTCGCGGACTACGTCCTGCCGATGGGGCACAGCACCGAACGGCACGACACCCAGTCCTACGAGCAGTACGCCGGCAAGTGGCTCGGATTCCGCCAGCCGGTCACCCGGGTGGCCATGGAGAAGATGGGCCGGCTCGTGTCCGACTCCCGTGAATCCAACCCGGGGGAGGTGTGGGAGGAGAACGAATTCTGGTTCGAGCTGTCCTGGCGCATCGACCCCGACGGCAGCCTCGGCATCCGGAAGTACTTCGAGTCGCCGTACCGGCCGGGCGAGAAGGTCACCGTCGACGAGTACTACCGCTGGGTCTTCGAAAACAGCGTGCCCGGCCTGCCACAAGCTGCCGCCGACCAGGGGCTGACCCCCTTGCAATACATGCGAAAGTACGGCGTGTTCGAGGTCGCCAAGGATGCCTATCGACTCGACGAGCGGCCACTGTCGGACGCCGAAACCGAAGGGGCGACCCCGGACGGCAACGGTGTGCTCCGCAAACCCGTCACCCTCGATTCGACCCCGCCGCTGGTCGGGGAGGCGGGTGCGGTGGGAGTCGTCCACGCGGACGGCAGCAGGACCGCCGGCTGGCTCACGCCGTCGCGCAAACTCGAGCTGTTCAGCGACACCATGGTCGACTTCGGGTGGGAGGAGTACGCCACACCCGGCTACATCGAGTCCCACGTCAGCTACCGCTCGATCGACCAGGCCAACAACGAGATTGTGCTGATGCCGACCTTCCGGCTCCCGACCCTGGTCCACACGCGATCAGGTAATGCCAAGTACCTCAACGAGATCAGCAACACCCATCCCCTGTGGATGAACAGCGTGGACGCCGGGCGCTTCGGGGTCGGCACGGGCGATCTGGTCCGGGTCAACACCGAGATCGGCTTCTTCGTGGCCCGCGTCTGGTCCACCGAGGCGATCCGCCCCGGCGTCATGGGGCTCTCCCACCACATGGGCCGGTGGCGCACGTCCGAGAACGCGGGATCCCGGTGGGTGATGGGCCTGGTCGACCTCGGCAACGACGGCAACGGGGTGTGGAGGCTGCGCTACAAGGAAGGGGTGAAGCCGTTCCACAGTGACGACCCGGACAGCGACCGGATCTACTGGGACGACCCCGGCGTGCACCAGAACCTCGCATTCGCCGTGCATCCCGACCCGGTCTCGGGCATGCACTGCTGGCACCAGAAGGTGCGCGTCGAGAGAGCCCACGTGGACGACCGGTACGGCGATGTGGTGGTGGACACCCAGCGGTCCCGTGAGGTGTACCGCGCCTGGATGGACAACACCCGTCCCGGACCGAGCCGGTCCGGGCTGCGCCGTCCAGAGTTCATGATGCGCCCGGTCAAACCCCGCCGACGCGCCTTTCGATCGCCCGATGCGGAGGAGCGACCATGAGCCTGTTGTCGCGGAGGCGTGCCGACGCGAAGGTCGATCCGGCCGACGTGCGCACCGCGTTGGCACGCGTCGAGGATCCCGAGCTGCACCTGCCCCTCGAGGAGGCCGGGATGCTTGGCGAGGTGGAAGTTGACCGCTCCGGCGTCGCGCGGGTGACTGTCCGACTCACGACGCCCTCATGCCCACTGAAGGAGACCCTCACCACCGACGTCACCGCGGCAGTCCGCGCCATCGCCGGCGTCTCCGGCGTCGAGGTCGCCTTCGCGGCGATGGGCGAGGGCGAGCGTATGCGGCTCGCCGCACGCCTTCGCGGCGCCGGGCCACGGGGCGCCAACTCGTTCGGACTGGGTTCGGCAACCCAGGTGTATGCCGTGGCCTCCGGCAAGGGTGGCGTGGGTAAGTCCACGATCACGGCCAACCTTGCGGTGGCCCTGGTCCGGCAGGGGAAACGGGTCGGCATTCTCGACGCCGACGTCTGGGGATACTCCATCCCGCACCTGTTCGGGGTGCGCCGAGCGCCGGTCGCGCTGAAGGGACTGATGCTGCCCGTCGAGGCCTTCGGGGTCGCGTTGATGTCAGTGGGGTTCTTCGTCCGGGACGACGAGCCGGTCGTCTGGCGTGGCCCGATGCTGCACAAGGCGATCGAGCAGTTCTTGGACGATGTGTACTGGGGTGAACTCGATGTTCTGCTCATCGACCTCCCACCCGGCACCGGCGACGTGACGCTCTCGCTGCTCGAGCTCGTGCCCGACGCAGCGCTCATCGTCGTCACCACACCGCAGCCGGCGGCCCAGACCGTCGCCCAGCGGGTCGGCCGGATGGCCCGCGACTCACGGATGCCGGTCGCCGGCGTCGTGGAGAACATGTCCGCGATGATCTGCTCGTCGTGCCACGAGAGCACCCCGCTGTTCGGCGCCGGAGGTGGTCAGCGTCTCGCCGAGGCCATCGCCGCACCGCTCCTGGGGCAGGTGCCACTCGACATCGAACTGCGCGAGGCGGGCGATGCCGGGGTCCCGGCGATGATCGCGGCCCCGCAAGCCGCCTCCGTCACACAGATCCGGCAGATCGCGACATCCCTGCCGATCCTGCGGCGAAGTCTCGTCGGCCGGTCCCTCCCGTTGACCGTCCCGCACGGCGGACACCCCGACTGACGACCCAGTGCACGATCTCGCCCCCCGAAAACCGGTGGACGATAGTTGTGCGCCACGGCGGAGAGGTCCCGCAGCCAGAAGACCGCCCAGGCACGACGCCCGGTATCGGACCTCACGGGCAACAGCACGAACAGCGGATCGCGTGAGCGACACGCGCTGTATGCCAACGCAATGGTTGGCATCGACCGAGCACACGCGCTCCGGTCCGGCGACTGGCGCGCCCGCCGAAAACGCAGCGAGAGAGGTGGTTTGAGATGCTCCACCACCAGCTCGAGAACCCCGGTACCGGGCGATTTCTGTGCACCAGCCCTGGGCGGGTGGCGATCGCGGGGGACTGGCACGCCAACACGGCATACGGTGTCGTGGCCATCGCACATGCGGCGAAACGCAACGCCGACGTCCTGATCCACCTCGGGGATTTCGGCTTCGCGTTCACCGATGCCTATCTCGATGCGCTCGACCGTGCGCTCGACGATCGACTTGGACGGGTCACCGTCGTCGCCGAACCTGCGCACCCCCGAGCCGAAGAGCTGACAGAGCGGGCCGGGACTGGCCAATCCCGCATCACACGAGGGACGCAGGGAGGCTTCTGGTCGTACTGATCCAGACACCTCATTCCAGCAGGCTGTGTCTTGCCCGACATCGGTCAGGCGAGGATCGAGACTGGCCAGCAGCGCGCGGTTGACCGCGTCTGGTGGCCACCACCGCGGGAATTGCGATCGGCACGCACCTTCAGTCACGGCGCAGGAGGCGACCCGATGATGGTGTGGTGGATCGAGTGCGTCGGCAGCGATAGGGGCGATCGCCCGATTCGGTGTGGATGGGGCGATCAAACACCGGCGGACGTCGGAGTTTCCGTGGGCGACGGCGATCGTCAACGTGACCGGCGCTGCTCCTCGGGTTCGTAGCCGGATTGGTTCCCTTTTCACGATGTCTTGCTGGAAATTCAGCTGATCGTGGGTGTCGGGTTCTGCGGCGGGTACACGACCTTCAGTACCGCCAGTTTCGAGACCGTGCGGCTGATCCCACGCCAGCGGTACGCCACCCGGCGTCGCGCGGTCGGCACCCTGCTGGTGACCGTCGCCGGCAGTGCCGGTCTCGCCCTGGCTGATGGGGTGTGAGGAGAAGACGACCATGACCAATAACGACAACCACCCGACGCGGGAGACGCTGCGGGACTGGCGCACCCCGCTGCGTGTCGACGGTCCCGCGACCTCCACTCCGGTGGTGTGCCATCTGGTGGTCGGCTTCGACCGGCACCCGGCCAGCCACGCCGCCCTGACCCACGCGATGGACCTCGCGGGCCGACTCAATGCTTTTCTGCACGTCGCGCACATCGTCGACATCGACGACATGCCCGTCGAACCCGACCGGGACGACTGGGAACAGCGCTTCGCCGACGCCGTCGAACAAGAACGCCGGGAGGCCTGCACCATGCTGGCCGCGCTGCCCGGCAACTGGGCCTACTACTCGCGGGAAGGGAATCCTGCGCAACTGTTGACCACGATCGCCGAAGCGAACGATGCCCTGATGATCATCATCGGCACCTCCCGGGGCGGCGCAATGTCCCTGTTCGAGCGGTTTCTCGGCGAATCGGTGTCCTCGAAACTCGTCCACCACGCCCGCCGACCCGTCCTGTTGGTCCCCGCCCCCCGCAAGGAGCAGGGGTGACACCGCACGACCCCGCCGCCGGGAACCTCCGCACCGCCGGGGGAACGCCCGATCTCGCAAGCGCTGCCGTCGATGGGTGCGTGGGGTTCGTGGTCGCGTTCGGTACGGTCAGCCTGCTCGCGGATGGCCCTCGACCAGATCGGCGCGTGATCGGTCCGCTGACCGTTGCAGCGGTCCTCATGATCAGCGGCGGGCACTACGGCCCGGCGCTCGGGGTGCCCGCGATCTTCGGCGTCGCCGTTACGGTCGGCCGACACATCGACGACGCGGCGGGTAGTCGAAAGAGCATGCGAAAGACTCCGATCTGAACCTCGTCGCCGTCCACCAGTCCGGCGCAATCGACGGGCTGCCGATTCAGATAAGTTCCGTTGAGAGAGCCGGCATCACACAGGGTGAACGTTGCATCGTCCCGGCGGATTTCGGCATGCCGACGCGAGACCGTTCCGTGGCCGAGCACGATCTCCGACCTGGGATGGCTGCCAAGCACGGTGACGTCGCGGTCGACGGCAAGGGATGCACCCTTCGCCGGCCCAGGGCCCCGGGTCACGACCAACTGCGGGGCGCCGCCACCCCGATCGTCCGGAAGACACGTACGCGGCAAGTCGTCGGTCAGCTTCATCATCGTCACCTCGGTCAACATCTCCCAAAATACCCCCATGGGTATATATAGATCAACCGGGACAGGTGCTAGGACATTCCCGTGGCGCCCACCTCATCCTCGACGGACGAGACGGCGGTGAATCGGGTGCCCCCGGATGATGAACGCGGCACTTCCCGAACCCGCCGGACTTCCTACAATCGATTCGAGGATCTGGTCCGCGATCTTGACCCACACGTAGGCGGCGTACGTCCTCGCCACACGGACGGGCGGTCATGCTCACCTGGTGCATTCGATCACTGCGGTGCAGACGAGCCGTGCGCTCGCGACCCTGCTGCTCATGCCGACTGCACTCGGGAGCCGGCCAGGCGCCGGTCCTTGTATGGGCTGCCGCCGCAGCGCATTCCCCCGGGATGCGATCAACCCCTCGGCGCACGCTGCGTGCTCGTGTTGACGGGTCGGGGGTGGGTTTCGTACATGCGGACCGCGACGGCCAGGGCCGAAGCGGCACTGACGGCGGCGGCACCCCACACCGCGGCGTGCAGTCCCATCAGGTCGGCGACGATGCCGCCGAGGATCGCGCCGACGGCATAGCCG
>Ga0247825_10001511_pt1 | contig 15271 bp, 10 predicted proteins | sample 13C_Vanillin_Day_FD_194413 | JGI IMG/M metagenome (GOLD analysis project Ga0247825, IMG submission 194413) | Soil microbial communities from agricultural site in Penn Yan, New York, United States - 13C_Vanillin_Day48 | ecosystem: Environmental > Terrestrial > Soil > Agricultural land | place... | reverse complement strand
CTTCCACCGTCACCTCGTCGCCAACCTTCATCGTGTCGCGGCGCCAGCCGTTGCGCATCAGGATGTTCGGGCTTCCCATCTCCATGCCCCAGTTGACCACCTTGCCGGTCTTGTCGTCCTTGACGTCGATGTAGAAGAACGTGTGCGGGTTCATCCACCGGACTTCCGTCACCTTGCCGGTCATCTTGAACGGCTTGTTCGCGTCGAACTCCGCGGCGAACGAATGGTGCGCCGGCGCGGAAGTGGCCGCTAAAACCAGGACGACCGCTGTGAGGACCAGAATCTGTGCTGCACGCATCAAGAACCTCCGGGCAGATGACGAATGAAAGCTGCCATAGCTTACACAGGAATTCGCCATCTGATTGTGAGACTCGGCGAAGTCCATCTATCTGAGGACTTCAGACAGAATTCGCGCCACATCCAACCTTTCTAAGCCGCGGCCCGAACGTTCCCGGCACTTTTGGGCGTATCGAGCCATCGGGCATTGACCCGATCCCGGCACATCCGTTGCCTCAAACTGAGCCGGACCATCCAGTCAAACCCCGACGTGTAACGGCCATCTGGCCGGGTCGGGAGAAGTGTGCCTGCGACCAGGACCAAGGAGAACAGCGTGAGGATGCAAGGAATGCGACGGGTAGCGTTTGCGGCCGTACTCGCCGGGATCGTCGGCGCCGGGCAGTGGCTGCTCGTCAAGGCGGACGTGCCGCAGGTCGCGGCCAACAACTGGGCGTCGGCTGGCAACTTCGGCGCGGTGCCCGACGGAAGCGCGGCTGCCGCGCTAGCCGACGGGCGCATCGTCGTCGCGGGTGGGCATAACAGCGACGGCACGCTCGTCTCGCAGGTCGGCATCTACAACCCGGCATCGCAGTCGTGGCAGGACGGCGGCCAGCTCGGCGTGGCCAGGACCGGCCATACCGCCACTGCGCTGGACGACGGCCGCGTGCTGATTGCCGGTGGCCGTACCGTGAATGGTCCGTCGTTCGACGTCGAGATCTACAACCCGAACACGGGTCAGTCCGTTCATGCCGGTGACCTGTGGGTGCCTCGCGTCAATCACGCCGCGGTTGAACTGGGCAGCGGCCTCGTCCTCGTCGCCGGCGGCTCCAACGGCAGCGGCGTCCTCGACTACCTGGAGCTGTTCGATTCGACGACCGGCCTGACCCAGAGCCTCGCCATCCGGCTGGGCGTTGCGCGTGAAAAGCTGACGGCGACGCGGCTGCTCGACGGCCACGTGCTCCTTGCCGGCGGACGCGACGGGTCGGGCAGCCTGGCTATTGCGGAAATCTTCATCTCCGGTAGCCGCAGCATCTTCGAGACCGGCTCGCTGCGCACGGCGAGGAGCGGCCACACCGCCGTGCTGCTGCCGAACAACAACCAGGTGTTGATCGCGGGCGGCATCGTCAACGGCGCGCCCTCTGCTTCGGCGGAGCTCTACGCCGACTGGCGTAATGGGTTCCGTGCCGTGCCGAATCCGATGTCGCAGGCGCGCACGGGAGCCGCCGGTGGCGCGCTGGCGTACCACAACCTCGCGTTCGTCGGCGGCGGCGGCTCGACGAGCGGCGAGTACTTCGGCTACGCGACGGTGAAGACCGACAAGGCCGACTACTGGCCGGGCGAGACCGTGACCATCACCGGGTCCGGCTGGCAGCCTGGCGAGACCGTCACGCTGAAGATTTCAGAGGACGCCGATACGCACAACGACTTCACCTATACCGCCGTCGCCAACGCGCAGGGAAACATCATCAACACCCAGTTCGCGCCGATCGAGGACGAGGTGTTCCATCACTTCGGGATGCGGTTCTATCTGACTGCGACCGGTGTGGCCTCAACGGCATTGAATACGTTCACGGACGGAAATGCCACGGTTAAGGGAACTATCACGGCCGCCGGCGGCGGACCGCTCCAAAACGCCGTCGTCACCTGCACCTCTGGATGTACCGCCGGTACCCTGCCGGTGACAACGAACGCCGCCGGTGGTTACCAGCTGAATTACAACTTTCCTGGCAGTCCGCCAGCGACTATTCAGATCACTGCTTCGTTGACCGGTTACACCAGTCAGACTTCATCCGTCTCGGTGACCGTCAACAACCAGGAAGTGACTCGAAATTTCGCGCTTGTATCAAACCTTCGACCGACGTCGACATCCGTCAGCTGCACGCCGTCTGAGGTGGCCGTGAATGCCGTGACGTCCTGCACGGCGACGGTCTCGGACACCGGTGCCGCACCGGCGACTGTCCCGGCCGGCACGGTCGCCTTCTCGACTGGCGGTGCGGGAAACTTCGCACCTCTCTTCTGCACGTTGTCGGGCTCTCCGGCGAGCTGCTCCGTCGGCTACACACCGTCAGCCCGAGGTGATGGCTCGCACGAGATCAGCGGCACTTACAGCCCGACGAGCAATCACTCGGGCAGCACGTCGCCTCAGTTCAATCTGACCGTCAACAAGGCAAATCAGGCGGCATTGAATCTGACGACGCCGGCGAGCATCGTCTTCGGGGCCACCGGCACCGCGACGGCATCCGGCGGCACCGGCAACGGCGCGGTGACGTTCAGCGCCGGGGCGTCGACTGGCTGTTCGATCGACTCGACGACCGGCGTAATTACGGTTACCAACGCCTCGGGCACCTGTCTCATCAGCGCAGAGAAGGCCGGCAATGACGACTATCTGGCGGTCACCGCGGGCCCGAATACGGTGACCCTCCAGAAGGCCGACGCGGTGGTGACGGTCACCGGCGTCACTGTTACGTATAACGGCGAGGAGCATGGCGCTAGCGGCACGGCAACAGGCGTCAACGATGCAGATCTGAGTGCCCAGCTTGATCTCGGGGCGAAGTTCATCAACGTTCCAGGGGGCACAGCGAACTGGACGTTCAACGGAGGCAACAACTACATCACCGAAACAGGGAGCGTCCAAATCATCATCGAACAGGCGACCGCCACGATTGTCGTGACGCCTTACGATGTCACCTATGACGCTGCCCCGCACACCGCCACCGGCACCGCGAAGGGCGTAAAAAACGAAGACTTGAGTGCCCTGCTAAATCTGAGCGGGACGACGCACACCAACGCCGACACCTACAGCGACACATGGACGTTTGCCGGAAACGTTAACTACAAAACCGCCAGCGGCATCGTGACGGACCGGATCGCGAGGGCCACTCCAACCATCGCGATTACGTGGGTTGATAGCGTCTACAACACGAATCCCCATCCGGCATCAGCTGCCGTGAACGGCGTAGGCGGCGAGGTGAACCTTCAGCCTGCCGCGACACTGGTCTATTACGCCGGTGGGTCAGTCGGCGGCACGCCTCTGAGTGGCCCGCCGGTGAATGCCGGCACGTATACGGTCCAGGCGGTGTTTGCGGGCAACACCAACTACACGCCCAAGACCGACCAGAAGACGATCACCATCGAAAAGGCCACTCCAACAATCACGATTACGTGGGCCAACAGCACCTACAACACGAATCCCAATCCGGCGACCGTGGTTGTGGACGGTGTTGGAGGCGAGGTGAATCTGTCGCCAGCCGCGACATTCGCCTATTACGCGGGCCCCACGGTCTCAGGTACGCCGCTCGGCAGCGCGCCGGTGAATGCCGGCACTTACACCGTCGAGGCCAAGTTTGCGGGCAACGACAACTATAAGGACGCGACTGCCACGAAGACGATCACCATTGAGAGGGCTACTCCGACCATCATCATTACGTGGGCCGACAGCACCTACAACACGAATCCAAATCCGGCGTCCGTGGTTGTGAACGGCGTTGGCAGCGAGGTGAATCTGACGCCGGCCGCGACGCTCGTTTACTACGCTGGCTTAACAGCCTCAGGCACGCCTCTGGCTGGTGCGCCGGTGAACGCAGGCACCTACACGGTCCGGGCCTCGTTTGAGGGCAACACCAACTACAAGGACACGTTTGCCGACAAGACGATCACCATTCATAAGGCCGACCAGGCGATCACCTTCGGCGCGCTGGCGAACAAGACGTTCGGCGATCCTCCCGTGACCGTGAGCGCGACAGGCGGCGCGTCTGGAGAGCCGGTGACCTTCTCGAGCACGACTCCGCTGGTTTGCTCCGTAACCCCGAACGTCAACCCCGCGACCGTTACCATTCTCGCGGTCGGGCAGTGCACGGTGCGCGCATCGCAGAATGGGAACAACAACTACAACGCGGCGCCGAACGTTGACCGAAGCTTCTCGATCGCCGCGTGGACGGCAAGCGGCTTCCATCAGCCCGTCGGCATCCCGAACTCGTTCTTCGCGCCGGCACCGAACGCGCTTGCCTCGCTGCTCCCGGCGCCGTCCGGGACGGCCGTCTGGAACTCGGCCAAGGGCGGCCAGACGATCCCGCTCAAGTTCAATCTGTTTGCTGCGGGTGTCGAGCTCACGAGCACGACGGACATCGATCGCTTCGTGGCCCGGCCGCTGTCGTCGTGCGGCGCGACAACCTACGAGGACCCGCTCGAGGTCTTTGACACCGCCGGGGCGACCGTCCTTCGCTACGACGGCGTGCCCGGAGCGGGCCAGTTCATCCAGAACTGGAAGACGCCTACGGTCAAGGGCGAGACGTGCTTCCGCGTGGAGCTGGTCTTCAGGGATCAGTCGATCCTCTATACCTTCGTCAAACTCAAGAAATAGCGTCGATCTGGCGGTCCGGCACGGGCCGGACCGCCCCTCCCGCCTGTCCCAGACAAACCGCGCTTGCGTTCGCCGGGAAGCGCCGGCCATTCACCGATTTACCGGAACCGCCCAACGTTCTCCGTAGTCTCATGCTTCCGTAAGTTCGACGGTCGTAGGGCGCCCCTTCAGGGGTGCCGAAGCGGAGGCAGCAGATGTATTCCAGTTCAAGCCGGTCATCGACGCGCGTCGGCAGGGTGTTCGTGGGAGTCGTTCTCGCCCTGCTCAGTATGGCCATCTTCGCCGGCCTCGAGGCCTGGGGTGCGGAAGGGGCGGCCACGCCAGTGGCGGCCGCCACGCTGACGGCTGCCGCCTCGGAAGGCACGGTGGCGGAACCGCCGATCGTCGAAGCCGCGGCAAGCCTGGGACTCCAGGCCGTCCGTGTGCTGACAACCATGATTTCTGCCGTTTTCGATGGATGGTGGCAGCCGATTGATGTCGCGCTGGACTGGATGGACGATGTTCGCCGGGGGTGGACAGCCGTTCACCGATTCCCCGGAACCGCCGCGCCGCGTTCGTAGTCAGATCAGCCAGTTGTCTTTGGTCCGGCGCAGCCGGGCCTGGAGGAGCAAATGTTCTTCACCCCGAACCTCGTTGTCGGTCTCACCATCATGGCGGTGGGCGTCGTGCTCCTGCTGGACACGCTGGGGATCCGCGAGGTTGGCAGCTTCATGCGCTACTGGCCGTTTCTGATCGTGCTGTTCGGCGCCAGCCTCGTGGCGCAGGCGTTCAAGCCGGTTGACCCGGCGGCGCCGAAGAGACAACAGGGCGGCGTCCCCTGCTTCTTCCTGTTTCTGCTCGGCGTCGCCATGTTCTGGACGTTCGGGCTGCCCGGCGTGATCGACACGCAGGCGTCCGGCAGGCGGGCGACGGCCACGGGAATCATGGGCAGGGCGGAGACGAACGTGCCCGGCGACGTCCGCAACGGGCGCGTCGCGGCGGTGATGGGACGCTCGATGCTCGATCTGCGTCAGGTGAACCTTGCGCCGGGAGAAACGATGACCGTTGACGTGTTCGTGACGATGGGCCGCGCCCAGGTCCGAATTCCGGGTCACTGGGTCGTGGACGCCTCGGCGCTGCCCGTCATGGGATCGGTTGACGAGGATCGGTTCACGTCGCTCACCGACGAGATCACCGCCGAGCTCGAGGCGGGTGACAACGACCCCAACACCGAGACTGAAGCCAAGGACGACAAGAACGGCCGTCGTGACGTGTCGAGCGTCGGGCCGCCGGCGCCGGCCGACGTGAAGCCGGCGCAACCGCCCGTGGCCGGGCCCGCGCCACGACTGCGCTTGCGCGGCTTCGTGATGATGGGTAAGGTCGAGGTGACTTCGTGAACATGCGCTCAATGTCCACGCCCGTCACGCCGCAACTTGTCTTCGGTTTGTTCGTGATGGGCCTCGGGGTCATCCTCGGGCTCGACTCGATGGGCATTGCCGACGCCGGCTACCTCCTCCGGTTCTGGCCCGTCGGGTTGATTCTGCTCGGGACGACCATTGCCAGCCGCACGGAGGCGCACTCGCGCTTCTGGGGCTTCGTCTGGATCATCGTCGGCGGCTGGCTGCTGCTGCGCAGCCTCGACGTCGTGCGCGTCGGCTTCTGGCAGCTGTTCTGGCCGGCGCTGTTCGTCTTCATTGGCGGCAGCATGATCCTGAAGCAGCTGCGGCAGAGCGGTCATCTCGTCCCGAACACGGGAACCAACCGTCTGCTTGCGGTCATGAGCGAGTCGAAGCGCCGCTTGGACGGCAAGCCCTTCGACGGCGCCTACATGACGGCGTTCATGGGCGGCTGCGTGCTCGACCTGCGGCGCGCGGTCGTGCCGCCGGGCGAGACCAGGGTGGTCGAAGTGTTCGGCATGATGGCCGGGCACGACATCAAGGTGCCGCAGGACTGGAACGTCACGCTCGACGTGACGCCGATCATGGGAGACGTCAAGGACAAGCGCGTCCCCGCCGTCACGCCGCCGCCGCTCGCCGGAACGCCGCCCACGCTCGTCGTGCGCGGCTCTGTCGTGATGGGCGAGGTCAAGGTCACGGACTAGCATCGCTCAATGCATCCGATTCTGGGCAGTGTCCGCCGGCTGGCGTTCTACCTCCTGGCCTGGATCCTCATTGGTCTGCTGCTGTCCGCCGGTCTCGGCTATGGCCGCGGCGGCGACTGGCTGACGGCCGTCTTTTTCTTCGTCCCGCTCGGCGTCGTCTATGCCCTGGTGACGCAGTCGGCGTGGTACGTGTGCCGCATCTTCCCGCTCGTCCGCTCGCGTGCCTGGCATCTGGCCGGCGCGCAGATCCTGGCGGCGATTTTCGCCAGCGCCATCTGGGTGGCCGCGGCGGGCGCGTGGGCGAGGGCCCTGGCCGCCATGGGCTTCGATGCCGCCGGATCGTTGTACGACCCGCAGCGTCCACTCCTCTTCGTCGTCGGTGCGCTGCTGTTCTGGCTGGTCTCGATCTTCTTCTATCTGCTGATTGCGTTCGACGCCTCGAAGGACGCCGAGCGTGCGAACGTCGAGTTGACCCTGCTGGCACGCGAGGCGGAACTGAAGGCGCTGCGGGCGCAAATCGATCCGCACTTCATCTTCAACTGCCTGCATTCGATCAGCGCGTTGACCGCCACCGACCCGGCAGCGGCGCGGCGCATGTGCCTGCTCCTCGCCGATTTCCTCCGCGAGACGCTGCGGCTCGGCGGCAACGAGCAGATTCCGCTGGCGGAGGAGCTGGCGCTCGCCGATCGCTACCTGGCGATCGAGCAAGTGCGGCTTGGCGAGCGGCTGAACGTGGCGCGCGACGCCGATTCCAGCGCCGCCGGGTGTCTGGTGCCGCCGCTGCTGCTGCAGCCGCTGGTCGAAAACGCCGTGACGCACGGCATCGCCCAACTCGTCGAGGGAGGAACCATCCGGATGGCCGCCACCTGCAGCGGTTCGACGCTCACGATCACGCTCGAGAACCCGTGCGATCCAGACCGGCCGCGCACCCGCGGCGTTGGCCTCGGCCTGGAGCTCCTGCGCAAGCGTCTGACGAATCACTACGGCGCTGGAGATGCTGTCTACGCGCAGGAGCAGGAGGGACATTTCCGCGTTGAGCTACGAATCCCCGTCGTGACCGGAGCCCGCGCATGAACGCCGCCGACATGCTGCGGGTGATCGTCGTCGACGATGAGGCGCTGGCAAGGGGGCTGCTGCGCGAGCTGCTCGGCGCGCACGCGGACATCGAAGTCATCGCCGAATGCGGGAACGGCTTCGAGGCGGTGAAGGCCGTCACCGAAAAGAAGCCGGACCTGCTGCTGCTCGACATTCAGATGCCCAAGCTGGACGGCTTCGATGTGCTGGAGCTGATCGGCACGGAGGTGCCTGTCATCTTCGTGACGGCGTACGACCAGTACGCCATCAAGGCGTTCCAGGTCCACGCCGTGGACTATCTGCTGAAGCCGTTCGGCGCCGAGCGGCTGGCCGAGGCGTTGACGCGGGCGCGGGCGCGGATCGGCGCGCGCGAGACGCTGCCGGCGAAGGCGCTCGTCTCCGAGGCGCGTGCGACGCGGACGCCGCTCGAGCGCATCCTCATCCGCGACAAGGCCGACGTCCACGTCATCCCCGTGGCGAAGATCGACTACTTCGAATCGCAGGACGACTATGTGTCGCTGAAGGTCGGCGACAAGACGCTGCTGAAGGAACAGACGCTATCGGAGCTCGAGCAGCTGCTCGATCCCGGCCGCTTCGTCCGCATCCACCGGCGCTACCTGCTCAACGTGGCGCGCCTGGCGAAGATCGAACAGTCGATGACCGACAGCCGCGTCGCAGTGTTGCAGGACGGGACCGAAATCCCGATCAGCAGGTCGGGTTACGCGAAGCTGCGCGAGATCCTTTGACTCGTCGGGAAGCTCAGGCGTGTCAGCGCATTAATGGAGTACCCAACTTGCATATCTTGCCGTCATCGTGCGGGTCCGGATTGCTCGACCCCTTACTGGCGTCATTGAGGGCCAGCCGCTCAGCCGGTTCATGCCGGGATTGGTGTACGACGTTAACCCGTTCCTCGGTTTCCAATTAATCGAAATCGATGGCGCGGTTGAAGAGCCGTTTGCGGATCCGGCTGAAGTCGTCCATGAGGGCGACATGGAACATATGGAAGGGCCGATGATCGGCGGCGTTCATGTAGTCCAAGCTGACAGCGCGAGTGAAAGAAGTTCACGCCGCAAACGTCGTCGCTGACCTCTTCCGCTGGTACCAGGGCCCGCTCCGCCCGCGAGACAAGCCTTCGTGGTCTTCGATTCCTTCGTGCCTTCGTGTGTTCAGAACAAGCCGTAGGTGTTCCCGTTCTCGTCGATGTCCATCTTCTGAAACGCCGGCGTCTTGCCGAGCCCGGGCATCCGCTGCATCTCACCGCACAACGCCACGACGAAGCCGGCGCCGAGGCTCGGCACCATCGAGCGGATCGGCACGATGAACCCGGACGGCCGGTTGCGCAGGTTGGGATCGTGCGAGAGCGACATCTGCGTCTTCGCCATGCACACAGGCGCTGTGCCGAGGCCGAGCTTCTCGATCCGCTCGAGATCCTTCACCGCCTGCATCTGCAGATCGATTCCGGCCGCGCCGTAGATCTTCTTGGCGATCGCCTCGATCTGCTGCACCAGCGGCGTCCCGTCGGGTGTCAGGAACGAGAAATTGTTCGGCTTGTCGCACGCCGCGACGACTGCCTTCGCCAGCTCCACCGCTCCCTCGCCGCCCTTGGCAAAACCCTCGTGCACGACCACGGTCTCCGCTCCGGCGTTGAGCGCCAGCTCGCGGACGAGCGCGATCTCCTTCGGCGAGTCGGTGGGAAAGCCGTTGACGGTCACGACGCACGGCAGCCCGTACGCGCGCACGATCTGGACGTGGGCGGCGAGGTTGTCGGCGCCGCGCCGGATCGCCTCGAGATCCTCCTTGCCCAGATCCTTGAACGCCACCCCGCCATGCGACTTGGTCGCCCGTACCGTCGTGACGAGCACTGCCGCGCTCGGCGTGATTCGCGCCGTGCGGCAGACGATGTCGCAGAATTTCTGGAAGCCGAGGTCGCTGGCAAAGCCCGCCTCGGTGACGACGTAGTCGGCGAGCTTGAGTGCCATGCGGTCGGCAAGGATGGAATTCGCCGCATGCGCGATGTTGCCGAACGGCCCCGCATGCACGAGCGCCGGCTGACCCTCGCGCGTCTGCACCAGGTTCGGCTTCAGCGCGTCCTTCATGATCACCGTCATCGCGCCGCCGGCCTGCAGGTCGTCCGCCGTAATCGGCTTGCCGTCGTAGGTCGAGGCGACAACGATGCGGCCGAGGCGCCGGCGGAGATCCTGAAGGTCGGTGGCAAGCGCGAGAGACGCCATCACTTCCGACGCCGCGACGATCACGAACTCGCTTTCGCGCGGTAGGCCGTTCGACTTGCCCTTCAGTCCGGTCACGCTGTAGCGAAGCTGCCGGTCGTTCATGTCGACCGTCCGCGGCCACGTCACCGTCGTCGAGTCGATGTTCAGCGGGTTGCCGTTGAAGATGGAGGCATCGAGCGCCGCCGCGAGCAGGTTGTGCGCGGCCGCCACGCAGTGGAAGTCGCCGTTGAAGTGGAGGTTGATCTCCTCCATCGGCTCGATCATCGACTTGCCGCCGCCGGTGCCGCCGCCTTTCACGCCGAACACGGGACCCATCGACGGTTCACGCAGGCACAGCATCACCTTCTTGTCGATCCGCCCGAGGCCCTGCGTCAGCGCCACGCTGGTTGTGGTCTTGCCCTCACCGGCCTTGGTTGGCGTGATGGCCGTGACGATGACCAGCTTGCCGTCGGCCTTGCCGGCGAGGCGGCGGAGCAGCGGCAGTTTGACCTTGGCGCGAAACTCGCCAAAGCGCTCGAGCTCGTCGGACTGAATGCCAGCTGCCTTCGCGATGTCGGCAATCGGGCGCAGCTGTACCTGTGGTGCGTCGGACACTACACTCATCTGAATTCCTTCTCCCAGGCCGACCTGAAGGTCGGCCTCTACCATCTATTTGAGACCTTCACGCACCATCCGTGCCCCGTCGGCCATGGCGCTGAGTTTGTTGAACGCTACCTCGCGCGGCAGGTGCACCAGGCCGCAGTCGGGATTGATCATCAGTTTGTCGGCCGGTATGACGTTCAGCGCCCGGCGAACGCGGTCGGCGATGAGCCCTGCCGACTCGACGTCGTGCGTCTTGACGTCCACGACACCCATCGCCAGCGTGAACGGCACCTTGAATTCCTTGAACAGCTGCAGGTCGTCCTCGCCGCGGCGCGCGAACTCGAGCGACAGCGCCTGCACGTGCGCGTCGAGGACCTTCGGAAACAGATACCGGTACGTGCCCTCGAACGACGGCTTGCCGTAGCGGTTGCCGTAACAGATGTGCAGGGTGACGTGCGCGCTCACGCCGTCAACGAGTGCGTTGACCGCCTTGATCGCCCACGGCAGATCCTCGGGAAAGCCCGAATAGTACGGTTCGTCGATCTGCAGGTGCGTGACGCCTTCGCGCACCAGCTCGCGGACCTCGAAGTTCATCACCCGCGCCAGGTCGAGCGCGAACGCCTCTTCCGACGGGTAGAAGTCGTTGCGTATCCGTTTGACCAGCGCGTGCGGCCCGGAAATTGAAATCTTCGACGCCCGCTGGGAGAACCGGCGCAGGAAGCGCGCCTCGTCGAGCAGGCCGAGCGATCCGGTGGCCAGCTTCGATCGGACGACGCTCTCGTAGAAGTCGTAATACAGACGCTTCGACCCGTGATCGACCTGCACGCCGGGAATCCGCTCGGCGAAGTAGTCGATCATGTTGTCGCGGTGCAGCTCGCCGTCCGAGATGATGTCGATGCCGGCGACTTCCTGGTCCTTCACGGCCGCCTTGCGGGCGGCGTCGTACATCTCGTCGAGGTCGTGCCGGCCGACCTTGCGCTGCAGGAAATCATTCTTGGCGCGTTCGAGCCAGGCAGGCATCGAATAGCTGCCGATGACGGTGGTCGGGAGAGGTGGTAAAGAGCTCATATTCAGTAATTCAGAATGCAGAATGCAGAATGCAGACGGAATACAGGGTGCCCCTGCATTCTGAATTCTGAATTGCTGCGACGCCCACTAATCTCTCCGCTTCGTATAAAGGATCTGCGTCTTGGACCCTTTGCGATGCGTGAAGGGAGCAAAGTTGACATGGTACCCCGCGCGTGCGCCCACGGCATGCAGGAACGCGCCGTTCACCCAGGTCACGAACGAGCCGTCGAGTTTTCCCGGACCGCGGAAGCCGTGCACGTAGTCCTTGATGCTGGTGACGAAGATGTCCTGCACCTGCAGATAGCCGCGCGGATGCAGCAGCGCCGCGGTGTTCACGAAACTCTCCGCTGCGCCGCGCGACAGGTGGAAACGGATGTCGTGCGGCACCTCCGACAACACATCGTCCAGTGGCGATCGGCTCACGCCGTTCGGCAGGTGCGCATCGTCGCCTTCGTCAATCGCGCGTAGCCGCTCCTCGAGACGGAGGACGTCCCAGATCCGCGTCCAGAACGCCATGCCTTTCTCGTGATCACCGACCGATTCCGGTCCGTATGCGAGCAGCCGCTTGATGGCACCTGGCAGTTCCGCCGTCGTGAAACCGAATTCCGCCTTGATCTGTTCAGCTGCGGCGGCGCTGACGTACGGACGCACTTCCACGATGTAGAGCTTGTTGTCGCGGCGGGCGATCTCGTCGAACGTCAGGTTGTCATAGACGTTTGTCAGGTGGACGAACAGGATCTTGAACCTGAGGAACGAGAGCACCTTGAACGGGTTCGTCGCGTCGATCGGTATGACGCTGCAGAGCGGCGCGTGGGGCCCGACCGCCGCGAGCGCCGTGTCGAGCGTCGCCGGCGAGTAGTCGCCGAGCAGGAACTTCAGGCGCGGATAGTAGCCGGAGCCTTTCTCGGCGTCGTAGGCCTGGAACCGATCGAGCCACAGGCGCGCGCGCGCGCCCGAGCCGACGCCGATTTCCATGGCGTAGATGTCGTGTGGGAGGTTGCCGCGCTTCTCGAGGTCGTGGAGCAGGTCCCAGAACTCGACGACACCTTCCATCACCGCTTCCGGGTGGTTGGCGTCGGATCCACCGCTTGGAAGCGCTGCCTCAAAGCCGCGTTTCGCGTAGGCCTCCCAGTCGCCGAGCTGCTGCCAGAACAGACGATTGAACGGCCAGATGATCGAATCGCGCCACGGCTTGAACGTGTCGAGAAAGAACGGCGCGTGTCCCTCCGACGGCCGGTTGCCCTTCAGCGCGTCAACCGCGTTCGTCAGGTAGTCGTTGAACGACGGCGCCGCCGCCTGGCGCAAATCGATGGAGATCTCGGCGAGCGGCAGCGGTTGTTCCTGCTGATCGACCGCGCGCCGGACGACCACAGGATCGCGGAAAGAGGTCTTGTACTGAATCCAATCGAGATGGACCCGCAGTCCCTGACCATTGTCGCGATCGATGCCGCTCCGCTCGATGAGCAGCGTCAATGGACCGATGATGCGGCTGGTCAGCTCGGCGACGTCGGTGCCTTTGGGCAGCGCGGATGGGGAGTAGTTTCGCTGGATGATCAAGGACAGGCCGCCGCCCGCCTCCGCTGAAAGCTCCGGCGGGCAAGGCGGGAATCCGCATTATATTTCTCCGGCACCACATGGCCACCACTTCGACTCTTACACGATATCGGATGTATGTCGGCGGCGAATGGGTCGACGCCGGCTCAGGCGACGTCTTCGAGAGCGACAATCCGTATCTTGGTGAGCCGTGGGCACTAATTCCCCGCGGAACGGCCGCCGACGCCGATCGTGCCGTGCGTGCGGCGCATGCGGCGTTCACCTCCGGCGAGTGGCCACGCCTGACCGCGTCGAAGCGCGGCGCCCTGCTGCGCCGGCTGGCTGACCTCGTTACCCAGAGGTCGGTCGCGCTGGCCGAAACCGAGGTCCGGGACAACGGCAAGCTGTACGCCGAGATGAGCGCCCAGACCGCCTACATGGCGCAGTGGTACCACTACTACGGCGGGCTGGCCGACAAGATCGAAGGCGCGGTCCTGCCGACCGACAAGCCGGAGACGTTCAACTACACGCGGTATGAGCCGCTTGGCGTCGTGGTGGCGATCATTCCCTGGAACTCGCCGCTGCTGCTGATGGCGTGGAAGCTCGCGCCCGCGCTCGCGGCTGGCAACACCGTCGTCATCAAGCCATCGGAGTTCACCTCGGCGTCCGCGCTCGAGTTCATGAAGCTGATCGAGGAAGCGGGGTTTCCGCCAGGTGTCGTCAACGTGGTCACCGGCTTCGGCGCGGACGTCGGCACCGCGCTCGTCGAGCATCCATTGGTACGGAAGGTGGCGTTTACCGGGTCCGACGCCACCGGACAACGCGTCTACGAAAGCGCCGCACGGGGCTTGAAGCGCGTCAGCATGGAGCTCGGCGGCAAGTCGCCGAACATCGTGTTCGAGGACGCCGACCTGGACAACGCGATTAAGGGCGTCATCTCCGGCATCTTCGCGGCTACCGGTCAGACCTGCATTGCGGGCTCACGCCTGCTCGTCCAGCAGAGCATCCATGATCAGTTCCTTGAAAAACTGGTCGCGTTCGCGAAGACCGCGAAGATGGGCAATCCGATGAGCGTCGACACGCAGATCGGACCCGTTACCAACAAGCCCCAGCTCGAGAAGATCCTCAAGTACATCGACATCGCCAGGAGTGAAGGCGCGCGCGCCGTACTCGGCGGGAGCCGGGCATCGCGCCCTGAATGCGGAAACGGGTGGTTCGTCGAGCCGACGATCTTCGACGGCGTCCGCAACAGCATGCGCATCGCTCAGGAGGAAGTCTTCGGTCCCGTGCTCGCCGTTATTCCGTTCAAGGACGACGAGGAGGCGATCGCAATCGGCAACGACGTCGTCTACGGTCTGGCGGCCGGCGTGTGGACGCAGAGCATGCGCCGGGCGTTGATGATGGCGGACAGGCTGCAGGCTGGTACCGTCTGGATCAACACGTATCGGGCGGTCAGTTATCTGTCGCCGTTCGGCGGGTACAAACGATCCGGGCTCGGCCGCGAGAGCGGTCAGGAGATGATCAAGGAATACCTGCAGGTGAAAAGCGTCTGGATCTCGACGGCGACGGACGTTCCCAATCCGTTTGTACAGCGCTAGTTATCCAACTTTATGAGCCAAACACTAGGTTTCGTCGGCGTCGGACGCATGGGTGGCCCTATGGCGGGGCGACTGCTCGACGCGGGGCACTCGCTCGTGGTGTTCGACACGAATCCGGCAGTTGTGAAGCCGCTGACCGATCGCGGGGCCGCAAGCGCTTCGTCTGCTGAGGATGTGGCGTCGCAGGCGGAGGTCGTCTTCATCAGCCTCCCCACGCCGCCGATCGTCCAGGTCGTCAGCCTTGGCGACAAGGGAATTCTCAACGGGTCGCGCGTCAAGACGATGATCGACCTGTCGACGACCGGGCCCAGCGTGGCCAAGGTCGTCGCGCAGGCAGCGGGCGAGCGTGGCGTCGCGTGGGCGGACTCTCCAGTCAGCGGCGGCGTTACCGGCGCGGCAAACGGCACTCTGGCCGTGATGGTGTCGTGCCCGAAACCAACCTTCGAGGAAATCGAGCCGCTGCTGAAGG
>Ga0247825_10001510_pt1 | contig 15283 bp, 12 predicted proteins | sample 13C_Vanillin_Day_FD_194413 | JGI IMG/M metagenome (GOLD analysis project Ga0247825, IMG submission 194413) | Soil microbial communities from agricultural site in Penn Yan, New York, United States - 13C_Vanillin_Day48 | ecosystem: Environmental > Terrestrial > Soil > Agricultural land | place... | reverse complement strand
CGCGGTGGGATGCTGCCCTGTAGCCACGCACGTCCGGTTTCAAAGACTCCGCCATCCGGCTCGGAGAACAGCACCGACAACGCCAACGTGGCAACGTTGTACGCATAGAACCACGTCGGATTGGCGTCGAATCGCTGCTCGAGTTCGTCTGGCTCGAGCATGCGTAACAGAAATCCCGAACTCCGTTCGTCCAGACCCGGCGTGCCGCTCGAGGGGTACCAGAGCGGAGCACGAAGTACGCGCCCAGAAACACCGTCATCGCGATGACGCCGCGTCGAGACACACCGCCCATCCCACATGCCCATGCGGCCACGACGACAACCCACACGAGCAGACCTGTCTCCAAGGTCAAGCTCGCGGCAACAACCGTCACGACGGCCGCAAGGTCGATCCACCATCCTCCGCGCGACCGCGAGAGGTTCAGCGCAATCAGGCAGAAAACGACGATTTCCAAAAGTGATTACTGGGAAACGCTTCTCCAACCGTTCCACGGAACGTATGCGAGCCGGTCAGCACCGTAAGGGCGAAAACAGCTGCCGCACAGTCCGCCCACGTGCGAACGCGCAGCGCGCGGCGCCGCCGTCAGCAGCAGCGCGTGAAAGCCCCGATAGACGATCTGATAGTGACCGTGGGCGAGGTCGAAGAGCGACTTGATCTGGACGAGGCGGGCTCCACGACGCGGCACGCCTCCTAGGGATGCGCGCGACCTACCTATCGCCATCCGATTGCGAGGGCGGAGTCACGCCCTCGCAGCTCAGCAGAGCGCCTCCAGGTCGGTACCGATCGAGCGTGGAGGGCACCTCGTCACCACCGACGATACAGCGCAAATATGTCCACAGTGTTGAATCCATAGAGGCGCCGTTCGCAAGCAGGCGATCGACCATCATGGCGCCGTCGGCTGCGACCGCGCCTCGAGGGGCGTAAGCCGGAGCGAAAAGTCGACGATCGAGCCCGTGCGGACAGCGTATCGAACGTTCGGATCGTGTCCCTGCTGGATGAGGCGGACGACCTCAGCTTCATCCCGGACGCCGGCCGCCTCGGCAAGATTCGTTGGCCGGTGCGGCCACAGGGGATGGAAACCGACAGCGGCGAGGATTAGCACACCCGCCGAGACCGCCGCAAGAAGACAGCCGGGCGCCGCGAGAATCACCGTTGCCCATCTGGACATGTCCACCGTTTCATTCTCCGCACCTTGGTACCGTCCCAACAGCGCCGTTCCGCGACCGTCACCTCGACGAACGCCAGCATGCTGATCGGGATGCAGGCGAGTGCACCTGACCCCCGACCCTGTTCGGGCGCCACCCTGTGATCTACGGCATATGCTCTTGGGGTGGCGTTACTATGGTCCACACTTAGACCCTAGTGGCGCAATCGGCGGCACTATTGGATACTGAGCATCAGCGCTGGTCATCGGCGCTGTCTCAACGGCGCCAAACCGGCATGGCACTAGCCTCCGATCCAGTGATATGTCCCGCCTGCGGCGGTTCGCGAGTGTTTGCGATCGAGCAGTGGCCGCTCGGGAAGCGCCACGTCGCCTGCGGCTGCCGTGATTGTGGACTGCTGTTCGTCTATCCGTTTGCGTCGCCCGAGGAACTTCAGGCCTTTTACGCGCCGGGTGGCAGATGGAGTACTACCCACGGCGACGACCGGGTGCCAAAGAAACGCGGTGCCGGCCGGGCGCTGCTCGCCGCGCTCGATCAGTACTTTCCTGCCAGCCAACCTGTTGGTGATGCCTCTTTGCTCGACTTCGGCTGCGGCGCGGGCGCGTGGCTGAACGAATTCCAGGATCGTGGCTGGGCAACCTACGGTATAGAGCCGTCCACCGACCTTGCGTTCGGACGACATCAGCGACTGGTCGAGGTCCCTGACGAGCCGCAGTTCGACCTGTTCATCGCGTATCACGTCCTAGAACATCTGTCGCAGCCTCTCGACACGCTGCAGCGATTGGCAGGAGCCCTCCGCGTTGGCGGGCATTGCTTCATCAGCGTGCCGCGTGTGGACGCGCTCGCAGCGCACGGCAAGATCCACTACTGCCTCCAGAGGCACAACCACATCGTCGCCTTCACGGAGGCCTGCCTGCGCGGACTGCTCGTGCGTGCGGGAATCCAGACATTGGCAGTTCTGGACTGCCTGGATCGTCCTGACACGCCTTCGCGTCGGACACGCCTCCTGGGGCGGAAAACGATCGTGGCCGACCCGATGCCCGACACCGAGGCGGCGCTGCAGCGAGTCATTCAGGACGTAGGTGCCCTCATGGCGGCTGTACGCGATTGACACTCCGTCGCCTGGCCAAGCTCGTCCCACCACTGTCTGCCTCTCAGCTTGGATTGTTTCGTATCGCGTTCGGCGCCGCGCTTCTACTGGTGTTTATCGACGAAGCGGTCTTCCTGAGGGAGCCACTTCCGCGCGAACTGCATCGAAGCTACAGCCCCCTCGCCGGGATCGCATGGGTCCACTGGATGGCAGCGTCGGGGCCCGCGCTGAGCGCTGCGGCGATCCTCGTCTACCTCGCCCTCGCCGCCTTCATCGCGGGTGTGTGGACCCGCGTTGCCTACCTGGTGGTGACGTTGGGCGTTCTCACGCATGCGCTGGTGGTACTCCAAAGTTCTGGCGTCCACAACCTGGGCATGCTCGCCGTGACCATGCTTGGCCTGCTGGTTGTGCCGTGGGGCGATGGTCTCAGCCTCGACACGCGGCTCGCTCGGTCGACCCGAAGGACCGATCGGTCGCCCCACGAGTACGGTTTCGCGATATGGTTGCCCGGCCTCACGCTCGGGGTGGGCTTCCTGGCCGCCGCGGTCGCAAAGCTGACGTTCGGTGGTCTCGCGTGGGTGACCGAGGGGGCGGTCAAGTATCACTTCGTGGAAGATGCCGCCAACGCCCCCACCTCACTGGGTCTCTGGGTCGCATCGCACCAGGCGGCCGCCGTCGCGATGTCCATGGGCGCCGTCGCGCTCGAGGCGCTCTTCGTGCTCAACGTGCTCAAACCTTCTCCCGCATGGCGGGCGGCGTTCGGGCTCGGCGGGGTCCTGCTCCTCTTGGGCTTCTACCTGTTCCACGGTGTTTTCTGGCCGGGTTGGTGGCTGTTGCTTCTTGTCTTCCTTCCGTGGCACCTCTGGAATCGACCGTTAACTCAGGTTCCCGATCGGACACCAGCACTCCCGTGGCCGTACGGCGCTGTCGTCCTTGTTCTGTTGGCCGCGCAACTCTACGCGTCGGTGACCCGAACCGAAGTTGAGCCGCTGCTCACGTGGTTCCCCATGTACGCACACACGTGGCGGTCCACTGAGGCCTTCGACGCCGCCCGAGAGGAACGACTCTCGCGATTCTCGATTCGGGCCGGAGACGTGGACATCACTGAGTGGGTTGAGCAGGTGGGCGGCTGGGACGCGCTGGTCGCGGCTGCGACCCTCCAGCACGACGAGTTATCAGAATCGCAGCTATCATCGCTGAGGTTTCTCAGGACACGGCACGAAGCGGAGTTTGGCGGAACGAGCTCAGAAGTGGAGATCCGCCGCAATCGCGAGGCGTTCGACTGGACATCCGGCAGATTCGTCCAGGTCGAACACAACGCCCTGTTCGCCGTTGTCGATCTCGGCGATTACTAGGTCGCTGGTGGTCCAGTCCACTCGGCGGCGTCCGCTCTCGCCGCCCGGCTGGCGACACCATTCACGACCGGCGAGCCCGTACCGGCTGGACCACCGGCCGCTGCCATCGTTTGCAGGCGAGTGTGACGCGGCGTCTCGTCCGCCGCGTGCTACCGTGATACGCAGCCCCCTCGCGAAGGGACGCAGCGAAGCCACGACCGACATGAACATAGAGGTGCCTCCGTCGTGTCCTGCGTGTGACGGTGGTACCGTTGCCGCCATTGAACACTGGGCTTCGCCAGGGCCGCACGGCCATGGCATGCCTGGCGTGTGGCTTCCTGTTCACGCACCCTCGCCCCTCGGCCGAAGAACTGCACAAGTACTACGATAGCGACGGGACCTGGCAGACCACGCATGCCGCAAAACATGCCGCCGCGAGAACCAGGAAGAAGCGGTCGGCCCCAGCTTTGATGTCGATGCTCGATCGCTTCTTCCCTGCCACACGGCCCAGGCCGGGTGCACGCATGCTCGACTTTGGTTGCGGGTCGGGTGCGTGGCTCAACGCATTCCAGGATCAGGGGTGGGTCACGTACGGGCTCGAGCCATCCACGGACGTGGCATTCGTCCGGCACGAACGGCTCACCAGCGTTCCGGCCGACGGCCGATTCGACCTCGTGCTCGTCTGGCACGTTCTCGAACACCTGTCGCGCCCGGTGGATACGCTGCGCACGCTGGCCGAAGCGACCGCACCAGGAGGGTACTGTCTCGTGAGTGTCCCGCGGGTCGACACGCCTGCCGTCCATCGCGATCTGCCGTACATCCTGCGGCCACCTGCACACATCTCGGCCTACACGGAGGCTTGTCTGTGGGGGTTGATGTCGTCGTGCGGGCTCGAGCCCGTTGCCGCGCTCCACGAACTGGACGGGACGTTCTCCAAGGGTGCGCCGGTCCGGCTCCGTCTTCTCGCACAGAAGGCAGGCCCGCCAAGCGTGAGCCGCTCTCCCACCGCCGCGCTGCTGCCAGTCTTGGAAGCGGTGAAGGAGCTTCTCTTGAGCGACTTCACTACCGGCGTGCCCGCATAGGCTTGACCACCGACTTCTGCCACCGTTTGCCGGCCAGTTTGGCGCGACGCTTCGCACGCTCGCGAGCGATGGCTACCGACCGGACGACGGCCTTTCTCGTGCGGTACGAGATTCTTTCGAGCGCCCTGCGCGTCGGCTTGAACGGCCGGCGTCGCCCCCAATCGACGACGGCGGCCACGGCGGAGACGCTCAGGATTGCGGGCCAGAGCACAGGTGCCCACCACGGCATGCCTCGAGGAGTCGGTCGTGGAGCTGCGGCGAAACGCTCCACGGTATCAGCGAAGATCGGGGTCGCGGGTCGATCGACACCGTGCGGCCGGATGAAGCTCGCAATGAAACGCTCCGCCTCCGCGCGGGCGCCCTCGGGATCCCGCAGACGGTCACTTACCTGCCGCACGTGTTCGTCGAGCGTCGATGCAATCCTCACGCAGCCACCGTTCTCGGGCAACAGGTGGTGGAAGTGAATCGTGCCTTCCTGCGTGCCAGCGAATTCTTCAGCCAGGAGCGAAAACACCGGACGGCCGATGATGGCCGCTTCGATCATCGCGCTCGTGTTGATCCCCACGACCGCGGCCGAGTGGTGAATCGAATCGTAGAAATCCGCGCGGTTGTCGGCGTCGATCGGGTTGTAGCCGCGACGTGGAAACACGGCGACACCTCGAAGGTCGGCAACCGGATCCGGATCCCACGCATGGCAGTTGTACGGGTGCGGCCGCACCAGGACGTTGACCTCCTGCATCCGTGGATCGGCACTGGAGCGCAGGGCGGTCACCCACCGGCGCACAAAGGCGGCCTCGGCGTGAGATTCGGAGATAAAACTTGATGACCCGGTGAAAAGCACGAACGGCCGGGAATCGGGAAGCCCGACCCGAGCGCAGAACTCATCTCTGCTTCGCGTCACTTGGGTGGCGAACCAACGATCGAATAGCTGTGCGCCAGTGGTGACGATCTTCCCTTCGGGGATGTAGTGATATTCCGCTGCCTCACGCTTGAGCGCGTCGTTCCAGACAATCACGAGATCCGGCTCGATACGTAACAGCCCCTTGTTCGTCAGGTTGTCCCAGCTGGCCACGCAGACGGCAGTCCGGATGCCGAGCGCGCGCGCCGCTTTCACCCAGTCGACCTGCTTCGAGGCGGCGTCAACGAGCGGTGACACGAGCAACACGTCCGGCGCCGATTCACGGAGGACGTCGAGCATGGGTGCGTACGGCGGAATCGCGCGATCGGACGCCATGAGACCGATCTGGATCGACCGTACCGAGCCGGCGGTGAGCCGTGGAACAGCGTCGAGCCAGTAGTAGGCAAACGGCAGCACTTTGCGCTTGATGCGCGCCCGAAGGGCGGGCGCCGCGGCAAAGCGCGGGTGCAGGTACCGGACAAAGTCCATCGTCGCGTGCAGGCGGTGTGTCGTCGCCCCCCAGAACCCGTCGTGCTGGGGCACCATGCCGAGCACGTGCACGCGATCGGCGAATCGCTGAAGACCACCCAGGCCGACCGGCTTCCCGGTGCGGTCCGACGTCACGGCGATAGTGACCGCGTGTCCACGCGTCGCCATCTCTTCGATGGCCGAGTCGAAGAACCGGAGATACTCCGGCGACTCCATCAGGAAGAGCACCTTCATCTGGTACCCGCCAGGGCATCGGACAGGGCCAGCCGAACGAGGGGGACGCTCGCAACATCGAGCGGAACAAGTGACGCACCGCCGAGGCGCTCGAACACGTGCTGGGCCGCGTGCAGGTGGTGCGCCTTGTAGGTCTGAACCGAGTAGAACGCCAGTGAGGGAATCCCGCAGAAGGGCGCCAAGTACGAGTACCCGCCGTAGGTCCCAACAAAGGCCTTCGCGCGAGCGATCACGGCCGTCTGCACGGCGAGGTTCCGTTCGGGCGCCATGTGGCTGGCATCGACCGCCACGACCCGGCCGCCGGTGGTGGGCATGTCGCGATGGTCATCCACTGCAAAAGGCGTATTGAGCAGCACGACCGGCACCTGACGGCTGATGGCCGCGATGATCGATTCGACGTGTGCCCGGTTGGCCGGCGTGTCAGGAAAACAACCACTGAAGTAGAACCTGGCTGCCACGTACTCGTCAGGCAGGCCACTCAGGACAGGATCGTCGATCGGCTCGATCCGGCTATACGTCGCGTACTGTTCCACACGGGACATCGGCGCAGTCTGTCGCCAGAACGGCATGAAGAGCCGGTACATCATTCCCGGGTGCAACAAGTCTGCTCGGCCAAGGTCGTGCTCGGCCAGGATTCGCTTCAACACGACGGTGTCGAACTTGCCGACGAGCCGTTGCTTCTTCGCTTCCTCCGTCGCGGCCCGGAATTCTTCGGGGCTGAAATACGAGAACACGTCCGCGTAACGGGCGGCGAGATTTCCGTACCACGAGCTCACGCCACCGCGTGACACGACCAGCAATCGATCCGGCGCGATGCCGTAGGTATTCACGACCCACCGAACGAAGGGCACCCAGTAGAGCAGTTCGAATCCGACCTCACCGGTCCAGGGGCCGACGACGATCGGGCGGTCGTGACGTAGCAGCTCGCCGATCCGCCTGGCAAAACGGCGATCGTCTGTCCCCTGCTCATCGAGCGTTCGCGTACGCTCGAAGGCTTCGGCGAATGCCCGGTCCTGATGCGCGAACGAACGCTGCAGATCCTCCATCCGCCGCTGCAGTTCATGCACCGCCGCCGCGCTGGCTCGCGAGGCGACCGATGCAGCCAGCCGATCGATCGTCTGGCGCTGCGTCGCAAGCTCTTCTCGCTCAGCACGACCGAACTTGACAACTTTTTCCTCAATCGCCGCCAGACGCTGAAGGTTCCACCGGCCAGTGAGACGCGCCACGAGGTGCGAGAGCCTGCCTGGTTCGGTCACGTCGTCTGTCCTCCCGGGCGCCCGCGTTTCAACCATCGGGCAGCGTGCTGCTTGATCCGCCCGCGCAAGGCCGCCCGCGCACTACGGCGGGCATGCGCGGCTTTGTTCCGCTCCCTGGTTCTCTTCCGTTGCCCCTTGGCCTCTTCGTTGCGGATGCGTGCGGCCTCCGCCTCGCGCACGGCCGCTTCCCGTGCAGCCTTCTTCCCGGCCCGACGTTGGTCGCGTTCGCGTTTCTGCGCGTCCGAGACCCGTTGACGCTCCGTACGAGCCTGCACCCGTACCTCACGACGCTCGAGCTGTGCGCGCTCCTTGCGGCTCCAGTCGTCGCGAATCAACTCAGATCCATAGATCCGACGCAGCAGATGAAAAACAGGGAACATCACCGAGCGCAACAGCAGGAACCGGACTTGCGTCGGCTCAGGCGCCGGCGCGGGCTTGCGGAGCAGTTCCTCGACGGCGTCACAAAACACCGGGGTCGCCTGGCGATCGAGACCATGAGGGCGAATGAACGCGCGGACAAATGCAGGGTTCGTCCCCGCCTCAGGCGATCGCAGGGATGACGCGAGCTGCACATGATGCTCATCGAAGCTCCGGCCCGCCCGCAAGACACCGCCGCCCACCGTCAGCAGGTAATGAAAATGCAGCACGCCTTCCTGATTCTCCTGGAACTCCGGCAGGAGAATCGTGTGGACCGGGCGGCCGACGACCGCTCCTTCGAGAAAGGCGCTCGTGTTCAACCCGACGATGGCGCTGCAATAGAACAGCGACTCGAAATAGTCATCCTTCGACGCATCGTCCACGGGATTGGAGCCGTAGAATGCCACGTCGGGGAACGGGGACAGATCGATTCCTTCCCACTCGGGCATCCGCGCCGGATGGGGTCGAATCAACACCGCCGTCGAGCGCAACTCGGGCTGGGTGCTCTCGCGCAATTGCCGGACCCACCCCTGCACGAACTCGGCTTCGACGGGACTGCCCCAGAACAAGGCCGAACACACATAGAGGATGAAAGGCTGGTCAGGTGGCAGGCCCACGCGACGGCAGAACTCCTCCCGAGTGCGGACGGGCCGGCGTCCGAACCACTGGTCGTAGCACTGAGCGCCGGTCACCACCACGCGATCCGCGGGAACCCCGTGGAGCTGCACAGCCTCCTGCTTCTGTGTCTCGTTCCAGACGAGGACCTGCTGCGGCATGTCCCTGATGAGCGCCTTGCTCGACAGGTGGTCCCAACTACCCACGCAGAAAGCCGTGCGGAGCCCAAGCGCGTTGGCGGTGCGGAGCACCTCGAACTGCGAGGACCCGAGGTAAACAAGCGGCGTGATCAACACGAGATCCGGCTGCTCCTCTCGTAGCTGCTCCTCGATCTCGGGAACCGGAGGGAGCGCGCGCTCGAGCGTCCGGAGGAACGAGAGGAGCCGCCGACGGTTCGCCGGATTCTGAAACACGGGGCGCTGGCTGAAGCGCACGAGCCGAGGCGGCACCCGCTCTTCGGCCCGTGCCTTGAGCTTTGGTGCTACGTCGTACTGTGGCTGGAAGTAGCGAAGGTAGTCGGCCCAGAGGCGAATCGTCTTGGCCAGCTCGAACCAGAACGCGGACGTTGAAGGGGTCAGCCAGCTCCACGTGATCGCGGAGGAGTCGGCGAGCAGGTTGTCGAGCGCCGTGCCCCACCCAAGGGCCTCGCCACGCCCGAGAGCGAGGTGAATGCGGTGGCCGCGGGCGGCCAGTTCGCGAATGGTGGGCTCGTACATGCGAAACATGCCCAGATGCCGCATCGAAAAGAAGATCTTCACGGTGCCCGCTTCCATCCGATGCGCCGCTTGACCTGGGCCAGCATCGCTGCGCGGCGCTTGGCGCGCCCACGCTGCCTCTTTTCCTGTTCGCGGGCATCCTTCCGGGAGTGTTTTTCGCGTTCGGCGGCCTCGATCCGCTCCTCGCGCGCGCGGGCTTGCGCCCGCCGCGCGGCCTCGGCCTGCCGTACCTTCTCCGCATGCGCTTCAACGCGCGTCGACTCACGTCGCTCACGTTCGGCGTCGCGCTCGCGGCGGTACTCGTCCTTGCGACGCATCCGCTGCAGCTCGAGGAGTGTCAATGCTTCCGGGTTTTCGATCCTGGCCACAGCGGCATGGGTTGCACGCGCCACGGGACGCAGCAGTGAGCGCAACACCGTGATCGATACGGGCTCCTGCGCGGGAGCCGGGGCTGGCGAGCGCCCGAGATCGAGAACCGCATCGACGAACATCCCTGTTGCCGGACGATCCAGGCCAAACGGACGCACGAACTCGGTGACGAACCGGACGTTGACGTCTGGGGGCACCGGCCCGGCGAGAGATGCCGCCAGCTGGGCGCAGTGCTCGTCAAAGGACCGGGCCAATCGGAATACGCCCCCGCCGACAGACTTCAGATAGTGAAAGTGCAGCGTGCCTTCCTGTCTGTCGCTGAACTCGGGCAGGACGATCGTGTGTACCGCTCGTCCGACGATGGCCGCTTCGATGAAGGCGCTCGTGTTGAGGCCCATCATGGCCGAGCAGTAGTAGAGCGACTCGAAGTAGTCCTCCTTCGACCGCTCGTCTACGGGCAGCGACCCGTACATGGTGACATCCTGAAGGTCGGTGAGATCGACCTCTTTCCACTCCTCGAGGCGCGTCGGATGCGGACGCACCAGGATGCCTGCCGACCGCAGCACTGGGTCGTGGCTTGCACGAATCCGCTCGATCCATTGACGCACGAATCCTGCTTCGGTCGGTGCCTGCGGGTAGAGCGCGGAACACGCATAGAGAAGGAATGGGCGGTCGGGCGGTAAACGCAGCATCGAGCAAAACTGATCGCGAGTACGAGTCGGCACGCGGTTGAACCACTGGTCGTAGCACTGCGCGCCGGTGACGACGAGGCGATCCGCCGGGATCCTGTGGAGCTCAGTCGCCTCACGCACCTGGGTCTCGTTCCACACGAGCACCTTGTCGGGTAGCTCGCTCACACGTCCCTTGCTCGACAAGTGATCCCAGCTTCCAATCGCAAGCGCCGTTCGCGCGCCACAGGCACGCGCGCTGCGTAACACATCGACCTGGCGCGATCCCAGGTCGAGCAGCGGCGTCACCACCACGACGTCGGGCCGGGAATCGCGCATCAGCGAGTCGAGCTCCTGCTGTCGCGGCAACGCCCGCTCGGCGGCACGCAGAACGGCAACAAGCGCGCGGCGACCCGCTTCGACTCGAAAGGGGGGCCATGCAGTGATACGCCGAAGCATCGTGGGTACGTACTCCCCGACCCGCATCCGCAGACGAGGGGCGTCGGCGTATCGCGGTTCGAAATACCGCAGGTAGTCGAGCCAGATCCGAATCGCCGCAGCCAGCTCACTCCACTCGTCCGGGTGGAAATCCTCCCAGCTCCAGCGGATCTGCGGAAGATCGCTGAGCAGCTTCTCCGGGTCCACCCCCGACCCGATCGTGTCGCGGCGGCTGGCGAGGATCTGGATCTCGTGCCCGTCCGCGGCCAACGAGCGGAGCACGGACTCGTACATCCGCAGGGACCCGAGGTGCCGCATGGAGAACAGCAATCGCACGGTCTGTCCCTACGGTACATGGTCCGGCTCGCCCTTGCGCCAGACGAGAAACGCGTGAAGTCCAGTCTTGCCCCGACTGATCATCCACCGGGCAGGTCTGATGAGGAGGCGGCTGATGGCGGTCCGTGCCAACCGTAGCAGCAGACGAGGTAGCCGGCCGAAGAAACGGGCCGTGTAAATCAGGCGAGACACGAGCGCCCGGAGACGCAGCCTGGCCGGTCGCGTCCAGTGCAGGATCATGGCCCGAAGCTTCGTTCGCTCCATCGTGAGCACCGTTGCGATCACCGCCGCAGGCAGCAGCGCCACACGCAGGATCTGGGTGCGAACAGAAGGCACCGCCGGGACGAGCGCGGGGGCAGCCCCGAACCGCTCGATCTCATCGACAACCCGCGGGGTCGCCGGAGATTCGAGACCATGAGGCCTGATGAACACCTGAACGAATCTCCGGGCGCCCTCACGCGAGGCCTCGCGGTCCGCCAACATGGCCTCGAGCTGGGCGAGATGCATCGAGAGGTCGGCGGCCAATTGCAGCAGCCCGCCGCCCTCGCGCTTCAAGTGCTGGAAGTGCAGCGTGCCTTCCTGTGTCGCGGCGAATTCCTCGACGATGACCGAGAACACAGGCCTGCCAATGATGCCCGACTCGATCATCGCGCTCGTATTGACGCCCACGACCCCTTCGCAGTGATAGATCGAATCGAAGTAATCGGACCGCGCGATTCCCCCAATCGGGTTGACGCCCTTTCGGGGCCACAGCGCGACGCCGTCGAATTCGGCGGCGAGATCGACGTCCTCCCACTGTGCCGCGTTCTGAGGATGCGGGCGCACCAGGATGCCGACGGTGCGAAGGACCGGATCGCCGCTCGCACGAACGGCGGCAATCCACTGCCGCACGAACCCGACTTCATGAGGGGCAATGAACGGCGACGAGCACGTGTACAGCAGAAAGGACTGCGTCGCTCCCAACCCAACCTTGTCGCAGAATGCCTCTCGGTCGAGCGCGGGTTGTGTGGCGAACCAGTGGTCGTAGGCCTGCGCGCCGGTGACGCAGACCCGGTCGGCGTCAACACCGTGCAGATCGATCGCCTCGTGCTTCTGCGCCTCGTTCCACACGAGTACACGATCGGGAACTTCGTGAATCAGGCCTTTGGTCGTCAAGTGGTCCCAGCTGCCGACGCCAAGCACGCTCTTGATCCCCAGCTGTCGTGCGCAGCGCACGTGATCCACCTGATGCGATCGGAAGTACAACAGCGGTGTCATCAGCAGGATGTCGGGGTTGATACGGCGAAAGATTTCGGCCACTTCGTCCGGTGGAGGCATCACGCGCTCCATGGCCCGAAACAAGCCCCGCAACGCGGCCAGGCCCGCGCGCGAGCCAATCAACGGCAGGCGCGCTGCGACCACCGCAAAACGCGGCGCCTGCTCGGCGGCACGGGCTCGGAGCTTCGGTGAGTGGTTCCACCGAGGATCGAGATAGCGCCAGTAGTCGAGCGCAGCGCGAACACCCGTGGCCAGTGAATACCACAGGCGGTGGCGCGTGGACGGCAGGAGATCGAAGGTGATGGAGGGGTGATCCCCTGCCAGGATATCGGCCATCTTCTGGCCGTCGATGGCGTCTCGTCGCTCGGCAAGCAGGTGCAGCGTGTGCCCCCGCTCCGCGAGCAGGCGTATCGTCGACTGAAAGTTTCGGAGAAATCCGAAGTGCGTCGCGGAAAAGAGGATCTTCAAGGGCTTCACGCGATATTAGCAGGCTCGCACGTGCGTGAAGGCGTGCGCCACGGGCTTCACCTCGGCACCAGAAGAGAAACCAGAAGACTGTTCTGCGGGGCGAACTGACCCCGGGCACGTGGGCGGATGATCCAACGCGTGTATGAAACTGATGGATAATATGGGACTTCAGTCAGGACGGTCAACTGCGCGCGCGCGGATCCGTCGAGCTTCTCGAGCACACCTTGCGCATCCTCGTCTCGGTCAGGAATCCTTCCTACGTCCGCTACTACGATTCCGTGTTGCGGTCACTGGCCGCCCGGGGCCACGAGGTCGAACTCGTCTCGGAGCATGCGGGAGATGCCTGGCCGCAGTCCGTGCTCGCCCTGGCCACGGACTGCCCAGGCGTTCGGCTCTCGCACGTGCCATCACTCCGCGGAAATCCCTGGTGGGAACTCGCGACGCGCCTGCGGCAGGCGCGGTTCTATCTGCGCTTCCTGGATCCCGCATATCGCGGCATGCCTGGGCTGCTGGAGCGGGCTCGGGAACGTGCGCCCGTTCCGGCAAAGCGCCTCGCCGAGCTCCCAGGCGTCGGCCCTCTGTGCCGCGCACTGTTGGCGAAGGTCCTCGACGTGCTTGATCAGTCCACCCGCACGGCCGAGGCATTTCACGGGTACCTCCAGCAGCGTCGTCCCGACATCGTCGTGTTGTCGCCCCTCGTCATACTCAAGACGACGCAGCTCGAGCAAGCACGAGCGGCAATTGAACTTGGGATCCGCAACGTGTTCGCCGTCGCGAGCTGGGACCACCTTTCGAGCAAGGGCGAGCTCACCTTCGCACCTCAGCGCGCGATCGTGTGGAACGAGGTTCAGAAGCGGGAGATGGTCGAGTTGCACAACATCGATCCCGCCCGCGTGGTCGTCACCGGGTCGCAGGTGTTCGACGACTGGTTCGACCGCCAGCCGTCGAGCACCCGTGAGGAGTTCTGCGCCAGAGTGGGCCTGCCACCGGACCGCCCGATATTGCTCTACGTCTGTTCGGCGCTCCTCGAAGGGAGTCCACCGGAATCCGCATTCATTCTCCGCTGGGCGAGACATCTTCGCCAGAGCCAGCATCCCGTGTTGCGAGAGTGCGGCATCCTCATTCGTCCCCACTTCAAGCGGGGACACGAATGGCAGGCCATTGACTTCAGCGGTCTCGGCAACGTCGTGTGCTGGCCCCCCGCAGGCGACGTTCCCGTCGACTCGCGGTCGAAAACGGACTACTTCGAGTCCCTGTTCCACGCGGCAGCCGTCGTCGGCTTGAATACGAGCGCGATGATCGAGGCGGCCATCGTCGGACGACCCGTCCACACGGTACTCCTGCCGGAGTTCCGGGACAGCCAGGAGGGGACGGTCCACTTCCACTACCTGCTCAACGGCCCGAACGCACTCCTTCGGTCGACCCGGTCTCTCGAGGATCACGAACGCGAGGTGGCGCGCGTGCTCGAGGGCCATGACTCTGACCCCGATCGCAGCGCGCGTTTCGTCCGCCATTTCGTGCGACCCGGATCGCACGACGTGTCCGCGACGACGCGATTCGTGGAGACACTCGAAGCACTCGCGGCGAGTCCCGCGCCACCGCCCCGACCAGCGCCTGGCTGGACTCGACTCTTCCGGCCGCTCCTGAAGCCGTTCGCAGACGCAGCGGCGGAACGAATACTCCGCATCAGCGACGGGCGGCGCCAGCGGAAGGAACTGATTCTCGCGGACCATCGACGCAAGCGGCGCACCGAGCGCGAGCTGGCGCGCCAGACACAGAAGACACCGAAAGGGTCCCGCTCCTCATGATCATCAAGCGCCGCGAGTATCAACGGATCCTCGACCGGTCGGTGCGCTTGGACACGACGGAATTGCGGCCAATACCGGCAGATGCTCAACCACTGGTCGCCCTTGTGCGGGCCGGCGCGATGGATATGATGGTGTGTGCTTCCACTCGTTGAACCCTGGTCCGAGTGCCCTGCGTGCGGGATGGAAACGCCGCGTCGAGCATTGCACGTGACGCGCAACCGGAAGTCACCGCTCATCAGTGGACCGTATTATGCGGTCCTCGGCTGCGAGCGGTGTGGGCTCACCTACGTATCGCCGCGTCCGACACCAGAGGCGATCGACCGTTACTACGCGGACGAGAACCGCGATGGCTGGACGGTCCGGCACGATGAGACGAGCGCGGCCGCGAAGCGCGAGAAGAAGAGTCAGCTCGCCGCACGTGCGCTGACACCGATTCTCGGCGCGCGCGGGCGAGGCCGTGCGCTCGACATCGGTTGCGGCGCGGGCGACATCCTCAACGTGCTGCAGGATGCGGGATGGGACACCACTGGCGTCGAGCCGCACGCGGCGCTGGCCACCATCGCCGCCCAGCGCCATCGCCTCCTCGCCGAGGTCCCCCACGAGCCGACCTTCGACCTCGTGGTCGTCCATCACGTGCTGGAGCAC
>Ga0247825_10001509_pt1 | contig 15288 bp, 9 predicted proteins | sample 13C_Vanillin_Day_FD_194413 | JGI IMG/M metagenome (GOLD analysis project Ga0247825, IMG submission 194413) | Soil microbial communities from agricultural site in Penn Yan, New York, United States - 13C_Vanillin_Day48 | ecosystem: Environmental > Terrestrial > Soil > Agricultural land | place... | reverse complement strand
GCGCGGTGGGCGCCCATGGCCAGGGCGTGCCGGAGCTGCTCCTGCACCTCCTTGCCGCCAATGGACACCACCACCACCTCACCGCTGTGCTTGGCGATCAGGCGCAGGCCTTCCTCCACGCCGATCTCGTCAAAGGGATTGATCTTGTACTTCAGCCCCTCCTGAACGATGCCCGAGCCGTCCGGCTTCACCTTGATCTTGGACTCGGGGTCTTCCACGCGCTTGGCGGTCACGAGGATCTTCACGGCGGTCCTTCTCCTTGGCGCGGGGGTGTTGACGCACCGCGCGAACGGCTTGGAGTAATAGGCATCCGTGTATCGCCCGGGCAACGGGAATCCGACGGAGGCCTCAGATTTACTTTTCTACTTGAACAGTTCCCGAGCGATGACGATGCGCTGGACCTGGCTGGTGCCCTCGTACACCTGGATGAGCTTTGCGTCGCGCATCAGCTTCTCCACGGGGTACTCCTTGATGTAGCCGTAGCCGCCGTACACCTGGACGGCGTCGGTGGTGACCTTCATGGCCATGTCCGCGGCGAAGCACTTGGCGTAGCTGGAGACCAGGGTGTTCTTCTGGCCGTTGTCCAGCAGCCACGCGCTCTGGTGGGTGAGCAGCCGCCCGGCCTGGATGTTCATGGCCATGTCGGCGAGCATGAACTGGATGCCCTGGTGCTCGCGGATGGGCTTGCCGAACGTCTGCCGCTGGGCGCTGTACTCCAGGGAGTGCTCCAGGGCCGCGCGGGCGATGCCCACGGCGAAGGCGGCGGTGGTGGGGCGGCTGTTGTCCAGCGTCTCCATGGCGATGGGGAAGCCCTGGCCCTCCTCGCCGATGCGGTTGGCCACCGGCACGCGCACGTCCTCGAAGGTGAGCGAGACGGTGTTGCTGGCGCGCTGCCCCATCTTGTTCTCGTGCTTGGCCACGGTGAGCCCTGGCAGCTTGCCGTCCACGACGAAGCAGGTGATGCCCTTGTGGCGCCGGCTCTTGTCCACCGTGGCGAACACGGTGAACTGATCCGCGTAGCCGCCGTTGGTGATGAAGCACTTGGAGCCGTTGAGGATGTAGTGGTCCCCGTCACGCCGGGCGGTGGTGCTCAGGCCCGCCACGTCCGAGCCGGCGCCCGGCTCGGTGAGGCAGAAGGAGGCCAGCTTCAGCCGCTCGGTGAAGGGCGTGAGCAGCCGCTTCTTCTGATCCTCGGTGCCGAAGAGGATGATGGGCAGGTTGGCCAGATCGTTGGCGAACAGGGAGGTGGCCACCCCCGAGCAGCCCCAGGCCAGCTCCTCGCAAACGAGCACTTGCTCCAGGTGGGACAGGCCCACGCCGCCATACTCGGCGGGGATGGCCTGGTTCACCAGCCCCAGCTCGTACGCCGTGGAGATGAGATCCTTGGGGAACTCCGCTGTCTCGTCGTAGTGGGCAGCCTTGGGGCGGATGACCTCTCGAGCGTACTTGCGTGCGGCGTCCTGGAGCGCGCGTTGAGAATCCGTGAGCTGAAAATCCATGCGTTCCTCGGAAAATTGGGGAAACCCGTGACGGCTCTTTGACGAACGGCCCCACGGTCGAAAATACTGCGCCCCTCTTCTCTTCATCAGGAGTCCATCGAATATGCAACGTCCGATTGTGAGCCTGGGCGTAGCCCTGGCGGTCACCCTGGGGATCATCGCGGCGTGCGGTGGCGAGGACCCGCCGCCAACGCCCGAACCCTCGCTGTTCATCAGCGCCAATCCACGCCAGATCAACGATCAGGGGCAGGCCTCCCAGATCACTGTCACTGCCACGGGCGCCGACGGCGCTCAAGGCACGGGCACCGTCACCCTGAGGGCGCTGGCCGGCGCCCTGGGCAACAGCGCCGCGGAGGAGACCCTGACGCTCGCCAACGGCAAGGCGACGACGAGCTTTACGTGCAACAAGTCCGCGAACCCGCAGTGCGCCGGAAACGTGCGCATCGACGGCACGTGGAACACCACGACGGCCAGCACCACGCTGACGGTGGGCTCGAGTAACCCCAATCCCAATCCGGATGGCGGCACCGACGGCGGCGCCCCTGGGGACGGCGGCATCAGGCTGTCGGTGGCCAGCTCCAAGCAGTTCGTCTTCACCGCTGTGGGTGACTTCGCGGAGATCACCGCCACCCTGACCGGCAACAACAACGCCCCGCAGCCTGACCAGCAGATCACCTTCGACACCACGGTGGGTGGCCTCCAGGTCACCGCCGGCGACACCCCCGTCCAGTCCCTGCAGACACCTACGGACGCCACCGGCAAGGCGGTGGTGCGCTTCGTGGAGACGGGCATCGCGGGCAATGCCAGCATCCGTGCCCGCCACACGGCCTCCGGGGCCCAGGCGAGCGTGGCGGTGAAGATCACCAGCATCCAGCAGATCACCCACCAGACCACCACCTGCGGCGGCTCGGCCTGCACCATCATGGGCGTCAAGGGCTCAGGCTTCAACGAGCAGTCCCAGATCTCCTTCAAGGTGGTGGACTCGACCGGCCAGCCCGTCCCGGGAGTCCCGGTGACGTTCAGCATCCCCAACCCGCCCACGGGCACCACCGTGTCGCCCACGGCCACCACCAACGCCCAGGGCATCGCGACGGCGATCGTGTCCGCTGGCCCTGTCATCGGCGCCATCGTGGTGCACGCGGTGGCCATCGAAGGCCGGGTGGAGGTGGACAGCCCCACCATCGGTATCCGCGGCGCGAAGGTGTCCAACCAGGCCTTCAGCCTCACCTGCCGTACGGTCAATATCGGCGCGTACATCTCGCCGACTCCGCCCGCCAACTACAACGTCGTCTGCGACGTCAAGGTGGTGGACCGGTTTAACAACCCGGTGGGCACCGGGACCTCGGTCAACTTCAAGGTCGAGGCCGGCAACATCGCCAACTCCGTGCAGACCAAGCCCTACTCCCCCACGGGCGACAACACACTCGAGGGTACCGGCCAGGTGACCTTCAATACCGCCGGCTCACTCCCAGTGGACGTCACCCCGCTGGAGGAAGACCGGAGCCAGTTCCCCGATGCACGGGAGCAGGAGCCCCGCGGGCCGCTCGGCCAGCTCACGGCCAACCCGCGCGACAGCCTCGTCACCGTCCTCGCCTACACGCGCGGTGAGGAGTTCTTCTCCGACACCAACAGCAACGGCGTCTGGGATGAAGGCGAGCAGTTCATCGACCAGGGCGAGCCCTTCGTCGACAGCAACGACAACGGCGTCTGGGATCAGGGCGAGGTCTACATCGACGAGGCGCCCGCGGACAGCCAGTGGAACGGCCCCAACGGCATCTGGGACAACAACACCACCATCTGGGCCGAGACTCGCATCCTCTACTCGGGCCGCCCCTCCTTGGATCCCACCCACACCTACATCGTCCCCTCGCAGTTCTCGTCGTCCTGTCCCGGAGGCGTGCCCAGAGGCGGGGCCGTCCGCGTGGACATGTACTTCGGGGACGCGTACTTCAACCGGCCTCAGGCGGCGGGCACCTCCTTCACCTCGAGCCACACCGCGACGAAGGGCGTCCCGTCGGTGCTCAACACGGGCATCCTGGACGACTACGGGTTCGGGTATGAGCGCCGCCTGTTCGACACCAGCGACGGAAGGGCGTGCACCCCGACCTCCAACATCTGCATCTGGAAGGTGTACTTCACCACATGGGGCAGAGGCTTCGTCAGCCAGGCGGAGATCAAGGGCGCCCCCGCCACTGATACGCAGCCTTGTCAGAACGACGTCGTCACACTCGGCACGAGGGTGCTCAACGTGACCATCACCGCGCAGACCACTGGCGCCATCCAGTAGCGCGCTCTCGTTCCGGATCCATGACGGCCACCGTGCTCCGCTGGGAGCCGGTGGCCGTCCTCTTTTGCGGCCCGGAACCGCTGGGGGCTACTTCTTGGGAACCTTCTCCCAGTCGGCCAGGAACTTCTTGATGCCGATGTCGGTGAGCGGGTGCTGGGCCAGCTGGGTGATGACGTTGTAGGGGAGCGTGGCCACGTCCGCCCCCAGGCGGGCCGCCTGCAGCACGTGGATGGGGTTGCGCACGCTGGCCACGAGCACCTGGGTGGTGAAGTCGTAGTTGCCGTAGATCTCGATGATGTGGGCGATGAGGTCCATGCCCTCTTCGGAGATGTCATCCAGCCGGCCGACGAACGGGGAGACGTAGGTGGCGCCGGCCTTGGCGCACAGCAGGGCCTGGTTGGCGGAGAAGACCAGCGTCACGTTGGTGCGGATGCCCTCGGCGGTGAGCGCCTTGACGGCCTTCATGCCCTCCACGCCCATGGGGATCTTCACCACCACGTTGTCGTGAATCTTCGCCAGCGTGCGGCCTTCCTTGATGAGCTCGGGGGCCTCGAGCGAGACGCACTCGGCGCTCACGGGCCCGTCGACGATGGAGCAGATCTCGCGGATGGTCTCCTCGAGCCCTCGGCCGACCTTGGCCAGGAGGGAGGGGTTGGTGGTGACGCCATCCACGCAGCCCATGTCGTACGCCTTGCGAATCTCGCCAACATCCGCGGTATCGATGAAGAACTTCATCTCGTCTCATCCCCTTTGTGGGAAAAACCTGCGAGTGCAGGGTGAGCGCTCCAGCCGGAGGACCGAGCGTGCGAGCGCGTAACTGAAGGACTGGACCACGTCAAGGGTAGCGGCCTTGGGCTACCCAAGAGTACAAGGGCAGCGATCATGGCTCGCGCACCCCGACCCACTGCCAACAAGCCCCGCCTGCGTGCCCTTCCTGGACGCGAGAGCGAGGCCGAGAACACGCTCGCCTATGCCCGGGGCGTGCTCGAGGCCGAGGCGCGAGCCATCGTGGGCGTCCAGCTGGGCGAGTCGTTCCTGAAGGCGCTGGGGCTGCTGCGCGAGTGCCAGGGGCAGGCGGTGGTGACGGGCATGGGCAAGGCGGGGCTGATAGGCCAGAAGCTGTCGGCGACGCTGGCGTCCACGGGCATCCGCTCGTTCTTCCTCCACCCCGCCGAGGCCGTGCATGGAGACTTGGGGCGCGTGGGGCGAGGGGACGTCATCGTCGCCCTGTCCAACAGCGGCTCCACCGAGGAGCTGGTGCGGCTGCTGCCCTCGTTCCGGCGGCTGGGGACGCCGATCATCGCCCTCACGGGTGGCCCCGAGAGCCCGCTGGCTCGTGGCGCGGACGTGGTGCTGGACATCGGCCGGATCGAGGAGGCGTGCCCCATGGGGCTGGTGCCCACGGCCTCGACGGCGACGCTGCACGCGGTGGGAGATGCGCTGGCGATGACGCTGCTGCGCTCGCGCACGTTCGGCACGGAGGAGTACGCGCTGCTGCACCCGGGCGGGAAGCTGGGTCGCTCCGTGCAGCGAGTCTTCGAGGTGATGCGCACGGGCCCGGCCAACCCGGTGGTGCGCGACACGGCGAAGCTGTCCGAGGTGCTGGGGGTGATGACGAAGACGCCGGGCCGGCCGGGCGCCACGAACGTGGTGGATCGTCAGGGGCGGCTGGTGGGCATCTTCACGGATGGGGATCTGCGCCGGTTGGTGGAGCAGGGCCGTACGGACTTCACGATCCCGGTGCGCGAGGTGATGGGCCGCAAGCCCCGGTGCGTGAGCCCGGAGACGCTGGTGCTCACCGCGGCGGCGCAGATGCGCGACGTCAAGGTGGACCAGCTCCCCGTGGTGGACGCCGAGGGCCGCGCCGTGGGCCTGCTGGACATCCAGGACCTGCTGGCCGCACGGTTCCTGTAGGCGGTTCGCGGGAGCCTCAGCTCACTCAAGCGGTAGACAGTGCCAAGGGAGGCGCATGCCGTGCCCCCAGCGCGCCGCAGTGTGGGAGCAGGATGAGCTGAGCACGCTCCCGGGCCACCACCCGCATGGGTTGCTGGGCCTCCATGAGCATCGAGCCCCGAGTCACCATCCGCATGCCCCCTTGCTCGAGTTCCACCAGGGACATGAGCATGAGCAGGGTCGCGCCGGGCCTGACGTAGAGCGATTCATGCGCGGCCAGCTCACGGTGCTCCCCCTGCCTCAGCCATGCCAACCGTTCCTGACGGCTGAAGGCGCAGTAGGAGGTGTCCTCGCGCACCAGGTCATCGAAGCGCCGCATGGCGAGCGTCTGCCACAGCGTCTGCCGCAGGTAGGCGTGGGCATCCATCAGCGGCTGCAGCACCGCACGCGGGATGCGCAGCAGCGTCGAGGCCGTGGCCGTACGGATGGACGCGGACCGGCGCTCGCCCCCCAGCATGGCGATCTCTCCGAACATCGCCCCACTGCCCAGCTCATCCACCACCCTCTCCCGGGCCCCACCCTCCGCGAGCACGTAGGCCGCGCCGCGCGCCAGCAAGTACATCTCATCGCTGGAGTCTCCCTCCCGGAAGACGTACTGGCCGGCCGGCAGCGCCAGCTCCTCGGTGCGTGAGGCCAGGGACTCGAGCACCTGCTCATCGCACCGGGCGAACGGAGGCACGGCCTGGAGCTGGCGCACCACCTGGGCGCGCCGCAGCTGGGCCATTCCGGGAAGCCGCCGCACCAGGCTCCTGGCGGCCTCCATCGGCTGGCGCAGCTTGCGCTTGCACACCGTACGCATCAGCTGCATCACGTTGGCCGTCGACAGGGGCACCATCGTCAAGAGCCCATGGCCCTCGACGTAGCCTGGGTTGGCCTCCAGGTAGAAGCGGGCCGCGGGCTTGTCGCAGTGCTGCCAGTACTCCCGCTCCGCCTCCGTATCACGCGGTCTCCAGCCGACGCGCCGCACCAGCGGATGCTCCGGGCTCACCCTCTCCAGCCCAAACTCCTGGGCCAGCGCATCCATGAAGGTCAGCAGCTTCGGGGGTGTGTCCTTCTCGCGCTGGGGCCAGAGCGTTCCGAAGTGGTGGGCCATCAGCGTGTAGCTGGAGGGATGCACCAGCGCGCCCAGGTAGTACACCTGCCGGCCCGGGTTCTTCAGCAGGTAGCACAGCAGCCGCCTCAACCCGAAGCGCATGGTGATGCTGCCTCCGCGGTAGGCGCGCAGCGAGCCTGCCGCCGCGCGGAACACCGCTAGGGGCTGCCCGTCGATCTCCCGCTCGAAGATGTGCAGGGCTACATAGCCGACGGTCTCTCCAGCCTCATTCTTGTGAAGCTGGATCCACGTGTGCTCGGCCTTCGAGTCGATCACGAACTGGGCGAAAGACTTTCTCTCCGAGACGTCAAAGACCTGTTGGTGGATGGTGAAGAGCTCCTCCGCGAGCTGGCAGCGCTTCTCGGTGGACAGCGTGTTGAGCGTGATGACCTCGGTGCTGGCGATACGGGGCATGATGACTGCTCCTTGGTGTGGCTGAAGCCGACCTCCCTGGTAGCGCCAGACTGGCAGAGAGCTCCGTTGCCCACTGTGAAGTGCAAGACACCAGGTGAGTGAATGGCCTCACAGTGGCAACCACGTATAGTTTGACCTCGATGGCACCTTGGCCGGGCTACACCGTTCACCAGACTCTCCACGAGAGCGCACGCTCCACCGTCATCAGAGCCACGCGCCTGGATGATGGCTGCCCTGTCGTGCTCAAGTTTCCCCCTGGCGACACCTTCGATCGGCGTCGCGCTCTCGAGCTGCGCCGGGAGTACGCCATCGCCCGCCGCGTCGAGAGTGACGGCATCCGCCGCACCCTGGGACTCGAGGAGTTCCCGGGAGGACGCGTCGCGCTCATCCTCGAGGACTTTGGTGGCATGTCCATGCACCGCCTGCTGGAGGAGCAGGGGCCGCTGGACGTGGAGACCTTCCTGGAGTTCGCCTTGCAGATCAGCACGGCGCTGGGCCACATCCACCGCCAGGGCGTCATCCACAAGGACATCAAGCCGCAGAACCTCATCGTGAACCCTGATGCCCGCGTGGTGAAGATCGCGGACTTCTCCCTCTCGGTGTCGATCGCCATGGAGGCGGCCACGCCCGAGAGCCCTGCTCAGCTGCAGGGAACCCTGGCCTACATGGCTCCCGAGCAGACAGGGCGCATGAACCGGGGCGTGGACTTCCGGGCGGACCTCTATGCCCTGGGTGCCACTTTCTTCGAGATGCTCACAGGCCACCGGGCCTTTCCAGCGCATACGCCGCTGGAGCTGCTCCACTCGCACCTGGCCCAGGTACCGCCATCCCCGCGGGAGCTGGTGCCGGACTTGCCTGAGCCTCTCGCGGGCATCGTGCTCAAGCTGCTCTCCAAGGATCCAGATGCCCGGTACCAGAGCACCTGGGGGCTCACCGCCGACCTGGAGACGTGCCTGTACCAGCTGCGAGAGCACGGGCAGATCACCTCTTTCCAGCTAGGCACCGCGGATCGAGCCTCCACGTTCCGCCTTCCCCAAGGGCTCTACGGGCGCGCCCAGGATGTGGAGCTGCTGATAGAGGCGTACTCTCGCACGGCCGCTGGCCACCGTCAGATCCTGCTGATCACGGGTCCCACGGGGATTGGCAAGTCCTCGCTCGCGAATGAGCTGTACCGGGTGACAGCAGCCAGCAAGGGCCAGTTCGCCGCGGGCAAGTGCGACCAGCTTCACCGAGAGGTTCCTCTCGACGCGATCCATCAAGCGCTGCACCAGCTGGTGAGCCAGACGCTCGCCGAAGGTGAAGCGGAGCGCGAGGGCCTGCGCAAGCGCCTCCTGGAGGTGCTCGGCGGCAATGCCCCCGTGCTGGCCGAGACGGCTCCGCAGATGCGCTTGCTGCTAGGAGAGCAGGCCCCTCCCGTGCCGCTCCCGGCGGACGGGTCCAAGAATCGCCTCACCTTGACGCTCGCGCGGGCGCTCCAGGCGTTCGCGGCTCCGGAGCGTCCACTCTGCCTCTTCCTGGACGATCTGCAGTGGGCCGACAGAGCCACCCTCTCGCTGGTGCAGGAGCTCGCTCACGGCCCCGAGAACCTCCCCCTCCTGCTGGTGGGCGCGTACCGCGATGCCGACGTGACCCCAGGGCACCCCCTGGCACGCGTGCTGGATGAGCTGCGCGCTGCCGGTGCCTCCCTGACGACGCTCCACCTCGCTCCGCTCGGCCCCACAGAGGTCGCGCAGATGGTGCGGGAAGTCACCGCGGCGAGCGGCGAGCGGGCCCTCGAGCTCGGGCGCTTCATTCACTCCCGGACGCGAGGCAACCCCTTCTCCGTCAAGCAATTCCTCCGCTTCCTCCACGAGCAGGGGCTGCTGCACTTTGACGCGAACAGCGGGTACTGGAAGTGGAACCTGGCGCAGATAGAGGCCACGGAGCTCCCCGATGATGTCGCCGACTTGATGGCCGCGGAGCTCCAGCAGCTCCCCGCGGAAGCAAGGGCGCTCCTTCAGACGGCCGCCTGTCTGGGCGTGGCTTTCAGCTTCCGTGAATTGGCCGTGGCGCAGGCCACCCCGAGGACACAGACGGCGCACGCGCTCTGGATCGCCATCGAACGAGGGATGGTGCTGCCGCTCAGCAAGGACTATCTGTTGCTGGATCCGCACGGAGCAGGCCCCCCACCGGACCTGGAGGTGTCATTGCGCTTCCTGCATGACAGGGTCCGTCAGGCTGCCTATTCGCTCATTCCCCAGGGCGACCGCGCCGAGTGCCATGTACGCATCGGGCTGCGATTGCTCGAGGATGCTCGCGCCCAAGGGATGCTGGAGGAGCAGGTGTTCTCCATCCTTCCGCACCTGGGGTATGCCCCCGAGCGGATTGGCCCTCCGTCGCTGAGGCTCGAGCTGGCAGACCTCTACCTGAGGACGGGCCGCCGTGCGAAGGCCTCGGGAGCCTACCCCACCGCCTGCGAGTTCTTCCGGACAGGCACGCTGCTGCTGCCCCCGGATGCGTGGGAGAGCGACCACGAGCGGGCCTTCGCGCTCCAGTTGGAGCTCGCCGAGGCCAGCTACCTGGCCGGGCAGTTCGAGGCAGCGCAGTCCCTGTTCTCCCTCCTGCTCGCCCAGGCTCGAACCCCGGTGCAACGTGCGGGCGTCCACTCCTTGCAGGTGGTCCTCACGGCCCTGTCCAGCCAGCATGAGAGGACCCTGGAGATCGGTCTCGAGGGACTGCGTCTCCTGGGCATCGATCTGCCTCTCATGCCTGATCGAGCGATGATTGCCGCGGAGCTCCAGGTGGTCACCACCTGGCTGGGTGGCCGCAGAGCCGCCGAGCTGCTCGACCTGCCTGCGACGAGCGATCCAGGCGTGGAGCTGTCCATCACCCTGATAGCCGACATGCTGACGTCGGCCTACTACTGCAACCAAGAGCTCTTCGCGCTGCTCGCGCTTCGCAGCGTCAGGCTCTCTCTGGAGCACGGCAACAGCCGGTACTCGGCTCTCAGCTACGTCACCTATGCGACCTTTCTGTCATCCGTCCTCGATGATCCCATGGCCGGGTGGGAGTTCGGACAGCTCGCCAACGCGCTCGCCTCGCGCGTTGAGGATCCCATACAGCTGTCCCGCGTTTGCTACGTGCGCGCGGGCCTGATCGACCATTGGACTCACAGTGTGCGCACCGCGAACGCGGAGCTCGCCCAGGCCCATTCGCTCTCTCTGGAGCTGGGGGACTGGGTCTACGCAGGGCACTGCATGCTCACCCTGCTCTGGCGGCGCTTCGCCTTGGGAGATCCGCTGCCGGAGCTCCAGGCGGAGTGCCTCAGTCTCATGGAGCTGCTCGAGCGGACGAAGGACGTGGGCTCTCTCTCCAGTTGCACCCTCCTGCACCGGGTGACGCAGGCGCTGCTCGGCTCCGGCCCCCAGGAGCTGGAGATCGAACCGGAGGGGCTGACGCGAACGGCTCAGGTGTCGCTGTACGTGCTCAATTGCGAGCTGCACTTCTTCATGGGCCGGGCTGCCCAGGCGCTGGTGGAGGCCGAGAAGGCCGTTCCGCTGCTTCAGTTCCATGCAGGCATCTTCCGGCTGACCACGCATGCCCTGTTCCATGTCTTGAGCGCGGCCGCGGTCTTCCCGGGCGCCAGCGAGGCAAGACAGAAGGAGCTGCTCATGGTCATGGAGCAGCGCCGGGACTACCTCGCGAAGTGCGCTCGCCGTGTCCCGGAGAACTTCGCGCCTTATCACCTGCTGGCCAGCGCGGAGCTTGCGCGGGTGAAGGGGCAGCGGGCTGAAGCAGCCGCGGAGTATGAGCGAGCCATCGCCGCGGCCCGCGCCAGCAAGTTCCTGTCCGTGGAGGCGCTCGCGAACGAGAGGGCCTTCCAGTTCCACATGGACGAGGGCCATTCCTCCAAGGCGCTCGCATTCTTGCTCGATGCGCTCGATGCCTACGAGCAGTGGGGGGCCTCGGGCAAGGTTCGCATGTTGTCCAAGGAGCAGGCCTCGCTCCTCATGACCTGGAGCAACTCGCTCAGACGCTGGGCCGCCCCGTCCCAGCCTGCCGCTCCCCTCCAGCAGAGCCCCGGTCAGGACCTGGAGGCAACCGTGACGCACTCCTCGTCCGGCTCCGAGCTCCTCGTGGAGAGGCTCGACGTCATCTCGGTGATGAAGACTTCGCAGGCCATCTCCAGCGAGCTGCTCTTCCCGCAGCTCGTCTCCAACCTCATCCAGATCGTCATGGAGAGCGTGGGGGCACAGCGAGGCGTGCTGGTGCTCAGGCGTGGCGAGGAGTTCTTCGTCGAGGCCCTGGGCGAGGTGGGCCGCCAGGACAGCCCGCAGGTCACCGCCCAGCCGCTGGCTCAGAGCCATGCGCTCTGCTTCGCCATCGCCCAGCGGGTGCTGAGCACGGGCACCCACGTGCTCCTCGATGACGCCTCTTCCGAGATGGAGTTCGGTGACGATCCCTACATCCAGGGCCATCACATCCGATCCGTGATCTGCGTTCCCCTGCTGCACCGCCGCCAGATCGTTGGCCTCTTCTACTTGGAGAACAACCTCACCCCCGGCGCGTTCAGCATGAGCAGGCTCGAGGTGCTCAGCATGCTCTCGGCTCAGGCTGCCATCTCCATCGAGAATGCCGGGCTCTATCGCAGGCTCGAGGACTACAGCCATACCCTGGAGCAGAAAGTCCACGAGCGCACGGACGAGCTCAACCAGAAGAACACCCGGCTGCAGAGCGCCCTCGAGACCCTCAAGGCCATGCAGCAGCGGATCATCACGCAGGAGAAGCTCGCGTCCCTGGGCGAACTCACCGCGGGTATCGCCCACGAGCTGAGGAACCCTCTGAGCTTCGTGAACAACTTCTCAGAGCTCTCGCTGGAGCTGCTGCAGGAGCTGCGAGGGGAGTTCAGCAGCCGGCGGGCGCCCTCCCCCGCGGAGTGGGATCGGCTCGAAGCCGCGCTGGACGAGCTGGGACAGAACACCTCGAGAATCAGCGAGCACGGACTGCGCGCCAGCAACATCATCACTGGGATGCTGCAGCATGCGCGCAACCATGGCGGAGAGCCACAGACTGTCCAGATCAACCCGCTGGTGGACGAGGTCGTCCGCTTCGTCCATCACAGCCTAAGGGCCAAGAGCCCGCCGGTTCACGTCCCTATCGAGACGTCCTTCGACCCTTCCAGCCCCACGCTGCTGCTGGTGCCGGAGGATATGCGCCGCATCATCATCAACCTGTTGGACAATGCCTGCTATGCGGCTCGCAAGAAGGCTCAGCGGCTCGGGCCTCCAGCCGAGCCCCAGGTGAAGGTGTCCACGCGTCAGGTGGGCAGTGCGGTGGAGATCCGCGTCCGCGACAACGGCGATGGCGTGCCTGAAGACGTCCGGGACAAGCTCTTCACGCCGTTCTTCACCACCAAGCCTCCGGGGGAAGGCACCGGCCTGGGCCTGTCCATCTGCCACGACATCGTCGTCATCACGCTCGGAGGAGAGCTGCGCCTGGAGTCCGAGGAAGGGGCGTTCGCTGAGTTCATCATCTCCCTGCCGGCGGCGGGTTCGCGCCAGCAGATCGTTGATGGGCCGGATCAGCCACAGCGGCCCCCAGCAGCAGGCGGGTGAGACCTACTGGCCGGCCTTGGCTTGGGGCGCCGCCTTGTTCTGTGAGGGCCAAAGAGGCACCGCCACCGCCCGCTCCGTGATGGCTCTTTCCACCAGTTTGAGCAAGATGGGCACCGCTTTCTTCATGTGGCGATCATCTGGAGTGACGTACTCGGAAGGCGCACGCTCAACGTCCGACACCTTCTGAGTTGATGCGCGGTCAGGGGCTACGGTGGACGGGGCGGCTCGTCCAGGGCCGCTAGATTCTCCTCGGCGGCGCGGCGGTACCTCGGGACGACCTCCACGGCGAGCCATTCGCGGATCTGCTGGCGTGCTCCTTCAAGATCCCCAGCATCCCGGAGTTCCGACATTCTTGAGAGAGCGTTCTCAAGACGGTCTGCGCCGTCACGGAAGCGCCCCATGATCTGCCTGAGAAGCGCCCCTGCACTCTCAGGACTGTCGAGCGCCGGTTCCGTTTCGGCCTCGCTTATGCCTACGTCAGCGGCGGCCCGTCGCAGAAAGGCGCGCATCCCCTCGTTGAGTTCCAGCGGTTGCCCTTGCTGAACGCGGTGCAGAAGGACGGGGATCTGAGCACGAACGGAGACCTTCGGATCAGACTGTCCGCTCGCAGCAACGGACTTGAGCCGGATTACCTTGCGAAGTTGGGACTCGGCTATCCTCCGGTAGTGCGGAACGACCTCAACGGCGAGCACCTCCTCCATCAGCCTGCATGCGCCGTCCAGGTCGCCTGCATCCTGGAGGTCGGCTGCCCGGATTTGAGCCTTGGAGAGACGGGCCGAGCCCTCATCAATGCGGCGAGTGATCTCTCCAAGCAGCACTGCGGCCGTGGGCACACTGCTTAGAGCGCTCGCCGCGTCCTCTGGAGAGAGCGCTACCTCTTCTGCGGAACGCTGCAAGAGAGCGCGTACCTCGTCCGAGAGTTCGAGCGGTTCACCGCGCTCGATCACTCGTCGCCCCAGTGCGCGAATGGGTTCCCAGTCAAGCTCAGCAGCCATGATGGTATTCCCCTAGTTCGTGTCTTTGAAGCACCGATCCTCCGGCCACTTCCCTTGCTGGCCTTCACAGTACCGGAGGCAATCAACACAGTTCCATGTTCCGACCCAGCCCTCATCCATGCACTCGGTGTAGAGTCGGCGGCACTCCTTTTTCCAAGGTGGCTCCCTCCGTCCCGCCGCTTCCAAGGCCCGTGCGGCGGCTTCAAGCTGCCCGAGCGCTTCGAGGATCTTCGCCGCTTCGAGGGGATCAGCGCCGCAACTCTGCACCGGGGTCAGGGGGTGTTTCTGGACACAGCAACTGATGGTGTTCCAGCAACTCCCAGCAGCCTGGGACACGGTGATAGGCCGGTTCGGATCGGCCGTGGGGCGCAAGTTCGGGTCAGCCCCGGGGAGCGGTGCGAGGGCACGAACGGTAGTGACGCGGGCTCCCGTGGAACAGCCCCCCATCAGGCCCGTGAGGATGACCGGCAACCAGAGAGCAAGGGCATGATTCTGCGATTTCATGAATTCCATGATAGGTTTTGCCTTCACTTCTTCGCAAAACAGGGGCTTGTCGACGCCGCAGGGGGCTTGGGGGCTGCAGGCCCCCAGAGATTGCGATCGCGGGCGCTTTCTGGGTTTTCGATCAGCGGAGCCCGCGCTCCATGTGGGTTGCGCTCGCGGCCGCCGCGATCGTTTCGCCGCGCTTCTTGAGGATCGTCTCCAACTTAGAGGCGGAGACGCTGGCGGAGCAGTACCGCGAGGCGGCGGCAGGCCGCTTCCCCAAGGGCACGCGCGTCAAGGTGCTGGTGCGCAACGAGAAGGGCAAGGCGGTGCTGGACTTCAAGGGCATCCCCTGCGAGCAGGTCAGCCAGTTGGTCGCGATGCTCACGGGGGAGTTGCCCCCGGTGTGCGAGGTACGGCTGATGGAGAGGGCACCTGTGGGCTGAGCCCCGGAGCATGAGTGAAGTGGCGGCCCTCTCCCTGTCATGGGGGAGGGCCGCAGGGAGGCAGTTCCACGAGGAAGTGCCGTGCAGCAGTGCCGCGAGAAGCTACTGGCCGGCCTTGGCCTGCAGGGCCGCTTTGTTCGGGTAGTCCGGCGCGGACTGCAGCAGCTTCGCCCAGAGCGCCTTGGCGCCCTTCGCGTCGCCCTTGGCCATCAGCGTGTCGCCCAGCTTCTCCACCGCCACCGCGTCCGAGCCCACCGCCACGCCCCAGATGCGGTCCGCCATAGGCGAGCCCTTCCCCACCAGCGCCCACGCCATGCCCGCCTTCGCGCGCCCGTTGTCCGGCTGGAACGGCACCACGCGCCGGTACACGCCCAGCGCATCGTCGTAGCGGCCCTTCGCCAGGTGCTCCTCGCCCTCCTCCACCAGCTTCGCCAGGCCTGCCTCCAGCTCCGGCGTGCGCTCGGTGTTCTGGACGGCGTCCACCATCTCCTGCGTGAGCTGGGGCGGCGCATCAGGCCCCGGCC
>Ga0247825_10001508_pt1 | contig 15292 bp, 11 predicted proteins | sample 13C_Vanillin_Day_FD_194413 | JGI IMG/M metagenome (GOLD analysis project Ga0247825, IMG submission 194413) | Soil microbial communities from agricultural site in Penn Yan, New York, United States - 13C_Vanillin_Day48 | ecosystem: Environmental > Terrestrial > Soil > Agricultural land | place... | reverse complement strand
GAGCAGGGCCCCGCGGTCAGCGCCGCTTGTTGAGGATGATGGGCAGGTGGACGGCGTCGTCCTTGTAATCCAAGCAGAGGGCATACATCAGCAAGTTGATGCCCGTGCGGATGGCTAACTCGCGCTGAGCCTCGCCGCCAGGGGAGACGTCGAACTCGAAGTCCCCCGCCTCGGTGCGGCTCCAGGCGCCAGCCAGGTCGTTCTGCGAGTACATCACCGCGGCCCGCTTGCCCAGCATGCACGCCTCCATCTGCGGCTTGTTGAGGAGCCGCCCCGGCGTCGCCTCTATCAGGAAGAAGGACTTGTAGATGACGTGGGTGGAGGGCACTGCCGTCAGCTTGTTTTGGGGCAGCACGCGGGCCATCTCCCGGCGGAAGCTGGCGTCGAAGCCGCTGCCGTCGCTGCCGTCATTGGCATCCCCCAGCAGGAATCCGCCGTAGGTGAGGTAGCGCCGCAGGTTCTCCACCTCCACATCCTTCAAGGGAGGGAAGTCGCCCTCTCCGCCGAAGTAGAGGAACGGGTACTCGAAGATCTCCGGGCTCTCGAGCATGCAGGGCCGCGCATCCGGCAGCACCTCCACGGAGGTGCGGCGCTGCAGCTCCCAGGCGATGCGGCGCAGGCCATTGAGGCGCGCGTCCCAGCGGCCTCCATGCTGGACGACAGCGGGGATGAAGCGGCTCTTCTCTCCGAAGGCGGAGGCCCGCCCAGACAGCAGGGGGACCAGCGCGGCGGTGCCGAGCAGGAGGTTTCGACGTGTGAGGCGCCTGGCGCTCATATGCGGGCTGTATATACCGTCGACGCCCCCTTGCATTCCCCGCTATAGAGCCCCCATGGCGAAAGGCGGACAAACGCCCACGGACCCGGCCTCGCCGGAGATGCGGGCGGCCTGGAGGCGGATGGAGGCCGGGGATGTGGCGGGCGCGCGCCGGGAGGCCCGGCGCATCCTGGAGTCCAACCCCTCGTCCGAGGATCGGCCCCAGGCCGAGGAGCTGCTGCGGCGCACCCAGACGCCCCCCGCCGTCTATGGCTTCGCTGGGCTGGTGCTGGCCATTCTGGTGCTCCTCGTCGCCCTGGCGCTCTCTCGGTATTAAGGTGAAGCCGTGGAAGCTCTCCTTCAGGCGCTCAAGTCCTACCAGGAGTACAACCCCCCGGGCTGGGTGGGCATCTACCGGCTCCTCCCCATGTGGGCGGGAATCGCGTGCTGTGCGCTAGGCCTCACGCTGCTGCTGGTAGGAGGTGGGCGGGCGTTCCGGCTCGTCGCGGGCCCTCTGGGCGCCATCATGGGCCTGGCGTGGACACCCGTGGTGGCCTCCAAGTTCGGCCTGCCCCCTGGCTCGTACGATCCGCGCCTGCCCTCCCTGGTGGCGGCGATGCTGGCGATAGTGGGCTTCCTCGCACCCCCGGGCATCACCTTCCTGGGGGTGGGCATTCCCCTTGGGCTGGTTGCCGGGCAGATTGCCGGGCAAGAGGACTTCCTGCTCGGTTTCATCCCCGTCCTGCTGCTGGGAGGGGTAGCGGGGGCGTTCCTCCACCGGGCGGTGGGCGCTATCGCTTCCTCGGTGGTAGGAGCCTGGCTGCTCGTCATCGGGGCGTTGGCCGCCCTGCACACGTTTGGTGGCCTTGTCACCGCGGTGGCCAACCAGCCCTGGGGCGTCATCATCGCGGCGGGCCTGTTCGCGCTGGCCGGCAGCGTCTATCAGATCGCCGTGCGCCCCTCGCCCGAGGAGATGGACCGCATCCGCGCCGAGAAGGAGCGGCTGAAGCTGCGCAAGGCCGAGCAGAAGGCGCTCGAACGTCGTTGGGGCGTCAAGTAGGCCGAAAGGCGGGCCTCCAGCCGTTGGCCGGTATGCTTTACCTGACACCATGCGGCGCGTAGAGTCCGCGCCCTTCCCGCCTCCAGGGGCGACTGAAAACCAATGGGCCAGGCCAAGCGCAAGGAGAAAGCCAAAGCCAAGGCGAAGCGCCAGGAGCGCCTCCGGGAGAGAGCCGCAGGAGACGCCGCGGAGCAGCCCTCCGAGGGTGCTCCGGCCCCCGTCGCCGAGACCGCTGCCCCACAGCTCACCGCAGTCAGCTCCGAGAAGGGGGGCGAGGCCGCTCCCTCCGCTCCCGCGCCCACCGTTACCCCTTGGGTGAAGCCCGAGGGACTGTCCCAGCGGGGCTGGGCGGTGCTGGTGGCCGTCATCCTCGCGACGCAGTTCCCCCTGATCCACTACGCGCTCCTGCGCGACGAGCCTGACGTCACCACGCGGGTTCCGTACCAGCAGGACTTCTCGGATCCGGGCGTGGTGGAGCGGGACTTCTTCAGCGTGGGCGGGTACTGGCGCGTGGTGGGCGGCCAGCTGCTGGGCCCGCAGGTGAAGAACAATCCGCTCTGGCTCCAGGCGCGGCTGCCGGATGACGTGGCCGTGGAGTTCGACGTGCGCTCCGAGGTCCCCGAGGGCGACATCCGCGTGGAGCTCTTCGGCGACGGCACGGATCCGGGCTCCGGGTACGTGCTGATCCATGGCGGGTGGAACAACACCATGTCCGTGCTCGCGCGCCGGGATGTGAACGCGCCTTCGCTGCGCTCTCTCCAGCAGGAGGCGGCGCGCGCGGCCGAGAAGCTGGGGCTTCCATCCGCGGACCTGGTGAACACCGGCGCGTTCAAGCGGGACACCCGGGTGCGCGTGGAGTCCACCACCTTCCCGGTGCAGGTGGGCCGCACGTACCGCTGGCGCGTGGAGCGGCGCGGCACGCTGCTGCGCTGGAGCATCGACGGCCGGCCCTTCCTGGAGCTCAACGATCCGTTCCCGCTCAAGGGGTACGGGCATGACAGGCTGGGGCTCTCCGGGTTCGACTCTTCGATCTACTTCGACAACCTGCGTGTGCTGCCGGTGGACGCGTCGGTCCCCTTGCCCGAGATGCCGGCCCCGCCGCCGCCTCCGCCGCCCGGGCCCTTCGCCGACAACTTCGATCGCGCGTCCCTGGGCGACGAGTGGCTCGTCACGAACCCCTCCGCGGTGAAGCTGGAGAACGGGGCGCTGACGGTGCAGCTCGCGCACAACCGGCCAGTGTGGCTCAAGCGCCCCATCCCCACCAACGCCACCATCGAGTTCGATGCCTGGACGAACGATCCCAGCGGCGACATCAAGATCGAGGCGTGGGGAGATGGCCAGTCCTTCTACGGGGGAGATCTGCGCCTGCAGTACACGGCCACCGGCTATGTCTTCATCTTCGGCGGCTGGCGCAACACCCAGTCCGTCATCGCCCGGCGGACGGAGCACACGCCCGATCGTGCTGTCCGGGACGGCAAGGCCGTGGAGCCTGGCAAGCGCTACCGCTTCACCATCACCCGCCGGGGCGCCACCCTCGAGTGGAGCATTGATGGCCAGCCCTTCCTCTCCATGAGGGACTCTTCTCCGCTCAATGGGCCGCAGAACCAATACTTCGGGTTCTCCGGGTGGCAGACGAAGGTCCACTTCGACAACTTGAAGATCCAGCCGCTGTAGCCAGCGCCCAGCATCGCTAGAGGTAAACGAAACGTGCGCAGAGTGGGAATTTTCGGTTGGGGGGTCGTCGCCCCGCGTTCCAAGGACATCGACGCGTTCGAGCGCAACCTGGCCTCCACAGAGAGCTGGCTGTCGCCCTTCAACGGCTTTGGGCCGGACAACTTCCTGGTGGGGACGCCGGAGTTCGACTTCACCGAGTACAAGCCGTGGGTGGACGCACGCTTCCCGGCCAGCCGCTTCGCGCAGCTGGAGAAAAAGATGGGCAAGCCGACCCAGTACGCGATCGGCGCGTTCATCCAGGCGCTGCGACAGAACCCCGGGCTCGAGCAGGAGCTGCAGGCGCTGGGCATCCGCGCTCACGTGTACGTGGGCACAGGCCTGGGGGATCTGCCGACGATCCACGACATCACCCTGGAGCTGCACCGGGCTCAGCGGAGGTGGGATCGGTTCTGGGCGGAGCCATCGCGCAACTCGGCGCTGCGCCAGTGGCTGCAGACGCGTGAGCCACGGCCTGGGATGCCCCCCGCGCCCGAGGCGGTGGAGGAGTTGGAGCGCGATCAGGCCGAGGAGGCCTGGTGGCACTACTGGGCGGGGCAGGCGCCGGAGCTGCGCGAGTACCTGGACGAGCTGCGGGACATCGAAGGCTTGGCGGTGGAGGGCGATGTGGAGTCCGCCAAGCTCGCCGTCATCAAGGAGAAGCGCACCCGCAACGCGAAGCTGCAGAAGAAGTGGGGATCGCCCGAGCCACCGTGGAACTCGGTCTCCTCCAACGTGCTGTGGAACATCCACAACACCCCTGCCTCTCAGATCTCCATGATGGGGAAGCTCACCGGCATGACGTTCGCGCCGGTGGCGGCGTGCTCCTCGTTCGGCTATGGGCTGAGGCTGGCCATTGACGCCATTCAGCGCGGCGACGCGAAGGCCGTGGTGATGGGGATGACGGATCCGCCGCCGCACCCGTTGGTGGTGGGAGGCTTCTACAACGCCCGCGTCATCGCGGCGGATCGCACCGTGTCCAAGCCGCTCACCGCCCTGCGCGGCACGCACGTCGCGGGCGGCTCGGTGCTGTGGATCCTCGGAGACCTGGAGCACTTCACCGCCAAGGGCTTCAAGCCGCTGGGCATGGAGCCGCTGGCCGTGGGCGTCACCGCGGATGCGGACCACATCATCACGCCCTCCAAAGAGGGGCCCACGGCGGCCATCCACGCGGCGCTGACCGCGGCGCACTGCGCGCCCGCCGAGATAGGCAGCTGGGATCTGCACGCCACGGCCACGCCAGGAGACTTCCTGGAGGTGGAGACGCTGCGGGGGCTGCTGCCCGAGTCCGTGCTCGTCACCGCGCGCAAGGGCACGTTCGGCCACGGCATGTCCGCGGGTGGGGGCTGGGAGCTGACAGCGCAGTACCTGGGCTATGCCCGTGGCCGCCTCTTCCCTACACCGCTGCAGGGAGCGGAGCTGAACCGCGAGATCGGCAAGGTGCACAGCCGCTTTGTGTTCGACCAGGACACATCTGCCCCTTCGGGCGTAGCGGGTAAGCTCTCCATGGGGGTAGGTGGCATCAACGCCTGCGTCATCTCGCGCGCCTGGAGGTAGAGCATGGATGAGTTGACCCGGAGAGATGCGCTGAAGGCGCTCACCGTGGCTGGCGCCGCGGTGGCCACGGGCTGCACGGACACGGCCCGCAAACCCGAGGCCGCGCGCGTCGAACCTGTCACCTACATCGAGCCCCTGGGGCCTCCGCCCTGGAAGACGCCCGATCCGTTCCTCTTCTGCGTCCACCACGACGACCAGTACCCCGCGGGCAACGAGCACATGGGGCCAAACGCCTCGCTCCTGGGCCGCAACCTCGGGCAGGACTTCGAGGGCAAGGACGGCTGGCGCATGTACCACGGCCAGGCTGTCCCGGGCTTCCCCGAGCACCCCCACCGCGGCTTCGAGACGGTGACCGTGGTGCGTCGCGGGCTGCTCGACCACGCAGACTCGCTCGGGGCCGCGGCCCGCTACGGCGGCGGTGATGTCCAGTGGCTCACGGCGGGCAGCGGCATCATCCACGCGGAGATGTTCCCGCTGCTCAACCGGGCGACGCCGAACCCGGTCGAGCTCTTCCAGATCTGGCTCAACCTGCCCAAGGTGGACAAGTTCGCGCAGCCGCACTTCTCCATGCTCTGGAACCCGGCCATCCCCCGGTACGTCGAGCAGGACTCGGCGGGACGGAGCACCGAAGTCACGATCGTGGCCGGCGCGCTCTCCGGAAAGAAGGCGCCGCCGCCACCGCCGAAGTCGTGGGCCGCACGCTCCGACACGAACGTGGCCATCTGGACCCTCAAGATGGCGCCTGGCGCCCAGTGGGCGCTTCCCGCGGCCCCGAAGGGCGCCAACCGCTACCTGTACTTCTTCAAGGGCCCCTGGCTGCGCATCGGTGGGCGCGACATTCCTCCGTCCAGCCGGATCGAGCTGCGCCCCGGCGTCGACGCGCTGCTGGTGAACGGCCCCTCCGAGTCGGAGCTGCTGGTGCTCCAGGGGCAGCCCATCAACGAGCCGGTCGTCAAGTACGGGCCCTTTGTGATGAACACGCGCGAGGAGATTCAACAGACGATCGCGGACTACCGGGCCACGCGGTTCGGCGGCTGGCCCTGGTCGAGCGGCGAGCCAGTCCATCCCCGTGAGGAGGGACGGTTCGCGCGTCACGCGGATGGCCACCTCGAGCGGCCGGGCTAGATCGAGACAAGGAGACGCACATGGCGTGGCAGATGCCGGACGAACCATTCTCCGATGCACCCGCAGGCTCCCCCCTCGAGACGGTCATCGTGCCGCGCACGAGAGATCTCGGCGATGGGTTCAGCGTGCGCCGAGCCCTGCCCTGCGTGCGGCGACGCATGGTGGGCCCCTTCATCTTCTGGGACCAGATTGGTCCGGTGATGTTCGCCGCGGGCAAGGGGCTGGACGTGCGGCCGCACCCGCACATCGGCCTGGCCACGGTGACGTACCTCTTCGAGGGAGAGATCCTCCACCGCGACACCCTGGGCATGGTGGCCCCCATCCGGCCCGGCGCGGTGAACTGGATGACGGCGGGAAAGGGCATTGCCCACTCCGAGCGCACGCCCCCCGAGGTCCGCGCGGGAGGCGGCCGGCTGTCCGGGATTCAGGCCTGGGTGGCACTGCCCAAGAAGCACGAGGAGATTGAGCCCAGCTTCATCCACACTCCCGCGGAAGATCTCCCCATCATCGAGGATCACGGCAAGCGCGTGCGCCTCGTCGCGGGCTCGCTGTACGGGGCCCGCTCGCCCGTCAAGACGCTCTCGGAGATGTTCTACGCGGACGCGGCGCTGGAGGCCGGCGCGACGCTGGAGCTGCCTGCCACGTACGAGGAGCGCGCCGTCTTCGTCGCCGAGGGCTCGCTGGAAGTCTCTGGTGACACGTTCGTCACGAGCCAGCTCCTCATCTTCCGCCCGGGGGATGCGCTGACGTTGCGGGCATCCACCAAGGCCCGGCTGCTCCTGCTGGGCGGCGAGCCGATGGATGGGCCGCGCCACATCTTCTGGAACTTCGTCTCGAGCTCGAGGGATCAGATCGAGCAGGCCAAAGCAGACTGGGTCGCTGGGCGCTTCAAGCAGGTGCCGGGGGAGACCGACTTCATCCCACTGCCCGAGGAGGTCCCTCCTCCTCCCGTGCGCTACCCCTGAGGTCTCACCACTGGATGAGGTACTCCGCCTCGTCCAGGCTCAGCTTTCGGACCTCGACACGCCCCTCACAGCCGACGGCGCGCAGCGCCTCCGCCAGCAGGCCCTGGTGGAACTCCACGGGCTGCATATCCCCGCGGAAGTGCAGGAGGACGCCGCGATCCCCCACCGGGGTGCACGTCCGCTGCCCGTAGCTCACGGTGGTGGAGTACGCCGTGGGCGCGCTGGAGAACAGCCGCTTCGGGTTGCCCTTGCCGATGATGTTCGTCAGCGTCTTGCCCACCTGGGAATTGAAGAAGCCGCTGACGGCCGCCGCTCCACAGGCCTGGATGGCCGCCTCCATCGTGCCGTAGCGCGGGGTCAGCCGCTCGGCGGCGCCGTAGAGGATCTTCAGGAAGTCGCGGGCCGGGTAGGAGAAGAAGTCCACCAGCGGCTTCTTCGAGATCAGGGACCGAAGAGCCTCCGCTACGGCCTCTCCCTGGTGACTGGCTACCAACTTGAAGACGGAGTTGAAGATGAGCCCCCGGACAGTGGCCTCCTCCGGGGTCAAGCCTATTCGCTGATCTCGCTCGTAGGCAGCATGGGAAAGCATCATCTGGAACTCTCGCATAAAAGGTGAATCCAGGTCTCCCCCTTGGGGTGACGTATCACGTCACGGTAGGGTAGAGCCGCTTTGAGTTCGCCCGCCCCCCTCGTGCCCGCCGCCGAAGTCTCTCGCCTGTTCGAGACAGCACTCTCCGCCCTCGCGGAGTGGATGGGAGAGCTGGAAAATTCCGAACGCGCTAAAGCCTCCCCTCGGGCAGCGGACAGTGAGCGGCTGGGCGAGCTCTTGCTGGAAGTCTGGAGTGCAGGCGGGAAGCCGGGCACGCCGGGCCTGGCGCGGGCCTCTCCGGAGCAGCTCCGTTTCCGGGCCGTGGCTGGGCCGAGCTTCTGGAAGAGCGCGGTGCTGCGGCGCTGCTGGGAGAAGCCCCGCGGTTACGCGGGGGACTTCCTGATGATGGAGGCGCTCTACCGGCGGACTCCCGTCGGGGACACTCCGTTCGAGCGGTGGATGGACACCTGGGCGCTGGAGCTGCCGGGATTCCAGGCGGTGCGCAACCGGCGGGATCAGCTGAGCGCGCTGCTGCGTGAGGAGCATGCCCGGGGCGCGCGCCGGGTGATGAACGTGGCGTGCGGCTCGGCGCCCGAGCTCTCGGCGGTGGCGCGCGAGCTCTCCTTCGACACCGTCACGCTGCTGGACCAGGATCAAGGCGCGCTGGACACAGCGGTAGCCCACTTCACCCGCGAGGGCCCGCCGGCCACCCGGACCGAGGCGCTGCGGCCGTGGTGCGGCTCGGTGCTGGGGCTCCTGCGCAATCGGAGCGAGCTCTCCCCAGGCTCACAGGACTTCATCTACTCCATCGGGCTCTACGACTACCTCACGGAGCGCTTCGCGCGGACGCTCACCGCGAAGCTCTGGGAGGGGCTGACACCGGGCGGGTTGCTGGTGCTGGGCAACTTCAACGCGAACAACCCGATGCACCACTTCACCGAGAGCGCGCTGGACTGGTACCTCATCTACCGGGATCCGCCGGATCTGCTGCGGCTCGTGGACGGGCTTCCCGGCGTGGCACAGGCCGAGGTGAGGACCGAGGACACCGGCTGCCTTCACCTGCTCCTGGCGCGCAAGGCGGGGTGACGAGCTCAGAAGAGCTGGTCGGGATCCTCCTGGGGGCCCTCCTCGTTGGAGAGCCGCACCAGCAGCTCGTCGTCTGGCAGGTGGGGTTCGAAGTCGGCGCTCACGGCGTACCACCCCCACCCCGCCAGCGCGCGCGTGCGGACCACCGTGAAGATCAAGGGAGGTGCACCGGGCAGGGGCAGCGAGGCCTCGATGCGCTCGCCTACCTTCATGAGCACCGGGGTGACGAGCAGGCAACCGGAGCGCGAGATGTTGAAGATCTCGCCAGCCACCTGCGCCTCTCCCCGGCGAAACTGGATGCTCAGCCGGACCCTGTAACGCGGAAAACGGCGGCGCTCGATCCCGCTCAAAGACTCATCTCCTGGCTTCAGTAGGTGGACTGCCCCCCACGGGCCCATTGTACCTGAAACGGCTCGATCCGGTGGGTGGGAGGCTCCATTCCTGGGGCCTCCCCTCTTCCAGTAGACTGGGTGATTGCGCGTGCCCGCCTCTCTCTGCGTCTGCCAGCACCGCTCCTTCTGAATGTCCCACGCTCCTCCGTCCGATCTTCCGGCCCCTGGAACCCTCCTTGCGGGCCGCTTCCTCCTGCAGCATCTGGCAGGCCGCGGCGGTATGGGCTCTGTCTATAGGGCCCTGGACACCACGAGCAGCCAGCCCGTGGCACTCAAGCTGCTCCACTCGGCGCGTGACTCCGAGGCCGCCCAGCGCTTCACACGCGAAGCCCGGATGCTCTTCGAGGTGCACCACCCCAGCGTCGTCTCCTACGTGGCCCACGGCGTCACCGATGAGGGCCGGCCCTTCCTCGCCATGGAGTGGCTGGAGGGAGAGGATCTCGCGCGGCGGCTGACGCATCACCCCTTGAGCCTCTCGGAGACACTGCTGCTTGTGCGCCGAGTCGCCGAGGGGCTCGCCATCGCGCACGCCCAGGAGATCATCCACAGGGACATCAAGCCGTCCAACCTCTTCCTGCGGCGGGGAAAGGCGGAGGACGTGGTGCTGCTGGACTTCGGTCTGGCGCGCCAGGTAGCGCCCTCGCAGGCACTGACCGGGAGCGCCACGGTGCTGGGGACTCCTGGGTATATGGCGCCCGAGCAGGCCTCCACCCAGCAAGCCATTGGGCCCAGCGCGGACATCTTCTCCCTGGGATGCGTGCTGTACGAGTGCCTTGCGGGCCAGGCACCCTTCCGGGCGCCACACCTGGCGGCGGTGCTGGCAAAGATCCTCTTCTCCGAGCCCGAGCGGCTGAGCACGCTGCAGCCCGAGCTGCCCGCCTCCTTGCTGACGCTGGTGGAGCGGATGTTGGCCAAGGATCCGGCGCAGCGGCCCGCGGACGCCGGACACCTGCTGCACGCGCTGGAGCAGTTGGAGGCGCTGACCGAGGTGGCTCCCCCGGGCACGCCCAGGCCCGCGGGGCCCAACCGCCTGACGCAGGCCGAGCAGCACCTGGTGAGCGTGCTGTTGGCCACTCCACAGCTGACGGTCCCGGACGCTCCGACGGTCGATTCGAAGGAGGTGGAGCGGGCCCGGCAGCGCCTGGGGCCCTTGCTGCAGGAGCTTGAGACGTACGGGGCGCGCGCGGCGCTCCTGGCGGATGGCTCGCTGCTGGCCACCTTCCAGCTGGAGCGAGGGACGGCCGCCGATCAAGCCGGGGTGGCCGCCCGGTGCGCCTTGTCCGTCAAGGAGCGCTGGCCCAACGGCCTCGTGGTGCTCGCCACCGGCCTGGCGCTGAGGGATCAGCCGCTGCCGGTGGGCGAGGTGATGGATCGCGCTGGCGAGTTCCTCCGGAAGATGGAGCGGCAACACACCCCGGTGGCCCAGGTGATGCTGGACGATGTCACCGCGGGGCTCCTGGGCTCTCGCTTCCAGCTCGATCGATCCACCGCCTTCGACACCTTCCTGCTGGGCGGCGAGCACCTGACCGTGGACGCATCCCGCCCGTTGCTGGGCCGCCCCACCCCTTGCGTGGGCCGGCAGCAGGAGCTGGCCATGCTGGAGCTGACCCTCAATGGCTGCCTGGAGGACTCCACGGCGCGCGCCATGCTGATCACCGCGCCGCCAGGCACTGGCAAGTCACGCTTGCGCCATGAGTTCCTGCGCCGCCTGGAGCAGAGCAGCCAGCCCGTGCTCGTGCTGCTCGGGCGCGGCGACCCGATGAACTCGGGCTCCGCATATGGCCTGATGGGTGAGGTGGTGCGGCGGCTGTGCGGTGTCCTGGACGGCGAGCCGCTGGAGGCGCGGCGCGAGAAGCTGGCCGCTCGCATCAGCCAGCACCAGCCCGAGCTGGTGAAGGACACCATCGAGTTCCTCGGCGAGCTGTGCGGAGTTCCCTACTCGTTCGAGGACAGCCCCAAGCTGCGCGCGGCCCAGGCGGATCCGGTGCTGATGAACGCGCAGGTGATGCGGGCGATGATCCGCTTCCTCCAGGCCGAGCTCACCCAGGGGCCGGTGCTGCTGGTGTTGGAGGATCTGCACTGGAGCGACGCGCCCGGCGTGAGGCTGGTGGAGGAGCTGTTGCGCGAGCTGGCCGACAGGCCGTTCATGGTCTTGGCGCTGGCCCGGCCCGAAGTCAAAGAGCTCTTCCCGGGGCTGTGGGCGCAGTACCTGCAGGAGCTGCCCTTGCGCGGGCTGAGCCAGAAGGCGAGCACGCGGCTGGTGCAGGAGGTGCTCGGCACCGATCTGCCGGAGGCGGTGGTGACGCGGCTGGTGGAGCAGGCGGCTGGCAACGCCCTGTTCCTGGAGGAGCTCATCCGCGTCGAGGCCGAGGGGCGAGGGCAGGAGACACCGGGCACGGTGCTGGCGATGCTGCAGTCCCGGCTCCAGCGCCTGGAGCATGGGCCGCGGCGCGTGCTGTTGGCGGCGAGCATCTTCGGCCGCTCCTTCTGGTCCAGTGGCATCAAGGATCTGGTGGAGGAGGAGTTCTCCACGGCGGAGCTGGAGCGCAGCCTGCGCCAGCTATCGGAGCTGGAGCTGATCCAGCGCCAGGCCGGCAGCCGCTTCCCGGGGGAGACCGAGTATCGCTTCCGGCACGCGCTAGTGAGGGACGCGGCGTATGGCCTGGTGCCCGGAGATCTGAAGCCCGTGGGACACCGGCTGGCGGGGGCCTGGCTGGAGCGAACGGGAGAGCAGGATCCCTGGGTGCTGGCCGAGCACTACCAGCTGGGGAAGCAGAGAGAGCTGGCAGTGCACTTCTTCACCCGCGCCGGCGAGCGGCTCTTCGAGCGCCAGGACATGGCTGGCGCGGAGCGGTGCGTGGCGGCTGCACTCTCATGTGAGCCCACGGGGCGGGCGCTGGCGGAGCTGCGCGTGCTGGAGGTGATGATCGCCTTCTGGCGAGAGGACTTCGAGCGCGTCTTCAGCGTCGGAAACAAGGTCCAGCCTGAGCTGCCATTGGGCAGCGCACCCTGGGCGCGGGTGACGGGCGGAATGATCCTGGTGGGTACACAGTGCAACCGGCATGCGGAGGTGGCCCGGCTGGGCATGCAGCTGCTGACCACGGCGCCGGCACCCGAGGCACGGACGAGCTACATCGAGACGGCGGCCTTCCTGACGGCCATGAACAGCTGGTGCGGGCTGCGGAACGAGGCGCGCACGGTGCTGGAGTGCCTGAACGCGGTGGGGGCAGACATCCTGGAGCTGGACCTCATCGCACGGGGGTGGACGTACTGCGCGCGAGCGTACGTCAATCACTTCCTGGAGGCGCACCCGTGGCAGGCGAGCCTCGAGGCGGAGGAGGCGGTGCGCTCATTCCGGGAGGTGAACTCGGATCGCAACCGGACAGCGCCGCAGGCGCTCTGGGGGCTGACGCTGGAGGCAGTGGGAGACAGACCGCGCGCCATCGCAGTGCTCCGAGACGCGGTAGAGACTTGCCAGCGAGCGGGCCAGACCTATGCGACGGCGGCCTGCCAGATGCAGTTGGTGCTGGTGTTGTCCAACAGTTCGGACGCGGCACACCAGGAGGAGACAGCGCACTTGGCGCGCCACATGCTGGAGACGAACCAGGGGAACCTGCTGTTCCTGGGCGTTGCGCACATGGCGCTGGCGAAGGTGACAGGGGCGCAGGGCTGGCACACGGAGGCAGAGACTCACGCCCGCAAGGCGTGTGAGCTCGTCGGAGTGCTTCAGCACTTCCAGGTCATCGCGCGCACGCTGCTGTCTACGACGCTGCGAGCGCAGGGGCGTTTCCCAGAGGCGCGAGCCGAGGCAGAAGCCTGCGTGCAGATGCTGGAGCGAATGGGGGTCATGGGAGCCGCAGCGGTTGGAGCGTGGCTGGCGCTGGCCGAGGCCTTCTTCGCGCAGGGAGACACGGCCGCGGGCGATCAGGCGCTGGGCCAGGCCTCGCGGTGCATGAGCCTTCGCGCCGAGAATCTGCCGGACGAGGCCTCTCGAGAGAACTTCCTGAGGCAAGTGCCCGAGAACGCACGCACGCGGGAGCTGGCCCACGAGCGATGGGGAAAGGACTGCGAGCACCGCGCCGTGCCCGTCGAAGTGCGCCAGGTGCCCCACTCTATGAAGTGAAGCGGCAAGTCGACGCCGACGGCACAGCTGGGACGGCATACTGGACAGGGCCATTGCCTCAGTGGACGCGGCGCATTCAGGGCGTGCTATGAGGCCTGTTGCTCTCCAGGCACTGAAATGGTTCGAGTCCTCCTGTCCCATGCCTCCATTGATCGCCCCAAGGCACGGCGCCTCGCGGAAGGGCTTCGCCGTGCCGGATACGAGCCATGGCTCCTTGAAGACGAGCTACCCGTCGGCAGCTCGCTGCCCGAGGTGCTTGAGCGTGGCGTACGCGATTCCCAATTTGTGGTGGCGTGCCTCTCGCTAGAGGCTCTCCGCAGCGGATGGGTGGAGGCGGAACTGAGGCTCATCTTGGAAAAGATGCCCCGGGAGCGGAGCCACCGGCTGATCCCGGTCCGCTTCGAGGAGGTGGAACTTCCGGCAGGGCTTCGCGACAGGGAAGCCATCGACGTACTGGAGGATCGTTGGGACGAAGGGGTCGCGAAACTCGGAGCGGTGCTTCACGACTTGCAAAGCGCTCCGTTAGAGCAGCCCAGGGCGGCAAGTGGATCCATAGAACCGGGAGATGAGGCTACTATCGATGCCGCGCTCAATGCGTGCACTCCTCCGGCGCTTCAACTGATGAAAGCAGCCACAGCATTCTCCCCCGGCCCGATCCCAACAGACTGGCTAGTCGCCGTCGCAGACCAGAAAGGTGATCATCACGAGAGCCCGGCCGCACTGAGCGAGTTGAGCAGATTGGGACTGCTCCAAGCCGATGAGCACAGCCAGCAGGTGACGCCCAACACACTCGCCGTGCTCCGACTCAAGCAGAGGCTGCGACCAGACGAAGCCGAGAAACTCACTGGCTCCACGATCAGAACCATGGCGCTCTGGGTACTGAACCTAGCTGATCCACGCAATCCTGAGACAGCAGCGGAATTCGAGCGTAGGCGCTCTCAGATCGAAGGGGTGCTCCGAAATGTCCCGTCGAACGCTCATCCGCTGCCCTGGAGCGCACTGGCCATGAGGCTTGGTTGGATCCTTGCGCAGCGCGGTGAGAGTCGGCGCGCCCATGAGGCTGCCGAAAAAGCCCTAGAGGTGTCAGTATCAAGCCCCCTTCATCATTCGTTTGCGCTTGCGTCCCTGATGACTCTGGCGCATTTGGCAAGAGCAGAGGGAGACTATACACAAGCCAAAACTCATCTTGAACGCGCCATCGCGCTTGCACAGACACTCCAAGGGGAAGACAAGAGTGCAGTGCTTTCCGAGGTCCTGGCGGAATTTGCCTCATTGGTCCGCGTGCGAGATCCGATCGCCGCAAAGAAGACTGCTCAGCAAGCCCTGGAACTTGCCGAATCGGCACCAGACGTGACAGATGAAGTCAGAGCTCAGCGTCTGAACGTACTGGCTTTTGCCACACTGGAGGCAGAAGGCCCCGCCGCTGCGCGCCCGTTGTTTGAGCAGGTTTTACAAGTTCTAGAGAAGTCAGGCAGGGAAGATACTCCCTTCGCTGCAACAGTGCTCGCGGGTCTTGCGAGTACTCTTCGACAACTCGGAGAGTTAGAAGGTGCGGGAAAAGCTCTCGAGCGAGCTCTCTTCATCGAGAGAAGAGAGTTGGGTCCGGCCAGTTCTAATGTCGCACTGAGACTTGCCAACCTTGCAGAGGTACGGGCAGCTGAGGGACTCTTGGCTGAAGCCAAAGAGCTGTTCGGGCAGTCCCAAGATATTCTGGAATCTCAGCATGAGCCCGAGCCCGAAGGACTTGGCACCACGTTACACAATCTTGGAATCACGTTGTTCAAGCTAGGTGATCTTGAAGGAGCACGACAATCCTTCGAGAGATCTGTCAAACTTCTCGAACTCGCCTATGGGCCAGAACATCCTTATGTCGCGAGAAGCCGAGCAGGACTCGTCCGGACGCTGAAGCCTGGAAGCGAAGAGGCCAAGCG
>Ga0247825_10001507_pt1 | contig 15294 bp, 14 predicted proteins | sample 13C_Vanillin_Day_FD_194413 | JGI IMG/M metagenome (GOLD analysis project Ga0247825, IMG submission 194413) | Soil microbial communities from agricultural site in Penn Yan, New York, United States - 13C_Vanillin_Day48 | ecosystem: Environmental > Terrestrial > Soil > Agricultural land | place... | reverse complement strand
CTGCCTCCTGCCAACGACCAGCCACCAACGGCCACGACCCGTCAGGGTCCGACGAGCAGCGTCACGCGCTGCGGGGCGTCTCCCGGCGTGACGTTGAACGAGACCCGGATGTGCGGGTAGCCGTCCTGCGAAAAGAAGGTCGCCGGGTTCTGGCGCGCCGGGTCGTCCTTACGCTCGAACACCGCCGGCAGGGCGTGCTGGACGGCGTCTGCCAGCTCCTTCGCCAGTGTCTTCCCGCGGGCATCGTCGCGAATCAGTTCGGAGTCGCAGAAGAAATTGCGGACGTCCCCCTGTTCGGTCCGGTCGCTGCTGGTGAGGCCGCAGCGATCGCTGTCGGGCAGTTCGATCAGCGACTCCCACTCCCGCGTGGTGTCGTTCCAGGCGCCCGTGTAGCGATCGGTCAGCCCGATCATCATCGCGCCGACCACCTGGCGCAGCGTCACGCAGAACGTCGAGTCGCACGCCGCGTCGGCGAGCGCCACCATCCGCGTCACCGTCTCCGGATCGGCCGGCATCGCGCGACGGAACCAGCGTGCGGCCTCATGCTGGCTGGTCGTGACACCGTCGCCAAAGAAATACATCTGCCCCACGAAGAACGCCGCACGCGCCTCGCCATGGTCTGCGGCCGACTTGTACAATTCGAGCGCCTTGAACGTGTCACGCGGCACGCCGGGGCTGCCGCTGAAGTAGAAGTCCGCAGACCAGACCTCGGCCCACGGCACGCCCTGCGCCGCGGCCTTGAGGAACCAGGCCAGCGCTTCGACCGGCTGCGCCGTCTCGCCGGCCGACCCCATCTCGAGGATCAGGCCGAGGATGACCTGCGAGCGCGCGTCACCCGCTTCGGCGCGCTTCCGGAGATCGGGCAGCGCCTCCGCCACGAAGTTGTGCGCTTCGTTGACGAGCAGCTGGGTGTCCCAGGCGGACGCGGCGCGCTGCGGCGGCGGCAGCGATTGCGCGGAGGAAGAGGCCGCGAGCCCGATGAGCAGGGATGCCGCGATGAGGAACTGGCGCATTCGCCCCCTAGTATCGCAGGGTCGCCGATTTGGCGGGGCTGAAAGGCCCGCCCGACGTCCCGCCGGCCGACCTGACGAGGCCGCGCCTCGTCCGTAAGCCCGAGCCCTAAGCCGAAGCCGTAAGCCGTAAGCCCTGAGCCGTGAGCCGTGAGCCGTGAGCCTAGAAGATCGTGGCGATCGATTCGGCGGCGAAGTTCATCACCGGCGCCGGCAGCACGCCAAGGTAGAAGATCGCGGCGATGGACAGGGTCAGCGCAGCCATCCCCACCAGCGTCACGTTGGCCGTCGCCGGCGCGCCGGTCCGGTCCGCCATGTACATCATCACGACGACGCGCAGGTAGAAGAACACCGAGACGACGCTCGTCAGCACGCCGATGATCGCCAGCCAGTAGTAGCCGGCCCCGACAGCGGCGCTGAAGATGTACCACTTGCCGATGAACCCGACGGTCGGCGGGAGGCCGCCCAGCGAGAGCAGGCAGACCGTCATCAGCCCGGCCAGCGCGGGATGGGAGTGCCACAAGCCGGCATAGTCGCGCAGTTCGTCGTTGTCGCGATCCTTCGAACCGAGCAGCGCGATCACCCCGAACGCGGCGAGGTTCGTCACCGAGTAGCCGAGCAGGTAGAAGAGGATCGCGGCCTTTCCCACCTGGTTGGCAGCCACCAGGCCGACCAGCAGGTAGCCGCCGTGCGCGATGCTCGAGTACGCGAGCATGCGTTTCAGGTTGCTCTGCGCCACGCCCACCACGGTCCCGAGGATCATCGTCGCCGCCGCGAGGGCCGCGACGATCGGCGCCCAGTCATCCTTGAACGGCTCGAAGGACGACAGGAATACGCGGGCAAAGGCGGCAAACGCGGCGGCCTTCACGCCGGTGGACATGAAGCCGGTCACGATGGCCGGCGCGCCCTCGTACGCATCCGGCGTCCACATGTGGAACGGCACCGCCGAAATCTTGAACGCGAAGCCGACCAGCAGCAGGCCGAGCGCGATCAGCACCATCGGGTTGGCGGTCAGCGCCTGGGCGGAGAGATACGACCCGATCGCGGTCAGGCGGGTGCTGCCGGTGATGCCATAGGTAAACGCGATGCCGTAGAGGAAGAACGCGCTCGAGAACGCGCCGAGCAGGAAGTACTTGAACGCCGCCTCGGTGCTGCGCAGGCTGTCGCGCCGGATGCCGGTCAGGACGTAGACGGCCAGCGACAAAATTTCGAGCGCGATGAACACCACCAGCAGATCGTTCGCGGTCGCCATCATCATCATGCCGACGATGGAGAACAGCAGCAGCGTGTAGTACTCGCCTTTTGGATAGCCGTCGCGATGCACCACCTGGGACGAGAACATGATCGTCAGGATGCCGACGATGACCAGCGTCATCGTGACGAACAGCCCGAAGTTGTCGGCGACGATCACGCCGAAGTCCTCGGAGTTGCGGTTCCACAGCATCGCCGTCGAGGCCGCCGCCCCCAGCAGGCCGACAATGCCGAGCCCGCCAATCGGCATCTTCTCGCCCGGCGAGCGGAACGCCTCAGCCCCCATCGACGCCAGCGCGGCGAGAGTCACGCAGAGCATCGGGACGATCGCGTCAAGGTCAGTGTTGAACATGATTCTCGTAGTTCAGAATGCAGAACGCAGAATTCAGACGCTATCTGGCAGGCCGGGCCGGCTGCAACGCGAGTTGGATATCACCCCGGCTCTTCCCGGCGTTCGCGGTCTGCATTCCGAATCCTGAATTCTGAATTTCGTTCCTCACCCGCACCGGCTCGGCGCCCTGCACGCGCTCCACCAGCCGCCGCACCGCGGGCTCCATCGGCTTCGTGAACAGCGTCGGCACGATCCCCATCAGCAACGCCATCGCGCAGAGCGGCGCCAGGCCCGCCCATTCACGCGGCGTCACGTCTGGGATGTGCGCGTTCTCTTCCTTCGTGACCTTGCCGTAGTACACGCGCTGGACCATCCACAGCATGTAGACGGCTGACAGGATCACGCCGAGTCCGGCGGCGACGACGTAGCGCGGATCCCAGCGGAACGCGCCGAGCATGATCAGGAACTCGCCGATGAAGCCGTTCAGCCCCGGCATGCCGATCGACGCCAGCGTGATGATGATGAACGCCGCCGTCAGCCGCGGCGCGACCGCCTTCAAGCCGCCGTACTCGCTGATGGCCCGGGTGTGCCGCCGGTCGGACAGCATGCCGACCATGTAGAAGAGCCCGCCCGTGCTGATGCCGTGCGCCAGCATCTGGTAGACGGCGCCCTGGACGCCGTTGACGTTCATGGCGCAGATGCCGAGGACGACGAAGCCGAGGTGGCTGACCGAGGAATAGGCCACCAGCTTCTTCATGTCCGGCTGGACCATCGCTACGAGCGCGCCGTAGATGATGCCGATGACGGCGAGCCCGGCGATCCACGGCGCGAACTCGACGGCGGCCGCGGGGAACAGCGGAAACGCGAACCGGACCAGGCCGTAGGTGCCCATCTTCAGCAGCACGCCGGCCAGGATGACCGAGCCCGCGGTCGGCGCCTGGACGTGCGCGTCGGGCAGCCAGGTGTGGAACGGGAAGAGCGGGACCTTGATCGCGAACGCGAGCGCGAACGCGAGGAAGAACCAGCGCTGCGTCTCGGGCGCGATCTGCAGCGTGTAGAGCTTCAGCAGGTCGAAGCTGTAGTTGCCGGTCGCCTCGCTGTGCATGTAGGCGAGGCCGAGGATGGCCACCAGCATCAGCACGCTGCCCGCCATCGTGTAGAGCATGAACTTGATGGCGGCGTAGATGCGCTGGTCGTAGCCCCAGATCCCGATCAGGAAGTACATCGGGATGAGCATCGCGTCCCAGAACACGTAGAACAGGAACAGGTCGAGCGAGATGAAGACGCCGATCATCGCCGCCTCGAGGGCGAGGACGAAGATCGTGAACTCCTTCACCTTGCGCCCGATGCCGGCCCACGACGAGAGCAGCGCCACCGGCGTGAGGAACCCGGTCAGGACGATGAGCAGCAGGCTGATGCCGTCGACGCCGAGGTAGTAGTCGATGCCGAACGCCGGGATCCACGGCACGCGCTCGACGAACTGGAACTCGGCGGAACTGCTGTCGAAGCCGGCCCACAGCATCAGCGTGAGGGCGAACACGACGAGCGAGACGACCAGCCCGACATTGCGGAACAGGCTGTCACGCGGCCCGCGGCTCGACCGGACATCGTGATCGTCGTGCGCGCGCGGCGGCTCGTCGCCGGCAGCGGGGATCAGCAGAAGAAGGATCGCCCCTGCGAGAGGGACTGCCCACAGGAGGGTCAGGAGAGGAAGATTCATGTCTGACTACGGACTACAGGGTACGGACTACAGGTGGAGCAGTGTCCAGGCCTGCAGCCTGGAATCCGCAGCCCGTCGTCCTCCTACCAGCCTTCATTTCCACAGGTAATACCCCAGTATCACGACCACTCCGAACAGCAGCGACCCCGCGTAGGTTCGGACCGAGCCGGTCTGCAGCCGGCGCAGCACCGCCGCACCGCCATCGACAATGGCGCCGGTGCCGTTGACGGCTCCGTCGATCACGTTCACGTCGACGCCGCGCCAGAGGCCCTCGGTTGAAATCGCCTTGATCGGCTGGACGACGGACGCGTCGTACAGCTCGTCCACGTAGTACTTGTTCAGCAGCAGACGGTGCACGCCGCTCAGGCTGCGGGCGGCGCTGTCGGCGATGTCGCGCCGCTTGATCCAGATGAAGGCTGCGAGCCCGATGCCGAGCAGGGCGAGCAGGCTGGACACGAGCATCAGCGTGAGCTCGAGGCTCGCCTCGCCCTCGGCGGCGTGCTCGGCCGCTTCCTGTCCAGCGGCATGGAATGCCGGGGCCAGCCACTCGCCAAGCAGGTTGTGACCGCCGAGCGCGTGAGGCACACCGACGTAGCCCGCGAAGACCGATCCGATCGCCAGGACGATCAAGGCGAGCGCCATCGCCGGCGGCGCGTCGTGGAGATGGCCGCCGTGGTGCGATCCGTGCGCCGCGTGATCGTGAGCGGCCTGCTGGTGCGATGCCGCTGCCGCTGGATGGTGCGGGTCTGCGGCATGCTGGTGCGCGTAGTCCGGCTCTTCCTCTTCCGGATGCGCGGGCGCCGGGGCATCGTGGCGGCGTTTCCCGAAGAACGTCAGGAAGACCAGCCGGAACATGTAGGTCGCCGTCATCAGCGACGTCAGCGCCCCGATCGTCCAGAGGATCCAGTGCCCTTCCCTGAAGGTCTCGAACAGGATCTCGTCCTTGCTGAAGAACCCGGCCAGGCCGGGCACGCCGGCGATCGCGATCGAGGCGATCAGGAACGTCCAGAAGGTGATCGGCAGTTCCTTCCGCAGCCCGCCCATGTTGCGGATGTCCTGCTCGCCGTGCAGCGCGTGAATCACCGCGCCGGAGCCGAGGAAGAGGCAGGCCTTGAAGAACGCGTGGGTATAGAGGTGGAAGATGCCGGCGCCGAACGCGCCCATCCCCATCGCCAGGAACATGTAGCCGAGCTGGGAGACGGTAGAGTACGCCAGCACGCGCTTGATGTCGTTCTGGACGAGGCCGATCGTCCCGGCCATCAGCGCGGTGAGGGCGCCGATGATCGCCACAATCAGCAGCGTCGACGGCGCGTGGCTGAACAGCACCGCGTTGCGGCCGATCATGTACACGCCCGCCGTGACCATCGTCGCGGCATGGATGAGGGCGGAGACCGGCGTCGGACCTTCCATCGCGTCCGGCAACCAGACGTAGAGCGGAATCTGCGCCGACTTGCCGGTGGCGCCGATGAACAGCAGCAGCGTCGCGATCGAGAGGATGCCGAACGTCGTTTCGTTCGCCAGCGGCGCGACCGCCTCGGCGATGCGCTGGAAGTCGAGCGTGCCGAAGCGGATGAAGAGGGCGAACATGCCGAGCAGGAAGGCATAGTCGCCGATGCGGTTGACGACGAACGCCTTCTTGCCCGCGTCGTTGGCCGACCTCTTCTTGTAGTAGTAGCCGATCAGCAGGTAGGAGCAGAGACCGACGCCTTCCCAGCCGACGAACATCACCGGGAAGTTCGACCCGAGCACCAGCACGAGCATGAACGAGGCGAACAGGTTCAGGTACGAGAAGTAGCGGGCGAACTCGCTGTCCGTCTCCTCGTGCATGTAGGACGTCGAGTAGATGTGGATCAGCGAGCCGATGCCGGTGACGACCAGGATCATCAGCGCCGACAGCGGGTCGACGCGGAAGCTCAGGTCGATTTTGAGGTCGTCCGACTGGATCCAGGTGTAGACCGTCTGATCGATGGCTCGGTGCTCCGCCTCCATGCCGGCCAGCTGCCACACCGTCATCGCGGAAATGGCGAACGAGACGAGCATCACCAGCGAGGCGATGCCGCCGGAGACCGACTTCGGCAACCGGCGCCCGAGCGTCGAATTGATCAGAAACCCGATGAACGGGAGGAACGGGATTAACGCGAGCAAGACGGCACCATCACAGCGTTCACCACTTCAGGTTCGTGAACGTATCGGGATTGAGCGATTCACGATGGCGGAAGAGCGCGATCACCAGCGCCAGTCCGACCGCCGCTTCGGCCGCGGCCACGGTTATCACGAAGAAGGTGATGACCTGGCCGTTGACGTCGCCGGCGAACCGGCCGAACGCCACGAACGTCAGGTTCACCGCGTTCAGCATGATTTCGATCGAGAGCAGGATCGTGATCAGGTTGCGGCGCAGGAACACGCCGGCGGTCCCCAGCGCGAACAGGATCGCGGAGACGATCAGGTAGGAGGACAGCGGCACCATTACGACTGCTCTCCTTCCCGGCGCGCCATGAGGACGGCGCCGACCATCGCCACCAGGATCAGCACCGAGGTCGCTTCGAACGCGAACACGTAGTCGGTGAACAGCACCCGTCCCAGCTCGCGCACCGAGCTGACCGTTTCGGCTCCGGCGCGCGACCCGACGGGCTGCGCCAGGTCGTTCCCGCGCATCAGCGCGTAGGCGAGCTCGACGATCAGCAGCACGGCGAGCCCGGTCCCGAACCGCGTCACGACCGGATGCCGCAGCGGATGCGTCCGGTCCCACGTGGCCGCGTCTTCCTGGGGCGCATTCAGCAGCATGACGACGAACAGGAAGAGCACCATGATGGCGCCGGCGTAGACGATCATCAGGGCCAGCGCCAGGAATGGGGCATCGAGCTGGACGAACAGGCCGGCCACGGCCGCGAACGACAGCACCAGCAGCAGCACGCTGTACATCGGGTTGCGCTGCCCGATGACGAATGCCGAGGCGATGATGGCCAGCCCCGAGAAGACGTAGAAGATCAGTGCTTCAGGCATTGAAATACAGCCACACGGCCGCGGTGACGATCAGATTGATGACCGAGACCGGCAGCAGGAACTTCCAGCCGAACCCCATCAGCTGGTCATAGCGATACCGCGGCAGCGTCCAGCGCATCCAGATGTAGAAGAAGAGGAAGCCGCTGACCTTCGCGAGGAACGCCATCCAGCCGAGGCCGTACTGCTCGATGAGCGGATCCAGCGGCGTATAGAACGGCAGCAGCCCGTGCCAGCCGCCGAGGTACAGGTCCGTCGCCACCGCCGACATCGTCGCCATGTTGATGTACTCGGCCTGCGGGAACAGCGCGAAGCGGACCGAACTGTACTCGGTGTTGTAGCCGGCAACGAGCTCCTGTTCGGCTTCCGGGAAGTCGAACGGGGCGCGGTTGGTTTCGGCGACACCCGCGATGGCGTACACGATGAAGCCGAGCGGCTGCACGAAGATCCACCAGTGATTCAGGAGGCCGAACCAGGTGCCCGCCTGGGCATCGACAATCTCCCGTACCGACAGCGACCCCGCCAGCATGACGACCGCCGCCAGCGAGGTCGCATACGAGAGCTCGTAGCTGATCATCTGCGCCGACGCGCGCAGGCCGCCGAACAGCGAGTACTTGCTGTTGGAGGACCAGCCGGCCAGCACGATGCCGTAGACGCCCATCGACGTGATCGCGAAGATCACGAGCAACCCGACGTTGACGTCGGCGACGCCCAGCTTGACCGGGGTGTCGAGCAGGCCGAAGAACGTGGTCTCGGCGCCCCAGGGCACCGTGGCGAAGGCGGCAAACGCCGCCGTCACCGAGAGGATCGGCGCCAGCGTGAACAGCCACTTGTCCGCGCCCTTGGGCCGCAGTTCCTCCTTGAACAGCAGCTTCAGGATATCGGCGAACGGCTGGAGGGCGCCATGCGGCCCGACCAGGTACGGGCCGTAGCGCTGCTGCATGAAGCCCATGATCTTCCGCTCGGCCAGCACCAGCAGTGCCGACGCGTTGATCAGCATGAAGAACGTCAGGCCGATGATGCCGAGCTGGATGGCGAGTGTCAGGTCCATGGATCGCTAGTCACGAAAAGCCGGCACGGGGGCCACGACCGCCGCGACGGCCACGAAATCGGATTCCGGTGTCGTGACGGTCAAGGCGTCATGTGCTTCGTGCTGTGTGTCCTCAGTGGGCATGTGCCAATGCCGGTTTCTGCGCGCGCCAGGGCGCCGGGAGCGTGCAACGCCCCTCCCGGACGTGTGCCTCGAACTCGTCACGGAACAGTTTCAGCGTCGTGAGCACCGGCGTCGCCGCCGCATCACCGAAGGCGCACAGCGTCTTGCCGAGGATGTTGTTGGCCACGCTGTAGAGCAGGTCGATGTCCTTGGCCTGCCCTTCGCCGCGCTCGACGCGCATCAGCAGCTTGTAGAGCCAGTCGCCGCCTTCGCGGCACGGCGTGCACTTGCCGCACGACTCGTGGCGGTAGAAGTGGAGCAGGTTCATCGCCAGCCAGACCATGCAGACCGAGTCGTCCATGACGATCAGGCCCGCCGATCCGAGCAGCGATCCGGCCTTCTGCACGCCGTCGAAACTGGCCGGCGCGTCGAGCTGCTCGTCGAGCAGGATCGGCACCGAGGACCCGCCCGGGATGACCGCCTTGAACTTCCGGCCGTCTGCCATCCCCTGGGCGAACTGGTCGCCGAAGATCAGCTCGCGGACCGTGGTGTGCATCGACGCTTCGTACACCCCGGGACGCTTGACCTGGCCGCTGATGCAATAGAGCTTCGGCCCGCCGTTCTTCTCCGGCCCGAGACCCGCGAACCACTCGGCGCCGTTCATGACGATCAGCGGCACGTTGCACAGCGTCTCGACATTGTTGACCGCCGTCGGACACTGGTAGAGGCCAGCGACTGCCGGGAATGGCGGCTTGATGCGGGGCTGCGCGCGCTTGCCTTCGAGCGACTCGATGAGCGCGGTTTCCTCGCCGGCTTCGTAGGCACCGGCGCCGCGATGGATATAAATGTCGCAGTCGAAGCCGCTGCCGAAGATGTTCTTCCCGAGATAGCCGGCGGCGTAGGCCTTCTCCAGCTCGGACTCGAGCACCTGCTGGACGTGGAGGAACTCGCCGCGGATGTAGATGTAGGCGACCTTGGCGCCGATCGCGTAGCAGGAGATCGCGCACCCTTCGAACAGCAGGTGCGGGTTGCGCTCCATCAGCACGTGGTCCTTGAACGTGCCCGGCTCGCTCTCGTCGGCGTTGCAGCAGATGTACTTCGGCTTCGGCGTGTCCTTGAGCACGAACTGCCATTTCAGGCCGGTCGGGAAGCCGGCGCCGCCGCGGCCGCGCAGGCCCGAGGCCTTGACCTGCTCGATGATGTCGTTCGGCTGCTGGGTCAGCGCCTTGCGGAGCCCCTGGTAGCCGCGCGCGTTCTGCAGGTAGAACTCGAGCGCAAACGCGTTCTGCTCGCGGACCTGGGGAATGAGAACTGGTTCGTACGCCATAACTCAGGAATCAGGTGTCAGGATTCAGGTATCAGGGCTGATACCTACTCATTTCTTTTCCACGCACAGGTGACAGCCGGTCAGCGACTGGACGCCGCGCGAACGCAGCCCCTCGAGGAACTCGCCGACCTGGTCGGGCTGGAGCCGCTCGTGCCAGTGGTCGTCGTTGATCATCACCACCGGCGCCCGGTCGCACGCGCCCAGGCATTCCACTTCGATCAGCGTGAACATGCCGTCGGCGGTGGTCTGACCAGGATGAATCCCGAGCTTCCCGGCGATGTCCTCGGTGACGCGCTCGGCGCCGAGCAGCGCGCACGACAGCGTGCGGCAGACGTTGATCACGTACTTGCCGACCGGCTTCGTATAGAACATCGTGTAGTACGACACGACGTCCTCGACATCCGCCGACGTGCAGCCGATCTGGTCCGCGACGAACCGCATCGACGCGCCGCTCACGTACCCCTGCTGCTGCTGCACCAGGAAGAGCGCGTAGATGATCGCCGACTTCCGCTCTTCCGCCGGGTAGTGCGTGACCAGCTCGTCGAACTTCGCCTGGTTCTCGGCGGTGTAGCGGAACTCTTCGCCCGGCTCCGCCAGCTTGCGCTCCGACCGGTGCCACCGGGCGGGCGCGTATTCCATCTGCGGATGAAAGCTCACCGGTCGCAGTCCCCCATCACAACGTCAGTCGATCCGATCACCGACACCACGTCCGCGATCAACCCACCCTTCACAATCGACGGCAGCGCCTGGATCGCCATCAGCGACGGCGCCCGCATCTTCACGCGCCACGGACGATTGGTCCCGTCCGACACGACGTAGCACCCATGCTCGCCGCGCGGCCCTTCGATCGGCACGTAGACATCGCCCGCCGGCACGGTGAACCCCTGCGAGTAGATCAGGAAGTGCTGAATCAGCGCCTCCATCTCCGTGTAGACCTTGTCCTTCGGCGGCGGGACGACGCGCGGATCGTCGCAGGCCCAGACGCCGCTCGGCGAGATGCGCGTGATCGCCTGCCGGCAGATCTTCACGCTCTCCCGCATCTCCTGGACGCGGACCTGGTAGCGCGCGAAGACGTCGCCGTCCGTCCGGGTCGGCACGTCGAAGTCGTAGGTCTCGTAGCCGCAGTAGGGGAAGTACTTGCGGACGTCGTAGCTGGAGCCACCGCCACGGGCAATCGGCCCGACCAGGCCCCAGGCAAAGGCCTCGTCCTTCGTGACCACGCCGACGCCGCGCGTGCGGCGGTTGAAGATGTCGTTCTTCGTCAGCAGCCCCTCGAACTCGTCGATCTTCCCGGGGAACCGGTCGAGGAACGCGTTGACCGCGTCATGGAAGCCGCGCGGCAGGTCCTCGCGCAGGCCGCCGACCCGGAAGTAGCTCGGGAAGAAGCGGAAGCCGGCGATCAGCTCGTTGATGTTCATGAGCAGCTCGCGCTCGCGGACCGCGTAGAACAGCATCGACACCGCGCCGATTTCCATGGCGTGCGTGCCGATCCAGATCAGGTGGCTCGCCATCCGCTGCAGCTCGGCGATCAGGACGCGGATGTCCTTGACGCGCTGCGGCATCTCGAGACCGAGCAGCTTTTCGACCGCCAGCGCGTAGCACAGGCTGTTCGACTGCGCGCCGAGGTAATCCATCCGCTCGACGAGCGGGATCACCTGCTGCCACTTCTTCTGCTCCGCCGTCTTCTCGATCCCGGTGTGCAGGTATCCGATGGTCGGCGTGACGTTCTGGATGACTTCGCCATCGAGCTCCAGCACCAGCCTCAGCACGCCGTGCGTGCTGGGGTGCTGCGGCCCCATGTTGACGGTCATCGTCTCAGTGCGCAGTTCTGCCATGTTGCCTGTGGGCTGCAGGCCACGGGCGACAGGCGACAGGGCTGAAGCCTGAGGCCCGAAGACCGAAGCCAGAAGCCGACTAATGAGCCCTCTTCACCCTGTCCCGCTCGATGTTGGCGCGGAACTCTTCCTCGGTCACTTCCAGCGGCTCGTACGTCTGCGCCGCTTTCTGGATCTGCACCGGATAGTCCTTGCGGGCCGGGTGGCCGTCCCAGTCGTCCGGCATCAGCAGGCGACGCAGGTCCGGATGCCCGGCGAACACGATGCCGAACATGTCCCACACTTCGCGCTCGGGCCAGCCGGCGCCGGGCCAGATCGACTGCACGGTCGGGACGATGCCCTCATCGGCGGCGCTGCCCGCCACGCGCACCTTGAGCCGCACCCGCGCACGGTTCGGCACCGACAGCAGGTGGTAGACCACCTCGTACCGCGGTTCGTGCGGGAGGTAATCGGCCGCCGTGATCTCGATGATGGCGTTGAAGGCGAGCGACGGCGTGTCGCGCAGGGCGCGGCACGTCTCGACCAGCTTGTCGGCCGGCACGTAGATCGTCGCGAAGTCGATGCTGCGTCCCGCTTCGTACGCAGCGCCGGGGACGAGCGGCGAGAGTGTGTCGATGACGGCTTGTGCGTCCATGAGGAAATTCAGAGCTCAGAATGCAGAATGCAGACGCTGCATTCATGAACCCTACGGGCACGGGTCGCGGCGCTGGTCGCCCCGATCGTTGCCCTCACACGGTGTTTGAATTCTGAATTCTGCATCCTGAATTCATTCAAGCGCGCGAGCGCGCGATCTTTTCCTGCAGCTGCACGATCCCGTAGATGAGCGACTCCGGCCGCGGCGGGCAGCCGGGGACGAAGACGTCGACGGGCACCACCTGATCCACGCCCTGCACGATTGCGTAGTTGTCGAAGACACCGCCAACCGACGCGCAGGCGCCCATCGAGATCACCCACTTCGGGTCGGGCATCTGGTCGTAGACACGGCGCATCGCCGGCGCCATCTTCCGCGACAGGCGGCCCGCGACGATCATCAGGTCCGACTGGCGCGGCGAGCCGCGGAACACCTCGGCGCCGAACCGCGCGATGTCATACCGGCTGGCGGCCATCGCCATCATCTCGATGGCGCAGCACGCGAGGCCGAACTGGGCCGGCCAGATGGCCGAGCGCCGGGCCCACTGCACCACCCATTCGAACTTGGTGGTGAGGAAAGGCAGTTCCGGGTCGAGCCCGTGATGATGTGTGTCGTGTTGAGCCATTGCCTGGATGAAACCGTGCGTAAGACTAGGCTGCCCGCTGCTGCTGATCCGGACGCCGGGCGCGGCGCAGCGCGGGGCCCCAATCGAGCACACCCTTGCGCCACACGTAGACGTAGCCGACGACGAGGATCAGGAAGAACGTCAGGATCTGGTAGAAGCCGCTCCAGCCGAGATCGCGGAGCGCCATCGCCCACGGGTACAGGAAGGCGATTTCAATGTCGAACAACAGGAAAATCATCGCCACCAGGTAGAACTTCACCGAGTGACGCTCGCGTGCATCGCCGACGGCGGGCATGCCGCATTCGTACGGCGCCAGCTTCTCCGGCGTCGGATTCTTCGGACCCAGCAGCATGGACAGGCCGATCATCACCGCGGCGAACCCCACGCCCAGGGCGATCATGATCACTACGCCAAGCCAGCCGTCCATTTACGCCTCGAGAAGGAAGAAAAGCGGCGGGTTCCTCGCTCCACGACGCGCCGCACCCCTGGCGCGCTTGTGAAGAGTTTCCCAAACCTGTTCATGCTATAGAACCGATTGTGAAAGGTCAATTCGACCGGGGGCGTCCGTGAGGCTCGCGTGGTTCGCACCAACGCCCGACGCCATCGCGCTCGAGCTGGGGCGGCGCCACCACGTCGATGGCTACGACGCCGGTCGGGCCCACGATTTTGTCTGGCGCCACGCGCACGCGCCCTACGACCTCACCATCTTCGAGCTGGCCGACTCGCCCGCGCACGCCTACATCTGGGCGTACCTGTTTCATTACCCGGGTGTCCTGGTACTTCGCGCGACGTCCGTGCAGCACAGCCGAACCGACGCGCTGACACGCCAGCATCGACGACACCATCTGCGGGCGGAACGCGCCTTCGCCGGCTCGCCCCTGCTCCGCACCCCGCTGGCCGCCGCCCGCCTCGTCATCGTCCATGACGCCGCCACGGCCCGTGACCTGCAGATCGAGTATCCGGACATCGAAGTGCGCGTCCTTCCCATCGGCGTGACCGGCTCGGCGTTGACCGCCACGGATGCCGGGGTTCGCTTCCGCTACGCCGCGCCAGACCCGGTGCTCGTCGAGCGCGCGGCCACCCGGGCACGGGACACGGGCGCGCGATTCGACATCTCGCCGGGCCTGCTCGACCTTCAGGATCGCGACGTGGTCATCGCACTGGAATGGCCGCCGACGGGCGCTGCCCCTCCGGAGGCGTTGCGCGCGATGGCCGCAGGCCTGCCCGTCATCGTGTTCGAAACCCAGGCCGTGGCGAGCTGGCCGACTCTGGACCCGCAAACCTGGCAGCCGCGCGACTATCTCTCCAACCGACAGCCGGTCGCGATCTCGATCGACCCGCGCGACGAAGAGCACTCGGTGATGCTGGCGATGAAGCGCCTGTCCACGGACGCGGCGCTGCGCGCACAGCTGGGAACCGCGGCCGCACGCTGGGCGACCGAACATGCGAACGTCACCGACGCCGCCGACGCCTGGGAACCGGTGCTGCAAGAGGCGCGTTCCAGCCGGGGCACGGCAAGCGCACGCGCATTGCCTCCGCATCTCACCGCCGACGGAACAGAGCGTGCACGCACGTTACTCGGCGACATCGGCGTAACGGTGGACTTTCTCGATTCGTGATTCGCGATTCGTGATTCACAATGCGGTGAACCGCCAACCACCAACTACTTCTCTCTGAACCCAGGCGGTCTTCGATGCCTGGTCGCCTGCTCGTACGCATAGGCCAGCGCAATCAGCCGGGGCTCGGACCAGGCCCCGCCAATGAACGACACGCCGACGGGAAGACCATCGACGAAACCGGCGGGGACGGTGATGGAGGGATAGCCGGCAATCGCGGCCGGCCCGGCGCTCGATCCCAGGAACGCGTCGCCGTTCTTCAGGTCCGTCTTCCACGCCGGCGAGCCGGTCGGCGCCACGAGGGCATCGAGCCGGTGCTGCTTCATCGCCGCATCGATCCCCTGCGCGCGTGATGCCGCCCGGCAGGTCGCCAGCGCCGATCGATACGGCGTCGCAGTGAGCCCCCTCGTCTGCTCCGCCTGCTCGAACAGCTCCTGTCCAAAATAGGGCAGTTCCCGTGCCGCCTCCCGTTCGTTGAACGCGATCAGCTCGCTGAGCGAGTGCACCCGCGCGGTCGCACCGCGGCGCGCCAGGTACGCGTTGAGGCCAGCCTTGAATTCGTGCAGCAGGATCGGCAGCTGACACCCGCGCATCTGATCGGCTGCCGGGATGTCAGCCGGATCGACGATAGTGGCGCCCTGGGCCTTCATGTCGGCGATCGCCTGCACAATCACGGTGTCGGTCCCGGCGTGATAGCCGAAGAAGCGCTTGCGGGCGACGCCAATCCGCGCGCCGCGAAGTGCGCGGCCATCGAGCGAGGCGACGTAGTTCCGCGCTGCGAACGGGGCGCTGGCG
>Ga0247825_10001506_pt1 | contig 15294 bp, 16 predicted proteins | sample 13C_Vanillin_Day_FD_194413 | JGI IMG/M metagenome (GOLD analysis project Ga0247825, IMG submission 194413) | Soil microbial communities from agricultural site in Penn Yan, New York, United States - 13C_Vanillin_Day48 | ecosystem: Environmental > Terrestrial > Soil > Agricultural land | place... | reverse complement strand
CGCTGATCCCCGTCCCGGTCTACCAGCACTTCAAGCGCGCCGTCGAGCTCGCCTCGAGGGCCTTCACCGAAGTGCCCTTGATCCTGCACGACGGCAGGTGGGTGCTGGATGAGGGCGACCTGAAAAAGCATCCTCATTCCGCCACCTTCTTCCTCTGCAACCCGCAGAACCCCGGCGGCACGGTGTTCCGGCGCCAGGAACTGGAACGGCTGGCGGAGCTGACGCGCGGCATGACGATCGTCTCGGACGAGATCCACTGCGACCTCGTGCTCGAGCCGGGCCTGCGCCACGTGCCGATCGCCTCGCTCGCGCCCGAGGTCTCGCGCCGCACCGTGACGCTGATGTCGGCGAACAAGGCGTTCAATTTCCCGGCGGCGGGCTGCGCCTGGGCGGTGGCGGAAGACCCGGTGCTGCGCGAAGCCTTCGTCGCCGAGATGCGCTCGCACCTGCTGCCGTCACCATCGGTCTTCGGCTACGCGGCGACGCTGGCGGCGTATCGCGAGGGCGACGGTTGGCTTGCTGCACAGATCGACTACCTGAGAGCGAATCGGGAATTGGTGGAAAAGAAGATCGGCTTGCCGATGGCGCGGCCGGAGGCGACCTACCTCGCCTGGATCGATTGCAGCGCGTTGAAGGCGAGGGACCCGTACCACCTCTTCCTCGGCCATGGCGTGGCGCTCTCGCCCGGGGCGCAGTTCGGCGCCCCGACGTTCGTGCGCCTCAACTTCGGCACGCAGCGCGCGCGGCTCGAGCAGGCGCTCGAGCGGATGCGCTCAGCCGTCGCCGCTAGCCTCACGTAGCGCGAGCGCGGCGTGCAGGACGCGCTCGAGGTGCGGGTCGCGCACGCCGACCTCGTGCATGTGATCGAGGGTATTGCGGATGTAGTCGACGCAGGGCCCGCGCTGGCCGATTCCCTGCGCGACGAGGCGGGCCCGGCCGTGCAGGTCGAGCTCGCGCACATAGGCCGGGTGCTCCGTGTCCGCGACGAAGGCGAGCGCGCGCACGGTGCGCCCGCCGCCAAGCACCACCGGGACCAGGCGCGGGTCGTAGACCTGCCGCGTCATCTCGCGGCTCCAGAGCCGGTTCAGCGTGCGGCTGACCTGTGGCGCCGGCACGCGGAAGGCCATCCCCCAGCACGAGCCGCCGCGGCACAGGCCGACCACCAGCCCGGGCCGGCGCTTGGTGCCCCGGTAGCGCGTGGAGAGGATGCACAGCGCCCGGTGGTAGCCATGCACCCGGCCGACCTTCTTCGCCGTGTAGGCAAAGCCGGGCGACCACATTAGCGAGCCATAACCAAAGATCCAAAGATCACCACGCGGCAGCGTGGCTATGAAATGGTCAAGATTCATCGCTGCCGTTTCAACGCAGCACGTACCTCCGCGGATGACGCGAGCTCGCCGCCCGCGGCCTCGATCGCGCGCCGCGCGGCGCGCACCCATTCCAGGTTCGACTGCTTCGAGCCGAGCGGCGCATCCTCCAGGCCGACCCGGACGTGGCCGCGGCGCTGGATCGCCGCCGGCACCAGCGGCAGCACGTCGACCGAGAGCCCCGCGATCATCCACGGCGAGCCCGGCGCTTCGTCGGCGAGGAGCTTCAGGTACGCGTCGAGCGCGTATACCGCGGGCGGAAAGCCGAAGGGCAGGCTGTCGGAGAACATGAAGCGGTAGACGGGCTGGGGCACGCCGCGCGTCTCGCGCGCCCGCACCGCGCCCAGGCGCAGGAAGCCCGGCTCGTAGATCGCGTAGCCGGGATGGAAGCCGTGCCGCGCCGCCAGGGCGAGGCCGTGGCGAACGTGCTCGTCGGGGTTCAGGTAAACGAAGTGGTCGAGATTGACCGATCCGGGATCGACCACCGCCCACTCGAGCAGGCCGCGCCGGGCGAGCGAGTCGATCGCGGCGAAGCGCTCCGCGGCGCCCATTTCGCCGCTGATCGGGATGGTCGGATAGACGATGCAGTCGGCCCGGCTGCGGATGCCTTCGATGATGCGCGCGTACAGTTCGGCGTCGTCGCGCTGGCGGCCGCTCGCTTCGTCGTAGGCGTGCACATGCACGATCGCCGCGCCTTCGGCCGCGCAGGCCACCCCCTCGGCGACGATGTCCGCGATGCGGACCGGGATCTGCGGCTGGAGATCCTTGCCCCAGGTACCGTTCAGGGCGACCTCCAGCCAAGTCTTGTGCATTTGTGCGCATTATAGAATCGACCCATGTCCGGACGGCGCGCGCCGATCGCAGGCCGCTATACCGCCGAGGAAGTCGGGCTGGCGGCGCGCAACCGGGGCATGCCGCTCGAGGCGCTGCGCTACGACGTGACGCCTGCCGGGCTGCACTACCTGCTCATCCACTTCGATATCCCCGAGGCCGGCGCCGTCCCGCGGCTGGAGCTGCGGGGGCTCTTCCACAAGCCCTTTGCCGTGTCGGCGGAGGAGCTGCAGGCCCTTCCCGCCCGGACCGTGCGCGTCACCATGGAGTGCGCGGGCAACGGGCGCGGGCAGCTCGCGCCGCGCTACCCCTCGGTGCCCTGGCTGGAGGAAGGGGTGTCCACCGCCGAGTGGACCGGCGTCCCGCTCGCGACGCTGCTCGCCCGGGCGCACCCGCGCGCGGCGGCAGGGCACATCGTTTTCCGTGGCGCCGATCGCGGCTTCGACCGTGGCGTCGAGCACGATTTCGCGCGCAGCCTAAGCCTCGCGGAGGCGATGCGGGAGGACGTGCTGGTCGCCTATGCGATGCAGGGCGCGCCCCTCTCGCCCCAGCATGGCGCGCCGCTGCGGCTGGTCGTGCCGCGCTGGTACGGCATGGCCAGCGTCAAATGGCTGTGCGCCATCGAGGCGACCGATCGCCCTTTCGAGGGCCTGCAGCAGGCACGCAGCTACCACTTCCGGCGCGAGAGCGGCGAGGCGGGCGAGCCCTGCACGCTGATGCGGGTCAATTCGCTCATGGCGCCGCCGGGCATTCCCGATTTCTATTCCAGGAAGAGAAGTGCGCTACCGGGAAACGTCACGATCCGGGGCCGCGCCTGGTCCGGGAGCGCGCCGATCGCGCGCGTCGAGCTGGGTGTCGATGGCTGCTGGACCGATGCCGCGCTCGAGCCAGCGGCCCATGCGCACGCCTGGACGGCCTGGCATGCCGCGTGGCAGGCGACGCCCGGCGAGCACGAGCTTTCCTGTCGCGCGACCGACGCGAGCGGCAACACGCAGCCGCTCGAGCCGCCGTGGGACCTGTCGGGCTTCGGCAACAACGCGATCCAGAGAATTCACGTCAGCGTCAACGCCGCCGCGCGCTGATGCGTTGATCGGTGCAGGTCCATCCCGGATCCCAGAGTGAGGAGGAGTGCACATGAAGAAGCTGCTCGTTGCAGTGCTGGCCGCTGCATTCGCCGCAACCGCGTTCGCGCAGGCGCAGAAGGCGCAACCGGCGGCGCCCGCGGCGCCGAAGGGCCAGACCGGCGTCGAGACGCAGAAGGCGACGCCCGCCACGCCCTCGGCCAAGTCGTCGAAGGAGGAGAAGCAGAAGGTGGCCAAGGGCAAGACCAAAGCCAAGGCAAAAGCGGACGACAAGAAGGCGAACTAGCCGTTCCGGTGGGACGGAAAGCCCGGCTGCGGCCGGGCTTTTTTTTTCGCGGGGCGCGCAGTACATTACGCCGGCCATTTACCGGTAATTCCCCCAGGAGCAATCCCATGGACCGCAGAGCGTTCCTTGCATCCACCGCCGCCGCCGCGGCGGTCGCATCGCTGCCGTGGCGCAGCGCGAACGGCCAGGACGGCTGGCGCAGCTTCGAGGTCACCACGCGCGTCGACATCCAGCGCCCCGCCGGCGTCTCGCGCGCCTGGATCCCGTTGCCGTTGGCGGGCAGCAACGAATGGCACCGCGACCAGGGCGACGCCTGGTCCGGGAATGCGGCGCGCGCCGAAGTGATGCGGGATCCGAAGTACGGCGTGGAGATGCTCTACGTCGAGTGGGCGGCCGAGCAGGGCACGCCTTATGTCGAGGTGACGAGCCGCTTCGCGACGCGCGATCGCGCGGTCGACCTCTCGCGCCCGGGCTCCGGCGCCGCGCGACTGAGCGACGCCGAAGTCAAGTTCTTCACCGCGCCCACCGAGCTCATTCCCACCGACGGCATCGTGCGCGAGACCGCCGAGGGCGCGATCAAGGGCAGCCGCACCGACCTGCGGAAGGCGCGCGCCCTCTACGAGTGGGTCGTCGACAACAGCTTCCGCGATCCCAAGGTGCGCGGCTGCGGCTGGGGCGACATCAAGGCGATGCTGGAGTCGAAGAACCTCGGCGGCAAATGCGGCGACCTGAACGCGCTCTTCGTCGGGCTGGCGCGCTCGGTCGGCGTGCCGGCGCGGGACGTGTACGGCATCCGCGTCGCCCCTTCGGCGCACGGGTACAAGAGCCTCGGGGCGGGCTCGCCGGTGATCAGCAAGGCGCAGCACTGCCGGGCGGAGTTCTTCGCCGCCGGCATCGGCTGGGTGCCGGTGGACCCGGCCGACGTGCGCAAGGTGGTGCTCGAGGAGCCGCCGGGCAATCTGGCGATTGGCGATCCGAAGGTGGTGGCGGCGCGCCAGCGTCTCTTCGGCAGCTGGGAGATGAACTGGCTCGCCTACAACACCGGGCACGACCTGGCGCTGCCGCATTCGCGCGGGCCGAAGCTGCCCTACTTGATGTACCCGAACGGCGAAACGGGCGGCGAGCGGCTCGATCAGCTCGAGCCCGATGCCTTCAAGTACGCCATCACGGCGCGCGAGCTGAAAGCCTGATGCCGCGCCGCTGGCTCGTGGCGCTGCTGCTTCTCTGGAGCAGCAGCTCCATGGGCGCGCAGCCGCTCGAGCTCGCCGATCTCGAAGGCCGGACCCATCGCATCGCCGACTACCGCGGCAAAGTGGTGCTGGTGAACTTCTGGGCCACCTGGTGCGCGCCCTGCCGGGAGGAGATGCCGAGCCTGGAGCGCCTGCGCCAGGCGCTCGCCGGCCGGCCCTTCGTGGTGCTGGCGGTCAACGTCGGGGAGGGCGGTCGCGTCGCCGGGGACTTCATGAAGACCATGCCGCACGGTTTCACCGTGCTTCTCGACCGCGACGGCAGCGCCACCCGTGCCTGGGGCGCGCGCATCCTGCCAGCGACCTACGTGCTCAATCCGGAGGGCAAGCTCGGCTTCCGGCACGTCGGCGCGCTCGACTGGTCGAGCGCGGAGGCGCGGAGCCGCATCACGGCCTTGATGCCGTGAAGCATCCGGGGAAGCTGTTGCTCCTGCTCGTGGCCTTCAATGCGTGTGCCGATGACACGGACGTGCGCGCGCCGTTCATCACCACGCCGGGGAGCGTCGTGGAGCACATGCTCAAGCTCGCCGGCACGCAGCCCGCCGACGTGGTGATGGACCTCGGCTCGGGCGACGGGCGGATCGTCATCGCGGCGGCGCAGAAGTTCGGCGCGCGCGGCATCGGCATCGAGCTCGACCGCGGCCTGGTGGAGGAGTCGCGGCGCAACGCGCAGCACGCCAACGTCGCCGGGCGCGTGTCCTTCGTGCAGGGCGACGTGCTCACCGCCGACCTCTCGCCGGCGAGCGTGGTGACCCTGTACCTGCTGCCCGGGCTGATCGGCAAGCTGCAGCCGCGCTTCATCTACGAGCTCAGGCCCGGCACGCGCATCGTCGCGCACGCCTTCGGCATGGCCGGCTGGAAGCCCGACCGCACCGAGACGCTGCGCATCGCCGAGCCGCATCCGGGCCAGGGACCCGAGAGCAAGCTCTACCTCTGGATCGTGCCTGCGGAGGTGCGTGGCGTCTGGCGCGGCGGCGGGCACGAGCTGCGCATCGAGCAGAACTACCAGCAGATCGAGGTCGAAGGGGCGAGGCAGGCGCGGCTGTCGGGCCGCGATATTTCCTGGCAGCTCGGCGAGGTGCGCTTCGCCGGCGTGGTGGAGGGCGACCGGATGGCGGGCGAGCTCGCCGCGCCGGATGGCCGCCGGCAGGCGCTCGTCCTGCTCCGGGTCCGGCCCTAGAGAACCTTGCCGGGGTTCATCAGGCCGCGCGGGTCGAGCGCCTGCTTCAGCGCGCGCATCAGCTCGAGCTCGAGCGGATCCTTGCGCTCGGCGGCCTCGTCGCGCTTGAGCTGCCCCAGGCCGTGCTCGGCGGAAATCGAGCCCTCGAGCGCCGCGACGGCGTCGTAGACGATGCGGTTTACGGCGGCGCGCTCCTTGACGAGCGCCGCCGGGCCGACGTTGTAGTGGATGTTGCCGTCGCCGACATGGCCGAAGGCGTAGATCTGCGCGGCGGGAAACTTCTGCCGGATCGACTGCCCGAGCCGCTCGATCAGCTCCGGGGTCCTGGACACCGGCACCGACACGTCGTGCTTGACGTTGCTGAACTGCGCTTCGGGGATGGTCTCCCGGATGCGCCAGAGCGCGCGCGACTGCTCGCCGCTCTGGGCGAGGACGGCGTCGTCGCAGCCGGCGAGGGCGGCCGCGACGCGCTCGTAAAGCTCGTCCTGTGCGCAGTTATCGGCGACTTCGGCGAGCACGTACCAGGCATGGGGCGTCGGAAGAGGGTCTTGAAGACCTCTCATCGTCCCGAGAACGGCTTCGAGGCATTCCCGCGACACCAGCTCGAAAGCGCTGATGCGCTCGCCGAGGCGTTCCTGCAGCGCCGCGAGCAGCTCGACCGCGGCGCGCGGGCTGGCGAGGCCGATCCAGGCGGTGGCGGCGGCGCTCGGCTTGGGGTGCAGGCGCAGCACCGCGGCGGTGATGATCCCGAGCGTTCCCTCGGCGCCGAGGAAAAGCTGCTTCAGGTCGTAGCCGGTGTTGTCCTTGCGCAGGCCTCGCAGGCCGTGCCAGATGCGCCCGTCGGGCAGCACTACCTCGAGGCCCAGCACCTGCTCGCGCGCGGCTCCGTAGCGCAGCACGTTCACGCCGCCGGCATTGGTGGAGAGGTTGCCGCCGATCTGGCAGCTGCCCTCGGCGGCGAGCGAGAGCGGGAAGAGCCGCCCCGCCTCGTCGGCGGCGCGCTGCACGGCGGCAAGCACGCACCCCGCCTCGGCGGTGAGCGTGTCGTTGAGGACGTCGATCGCACGGATGCGGTTCATCCGCCCCAGGGAGAGCACCACCTCGCGGCGCGCGCCGGTAGGCACCGATCCGCCCGAAAGGCCGGTATTGCCGCCCTGGGGAACGATGGCGACCCCCTCCTGCGCACAGGCCGCGACGACACGCGCCACCTCCTCGGTGCTTCCCGGGCGCACCACGCACTCGGCGCCGGCGGAGTACTGCCGCCGCCAGTCGGTCAGGTAGGGTGCGGTATCCTCGGGCGAGGTCAGGACGTTCGACTTCCCTACAATCTCTCGCAACGCATCTTTCACGGACGGATTCTCACACATGGTCGTCAAGGCTAAGGAAGTCGGACCCAGGCGCTATCGCGAATCGGCGGGGCGGCACTACGAGGATTTCGAGCTGGGCGACGTGTACGAGCACCGGCCGGGCCGCACGCTGACCGAGGCGGACAACACCTGGTTCACGCTGCTTACGATGAACCAGCACCCGCTGCACTTCGACGCCGTCTATGCCGCGGGCACGGAGTTCAAGCGCCCGCTGGTCAATTCCTGCCTGACGCTCGCCATCGTCACCGGCATGAGCGTCGCCGACGTCAGCCAGAAGACGGTCGCCAACCTCGGCTGGGACAAGATCCGCCTCACCGCGCCGGTGTTCGCCGGCGACACGATCTACGCCGAGTCCGAGGTCATCGGCAAGCGCGAATCGGGCTCGCGCAAGCACCATGGCATCGTCACCGTGCGCACCACGGGCAGGAAGGCGGATGGGACGGTGTTCATGAGCTTCGAGCGCTCGATGCTCATCCCGATGCGCGGCCACGCGGTCGATGACAAGCTGGATTACTAGCCTCGCGCTGCTCGCCGCGCTCTGGGGCGCGTCTGCTCTTGCGGAAAACCCGATCGTGGTCGGCGCCGTGGTGTCGACGACCGGCGCGCAGGCGGCCGCCGCAGAGGGCTACCGCAGGGCGCTCCTGCTCTGGGAGGAAGAGGTGAATGCCGCCGGCGGCCTGCTCGGCCGGCGCGTCGAAGTGCGCCTGCGCGACGACCGGTCGCAGGCGGTGCGCGCGCGCTCGGAATACGAGAAGCTGATCGAGGAAAAGGCCGATGTGCTGATCGGCCCCTACGGCTCGGCGGCGACCATGATGGGCGCCGCGGTGGCCGAGCGCGCGCGCCGCGTCATGGTCAACGGCGGCGGGCCGGCGCGCACCGTGCACAAGCGCGCGCCGCAGTATCTCTTCCAGAGCGTCATCCCCTACGCGTCGTACGGCGTGGGGGCGCTCGAGCTGGCGAAGGCCGCGGGCATCGAGCGGCTCTTCATCCTGGGGCGCGAGGACCCGCGCTCGCGCGACATGGCGGAGGCCACCGCCGAGCTCGCGCGCGCACAGGGCTTTGCCGCCGTGGAGACGGTCTCCTACAGCGGCGGCAGCGAGGATTTCGCGCTCCAGGTGAAGCTCGCGCGCGCCGCCGGGGCGCAGGCCTGGATGGTCTTCGGGGAAGTGCGCGAGGCCGCGGACATGGTGCGCACCTTCAGGCGCCTGGACTACGCGCCGCAGCTCTTCTTCGCCCGCGCCGCCGCCGAGCCGGCCTTCGTGGAGCTGCTGGGGCAGGACGCCGAGTTCAGCCTCGGCGCGATGGAGTACGATGCGCGCCTCGCCACGCCGGGCAACGCGGCCTTCGCCAAGGCCTACGCAGCCCGATGGACGGAGCCCGCGGGATTGTCCGCGGCACAGGGCTACGCCGCCGCGACGGTGCTCGCGGCGGCGGTGCGCGAGGCGGAAAGCCTCGACCCGCAGAAGCTGCGCGCGGCGCTGGCGAAGCTCGAGGTCGGCACCGTGCTCGGCCCGTATCGCATCGACCCGGCGAACGGCTCTCAGGCAGGGATGAGCGCGGCGGTGGCGCAGATCCTCAGGGGCCGACCGGCGGTGGTCTGGCCGCGCAGCCTCGAGACCGCGAACGCGCTGCTGCCCTATCCGCAATGGGGCGAGCGCAGCCTGCTCAAATAGGAGATGGCATTGAACCGTTCCTTTCTCTTCGCGCCCGGCAACGTGGCGCGGCGGGTCGAAAAGGCCTTCACGCTCGAGGCCGACGCCGTGATCCTCGACCTCGAGGACTCCGTCGCCATCTCGGACAAGGTCGCCACGCGCAAGCAGGTCAGGATTGCATTGGAAAAGAAAGGCCAAGCGCGCGTCTACGTACGCATCAACGCTCCGTCGACGCCGTTCTGCTATGGCGACCTGGTGGAAACGCTGCAGCCGGGCATCGACGGCGTGGTGGTGCCCAAGATCGAGAGCGCGGCCGACCTGCACGCGATCGACTGGGTCATGGCGGCGCTCGAGCGCGAGCGCGGCATCCCGGAGGGCTCGCTCGACCTGATGCCGCTCATCGAGACCGCCGCCGGCGTGCAGCGTGTCGACCGCGTGCTCCAGGCGCGCAACCTGCGGCCGTACAAGGGGGCGTGGCGCGTGAAGCGCGTCGCCTTCGGCGCCGGCGACTACGCCAACGATGTCGGCCTCGCCCCGACGCTCGAGGAAGCCGAGCTCGCCGGCGCGCGCGAGCGCGTCGTGCTTTCCTCGCGCGCCGCCGGCATGGAGAACCCGATCGACAGCCCGTGGTTCCATTTCAAGGAGACCGCGGCGTTCGAGCGGGCCCTCGAGAGAAGCCGCCGCAGCGGCTTCCAGGGCAGGCTGTGCGTGCACCCCGACCAGCTCGCGCCGGTCAACAGGGCCTACCTGCCGGGCGAAGAGGAGCTCGAGCGCGCGCGGCGTATCGTCGCCGCCTTCCGCGAGGCCGAGGCGCGCGGCGAAGCCGCCGTGCAGGTCGACGGCCTCATGGTCGACTACCCGATCATGCATCGCGCCCAGGCGCTGCTCGATGCCATGAAGAAGAAATGAGCGCGCCCGAAGGATTCCGCGCCATCGAAGGCCTCAGCCCGTTCAACGCCCTGGTCGGGCCGCTCTACCGGCGAAGCGACGAGCGCGGCGTCTCGATCGGCCTGCGCATCGAGGAGAAGCACACCAACTCGCGCGGCATCTGCCACGGCGGCCTGCTCGCCACGCTCGCCGACCTCGCCCTCGGCTATGCGCTCGTGGGGCAGGGCGACAGGATCGCCGGAAGCTTCTTCACCGTGCAGCTGTCCATCGACTATGCGAGCCCGGCCAAGGTCGGCGACTGGATCGAGTCCGAAGTCGAGATCCAGCAGGCGGGCGCGCGCCTTGCGTTCGCCAACTGCTACCTCGTCGCCGCGGGACGACGCATCGCGCGGGCGAGCGCGATCTTCGCGAGGACCGGGAAGAACGAGTGACGCGCGACGTAGTGCTGGTGCCGGGGCTGTGGATGCCGAGGATCGCCATGTCGCTCTTCCGTGCCCGGCTTGCGAAGGCCGGCTATGCCACCCATGTGTTCGTCTACCGCGGCCGCGACGCGGCGGAGGAAAATATCCGGCTTCTGGAAAAGTTCATCCTCGAACGGCTGGGCGGCCGGGCGGCGCATTTCGCTGGGCACAGCCTCGGCGGGACGCTGATCCTCGATGCGCTTTGCCGGCATCGGGAGCTGCGCGCCGCGTCGGTGCTCCTCCTCGGCGCGCCGGTGCGCGGCTGCCTCGCCGGGCGCAGGCTCGCGCGGCACGGCTTCGGGCGCTGGATGCTCGGGGACTCGGCGGCGCGCTGGCAGCCCTGCGAGGCGCGCTGGCCGCGCCCGGAGCCCCTGGGCGTGGTCGCCGGCACGCTGCCGCTCGGCCTGGGGCGCGCGCTCGGCGCGCTGCCGGGCGAAAATGACGGCGTGGTACGGGTCGAAGAGACGACGGTGGAGGGTATGACGGCGCGCGCGCTGGTGCGCGAGGGCCACAGCATGCTCATCGTCTCGCCGCGCGTCATGCGCCTCGCGGCGCGGTTCTTCGAGCGGGGAAGCTTCGCTTGAGGAAGCTCTGGATCCTGGCGCTCGTCGTGCCGCTCGCCGGATGCGAGACGCTTTCCTACTATTCGCAGGCGATCGGCGGGCACCTGCGCCTCGTCAGCGCGGCGCGGCCGGTCGACGCGTGGCTGGCCGACCCCGCCACGCCGCCGGCGCTGCGCGAGCGGCTGCAGCTGGCGAGCCGCATCCGCGGGTTCGCATCGAGAAGCCTCAAGCTGCCGGAGAACGGCAGCTACCAGTCCTACGCCGACCTCGACCGGCCCTACGTGGTGTGGAACGTGTTCGCCGCGGGCGAGTTCTCGGTCGAGGCGAAGCAGGAATGCTTTCCGTTCACCGGCTGCGTCAGCTACCGCGGCTTCTACGACGAGAAGGACGCGCGCCGGCACGCGCAGAAGCTGCGCGCGCGGGGCTACGACGTCCATGTCGGCGGCGTGCCGGCGTACTCCACGCTCGGCTGGTTCGACGATCCGCTGCTTTCGACCTTCATCCGCTACCCCGACACGCAGCTCGCGCGCCTGGTGTTCCACGAGCTCGCGCACCAGGTCGCCTACGCGAAGAACGACACCACCTTCAACGAGTCCTTCGCCGTGGTGGTGGAGGAAGCGGGGGTGCGGCGCTGGCTGGAAGCGGAAGGGCGCGGCGCCGAGCTCGAGTCCTTTCGCGCCGCGCAGGCGCGCAAGCACGAGTTCGCCGCGCGCGTGAAGGAAGCGCGCGACCGGCTCGCCAGGGCCTACGCTGCCGGCCTGCCGCGCGATGCGCTCCTCGCCGCCAAGCGCGCCGAGTTCGAGCGGCTGCGCGCCCAGTACGGCGCGATCATCCCGGCCGAGCCGAACAACGCCTTCCTCGTCTCGATCGCGCTCTACAGCGAGCTGGTGCCGGCCTTCGAGCGCATGCTCGCCGCGCAGGGCGGCGACCTGGGCCGCTTCTACGAGAAGGTGCGCGCCCTTGCCGCGCTCGACAAGGCGGGGCGCACGGTGGCGCTAGGTGAGGGGAACGTCGACGATCCTAAGGAACGCCGGCCGGGCGCGTAGGCGCTCGAACCAGGCCTCGACGTTCGGCAGGCGCGGCCGCTCGATCGGCACGCGCATCCAGCGCTGCACCTCGCAGCCCAGCGGGATCTCGCCCATCGAGAAGTTTTTTCCCGTCAGATAGTCCTTGCCGGCGAGTGCCGGCTCGAGCACGGCCCCGAGCAGCTCGGCGCTGCGCTGCGCGCCCGCCTCGATCGCCTTCATGTCGCGCTTCTCCGGGGGCGTGCGGATGAGGCCCCAGAAGACGTCGCGCATGGCGTTCTGGAAGGTGAAGGCCCAGTCCATCCAGCGCTCCGCCTCCGCGCGCACGCGCAGGTCGGTCGGCCATAGCGTGCCGGCGGCGTGCTTCGCCGCGAGGTAGCGCACGATGGTGTGCGATTCCCACAGCACGAACCCGTCGTCCTCGACCGTCGGCACGAGCGAGTTCGGATTCATCTTCCGGTACTCGGGCGTCCTGGTGACGCCAAACTGCATGCCGGCGTCGATGCGCTCGTACTTCAGCCCGAGCTCCTCCACGACCCAGAGCGCCTTCTTCACGTTCACCGAATTGACGCGCCCCCAGATCCTCAGCATCTAGAACCCCACCGCCTGGCCGTCGCGGCGCGGATCGCTCGCCGCGTAGTAGCCGCCGTCGAGCTTCCAGATGAGCTGCGCGCAGCCGAACTGGTTGTAGTCGTCGGGCATGGAGACGATCCTGTGGCCGCGGCGGCGCAGCTCCTCCACCGTCGCCGGCGGCAGCGCCGCCTCGACGCTCACATCCATGCCCTGCACGATGCGGAAGCGCGGGCCGTCGCACGCCGCCTGCGGGCTCTGGCCGTAGTCGGCGATGCGCACCATCACCTGCGCGTGCCCCTGCGGCTGCATGGTGCCGCCCATGACGCCGAAGCTCATCACCGGCTGGCCGTCCTTCGTGACGAACGCCGGGATGATGGTCTGGTAGGGACGCTTCTTCGGCCCGACCTGGTTGGGGTGGCCCGGCGTGAAGACGAACGTGGCGCCGCGGTTTTGCAGCGAGATGCCGTCGACCACCACGCCGGAGCCGAAGCCCATGAAGTTCGACTGGATGAAGGAAACCATCATCCCCGAGGCGTCGGCGGCGGCAAGATAGACCGTGCCGCTCTTCGGCGGCGTGCCGTGGCCGAAATCCTGCGCCCGCTTCATGTCGATGAGCCTGGCTCTCGATTTGAGATAGGCGGGGTCGAGAAGCGCTTTCGGCGTCACCTGCTTCATGTAGTCCAGGTCGGCCACATAGGCGCGCGCGTCGGCGAAGGCGAGCTTCATCGCCTCGATCTGCAGGTGCAGGCTGTCGGGGCCGTCGACCGGGTGGGAGCGCAGGTCGAAGCCTTCGAGCATGCCAAGGGCCATCAGCGCGACGATGCCCTGGCCGTTGGGCGGCAGCTCGTGCAGCGTGTAGCCGCGGTAGCCGATCTCGAGCGGCTCCAGCCAGTCGGCGCGGTGCGCCGCCATGTCGGAGCCGCGCAGCGCGCCGCCGTCGCGCTTCGCCGCCGCCTCGAGGCGCTCTGCCAGCTCGCCTTCGTAGAAGGTTTTTCCCCTGGTTTTCATTATTTTTTCCAAGGCAGCCGCGTGCGCGGGGAAGCGGAAGCGCTCTCCCGGCTTCGGCGCCCGGCCCTCGGGCATGAAGGCCTGCGCGAAGCCGGGCTGCGACTTGAGCTCCGGCACCTGCGCCGCCCACTGGCCGGCGATCGTCGGCGAGACGAGGAAGCCTTCGCGCCCGTAGCGGATCGCGGCTTCGAAGAGCCGCTCGAAGGGCAGTCTTCCGAACTTCGCGTGCAGCTCGATCCAGGCGGAGACGCACCCCGGCACGCTGACCGCGTGCCAGCCGCGCACCGGCATCGCCTTCTGCCCGGCGAAGAACTCGCCCGTCCACAGCGCCGGCGAGCGCCCCGACGCGTTCAGGCCGTGCAGGCGCCGGCCGTCCCACACGATGGCATAGGCGTCCGAGCCGATGCCGTTCGAGACCGGCTCGACCAGCGTCAGCGTGATCGCCGTGGCGAGGATGGCGTCCACCGCGCTGCCCCCGGCGGCGAGCATCTGCAGGCCCGCCTGCGCCGCCAGCGGCTGCGAGGTGGAAACGATGTTCTGCGCGAGCACCGGCTTGCGCGGCCAGGGGTAGGGGTTATTCCAAGCGAAGGGAGTCATCGCCGGTATTCTAAAAGATGGGTACACTTTTCCCCGGGGGGTATCGCAAGTGCGGGAGGGGTTCCGCTATATCGTGGTGTTGCTCCTGTCGGGCGTGGCCGCGCTCGCGGCCGCGCAGGACCGCGCGCTGCAGATCGCTCCGGTCAAGCCGGCGCCGGCCGGCGAGCGCCGCGTGGCGCTCGTCATCGGCAACTCCGCCTACAAGAGCTCGCCGCTGCGGAACCCGGTGCGCGATGCGCGCGCCATCTCCAGGGCGCTTGCCGAGACGGGCTTCAAGGTGACGGTGCTCGAGGACGCCAGCGAGACGGGGATGCGCCGCGCCATCCGCGCCTTCGGCGACGAGCTCGCCGCCGGCGGCGTCGGCCTCTTCTACTACGCCGGCCACGGCATGCAGGTGCGCGGCCGCAACTACCTCGTCCCGGTGAATGCCGACATCGAGCGCGAGGACGAGGTCGAGGACCAGGCGGTCGACGCCAACCTCGTGCTGAGCAAGATGGACAGCGCGAAGAACTCGCTCAACCTGATGATCCTCGACGCCTGCCGCAACAACCCGTTCGCGCGGGCGTTCCGCTCCGCCGCGCAGGGACTCGCGCAGATGGATGCCCCATCGGGGACGCTGGTCGCGTTCGCCACCGCGCCGGGCTCGGTCGCCTCCGACGGCGAGGGCGACAACGGCCTCTACACCAAGCACCTTCTCGCCAACATCACCCGCCCGGGCTTGCCGATCGAGCAGCTGTTCAAGGAGGTGCGCATCGGCGTCGGCAGGGAGACCGGCGACCGGCAGGTGCCGTGGGAGAGCTCCTCCCTCAAGGGCAATTTCTTCTTCATCGCCCCCGATCCCTCGCTCTCCGCGGAGGCGCAGAAGCAGCATCTGGAGAAAGCGGTGGCCGACGCGGTGCGCCGCGAGCAGGAGAAGCTCGCCGAGCAGCAGCGCCAGATGCAGCAGATGATCCGGGAGATGCTCGCCAAGCAGCGCGCCGAGCTCGAGGAGGAGATGCGCCGGCGCGACGAGGCGCTCGGGCGCAAGCCTGCCGCCCCGCCGCCGGTCGCGGTCGCGCCGGCCGCGCCGGCCGCGCCGGCGGTCGACCGGGAAGTCGTGTTCTGGGAGTCGATCAAGGGCAGCAGCAACGCCGAGGACTACAAGGCCTATCTTGCGCAGTATCCAGA
>Ga0247825_10001504_pt1 | contig 15320 bp, 16 predicted proteins | sample 13C_Vanillin_Day_FD_194413 | JGI IMG/M metagenome (GOLD analysis project Ga0247825, IMG submission 194413) | Soil microbial communities from agricultural site in Penn Yan, New York, United States - 13C_Vanillin_Day48 | ecosystem: Environmental > Terrestrial > Soil > Agricultural land | place... | reverse complement strand
ATCCAGAGACGCGCACCATGACCGTCGGCCCCGACAGCGCCGGCGCCTTCCCCGGGCCGGTGTGCTACGGACGCGGCGGCACCGTGCCGACCGTCACCGACGCGCAGCTCGTGCTCGGCTACCTCGATCCCCTCAACTTCGCCGGGGGAAGGATGAAGCTGGACCGCAAGGCGGCTCTTGAATCCATCAAGAGAATTTCTTCACAAATCGGCATGGCGCCCGTCGAATGCGCCGCCGGCATCTGCCGCATCGTCGAGCTGCAGATGGCGGACGTGATCCGCAAGATGACGGTCGAGAAGGGCTTCGACCCGCGCGAGTTCGTGCTCTTCGCCTTCGGCGGCGCCGGGCCGGCGCATGCCGGGGTGTTCGCGCGGGAGCTTGGCGTCGGGAAAGTCATCATTCCGCAGAGAAAAGCGGCATCGACATGGTGCGCCTTCGGCGCCGCCGCCGCGGACGTCCTGCACATCTTCGAGCACACCGAGATCATGCCTACGCCGGCGCCGGCAAGCCGCGTCAACGCAATACTGAATTCACTTGAAAGCAAAGCAAAAGCGGTGCTGACGAGCGAGGGGATCGCCGCCGGGCGCCACCGCTTCGAGTTCTCGCTCGATGTCCGGCACAAGGGGCAGATCAACGAAGTGGAAGTGGCTCTCGAGTCACCGAGCTTGAAGAATGACTACGAGATGCAGCTGCGCAAGCGGTTCGTGGAGCGCTACGAGCAGCTCTACGGGCGCGGCTCCGCCCTCGCCGGCGCGCAGCTCGAGATCGTGGTGTGCCGCCTGCGGGCGCGCGCCACGACGCCGCGGCCGAGGCTCGTCGTGTCGAAAAAGGCCACCAGGCGCATCCCGGCGAAGGCCATCCTGAAGAAGCGCGAAATCTACTGGCCGGACCTCGGCAAGCACCTCGTTACGCCGGTGTTCGACGGCGACAGGCTTCTCATCGGCAACCAGATCAAGGGCCCGGCTGTCGTGGAGACGGCGGATACGACCGTGGTCGTGCATCCGCGCGCCCGGCTGCGGCTGGACCCGCTCGGCAATTTCGAAATCACTTTCTAGCGAGGGACGATGGAAACCTGCACCGTCGAGACCGGACTGCTGCGCAAGAAGCCATGCGGGGAAGCGTCCGTCACGCACTGCGACAACTGCGAGCAGCCGCTCTGCGCCAAGCACGCCATCGCTCAGCTCACCAGTGCGGGCAGGAAGTCGGGCAAGCACCTGTGCAAGGACTGCGACGCGGCGCGACGCGAATACGACAAGCGCGTGGGCCCCGAAGCGGCGGCTGCGAAGCCGGCCAAGGAGCCCGCCGCCACTCCCGCCGCGAAGCACGCCAACGCACCCGTCGCGCCGGCGAACAAGCCCGCCGCGCCCGCAAGCCCTGCCCCGGCGGCAGGCAAGCCGAAGGAAGAGGACAGCCTGGGCGGCATCGACTTCACGCCCGGCGGCGGCGGCGACAAGAAGTGAACGCGCCGCTCAAGAAGCTGAGCGAGCTCGCGCTGTCGGGCCTGGCGTTCGACGGCCGGCGCAGCGGCTACGTGCCGCCGCAGCAGCTTCGAATTTCAGGAAAACTGAAACTTCATCGATCTTTCGAGAAAAAAATCGATCCCGTCACCTTCGAGGTGATCCGGCACGCGCTGTGGAACGTGAACGAGGAGCACGGCGCCACCATCCAGCGCCTGTCGGGCTCGCCGGTGGCGATGTACGCGCTCGACCTGAATCCGTCGATCCTCACCGAGGACGCCGAGTTCGTCTATTTCGGGCCTTACATGCAGTACATGTCCGGCGTCACCGACACGCAGGTGAAGTGGACGCTGGAGAACCGCAGCGCCAACCCCGGCATCCGCGACGGCGACATGTTCCTCGCCAACGACCCCTGGGTCGGCGCCGCGCACCAGATGGACGTGATGCTGCTGTGCCCGGTGTTCTGGAAGGGGGAGCTGTTCTGCTGGGTGACGAACTGCCTGCACCAGTACGACATCGGCGGCATCACGCCCGGCAGCTTCTGCCCCTCGGCGAGGGACGCCTTCGATGAAGGAATTTTGCTGCCTCCGATAAAAATAATCGAGGACAACGAGATCCGAAAGGACATCGAGGACGTGTATTTGCGCAGCTCGCGAAAGCCCTCGGCGGTGGCGCTCGACTTCCGCGCGCAGCTCGCGGGCAACATGACGGCGAAGCAGAGAGTCCTGCAGCTGATCGAAAAATACGGCCCCGAGGTCGTCAAGGGGGTGATGAAGAAGATCCTCTCCGACGGCGAGGACGCCTTCCTGAAGAAGCTCGCGCTGCTGCCCGACGGCGTCTGGCGCGACCGCACCTACGTCGAGTGCTGCCGGCCGGGCGACCGGCAGGTGCACCGCGTGATGCTGACGCTGAAGAAGATCAAGAACCGGCTGATATTCGAGAACGAAGGCACCGCCCCCCAGGCGGGCGGCATCAACGCCACCTACTCCGGCTGGCGCGGCGCGATCATGGTGGCGCTGAACGAGCTCATGTGCTGGGAGCAGTACTACGCGGTGGGCGGAGCGCTGCGCCACGTCGACTTCAACCCGACGCCGGGCACGCTCAACTGCGCCGACTTCCCGGCCTCGGTTTCCACCGCGCCGGTGCAGTGCATGGAGATCTCGCTCTACCCCGCCTACAACGTGCTCTCCAAGATGCTCCACTGCGACCCGAAGCTGCGCCGCGACGTGATGTGCATCGGCGGCACCAGCCAGTGGCCGGCGACCATCTTCCGCGGCATCGACCAGTGGGGCGAGCGCTACGGCTACATCCTCGTCGACCCGATCGGCGGCGCGATTGGCGCCTTCTCGCACGCCGACGGCATCTCGACCGGCGGCCAGGCGCGCACGCCCATCTGCAAGCTGCCGAACGTCGAGCACACGGAGCAGAGCTTTCCGGTCCTCTTTCTGTACAGGAAAGAGATCTGTGATTCCGGCGGCGCGGGGAAATTCCGGGGCGGCCTGTCGGCGGAGTCCTGCTTCATCCCGCACGGCACCGACCAGATCACGCACGACACGCTTTCGTCGGGCAACGCCGTGCCGACCTCGACCGGCATGATGGGCGGCTATCCCGGCGCGGTGAACCGCTACCGGTTCCTGAGGGAAAGCAATGTTCTGGAGAAGATGCAGCGGTCCGAGCTCGTCAACGACATCGACGAGCTGAAGGGCACGCCCGAAACCCTGCAGCTGCGGCAGCAGGATTTTTCCCAGCATCAGAATGACGTGTACGCGGTGCTCTGGTCGGCCGCCGGCGGCTTCGGCGACCCGCTCGAGCGCGACCCGGCCAAGGTCGCCGCCGACGTCGACAACGGCGACGTGTCGGAGAAGGCGGCGCTCGAGATCTACGGCGTGGTGCTCGGCGACGAGCGCGGCACCAGGCGCCGCCGCGCCGAGATCCGCGCACGGCGCATCCACGACCGCTCCGCGCCGCCGAGGAAGCTGGAGGGCAAGCCGCTGCTTCTCGCCACCGAGGGCCTGGCGATCCACGCCAACCGCCGCTTCGGCTGCGCCAAGTGCGGCGCCGACCTGGGCCCGGTCAGCCACAACTACAAGGACTACTGCGTGCGCAACGACCTGCCGATCGAGGCCGCCAACCCGATCGTGGGCGATCCGAAGCGCTTCATCGACCCGACGCCGCAGTTCCGCCAGTTCTGCTGCCCCGGCTGCGGCCTGGCGATCGAGAACGAGGTCGCCGTCGCCGACGACCCGCCGCTGCGCGACGTCGAGATCCTCTCGAAGTAAATGGGGTACGTCCCCATTTAGGGCCTTGAGCTTCGCGAACATCAGCTATGAAGAAGCGATGCGGCGGGCCCGCGAGTGCGTCCCCGTCCTCGCGAGCCGCGCGCAGAAGTGCGAGGACGCGCGCGTGCTGCTGCCGGAGAACGAGAAACTGCTGCACCAGGCGGGGCTGTTCCGCTTCCACCAGCCCAGGCGCTTCGGCGGCATGGAGCTGCCCTTCCAGGCCATCGTCGACATCGTCGCGGAGCTCGCGCGCGGCTGCCCGTCGACCGCGTGGAACGTCGGCAACCTCGGCTGCCACCACTGGATCCTCGCCTACTACGAGCCCGAGACGCAGCACGAGGTCTGGGACGCCGACCCGGACGCGCTGATCGCGTCCTCCATTGCTCTTGCTGCCGGAAAAGGCAGAAAAACGCCGGGTGGCTTCGTCGTGTCGGGCCGCTGGCCGTTTTCCTCCGGGGTGGACAACTCGAGCTGGAACATGCTCGCGGTGACCATCTACGAGGGCGACACGCCCGTCGACTGGCGGCTGTGCCTCGTGCCGAAGAGCGACTACGCCATCATCGACACCTGGTACGCCATGGGCATGGTCGGCACCGGCAGCAAGGACATCGAGGCGAAGGAAGTGTTCGTCCCGGAGCGCCGCGCCCTCGCCCTCGCCCGCTGCCGCGGGGGGTCCGAGCATCCCGGGGCGAAGCTGAACCCGGGCCCGCTGTTCCGGATTCCGATCGTCGCCTCGGCAGGCCATCCACTCTCCGCCAGCGCGCTCGGCGCCGCCGAAGGCGCCTATCAGCATGTCGCGCAAAGCTTCGCGAAGCGGGTCGGCACCTATACCGGCGCCAAGGTCTCCGATTTCCAGGCGGTGCAGGTGAAGCTCGCCCGGGCGCGCTGCCTGGTCGACTCCGCGCGATACCTCATGCGGGAATCGGCCGTCCAGTTTCAGACTCTCGCGGAGGACGGCAAAGTGCCGGACCTCGAAACCAAGCTGCGCTTTCGCGCGCAGAACGCCTTCGCCGTGGCCCAGTCGCGCGAGGCGGTGGAGACGCTGTGGTCGTTCTATGGCGCGAACGCCATCTACACCCGCGACCCGCTGCAGCGCTTCCTGCGCGATACGCAGGCGATCGGCCAGCACTTTTCCTTCAACTTCGACATCGCCGGCGCGGCTTTCGGCACGGCCGCGCTCGGTGGAAAATACGCCAATCCGACGATGTAAGGACACGACATGCCCATTACGGAACTGAACCACTACCTCCTGGTCGCGAAGAACCTGGAGAAGACGCGCGACTTCTACCAGAAAGTGCTCGGCCTAGAGCTCGCCGCCGAGCGCCCGGACTTCGGCTTTCCCGGCTACTGGTTGAAGGCGGGCGAGCACATCTGCGTGCACCTCGCGTCCCAGGCGCCGAACAAGATAAGGGATAACTTCTTGTTGAAAAAACATCCTCGCGGCACCAAAGGCTCGGGCTCGGTCGACCACATCGCCTTCCTCGCCCGCGATCCCGAGGAGGTGCGCAAGCGCATCCAGAAGCACAAGGTCGAGATGCACTACCGCAGCTTCCCCGACGCGAAGCTCTTTCAGATCTTCCTCAAGGACCCCGACGACGTGACCATCGAGCTCAACTTCCTCGGCGAGGTGATCGACGAGAAGAGCTGGCAGGGAAAGGGCTCCGCCTCGTCGATGCAGCTCGAGCGCAAGGCCCGGCCGGCGTCAGCGAAAGCGTAGCGCCGCGGCGAGGCTGCGGCTGCGGCCGGTGTCGACGCGCACCGTCACCGTCATCCCGGCGCGCAGCGGCGCCTCGGTCGAGGCACCGGGATCGAGCCGGATCAGCACCGGCACCCGCTGCACCACCTTGACCCAGTTGCCGCTCGCGTTCTGCGGCGGCAGCATCGAGAACTCGGCCTTCGTCGCGGGCGCGATCGTGCCTATCCGCCCCGCGTGCTCGCGCTGCGGGTAGGCATCGGCGACCACCGTCGCCGCCTGCCCCTCGCGCATGTGCGTGAGCTGTGTCTCCTTGAAGTTGGCCTCGACCCAGACCGCGCCCTGCTCGATCAGGGTGAAGACCGGCACGCCGCGCTCGACGCGCTCCCCCGGCTGCAGCTTCATGTTGCTCACCACCCCCGCGGAGGGCGCGGCGACGCGCGAGCGCTCGAGGTCGACGCGCGCCGCGTCGCGCGCGGCGAGCGCCGCGAGGTAGCGCGGGTGGCGCTCCGCCGGAGCCGCGGCATCGCCGCCCAGGCTCGCCGCGACGCGCTTGCCGCGCTCGGTGGCGGCCTCGAGCCGGCTGCGCGCCGCCTCGAGGTTGTGCCGCGCCTCGTCGTAGCTGCTCTCCAGGCCCATGCCGCGCTCCCTGAGCTTCTCCTGCCGCTCGAGCTGGCGCGAGAGGAAGCGGATGCGCTCCCGGGCTTCCGCGGCTTCGACGAGCGCCAGGCGGTAGTCGGCGCGCTCGCGCTCGAGCTCGGTGCGCACCACCGCGAGCTGCGCCTGCGCGCCGGCGAGGGCGATCTCGAAGGGCGCCGCGTCGATGCGGAAGAGCGGGTCGCCCGCATTCACGGCCTGGTTGTCCGCCACCGCCACCTGCACCACGCGCCCGGAGACGTCGGCGCTCACCGCGATGACGTGCGCCTTCACGTAGGCGTTCTCGGTCTCCTCGTAGCGCCCGCCCTGCAGCCACAGCCACGCGCCGGCCGCGACCGCGGCGCAGGGCACGGCGACGAGGAGCAGCGGGCGCAGCATCTCAGGGCGTCTCTTTTTCCATGCGCGCGAGGTTGGCCTTCACCGCGAGCAGCGTATCGATGAAGCGCTCGCGCTCCTGGGCGCTCAGCCCGGCGAGCGCGTCGCTGCGCAGCTCGGAGGCGACCTTGCGCAGCTTGCGCATCGCCGGCTCGACCGCGTCGGTAAGGTGCACGCGCCAGGCGCGCCGGTCGCGCGAGTCGTGCTCGCGGCGCACCCAGCCCTTCGCCTCGAGCCGGTCGAGCAGCCGGCCGAGGGTCGGTCTTTCGATCTCGAGCAGCTCGGCGAGCTCCGATTGCGTGACGCCGTCGTTGCGGAAGAGCAGCGTGAGGACCCACCACTGCGAGCGGGTGAGGCCCAGCTCGCGCACGCGCCTGTCGTAGGTGGTGCGCATCAGGCGCGCCACGTCGTTGATCAGGAAGCCGTAGTTGCGCGACAGGTCCTCGCGGAACATGCGCCCGGATCTTAGTTGCCTGGCTTATCATTAGCAAGGCACATGCTTCTGCTGACGTGCACCGCGGTCACGTTCCTCTACTCGATGACGGTGACCATCGCCAACGTGTCCCTGCCGCAGATCGCGGGGGCGCTCTCGGCGACCCAGGACCAGGTGGCCTGGGTGGTGACCTCCAACATCGTCGCCACCGCGGTGGTGACGCCGATGACCGGCTGGCTGGTGGCGCGCTTCGGGTGGCGGCGGCTTTGCCTTGGCTGCGTGGCGGCGTTCACCGCCGCCTCGGCGGCCTGCGGGCTCGCCGATTCGCTGGAGACCCTGGTCTTCTGGCGTGCCTTGCAGGGCGCGTTCGGCGCGCCGCTGGTGCCCGTTTCCCAGGCCATCCTGCTCGCCGCCTACCCGAAGGCGCGCCATGGCGCCGTGATCGCCATCTTCGGCACGGGCTCGGTGATCGGCCCGATCGTCGGCCCGGTGCTGGGCGGGATCCTGAGCGAGACCTACAGCTGGCGCTGGGTGTTCTACATGATCGTGCCCTTCGCCCTGGTGGCGCTCGCCGGCACGTGGCTCTACATCCGCGACCGCGAGGTCCCCAAGCGCGTGCGCCTCGACTGGACCGGGTTCCTCACCCTCTCCGTCGCGCTCGCGAGCTTCCAGCTGCTCCTCGACCGCGGCGAGCGCGTCGACTGGTTCGACGGCGCCGAAGCGCTCGCCTACGCCGCCGTCGCCGGGCTCGGCCTGTACCTCTTCGTCGCGCACACCCTGACGCACGAGCGGCCGTTCCTCAACCCGGCGCTGCTGCGCGACCGCAATTTCTCGCTCGGCATCGCGCTCATCTTCATCTTCGGCATGCTCAACTTCACGCCGATGACGCTGCTGCCGCCCCTGCTGCAGGGCGTGGGCGGCTATCCCGACTCGGTGATCGGCTTCATCCTGGGCGCGCGCGGCACCGGCACCATGCTCGCGTTCTTCCTCATGATCTTCGCCAGCCGGCTCGACCCGCGCTCGATGATCGCCCTGGGGTTCCTGCTGCAGGCCGTGTCGGGCTGGCAGCTCGCCGCGCTCGACGCCAACGTCGGCGTGGCCGATGTCTTCTGGCCGATGTTCCTGCAGGGCTTCGGCGTCGGCATCCTCTGGGTGCCGATCACGGTGGTGACCTTCTCGAGCCTGCCGGTGCACTTCGTCGCCGAGGGCACGGCGATCTACCACATGGTGCGCAACGTCGGCAGCAGCCTGTACATCTCGCTCAGCACCATCCTCGTGGCGCGCCTCACGCGCGCCAACCATGCCGAGCTGGTGCCGCACGTGTCGCCCTACAACGAGGCCCTGCGGCTCCCCTGGGTCACCGGCGCCTGGGACCTCGGCGAACCGCAGGCGCTCTCGGCGATCGAGACCGAGATCGCCCGCCAAGCGGCGATGATCGGGTACCTCGACTCGTTCTGGTTCTTCACGCTGACCGCGCTGGCGGTGCTGCCGCTCGTGCTGCTGGTACGCTTGAGGCCGTCGACAACGGGAGGGCAGTGATGCGCGGCGTTGTGTTCCTGGGCGATCGCAAGGTGGAGATGAGGACATTCCCGGATCCGGCGCCGGGCCCGGGCGAGGTGGTGATCCGGATGAAGGCCTCGGGCATGTGCGGCTCGGACCTCAAGTTCTACCGCTCGCCGCCGGGCGAGGCGCAGAAGGCGCTCGGCCTGGGCGAGCTCAAGGACCCGTTCATCGCCGGCCACGAGCCGTGCGGCGTGGTGGTAGCGCGCGGTCCGGGCGTGTCCGAAAAGGAGGCGCCCGACGGCCAGCGCGTCATGGACCACCACTATGCGGGCTGCGGCGTTTGCAAGCACTGCCGCGTCGGCTGGTCGCAGCTTTGCCGCGCCGGCATCACCGTCTACGGCGTCACCGCACATGGGGGGCACGCGGAGTACATGAAGGTGCCGGTGCGCACGCTGGTTCCGCTGCCCGAAGAGCTCTCCTTCGCCGAAGGCGCCGCGGTCGCCTGCGGCACCGGCACCGCGTACGGTGCGCTCAGGCGCATGCACATCGCCGGCGGCGACACCCTCGCCGTGTTCGGCCAGGGACCGGTCGGCCTTTCCGCCACCGTGCTCGGCAACGCGATGGGCGCGCGCGTCATCGCCGTCGAGACCTCGCCCGAGCGCCTGAAGCTGGCGAAGGAATTCGGCGCCGACGCGGTGATCGATTCCTCGAAGGAAAAGGTCGTCGATGCCATAAAGAACCTCACTCGCGGCGAAGGTGTAGCGCTCGCCCTGGACTGCACCGGGGTAGCGGCGGCGCGCCGGGCCGCCGTGCAGTGCGTAAGGACCTGGGGCACGGCCTGCTACGTCGGCGAAGGCGGCGACGTCACCCTCGACGTCAGTCCCGACCTGCTGCGCCGCCAGGTGACGCTGATCGGCTCGTGGACCTTCAGCGCCATGGGGATGCTCGAATGCGCGCGCTTCATCGCCGACAAGCGCATCCCGCTCGAGCGCATCTTCTCGCACCGCTGGAAGCTCGAGCAGGCCGACGAGGCCTATCGCAGCTTCGACACCCAGAGCACCGGCAAAGGGGTGTTCCTAATCTAGGAGGATTCTTCCTCTCACCGTAAAGCTTCCTCCAGCCCCGGGCGCGAGGATGACCATTTCTCCGGTGCCCGGGGAGATGCCGGTCAGCGCCGAGATGGTCGAGCCGTGCGAAACGAGTACCAGGTTCCGTTCGGTTTTCAGAAGCAATTTCTTCATCGCCGCCATCTGCCGTTCGCGGTTCTCCGGCCGGCCGAAGAGGTTCGATAGCGGCTCGGCGACCTCGGCCCTGCCGAAGGCGAGCTTGGCGGTTTCCACGCACCGGCACCACGGGCTGGAGAGAACGCGCCCGACCGATACCTGCCTCTTGCGAAACGCCTCGCCGATGCGCCGCGCATGCGCGCGGCCCTCGTCCGACAGGTTGCGCTGCGTCGTGCAGTCATCCAGGCGCATTCCCGGCGGGTCGCCGACGCCGGGATCGGTGATGGTGTGGCGGACGAGGACGACCTGGCCGCCCTGCTTGAGTACTTCCCAGAGCTTGTCTTCAGCATGCAGGCCGAAGGGCAACAACAATATAACGAGCGCGAGAATTCTCATCGCCTGCATTCTGCGGCATAGTCCGTCCATGTCCACTCCCCTGCTCTTCCAGGAACTCATGCTGCGCGAGGTCAAGGCGCGCAACCGCATCGTCGTCTCGCCGATGTGCCAGTACTCGGCGAAGGACGGCCAGGTCACCGACTGGCATCTCGTGCACCTCGGCAAGTTCGCGCAGGGCGGCGCCGGCATCGTCTTCGTCGAAGCCACCGCGGTCGAGCGGCGCGGCCGCATCACCCACGGCGACACCGGCATCTGGGAGGATGCGCAGATCCAGGGTCTCGCGAGAATTGCTGCCTTCATCAAGGCGAATGGCGCGGCGCCGGCCATCCAGCTCGCGCATGCCGGGCGCAAGGCGAGCATGGCGCGTCCCTGGTACGGCAACGGCCCGCTCACCCAGGACGACCACGCCCGCGGCGACAAGCCCTGGAGCATCGTCGCGCCGACGACGAAGGCGGTCGGCGAAGGCTGGATCGCGCCGCGCAAGGCGCAGGCGGGCGACCTGCAGCACCTGAAGGAAGCGTATCGCCAGGCGACGCGGCGCGCGCAGGCCGCGGGCTTCGACGTCCTCGAAGTGCACGCCGCGCACGGCTACCTGCTGCATTCGTTCCTCTCGCCGCTCGCCAACGAAGGATCCCTCGAAGAGAGAATGAAGTTCCCTCTCGAGGTCGCGAAGGTCGTGCGCGACGCCTGGCCGGCGCAGAAGCCGATGTTCGTGCGCGTCTCCTCCATCGACGACGTGGAAGGCGGATGGACGATCGAAGACACGGTGCGTTTCGCCAAAGAACTGAAAGCCATCGGGGTGGACGCGATCGACTGCTCCTCCGGCGGCATCCTCGGCTCGGCGACGGCGGCGACGCGGGTGCTGGTGCCGCGCGTCCCGGGGTTCCAGCTTCCATTCTCCGAGCGAGTGCGCAAGGAATCCGGGCTGAAGACCATGGCGGTCGGCCTGATCATCACGCCGCAGCAGGCCGAGGAAGCCCTCGCCGCCGGGCGCGCCGACCTGATCGCCGTCGGGCGCGAGGCGCTGTGGGACCCGAACTGGCCGCTGCACGCCGCGCAGGCGCTCGGCGCCGACCCCGAGTTCGCGCACTGGCCGGTGCAGTACGGCTGGTGGCTGACGCGGCGCGAGGCGCTCCTGAAGAAGCAAGGCTTCAAGAGATGACGGCCATGGGTCGTCTCGAAGGAAAGGTCGCCATCGTCTGCGGTGCCGGCAGCGTCGGGCCGGGTTGGGGCAACGGCCGCGCCACCGCGGTGCGCTTCGCGCAGGAAGGCGCCAAGGTCTTCGCGGTGGACAAGGACGCGGAACGGCTGCGGGAAACACTGGAAAAGAATTCTTCTCTGAAGACCCATATCTGCGATCTGCTCGACAGCGGACAGGTCGAGAAGATGGTGCAGGCTTGCGTCTCCGCGTTCGGGAAAATAGACATTCTGGTGAATGCCATCGGCGGCTCCGCCCCGGGCGGCCCGGTCGAGATGAGCGAGGCGACCTGGGACGCGCAGTTCGACTTCAACCTGAAGAGCGTCTTCCTCGGCTGCAAGCACGTGCTGCCGGTGATGGAGCGCCAGGGCGCGGGCGCGATCGTCAACATCTCTTCGTCTTCCGGCATCCGCTTTACCGGCGCGCACCAGATCGCCTATTCCGCCTCGAAGGCGGGCGTGATCCAGTTCTCGCGCGCGCTCGCGGTGCAGGTCGCGCCCAAGGGCATCCGCGTGAATACCGTGGTGCCGGGGCAGCTGCACACGCCGATGGTCGAGGCGCGCCTCGCGCGCCAGCGCGCCGGCGGCGACGTCGAGGCGCTGCTCAGGCAGCGCGTCAAGCGCATCCCGCTCGGCTTCGCCGGCGATGGCCGCGATACCGCCAACGCCGCCCTCTTCCTCGCTTCCGACGAGGCGCGCTTCGTGACCGGCACGGAGATCGTCGTCGACGGCGGCATGACCGTTCGCTGTGACTAAGGAGAAGAAACGATGAAAAGGCTCCTGCTTTCGCTGCTGCTCTTTTTCCCGTTCATGTTCCCGATGCCCGCGCTCGCCCAGGCGTATCCGTCCAAGCCGGTGCGCCTGATCGTGCCCTTCCCCGCCGGCGGCCCGGCCGACATCTTCGGGCGCGGCCTCGCGCAGGGCATGTCGGAGAGCCTCGGCCAGCCGGTGATCGTCGAGAACGTCGGCGGCGTCGGCGGCGTGCTCGGCGTCGACCGCGCGGCGAAGGCTTCGCCCGACGGCTACACGCTGGCGCTGAACAGCGCCTCCACGGTGTCGATCGCGCCCTACTCGCTCTCGAAGATGCCGTACGACGTGAAGAAGGACCTGGCGCTGATCACGGTGGTGGTGCGCGTGCCGGAGGTGCTGGCGGTGCATCCCTCGCTGCCGGCGAAGGACCTCGCGCAGCTCATCGCCTACGCGAAGGCCAATCCCGGCAAGGTGAACTTCGGCTCGGCCGGCGCGGGCAGCATCACCCACCTCGCCGGCGAGCTGCTGAAGGCCGAGGCGAAGATCGACATGGTGCACATCCCCTACAAGGGGGCGGCGCCCGCCGTGACCGACCTCGTCGGCGGCCAGGTGCAGATGGGCATCTTCGACGTGCCGATCCTGCTCGGGCACATCCGCGCCGGCAAGCTGAAGGCGCTCGCCATCACCAGCGCCAAGCGCGCGCAGACGCTGCCCGACGTGCCGACCACCGCCGAGCTCGGCTACCCGAACGTCACCTCGGACAACTGGTACGGCCTCGTCGCCCCCGCCGCCACGCCCGCCGATGTGCGAAAGCGCATCCACGCCGCCGCGACGGCGGCGCTGCGCAGCCCCGCGCTCATCGAGCAGTACGCCAAGGTGAGCGGCGTCGCCTCACCGGGAACGCCGGAGGATTACGCGGCGTTTCTTGCGGGCGAGCAGACGAAGTGGAGCCGCGTCGTCACGGCGATCGGCTTCAAGGAGTAGTTCGTTTCTTGAAGGTGTCGCAGTAGTCGTCGGGGCCGGTCCAGGTCTGCTCGGCGACCTTGCCGTCGCCGAAGACGAGCGTGCGCTCGCAGCGCTTCAGCTCGGAGCCGAAGGGGTAGCTGGTGCCGACGCCGACCCCCACGCCGACGTTGCCGCTGCCGCCGAAGATGCCGACCGAGGGGTAGAACTGCCCGCGCGAGGTATTGATCTCGTTCACCCAGGTGTGCGCGGCGCGCCCGTCGGAGAGCGTGGTGCTGCGCGCGGGCGCGCCCCACAGCAGCACCACCTCGTCGTAGGTCATGCCCTGCCAGGACGCCTTCGCCGCCGGAACGTCCGGCGGCGAAGTGGCGCAGGCCGCGAGCGCCAGTAAAAAACTAGATGCGAGCGCTCTGGCTATGCGGGCCACCCTCCCGAGAAACGCCGCTCACCGCCTTGGTGGCCGCCTTCTTCTCGTTGGTTGCGACATCGCCGAGCGAGACGATGCCCACCAGGCGCTTCTCGCGGTTGACGACGGGCAGCCGGCGCACGCGCTGGTCGCCCATGTTCTTCGCCACGTGGTCGAGCTCCTCGTCGTCGTAGCAGTACAGCACCTGCTCGGTGCTCATCACGTCGCGCACCGGGGTGTCGGGCCCCTTGCCCTGCGCCACCGCCCGGATGGCGATGTCGCGGTCGGTGATCATCCCGACCAGGCGGTCGTTCTCCTGCACCGGCATCGAGCCGGCGTCGATCTCGGCCATGACCTTCGCCACGTCGCGGATGCTCTGGCCGGGATTCGCCAGGCGCACGTCGCGGCTCATTGCTTCGCTCACTCGCATCGGACCCTCCTTAGTTGTGGGTGCTACCTGAGGATCCCAGCAAGAGATAGACCGCTGCGGTGAGGGCGGTGACGGTGAGCGCAATGCAGCATCCGATCGCGATGGCGGCGGTCGGGATGATGAACAAGGGGCTCTGCGCGGCGAGCGCCTCGGTCGGAATGAGGCCCAGCGACAGCATCGCGGCGATGAGCGCCCAGCGCCGCAGGTAGGGAACCAGCATCCAGCGCATGGCCCGGTTGTAGTGCAGCGCCCGCTCGCGCACCTGGCGCGGCCCGCGGGAGGCGTCCATGAAGAGGGCGAACGGATCGAGGTAAAGCAGGACCTGGCGGGCGAGCGGCAGCTTCGCGCGCTCCTCGCCGCGCAGCAAGACCTCGATATCGGAGGGTCTCATCGTCCGGCACCTGCAACCATTGTGCCAAAAAAAAGCGGAGAGCCTGCGCTCTCCGCTTCGTCCGAACGGATCTGTGAACTACTGCTTCTTCTCGGTGGATTGCCCCGAGGAAGACCCGCTCGCTGCCGGTGCCGCCGGGGAAGGCGACGAGGACGAGCCTGCGGCGCTCGAACCCGAGGATCCTTCCGACTTGGCCGCCGGCTGCGACTGGCCGGTCGACGAGCCCGACGCCGCGGAGCCCGAGGACTTGGACTGCCCCGAGGTGGACCCGCCGGTCGCTGCCGAGCCGGTCGTCACTTCGCCGCTCACGCCGAGCGCGGCCAGCGTTTCCTTGTTGAGCTCGCCGCTCGCCTGGATTCCCTTGGACTGCTGGAATTCCTTGAGGGCGGCTTGCGTCTTGGGCCCCATCACGCCGTCGGCCTGGACCTGGTGGCCGGACTGCGAGAGCTTCTGCTGCGCCTGCTTCACGAGGTCGGAGCTCTGCGCCTGCTTCTGCGAGGCCTGGCCCGAAGTCGAGCCGCTCGCCGCGCTGGAGGACTTCTTGGTGCTTTGCTGGCCCGCGGTGGAACCTGACGCCGACGCGCCGGATGACTTTTCGCTCGCCGCCGGGGTCGAGCTCGAGCCGCTCGCCGCGCCCGAGGATTGCGTCTGCGCGCTCTTGTCCTGGCTGCCGCTTTGCGACTGGCTCTTCTTGTCGTCGCCGGCCGCAATTGCGCCCAGAGAGAACAGCGCCGCGCTGGTTGCTGCAACGATGGTACGAATCTTCATGCCTGCACTCCTTTTCCGGATGGTTTGAGAGGGACGTTCTTGTTCCGGAGAAAGAAGCAGGATTTGCGCCTGATACGACCTTTCCTAGAGCGTGGGATTGTCGCTGGGAAGGCCGAGCGCGACACGGCCGTAGGTCGTCCCGGCAATGTCGGTATTGAAGGAGAAATGCTGCTTGACCGCATGCGCATCGCGAAACGCGCGCGCCGCAGGCCCGGACTCGTAAAGGCCGCCCGCGCCGGCGAGGCCGAACATCACGTCGACGGCGCGCACCGCCCAGTCCACCGTCCACGCCCCTTCGAGGCGGTAGCGCGCCTTGGCCTTGCCGTCGGGCACTTCGCCCCGGGCAATTTTTTCCTCCGCCTCGCCGCAATTGGCGAGCTGAACCCCGGGGTGCTCTAC
>Ga0247825_10001503_pt1 | contig 15322 bp, 10 predicted proteins | sample 13C_Vanillin_Day_FD_194413 | JGI IMG/M metagenome (GOLD analysis project Ga0247825, IMG submission 194413) | Soil microbial communities from agricultural site in Penn Yan, New York, United States - 13C_Vanillin_Day48 | ecosystem: Environmental > Terrestrial > Soil > Agricultural land | place... | reverse complement strand
GCCTAGCCGTGCCTTCGGCACTTGGCATCCGGGGCCCCACGACACCTGTAGCCAGGAGCAGCACGACGCCTACTCCGTGATCGGCCCCGACGGCAAGGCCTACCCCACGTGGCATCCGCCGACCGGCCCCGGGGGCTGCAACTTCGGGCACGAGCACGGCCGGGATCCTTCCGGCTCGGATCTCTACGCCGACCTCGACGGGCTCCCCTTCGGTTACGCCAACGAGGTGCGGGCCATCGAGGATCCCGCCAACCCGCGGGACGAGGACCACGTCGGTCACAAGGTGGAATGGGAGAACGACGTCGTGCTCGCGCTGTCGGGCGCGGGCACCACGACTGCGACGACGGTCTGCGACGTCCTGCTCAAGCTGCACCAGGGCACCCACTCGAAGGACGCCTTCACCAACAATCTCCACGAGCTGGTCTATCACGCTCGGTGCGAGGACGGCACCGAAATCCACGTGACCTTGCTCGTGGTGATCGGCCGACCCGGGGAGTTCGAACGCAGCTGCGGGCGGACCGAGCGCGTCGCCGCAGGGTCACCCACACCCGCCAATTCCCCCGCGGGCTTCGGCGCCAGGCGTATTCCCGACCGCACCTGCATCGAGCGCTACATGCTTGTCCCCCCGGGCGAGCAGTCCGACTATGCGTCGGCCCTGCACGAGAGCTGGCAGGTCTACAACTCGGTCGAGCGGGCCGACGGGCACGCGCTCGCGTTCTTCAATCCCTACTTCCAGGTCGGTCTGCCGAGCCGATTCTACGACCCCGGCGCGGCCACGACCGTAGGTCGGCCGATCGACGTCTGCTACGAGGTCACGCCGTCCGGCGAGCGCGCAGAGGGCGACCCCTGCGCCGCATCCACCGGGTCGGGCAGCGTGCCCGGTCTGGCCTTCGACGACCCCCGCTCGCTTTTCAACGGGACCTCCCGCTCCGTGGATATCAACGCGATCAGGGTCTCGAACCCCGGCGGGCCTGGCGTGTGGTACACCGATGCGCTGGGGCACCGCGGGAGCCCGACGCCATTCCGGGGCTCGATCCGCCAGGTCATCGCATCCGTGGATCGATACATCGGCGTGGACATCGGGGGGCCGACCCTCGGAACCGGGCGGGAGTATTCCGGCCCGGGAGTACGGGCGCCGAACTAGGCCTCCAGGATCTGCCCCAGCACGCGGGTCGCCTCCAGCAGGCGCCGCTCAGTGGATCCGCCGAAGCCGAGCAGGAGGCCGCTGCGCCCGCCTCCGCCCCCGCCCGTGTAGCAGATCGAGAGCGGCGTGGCCGTGAGTCCCCGGGCCGCCATGCGGCGGACCAAGTCGCGGTCATCCAGTCCGCCCTCCAACAGCACCGCCAGGTGAAGCCCCGCGTCGGCATTGATGACGGTGAGCCGGCCCGCGCAGTGCCGCGCGAGACCGGTAAGCAGCGCATCCCGCCTGGCCCGGTACACCCCGCGCATCCGTCGAAGATGCCGGGCGAAGTGGCCCTCGCGCAGGAAGTCCGCGAGCGCGAGCTGGTAAAGCGTTGGGCTGAAGAGATCGAACGTTTCCCGGGCGTCCACGAAGCGCTGGCGCAGCGCGGACGGCACGACGATGTAACCCACGCGGAGGGCCGGGAAGAGCACCTTGCTGAACGTGCCGATGTAGATCACCCGCTCGTGCGCGTCCATCCCCTGGAGCGCGCCGAGCGGGCGGCTCACGTACCGGTATTCGCTGTCGTAGTCGTCCTCCAGCAGCCACGCCCCCTCACGGTGGGCCCAGTCCAGCAGGGCCAGGCGGCGGGCTGCGGTCATGGACGTCCCAAGTGGATACTGGTGCGACGGGGTGACGTACGCCGCCCGGACGCGGATGCCGCGCCGCTGAAGCGCGGCTACGCTGATGCCCTCCTCGTCCACCGGGATCGGCACCACGTCGGCGCCTTCCGCCCCCAAGGCGGCCCGGATCAGAGGCGAACCCGGCTCCTCCATCGCCACGCGGTCGTCCGAGCCCAGGAGCACGGTCGCGGCCAGGCGCGCGGCCGCCTGGGAGCCGGACACGATCAATACCTGCTCCACCTCACACCGCACGGTTCGGGCTGCCCGGAGATGCTCCGCGACGGCCACTCGCAGCGCTACCAGCCCCGCGGGATCGCCGTACGCCATATCGGCCGGCCGCAGCATGCGCGCCCGGCGGGCCACCAGTCGGGCCCAGATCGCGTGCGGAAAACGGTCCAGTGCAGGGAGGCTCATGCGAAACGGGCCGAGTCCCCCTTCGTCCCGCGGCCGCGGGGCCGAGTGCGTCACCCGCCCGACTCGGCGGGCGGGAGCGCGGGCGCCCGGCGGCGGCGGAGTCAGGAGATCGTCGGGAATGGCGCCGCTCACGAAGGTGCCGGACCCGGTTCGTCCCTCGAGATAACCCTCGTGGAGGAGCTGATCGTAGGCCGTCAGGACCGGCAGTCGCGAGACGCCGAGATCCTCCGCCAGGGCGCGGGTCGAGGGAACCCGCTGGCCGGGGGAGAGCCGTCCCTCCAGGATGGCGCGGCGGAGTCCGTCGTAGATCTGGCGGTGGATCGGGTGCTCGGACGAGCGATCCAGGGGCAGGTGCAAAGTGGTCATGTGGCAATATAGAAATTGGCGCTGGCGTCAGAGCCACTTTGCCGTAGTGTGACTGCGGACGCGAGATCGGGAGGGCTCGTGAGGAACCCGGCAAGGCGGATGCGAACCGGCGTGCTGTGGTGTTGTGTGGCGCTCGCCCTCGAGATTCAGCCGCTGGGGGCGCAGTCGGCCGCCCCGCGGGACGGTCGGCGCGACTTCGACTTCGAGATCGGCGTTTGGAGCACCCACCTGCGTCGCCTGGTGCGGCCTCTCTCCGGATCCAAGGAGTGGGTGGAGTACGAGGGGAAGACGGTCGTTCGCGAGGTGTGGAAGGGCGACGCCAATCTGGTGGAGCTCGACGTCACCGGACCCGCGGGAAGCATCCAGGCGCTCAGCCTCCGGCTGTACAACCCCGAGTCGCGCCAATGGAGCCTGAACTTCGCGAGCAGCGCGACCGGGGAGATGAGCACCCCGTCGGTGGGTGAATTCCGCAATGGACGCGGCGAGTTCCACTCCAAGGAGACCCTGAACGGCCGGCCGATTCTCGTGCGCTTCGTTATCTCCCCCATCACGGCGGACTCGTGCCGCTTCGAGCAGTCGTTCTCGAGTGATGGGGGGAAATCGTGGGAGGTCAACTGGATCGCGACGGACACGCGTATGAAGGGAGGCGCCGAAGCCCGGAGGTGAGCTAGCGAGCATCGGCCGGAAGCCCGGGGCCAGTAAAGGCCGGGGGGAGCACCGAGGGGCGCGTTAGGACGCGCAGGCGAGGAGACCGGGCGCAGTTTGCCCGGGCTCCGACCCGGAGCGTCCGGTAGCGCCCAGCGGTGCTCTCCCCGCCTCTACTGGCTGGCACCCACGGACCCTGGCGTAGCGCTATCTTACCCCACGACGATAGACCAGAACGCGCAGCCCCGACCCCGGACCGACATGGCCACGAGAACCAGCCGCGCCCGAGCCTCCGCCAAGCTCGAAAAGGCCGACCTCCTCGACATTTACAAGACGATGCTGCTGGCCCGCCGGATCGACGACAAGGAGATCCAGCTCAAGCGTCAGAACCGCATCTTTTTCCAGATCTCCGGCGCCGGCCACGAGGGTGTGCTGGCCGCCGCCGCCAAGGTCCTCCGCCCGGCCTACGACTGGTTCTACCTCTATTACCGCGACCGGGCCCTCTGTCTCGGCCTCGGCATGACCGCGACTGAGCAGCTCCTCTCCGCCACCGGCGCGGCCGACGACCCCAACTCCGGCGGCCGTCAGATGCCGTCGCACTGGGGCCACAAGGATCTCAACATCGTCAGCGCCTCCAGCCCTACCGGCACGCAGTTCCTCCAGGCCGTAGGCGCGGCGGAGGCGTGGCTGCGGTACACCGAGATCGAGGGCATCGAGGGCCGCGACGAGGCCATCAAGGGCGACGAGGTCGTCCTCTGCACCACCGGCGAGGGCACCACCAGCGAGGGCGAATTCTGGGAGGCCATGAATACCGCCTGCAACCTCAAGCTTCCGGTCGTCTTCTTGGTGGAGGACAACGGCTACGCCATCTCCGTCCCGGTGGAGGTCAACACCGCGGGAGGCTCGGTGTCGAAGTTGCTCACCGGTTTCCCCGGCCTCTTCATCCAGGAAGTGGACGGGTGCGACGTCCTCGCCTCCTTCGACGCCATGGTAAAGGCGGTGGACTACGCCCGCGCCCGTAAAGGCCCGGCGCTGGTGCACGCGCACGTGATCCGTCCCTACAGCCACTCCCTCTCGGACGACGAGGTGCATTACCGCACTCCCGCCGAGCGCCAGGCGGACGCGGAGCGGGACCCGCTGGTACGGTTCCTTAAGCATCTCCTGGAGCAGGGGATCGCCACTCAGGCGGAGCTCGACCTCATCGTGCGGCAGGTGGAGGAGGAGGTGCAGGTCGCCGCCGAGGTGGCCCTCGCGTCCCCCCAGCCGCCGACCAGCTCGGTGTACCAGTACGTCTACTCGCCCGACGTGGACCCCACCTCGGAGCAGTTCGACACCGAGGACGATCCTCGCTTTACCGGCGATCCGACGACCATGGTGGACCTCCTCAACATTTGCCTCCGCGACGAGATGACTCGCGATCCGCGGATCGTCGTCTTCGGCGAGGACGTGGCCGACTGCAGTCGGGAGGAGGCGCTGGGCGAGGTGAAGGGGAAGGGCGGGGTGTTCAAGGTGACCTGGGGCCTCCAGCGCGCCTTCGGGGGCGACCGGGTCTACAACTCGCCGCTCGCGGAGGCCAACATCGTCGGCCGTGCGATCGGGCTCGCGACCCGCGGGCTCAAGCCGGTGGTCGAGATCCAGTTCTTCGACTACATCTGGCCCGCGTACATGCAGCTCCGGAACGAGCTGGCGCTGATGCGCTGGCGCTCGAACAACGCGTGGGCCTCACCGGTGGTGGTGCGGGTGACGTACGGCGGGTATCTCAAGGGCGGGTCGGTCTATCACAGTCAGACAGGCGCCGCGGTCTTCACCGGCGTCCCCGGTCTGCGCGTGGTCTGTCCCGCCACCGCGCTGGACGCCAACGGCCTACTCCGCACGGCGATCCGCTGCGATGATCCGGTGATGTTCCTCGAGCACAAGCACCTCTACCGCCAGACTTACAACAAGGCGCCGAATCCGGGCCCGAACTTCATGATCCCCTTCGGCAAGGCGAAGGTCGTCCGTCCCGGCACCGACCTCACCATCGTGACTTACGGCGCCCTGGTGCAGCGCTCGCTCTGGGCTGCAAAGGAGGCGGAGGAGAAGCTCGGCATCAGCACCGAGGTGATCGACCTGCGGTCGCTGTCGCCGGTTGACTGGGAGGCGATCGGGGAGTCGGTGCGGAAGACGAACCGTGTGATCGTGGCCTATGAGGACTCGCTCTCCTGGGGGTACGGCTCCGAGATCGCCGCCCGCATCGCGCAGGACCACTTCGTCTGGCTCGACGCGCCGGTGAAGCGGGTCGCATCCACTGACACCTTCGTCGCCTACGCACCAGACCTGGAGGATGTCATCCTCCCCCAGGTCGCCGACCTCCGACAGGCCATCGAGGAGGTCGCGGCCTTCTAGGCGCCTACTCGGCTGCCTCCTCCTCGCCTGAGTCCTCCTCGTCGGGCACGTTCGGCGTCCGCGCTTTCGCTTCCTCTGCCAGCCGGTTGATCTCCGCCTCGTTCTTGGCGTAAAAATCCATGTTGGCCTTGCTCACACCCGCCTTCTTGATCATGTCGTCCTGCGTCGCGCCGGTCCCCTTGGTCATGGCGTATGCCATGCCGGTCTGCAGCAACGCCCACTGGGTCAGCACGTAGTCCTTGGTGGTGAGGCCGGTCGAAGCGATCGCGGCCTTCGCCTCTGGATGGCTTTCCAGTGTCTTGACCTGATCCGCGATGGACTGCTCACCGCTGTCCTTCATCCCCTCGGCCATGGCCGGGTTCTTGGCCGCGACGTTGGCCAGGTTCACCGACGCGTCGAGGTACTGCTTGTACGTCGGCATTGTGAGCGTGGTGGCGGAGACGGCCTTGAGGTCCGCCTCCGACTGCTGCGCCTCGACCGCGGCCGGAAGGGAGAGCGCCATCACCGCGAGGGCGTGGGTACACACCCGCCTGCTGAGACTCGACATCACGAGAGACTCCATGCGTTAAGAAGGGAACTGCGGGGGCGCGAAGTCTAGTGCGGGCGAGACGGTAATGAAACCGGGGACCTCACGTGCTCTCGTGGTCCCCGGCGCCTGATCGGCTCGCGGCGGACGTGCCGCTGGTTCATCGGAAGCGCTCACGACTCGGAGCTGCCCGCTAGGGGCTACTTCCGGAGTGGATCAGCCCTTCATCCTGTGTCGGTGTGTGGGAGCACTCGGTCCATGTCGGGCGCACGCTTCGGGGGTACCCTGACCTGGGCGGACGCCGCAGACCCTCCTTCCATCGGGGTGCATCACATCACTAGGGCCTGGTACACGGACTGTCAACCCGAAAAAAGAGTACAGGTACCCAGGAGCAGCCGATGCACGGGTGAGAACAGGCGGCTCACGGCCGCGTCGTACGCGTGAACCTTCACCGACGACGAGGATCCGATGGGCCCGAAGCCGTTCCCGCACCGCACGCTCCGTGTCTCTCTCCGAGTGCTCTTACTCCTCGGAGCCGGCCCGGCGACCGGCGCGGCACAGGCAACGGGCGGGTTCACGACCGCGCTCGCGATGGCGAGCGAGGCGGCGGTCCGGGCCGTCACCACCCCGATCTATCCCGTGGGGCTCTACGCCGGCCGTGACGAGGATGGCATTCCCCGTTACATCCAGCGTCCCTTCTCCTACAAGGAGCGGCGGCTGCTGAGGGAGCACTTCGGGATCGAGGAGCCGAGCCGGCTCTATCTGTCCGATACCACTACCGAGGCTTATCTCAACTACGACACCGAGCGCGATCCTGGTGCCGGCCGTCTGGTCCGCTCCTATCGTGTGGGGGCCCCGTCGGTCCGCTTCCCCGGTGAGAGCTGGGAGCAGCTGGAGCGCCGACTCGCGACCACGCGTCCGGCGGATTTCCCGGACTCCGCCACCGTGGCCGATACCGCGCTCGCCTCGCTGGATCCTGACGCGCGTCCCGAGTTCGAGCGAATGCTCGCCGCCGCGCGCCGCGCGGGGCACCAGGTGAAGGTGGTGGAGACGCATCGGACGCCGGAGCGGCAGGCCTACCTGCTGGTCCGCGGCGGCGGTCTCACCTTCACCGCCACCTCCAAGCACAGCTCCGGCCGCGCGGTGGACGTGACCGTGGGCGACGGGAACCTGAAGCACAAGCGCACTCGCGCGAAGTGGATCGCCTTCCGGCGGTGGGTGACGAGCTACGAGGAGGGGCGCTTTCGTCTCATCGGACTTCCGGAGGCTTCCTGGGACTGGCCCCATGTCGAGCTTCCAGGTCCCATGGGCTATCGCTCGATCGAGGCGCTGCTGCTCGCGGCGCAGACCGCCGACATCGCTGCCGACAGCGCCCCGCCGCCCCCGCCTCTTTAGCCACAAGAGGAAGCCAAGGCGGCCGGTTCGGGGCTACATTCGTCCCCATGACGATGCCCGAAGCCGAGCAGCACCTTTCACTTGCCCTCGAGGCGGCGATCGCGCGGTTCGGGAACATGGTCCGGCAGGTCGGTCGGCGGTACCGGCTGGACGAGAGCGGGCTGGACGAGGTGATGCAGGAGGTCCGGATCCGACTGTGGCGGGCCCGGGGGACGAGTGAGCAGGTCGGCGAGACCAATACGTCTTACGTGTATCGCACCGCCTCGTCGGCGGCCCTCGATGTTCTCCGGCGCCGGCGGGCGCGCCAGTCGGAGCGCCACGACAGCATCGACGGAGACGACGCCGTGGCCACGCTGACCGCGCCGAATCCCGACCCTCATGCCGCACTCGAGGGCTCCGAGCTCGCCAATCGGGTGGCCCGTGCGATCGACGAGATTCCCGCCACCAGGCGGCCGGCGGTGCGGATGCACCTGGCGGGCTACCCGCGCGAGGAGATCGCCAAGCTGATGGGATGGACGGAGGCCAAGACCCGCAACCTGCTCTACCGCGGGCTGGCCGACCTCAGGGAGCGACTGTCCGCGGAAGGTATCGGATGGGACACGGCGGGAGAGACCACGTGAACGACCAAGAGTTGCGAGCCATCTACGGCAGCGTCATGACGTCTAGCGCCCGAGGTCGTCATTCGCCCTGCCCTGAGCCCGAAGCGATCCTCGCCCTCATTCGGCGCGAGGGTCCGGAGGAGACGCGTCTCGCCACGCTCGACCACGTCATGAGCTGCGCCGACTGCCGCTCCGAGTTCGACCTGGTCCGTAGCATCGAGCTGGCGGGCGCGGAGGCGGGTGCCGCCGCGCGGCCGGGCCGTCGCTGGATGGCGCCCCTGGCGCTGGCCGCGTCGGTGCTGCTCGCGGTCGTGATCGGCCGGTACGCCCTGCCTCGGGCGCCCGAGCGCGACGTGGTCCGGTCCGGCGCGGAGGAGCGGCTGACGCTGCTGGCCCCACCGCCCGATGCCACGACCGGATCTCCGCTTCTCTTCGCCTGGCATCCGATCGCGGGGGCCGGCCGCTATCGGCTCGAGGTGATGAACGCGGCGGGCGAAGTGGTGCTCGAAGCGGAGACCGTGGATACCGCGATCGTCCTGCAGAGCGCCGCCGACCTCGCGGCCGGCGAGTATCAATGGTGGGTCGGCGCCACCGCCCCGGCCGACGCGCGATCGGCGCTCCGGCCTCTCCGTCTCAGAGCCCAATAGCCCGCCACTCCGAGCACCACCAGGAGCGCGGCAGCCAGCCGGAGATCCACCGGCGGCGTCGACGGTTTCACCAGCGGCACCTTCGCCGTCGGATCGCCCACCACCGTGAACCCGGCCCACTCGCCCGGCGGCGCGCCCCGGCGGAGCGCGGCCAGCTTCGCCTCGCGCAGCGCCTCAGCCACCGTCAGCCCTCGAGCCAATCCATCGTAGAGGTCCGCCACCAGCCGCACGGTGCTGCGGTCGCCGACTCTCCATTGCGTGGCGACCACCGAGCGCGCCCCAGCGGCCACCAGCGGCGTGGTGAGACCCTGCACTCCCTCGCCCGCGATGGTGACACCACCCGCGGTGCGGCAGGCCGAGAGCACGACGAGATCGGCGTCGAGTTTGAGACCGGCGATGTCCGCGGGTGAGAGAAACCCGTCCTCCGCGCCGCTGGGAGCGAGCGCCAGCGCCGTGCGGGTGAGCGAGCGCTCGTCCACCAGGGCGTGCGTCGCCAGGTGGATCACGTCGAAGCGCTCGAGCGGGGCCATCTTGAGCCAGGCCTCGCTGGCCTCGGCCCGGGTGCGCACCTCCGAGCCGCCGCCGGCGTACCGCGCGACGGTGCGGACTTCCTCGCCGCTTCCTTTCAGTCTCGGCAACCCGCCGGCCGCCGCGAACGCCGAGCGGTAGGTCTCCCCGTCGCGCATTGCCGACGCGGAGAGCTCCAGCGGGAACTGCGGATCCCCCATCGCCAGCACCCGGCCCGGAACCCGGCCGGGCTCCCCGCGCGCGTCCCGCTGCCACAGCGTCGCGGCGAGGCTGGCAGAGGGCGCGAGTCCGATCGCCCACCGCTCCACCGCGGTCTCGCCGTCGGCGAGAGTCAGCGCATCGAACGGGAGATGATGCAGGGGGCCGTCGGGTACGATCACCAGCCGGGTGACACCGTCGGGAAGCAGCGTGCGGGCGGGCTCGAGCAGCGCGGCGCCCAGGCTCCGCATGAGCGCGTCGGGGCGCCCCCCGTTCTCCACCAGCGCGACCAGCCGCCGAATCGCCGGTGCCAACGTGTCCGCGCTCGGCAGCACGGCGGCGCGCACGCCCGCCCGACTGAGAGCGAAGAGCGTGGTCGGCGCGCCCTCGCTGCCGGCGACGTACTCCAGCACGGCGGTCGCGCTGTCCGGCAGCGCCCGCGTGATTTCCTCGGACGTGAGCGGGTGCGCGCGGGTGCTAGCTATTACGGCGGTGTCGGTCGCGCTGCCTTCGCGCAGCGCGAGCGCCTGGTTGAGGCGGTCGGTGAGCAGTCGTGCCCGGCGCTGTTCGGCCAGGGCGAACGCCGCCTCCGCGCGGTGCCCGGCCGCGAGCGCCGCGAGCACCCGCGCGGTCGGCGCCTGCGCGTCGTACTCGCCCAGCACGGTGGCGGAGAACGCATACCCGCGCAGCTCGTCGTCGCCCAGCGACGCGCGCCACTCCTCCAGCTCGCGGCTCGCAGCGACGATCTCCCGCTCGGCGCGTGCCAGCTCTCCCTTGCGCGCCGCCACCTCGGCGAGTCGGACCCGCGCCACGTGGCGGACCAGGCGGTCCTCCGGGGCGACCTTCGCCACGAACCCGCCGAAGAGCCGCTCGGCCTCGTCCAGGCGGCCGGTGCCCAGCGCGAGCACGCCGCGGTCGTACACCAGGTTCTCGGCCACACCCGGCATCCCGCGACCGCGGGCCTTCGCCTCCGCGGCGGCGAGCTGCTGCTCGGCCTCGGCCCAGTCGCCCCGGCGCATCGCCAGCCGCGCGAGGCGCTGGCGCGCGATCACCGCGTCCTCGAAGAAGCCAAACTTCTCCGCCTCCGCGAGGGTGGCGGTGAGCGCCGTCTTCGCCGACCCCAGGTCGCCCGAGGCGGCCAGCACTTCGGCCCGGTTCTGACGGGAGATCATCCCGCCCTCGCCGTCGCCGAGACTGTCATGCAGCACCGCGGCGCGCTCGTACCAGTCGGCGGCGGAGGGCAGGTCGCCGGTCCGAAGCGCCAGCATGCCGAGCCCGCCGTATGCATTGGCCAGGCGGTTGCCGTTCCGGGAGAGCGTCGCCTCCGCCAGCACCTGGCCCAAGGCGATCTTCGCCTCGCCCAGCCGGCCGCGGGCCTGGAGCTCGTCGCTGCGCCGGGAGTAGAGCCGTGCGAGTGATGCGTGGGCATTGGTGGCGCGGAGCAGCGTCTCGGCTCGGGCCATGATGGGAAACACCGAGTCCGGCTTGCCGTGGAGGCTGTGGACCAGCGCGAGCGCCTCGAGGCAGTGTCCCGCGAGCTGGCGCTCCCCGACCCGTTCGGCCACGGCGATGCCGTTGCGGATCAGCGTGGTCACTCCGGTGTCGCCGCCCACGCCTCGGAAGAGTCCGACCCGGCAGAGGTACTCGCCGCGCTCCCAGCTGTCGCCGGGCGGCAGAATGCGTCGCAGACTGTCGAGTGTCGAGAGGGCGGGCTCATCCGGGCCGCTCGAGGCCCGGGTCCCGCTCAGGCCGATCAGCGCATCGAGCTCGCCGCCGCGGTCGCCGATACGACGCGCCTCGCGGACGGCGACGTTGAGCAGGGAATCGGCGCGGGTGGTGTTCCCGCTCGCGTTCGCGACGCGGTAGAGGCCGATCGTGGCCTGGACCGTCCACGGGTCCACCGTGCCCCCCGCGCGGGCCAGCATGCCGTTCAGCAACCGCTCCGCAGTGGCGAAGTCGTAGGTGAGCCGGGCGAGCGAGGCGAGACCGAGCGCCGCGGCGCGGTCGGTGCTGTCGCGCCGGAGCGCCTCGGTCCAGCGGGTGCGCACGGCGGCGACGCTGTCGTCCTGGACCGACCGCTCGGCGCTCTGGACGATATCCCGTGGGCCGGGGGTGCTCTGCTGGGCAGCCGCCGACGAGACGAGGAACAGGGTGAAGACTGTCACCCTGAACGAGAAGACTGTCACCCTGAACGAAGTGAAGGGGACCATCCTCGGCATGGTCCCCTTCGCTGCGCTCAGGGTGACATACGGTCGAGCTCGCACTTACTTCATCGCCTCCCGGATCTCGCCCGCCGCGGCGATGGCGTTGTCCACGTCGCGGGAGAGCGCCTTGGCCTGCTGCGTGGCCTGGGTCAGATCGCCGAGCACCGCGGCCACGCCGGCCGAGCGGAGCCGCAGCAGGTCGAAGCGCACGTTCTGCATCGCCAGCACGCAGGACTCCAAGTGACTCGCCACCTGGGTCCGGCGGCCATGGAGGTCGCTGATCGTCTGCCGCTGGCGCTGGAGCAGGTTGAGGCGCCGCTCACGCTCGGGATCGTCGGGCTCCTTGGCGAGTGCGGCGATCCGGGAGTCGATCGAGCCCAGCCCCTCGGTGTCGAGGTTCGAGTCCATCGCGTGCAGCGTCCGCGCCACGTCGATCGCGCGCTCGTAGAGCCCGTCCACCGTCTGCTGGACTTCGGGCAGCATGTTCCGCTCCGACGGGGGCAGCTTCTCCATCAGCTTGCCGATGGCGAACCGGTCGCTCTGCACCTGGAGGATCTGGGGCAGATAGGACCCGAACTCTTCGGCCGTGGGCTGCGGGAGACGACGAGGCAGCCGGGTGCCCTTGGTCATCAGCGTCTCGATGGCGTCGGCCGCGGGCGGGCGGGTGAACACGTCGCGCCAGCTGTAGCCCGACTGCCAGAGCTTGGCGTAGTTCTTCATCATCCCGATGCCCATGCCGAAGGTCGGGAAGAGGAACCACGGCGTATCCAGTCCGGTGGCCACGTTGATGCCGAAGAGACCGAGCGAGACCGCCGCCCAGCTGGCGAACTGCCCGCGCACCTGCTGCACGATCTTCGGCTCGCCGGTATCTGGGATAGCGGCCTCGCGCGCCGCTTTTTCTCGGCGCCCCTCCAGCCGCGCGCCCCCGCGAGCGAGGGCCCGCTGGTCGCGGTCCAGCCTGCCCAGGCGGGCATCGTTCGCGTCGCGGTCGAGCACCCCGGGTGGGCGACTTCGCCGCGCCGGTCCCGGCGGCGCGCCGCGCGGCGGGGCGGCAGGCGCGCCGTCACGAGTCCCCGCGCGGGTGCCCCCGCGGGCCGTCCGCCAGCCGAGCCCGGTGGGCTGATAGCCGGCCACCACCCGGCTCTCCAGCGCCCGGCGCAACGCGTCGGCGGTGGGCCAGCGGTTCTCCGGGTCCTTCTCCAGGCAGCGGCTCACGGCGAGGGCGAGGTCCTCCGGCACATCGGACCGCTTGGCGCGGACGTCCGGCGCGGGCTCCGTGATCTGCTTCATGAGGATGCCGGCGACGGTGGGCGCGTTGAAGGGCAGCTCCGCGGTGAGCATCTGGTAGGTGACGATGCCCAGGCTGTAGAGGTCCGAGCGCCCGTCGATCTCGCGCTCGCCGGCGGCCTGCTCGGGACTCATGAAGGCCGGCGTCCCGATCGCGACGCCGGCGCCGGTGAGGGTGGCGCCCGAGCCGCCTGAGAGCGCCTTGGCGATCCCGAAGTCGGTCACCATGACTCGGCCCCGGGACCCCTCCAGCAGGATGTTGTCGGGCTTGATGTCGCGATGGATGATCGAGAGCGCGTGCGCGGCGCCGAGCGCGTCGGCCGACTCGGCCATGATTCTGCGGACCTCTTCGATCGGGAGCTTGCCGCGGCGACGGATCCGGCCCGCGACCGACTCGCCGTCCACGTAGCCCATGACGAAGTAGACCAGGCCGTGTCCCTCGCCGACCGTGTGGATCGGAACGATGTGGGGATGGCTCAGCTTGGCCGCGGTCTGGGCCTCGCGGGTGAAACGCTCCCGGATGTCCGACTGGAAGGCGAGCTCCGGGGGAAGGACCTTGATCGCCACCCGACGCTGAAGGCGCTCGTCTCGAGCGCGGTAGACAACCCCCATCCCGCCCCGGCCGACTTCGCCTTCGATCGTATATGCGTCACCTAGCGCCGAGGCGAGTCGGGTCGCCAGTGGCTGGTCGGATGGAGCGGTCACAGGAGAGAGGGCCCCGGAGCGGAGGAGCCCGCGTTGGAGCTGCCGGACATGGCAGCAAATCTGTACTCGCGTCTGGCCAGCCGCCACCCTGATGGCATGTCGTCCCGAGCGAAGCGAGGGATCCTACTTCCTCCGGCAAGATCCCTCGCTTCGCTCGGAATGACAATGACGTGGGGCCAATATGGCAGCGAAACGGATCTTCACCTCCCTTTGCTGCCTAAATGCCGCCCCGCCGGGCCCCTCAGGGAAACCTTTGGCGCTGTAACTTGTTATGGGACACAACGGAGACAGACCCAGACATGGCACGGTCGCTGCACCTACAAGGCCATTCGTGTTTTGGGCCTGCCATTTTCCCCCTGTGATGGGGGCTTGGAAGGAGTAGTCAAGAAAATGCCCGAACGTTTGACTCTTCCGGTGCTGCCTCTGCGGGAAGTCGTGCTCTTCCCGGGCGTCACCGCACCCATTGGGGCGGGGCGTCCCGCGACCCTTCGCGCCATCGAGTCCGCGCTGAGCCAGCCCGATCGGCTGGTCTTCGCGGTCTCCCAGCGGCAGAACGTCGAGAGCGTCACCTCCGAGGTTCTCTATACCATCGGGACCATCGCCCGTATCGGCCAGCTCCAGCGGGGGCTGTCCGGGATGCAGCTGCTGCTCCACGGCGAGCGGCGCGGCATCGCCATCCACTACACCGATAAGGACGGCTACCTCCAAGCCATTGTCCGTGAGGCCGAGGAGATGGCGCCGCTCAACGTCAACGATTCGGCCTTCGTGGCCCTCCACCGGGAGGCGCGCACCCGCGCCGCGGAGCTGGGCCAGAAGTCCGGCCTGCCCGACGAGGTGGTTCAGCAGGTGCTGGCCGGGGTCAACGACCCGGGCCGCTTCGCCGACCTGGTCGCCGGCTATATCGACATCACGCCCCAGGAGCGGCAGATCCTGCTCGAGACGCTGAGCGTCGAGGAGCGACTCCGCCGGGTGCTGGTGCACGTCCAGCGTCAGATCGGTGTGCTGGACGCCCAGGAAGACATCAAGTCCCAGGTCCAGGAAGAGCTGGGCGAGCGGCAGCGGGAGATGTTCCTCCGCGAGCAGCTCAAGACCATCCAGCGCGAGCTGGGGGAGGACGACGAGCGGGATGACCTGCGCGAGCTGAAGGAGAAGCTGTCCGCGCTCGAGCTGTCCGCCGAGGTGCGAAAGGAAGTGGACCGGGAGCTCAACCGGCTCACCCGCATCGGCCGCGAGTCCATGGAGTCCCAGGTGATCCGCACGTTCCTCGAGAACATCGCGGAGCTGCCCTGGAATACCCGGAGCCAGGAGCACCTCGACCTGGTCGAGGCCCAGCGGATCCTCGATGAGGACCACTACGCGCTGGGTGACGTGAAGGACCGGGTTTTAGAGTTCCTCGCCGTCCGACAGCTCCGTGCCATGACGGATGGGCGGACAGATGAACAGGCGGACGGTCAGCCGGACGGCGGGACGGATAGACAGTTGGACGGCGGCGACGGCGTGGTCACCGAGTCGCCCGCGGCGACGGCCACCGTACCGGCGCCGAACGTGCCGATCCCGGGCAACGACGACGACCGCGCCCGCGGCCCGATCCTCCTTTTCGTCGGACCCCCGGGCGTCGGC
>Ga0247825_10001502_pt1 | contig 15328 bp, 13 predicted proteins | sample 13C_Vanillin_Day_FD_194413 | JGI IMG/M metagenome (GOLD analysis project Ga0247825, IMG submission 194413) | Soil microbial communities from agricultural site in Penn Yan, New York, United States - 13C_Vanillin_Day48 | ecosystem: Environmental > Terrestrial > Soil > Agricultural land | place... | reverse complement strand
TGGGCATCCCGCGTCATCGACGGATGCATGCGGCCATCCGACCTCGATGCTCCGCGGCGGCGCGCGGACGCGCTCGACCTGCTGCCGGGGTGGTACGACGAGTGGGTCGCCCCGCATCGCGAGCGCCTACGGCAGCGGATGCTGCACGCGCTCGACGGCGTGAGCGCCGAGTTGTCGGGTGCGGGACGTCATGCCGATGCCGTGGACGCGGCGCAGCTGTCGGTGTCGTGCGATCCGCTGCGCGAGTCGGGGCAGCGAGCGCTCATCCGCGCGCACCTGCGCGAGGGCAATGCGGCCGAGGCCCGGCGGGCGTTCGCGCGGTTCGCGTGGGTGCTCGAGCGGGAGCTTGGGCTGCTGCCGAGCGAGGAGCTCGCGGCGCTGGCCGGTGCGCCATCGCCGCGCGCGCTCGCGGAGGCTCCATCCGCTGTCGCGCTCGAGGGGGCGCCATCCGCTGTTCAGCTCGCCGGCGCTCCGCGGTCAACGAGCTGAGCGTCGCGCGCGCCAGATAGGAGCGCGCGAGTCGACCGTCAGGCCCTGAGGCCGCACGCGACGCGCTCGGACGCGAAACCCGCACGCTCGCGACGCCGCCCGACGTCGGCCCACTCCGCCCGGCGGCTCAGGCCGGTGGTGAGTCCAGTGCGGCGACGACGTCGACGACGACCTTGGCTTTGCCCTTGTTGGTGAATGTGAGCGTCCGCGGACCCTCCTTGACGAGGGCGGCGAGCACGCCCATGCTGGCGACGACGAGTCCGCCCACCACGGTGGACTTCGCGCCGTCCTCACCCTTCGCGTTCTTGGTCACCATCTCGACGGTCCCGGGGGTGCCGTCCTCGGCACGCACGCGCACCGCGAGGAGCGCCACCTCTTTCGCCGCCGGGAGCAGCGCGACCTCTGCGGTGTCCTTCTTGTCCGCCGCGCCCGCCCTCTCAAGCGTGAGCTGCGACACGCTGTAGCTGTCGAGGTCGAGCGCACCGCCGACGTCGAGCGTGGGCCCCGAGGCAACCCGCAGCGTCGCGTCGAGCGTGATGTTCACCATTGCATCCTCCTTCGCGCACCGCGTCATGTCCGCGGGGTGCCGTCAGCGTGCCCGGCGCGTGTCACTGCGCCGTCAGGGCACCATCACGGCCGCGTCACCGCCCGCCGCAGGCCGTGACGAGGGCGTGACGACGCCGTGACGATCGTCCGGGATCGTCGGAGCATTCGCATCCACGACAGGACGGATCGCACCATGCGGCGCGGAAGCACACCACACCGGCGCGGGCCCACCGGCCGGCTCGCGACTGGAGCGGCCGCGAGGGCAGGAGGCCAGCGATGATCGCGCACGCGCTGACGATCGTGACGAACGAGCTCGACCGCCACATCGACACCTACGGCGTCGCCGGGTCGCATGTCGAACTGGGCAACGTCGCCGAGATCGTCGCGGGCGCCGGCAACAACGGCGCCCGCGAGAAGCTCGTCCTCTCGCTCATCAACGTCCAGGAGGAGCGCACGCTCAAGAACGTGCCCACCTACGTGCGGGACGACGTCGCTCTTCGCGTGCGGTACGAGAACCCACCCGCCTTCCTGAACCTCTCCGTGCTCGTCTCGGCCCCGAACGCCAAGTACGACATGGCGCTGATCGCGCTCTCGCGCGCGATCATGTTCTTCCAGCACCGGAGCGTGTTCACCCAGGACACCGTCGACCCGCTGTCGCTCACGAAGGGGCAGCCGGTCAACGAGCTCGACCAGCTGGATGCCTTCAAGCTGATCTTCACGTTGTGGTCGCCGACGCTCGAAGAGCTCAACGACATGTGGGGCATGCTCGGGGGCAAGCAGTTCCCGTTCGCGCTCTACTCGGTGCGGATGCTCGAGCTGCGCTTCCGCACGGCTCAGCGCGAGAGCGGACTCATCACCGAGATCGAGCGCGACTTCGTGCACACGATTCCGGGGAGCTGACGTGGTCGAGCAGCTGCGAACCGGGTACACGCGTCTCTTCGAGGTGCGCGTGATGCATCACTTCTGGCTTGACGAGGGCGCCACCGCGTTCAGTGACCTCGCGCCCGAGAGGCAGCAGCGGCGCCTGTCCGACTACGACGTGCGGCGCATCCTCGAGATCCGGCCCGATACGGCGACGGCCGCGACGATCGCCCGGCTGCGCGGCGTCTTCCGCAGCACGTCTGTCGGCTTCCTCGTGGCGGTTCCGGATACCGCGCACGTGCTGCTCGATGCGGAGTTCGGGTTCTCCGCGACCGCGGTCGACCCGCACTACGCCGACTACACGGCGCTCACGCTACGGCCGCAGCGCACGGTCGACGTCGTCGAGCCCGGTGATCCCGAGGTCGTCCATCGCTTCAAGCAGAACGTGCCCGTCCTGTCGAATCTGACCGGGGTCGCCCGCGGCTCCGGAGCGTCTGCTCGCCTCTTCCTGTCGCAGAGGATCCCCAGCGGCGCGGGGGACGGCATCGAGGCCCTCGTCGTGTCGGGTGCGACGCTGCGCCAGCTGACGAAGGACCCGCCGAACCCCGCCAGTCGATCGCTGGGGCCTGCGGTATCCCACCCCGTCTACGTGCACCAGGGCGATGTTCCCGCCATCACGGCCCCGCCCGGATCTACCGGCGCGCCGGCGCGGGGAGTGGAACTGGCTCCCGACACGCCGCCGGACGTGATGATGATCATCCGGCTGTCGCCGCGACCACCAGACGACAAGCTTGCGTTCGCGGAGAAGGACGGAGCGGTTGCGCAGGTGCACCTCGAACACGGGTGCCGGCGCGGGGAGTGGAACTGGCTCCCGACACGCCGCCGGACGTGATGATGATCATCCGGCTGTCGCCGCGACCACCAGACGACAAGCTTGCGTTCGCGGAGAAGGACGGAGCGGTGCGCACGCCGGCACCCGTGTTCGAGGTGCACCTGCGCAACCGCTCGACCCTGTGGCGCTACCACCAGCGCGACGGCTCCGTCGCGACCGAGCCCGGCGACCCATTGCCGCTCTCGTACGCGGGCAATGCCGGGACGAAGCAGAAGCCGTCCGTAGGCGCACTCGACGTCGATCGCATGGGCGAGGGGATCACCGCCCTGTACTCGGACGTCCGCCTCTAGTCGGCGCTCAACAAGGAAGGAAACCCCATGGCCACGACGTACAAGACACCGGGGGTCTATGTCGAAGAGATCGTGAAGCTGCCGCCCAGCGTCGCACCCGTCGACTCGGCGATCCCGGCGTTCATGGGCTACACCGAGATCGCTCGCGACCGGGAAGGAAAGAGCCTGAACCTCAAGCCGACGCGGATCGAATCGCTTGTCGAATACGTGCAGCACTTCGGTGGGCCCCAGCTCGAGGAGAAGTTCGCGCTTACGATCACTGAGACCACGAAGGAGACTCCCACGACCCCGGTGGGTGTGGTGGTCACCGCGGACCTGGCTGCGGCCGGCAGGTCGAAACACACCCTGTACTACGCCTTGCAGATGTTCTACGCGAACGGCGGCAAGTCCTGCTACATCGTGTCAGTGGGAGACTACAAGGCGGTCGGGTCGCCCCCCGTGGTCGGCGAGTTGTCGTCCGCGCTGACGCCGTTGTCGAAGTTCGACGAGCCCACGCTCATCGTGATTCCCGAGGCGCAGGCGCTATCGCTCGACGACTTCCTCGCCCTTGAAGCGGCCGCGCTTGAGCAGTGCGCTGCACTGCAGGACCGGTTCGTGATCATGGACGTGCACGGCGATGACCAGTCGCTGTCCGATCCGGATGCCGACCTGATGACTGCGGTAGCCAACTTCAGGGCGAAGAGTCTCGGTCCCGACCTGAAGTACGGTGCAGCGTACGGGCCGAACATCGACACGATCCTCGACTTCCAGGTCGACGAGACGCAGACTGCGGTCTTGCACACGGTCGATGGAGCCCCGGGCCAGGGGAACGGCAAGTCGCTAGAGGCCCTGAGGGACCCGACCACGGGCACGGGAAACACGAGGCTGTACGACCTGGCGACAGCCGCGATCCGAAACAAGCCGATGCCGCTTCCGCCCAGCTCGACCGTCGCCGGCGTTTACGCGAAGGTGGATGCCGACCGAGGCGTCTGGAAGGCCCCCGCGAACGTGCCGCTGATCGGCGTCGTCAAGCCGTCGATCGACTACACGAATGTCGTGAACGACGCCATGAACATCGACCCGACTGCTGGCAAGTCAGTCAACGCGATTCGTCCCTTCGTCGGCAAAGGCACGCTGGTGTGGGGCGCCCGCACGCTCGCGGGGAACGACAACGAATGGCGCTACATCAACGTGCGCCGGTTTTTCATCTTCGCCGAGGAGTCGATCAAGAAGGCCACGGAGCAGTTCACGTTCGAGCCCAACGACGCCAACACGTGGGTCAAGCTCCAGGCGATGATCGAGAACTTCCTCACGACGCAGTGGCGGGCGGGAGCCCTGCAGGGCATCAAGCCCGAGCACGCGTTCTACGTCTCGGTCGGGCTCGGCAAGACGATGACGGCGCTCGACATCCTCGAGGGCCGGCTGATCGTCGAGATCGGGCTTGCGGTCGTGCGCCCGGCCGAGTTCATCGTCCTGAAGTTCTCTCACAAGATGGCCGAGAGCTGACGCTCGAGCATCCCCGCACGAACGCCGAACGGAGGCTGACATGCCACAGGAATATCCGATCCCGCGCTTTCACTTCCAGGTGGACTGGGGCGGCTCGAAGCTGAGCTTCACCGAGGTCACCGGCCTCGTGATGGAGCGCGAGAAGATCGAGTACCGCCACAGCGACAGCAAGGACTTCAACCGCATCTCGATGCCGGGGCTGGTCAAGAACAACAACATCACGCTCAAGCGCGGCAAGTTCGAGGGCGACTTCGAGTTCAACGACTGGCTCGAGCTCGTCGCGAACGAACGCGTGGAGGATCGGCGGGATGTCACGATCCGCCTGCTCAACGAGAAGCACGAGCCCGTCTCTGCGTGGACCGCGGCGCGGTGCTTCCCGGTCAAGGTCACCGCGCCCGACCTCAAGTCGGATGCCAACGAGGCCGCCATCGAAAGCCTCGAGGTCGCGCATGAGGGCCTCAAGCTGATGAAGATCTAGGTCGCCGCGTGAGCACCGCGTACTACCCGCCGTGGGGGTTCTACTACCAGGTCGCCTTCCAGGACAGCCGCGAGCCGAACGAGGCGAGGTTCCAGTCGGCATCCGGTCTCAGCGTCGAGTACGACGTCGAGGAGTACAAGGAGGGCGGCGAGAACCGCTTCACTCACAAGCTGCCGGTGCGCACGAAGTACGCCGACCTCGTGCTCAAGCGGGGCATGCTCACGGGCTCCGAGGTGGTGGGGTGGTTCCTCGCGGCGTTCCGCGAGCGCGCGTTCGAGCCGAAGACGGTGAACGTGATCCTCATGAACGAGAAGAGCGAGCCGTTGCGCACGTGGAACGTCGCCCACGCGGTGCCGAAGAAGTGGTCGGTGAGCGACTTCAACGCCAACGAGAACTCGCTCGTCGTCGAGACGCTCGAGCTGTCGTACCGGTACTTCACCGTCAACTGAGAGAGGGATGCCCCGCATATGCCGATCCAGATCAGGGAGCTGCACATCCGCGTCGCGGTGACCGCGCCGGCGGGCGGCGGAACGCCGGCGGGCGCGCCCCCGCGCGCGCCAGGGACGGATGACGCGACCGCGCGCGAGGCGCTCGTCGCCGACTGCGTCGAGCGCGTGCTGCAGATCCTGCACGACCGGAAGGAGCGGTGATGGCGGCCACGGGCAAGCTCGAGAAGATGCTTATCCTCGCCTTCGCGTCGTCCGAGGCGGCCGAGCGCGGCGGCGTCTTCGAGGCGAAGGACTCATTCGAGGCGCTCATCAACCCCGAGACATACACCCTGGAATACAAGGTCAAGACCGCCGAGGGCCAGGGTCCGGGCACGAGCGGCGCGCAGAGCAAGTTCGCGTACATCCTGCCGCAGGAGCTCACGTTCGACTTCCTCTTCGACAACACCGGCCTCATCGACGACAAGCCCAAGACGGACGGGATCTTCGACGACGTCAACCGGTTCCGCGACCTGCTCACGAAGTACCGCGGCGACTCCCACGAGCCGTATCACCTCAAGCTCGTATGGGGGAATCTCGTGTTCAAGGGCCGCGCGATCGAGGTCGGCATCACCTACAAGCTGTTCAACCCCGACGGCCAGCCAATCCGCGCGATCGTGCGCGTGAAGTTCCAGGGCTCGATCGAAGAGAAGAAGCGCATCTCGCTCGAGGACAGCCACTCGCCCGACCTCACGCACCGGCGCACCGTCAAACCCGGCGACACGCTGCCGTTCCTGTGCTTCGAGGTCTACGGCGACCCGCGGCACTACCTGTACGTGGCGGCGTTCAACGGGTTCGACGACTTCCGCGCGCTCGAGGTCGGTTCGCCGGTGCTCTTCCCTCCGCTGCCGAAGGCGGTGGCGCGTTCATGACTACCTCGGTCATCCCGACTGCGGCGTCGCCGGACGTCTGCACGATCAGCGTGCTCATCGACGGCAGTGAGATCTCGGGGGAGTTCCATGTGCTCTCGGCGACCGTCTCCCACGAACTCGGCCGCGTGCCGTCGGCATCCGTGCAGTTGAGCGACGGCGAGGCCGCCCGGCGGACGTTCCCCGCGTCGGACACCGCACACTTCGTGCCCGGCAAGCAGATTCAACTCAGGCTCGGCTACCGCGGCGATACCGAAGCCGTCTTCTCCGGCCTGATCGTGACGCATCGGGTGCGCGTTCGAAAGAACGCAACGCTGCTGTCGCTGGAGTGCCGTGATAAGGCCGTGCGGATGACGACCGAGCCGAAGAGCCGATACTTCACCGACACCACCGACAGCAACATCCTCGACGAGCTCATCGGCGGACACGGGCTCGACAGCTCGGTGACCGCGACGACGCCGACGCTGGAGACGGTCGTGCAGTACGACACGACCGACTGGGATTTCCTCGTGTGCCGTGCCGAGGCCAACGGGCACATCGTCGTCGTCAAGAGCGGCAAGGTCACGGTGGGGCCGCCCGACGTCGGGGCGCAACCCGTCGTCAGCACCGAGTTCGGCGCCACGGTGCTCGAGCTCGACGCCGAGATCGACGCGCGCTGGCAGGTGCCGGGCGTCACCGCGACCTCGTGGAGCGCCGCCGACCAGGCGCCGGTGTCGACGGATGCATCGGAGCCGTCGGTCACCGGCAGCGGCGACCTGTCGGCGCCTGATCTGGCTACAGTCATCGGCGGCGACCCGCACGTGCTACGCCACGGCGGCAAACTCAGCGAGCCCGAACTGCAGGCATGGGCGGACGGGCGTCTGCTCAAGGACCGGTTGGCGAAGGTGCGCGGCCGGGTGCGGTTCCAGGGATTCGCGGGCGTCGCGCCCGGCGACGTCATCGAGGTGAACGGCGTCGGCACGCGCGTGTCGGGTGCGCAGCTCGTATCGGGGGTTCGGCACTCGTACGCGAACGGCAACTGGGAGACCGATGTCGCGTTCGGCCTGGCGCCGCAGACGCATGCGGCCACATATCCGATCACTGCCATCCCCGCCGGGGGGCTGCTCGGCGCCGTCAGCGGTCTGCAGATCGGGGTCGTGACAGCCCTGCAGGACGACCCCGAAGGCGAGGATCGCATCCGAGTGCGGCTCCCTCTGGTGAGTCCGTCCGAAGACGGCGTGTGGACCCGTCTCGCGACCCTCGACGCGGGCGACGGGCGCGGCACGTTCTTCCGCCCCGAGATCGACGACGAGGTCGTCGTCGGGTTCCTCGACGCCGACCCACGGCATCCGATCGTGCTCGGCCAACTACACAGTTCGGCGAAGGCGCCGCCCGCACGGGGCGAGGACGCCAACGACGTCAAGGGTTACGTGAGCCGCGAGAAGCTCAAGGTGACGTTCGACGACGGCAAAAAATCGGTGGTCGTCGAGACCCCGGCCGGCAACAAGGTGACGCTCTCGGACGACGACGAGTCGGTCACGGTCGCCGACCAGCACGGAAACTCGATCACGCTCGACGACGGCGGCATCACACTCAAGAGTGCGAAGGCGCTCACGTTGCAGGCCTCCGGCGCGGTCAAGGTCGAGGGCAACGGCCTGGACCTGAGCGCCAAGGGCAGTTTCAAGGCAAGCGGCCAGTCCGGCGCCGACATCACTTCGGGCGGAACCCTGGCCATCAAGGGCTCGCTCGTCCAGATCAACTGAGGAGACCGCATGTTCCCCGCCGCGCGCGTTGCCGACCAGATCGTGAGTCCGGCGACCCAGGGCGCTCCGACGCCGATCATCCCGCCGGGCACGCCCACGGTGCTCATCGGGGGGATACCGGCGGCCACGCTGGGCGACACGTGCGGTGTGGACGCGATCGTCAAGGGCTCGGCGACCGTGATGATCGGCGGCAAGCCCGCGGCGCGCGTGACCGACAGCACGGGCGGCGGAGGCATCGTGATGCCGCCCGGTGCCCCGACCGTGCTAATCGGGGGGTGACATGGGCGAGTCATCCGTCATCGACGAGATCACCAAGGGCCGTGCGTTTCTCGGACGTGGTTGGTCCTTCCCGCCCACGTTCGACCGCACCGTCGGCGGGGTGCGAATGCTGGAGCAGGAGCACGACATCGCCTCGAGCCTCGAGTTGCTGCTGTCGACCGCGACGGGGGAGCGGATCATGGTGCCGCAGTACGGCTGCAACCTCGACGAACTGGTCTTCGAGGCGCTCGACACCCGCATGCGCACCCTGATGGCCGACAAGATCGAGACCGCGATTCTCTACCACGAGCCGCGCATCGAGCTCGCGGAGGTGCGGATCGGTGAGGACGCGGATTCGCTGCTCGCGGGGCGGGTGCTCATCGAGATCGACTACCGCGTCAAGACCACCAACTCGCGGTTCAACTTCGTCTACCCCTTCTACCTCGACGAGGGAACCGACATCAACCTGACCACGACCGTGCAGCTGCTTCCGGAGGAGCGATGACCCCGTCGTGCGACTGTCAGGGCACGGGCGACCCGCGCGCGCTCGTGCGCGACGGCACCGATCGCAGGCATCGGACGCCGGCGGCACTCGATGCAGCCGCGGTGCGGGTGGACGAGCGCCGCCCGGAGCATGCTCTGGTGTTCGCGGGGGCATATGCGTCGTACCTGCGGTTCATCTCGCCGGACGACCCGGACGAGCCGGATCACCCGGACGACCCCGATTCCCCGGACCACCGTGACTGGCAGGACTTCTTCGCGTCGGACCCGCTTGCACTGATCGCCGTGGCCGCGATCGAGGACGTCTCGGTCTACCGCACCACGATGAAGGAGATTCTGCGCAACCTCGAAGACCCGGGCCCGCAGCCCGATGCAGGCGTCATGCAGCACCACCTCCGGTCGGTGTACGACATGGTGGGCACGCTCGCCCGCCGCATCGACGAGTTCGCGGTTTCGCTGCCGCCCGACCAACCGCTGCGTGCGATCGTCCACATGCTCATTCGGAGCTCGCTCAGTCGGGCGCTGCGTCGGCTCATCGCGTGCTACGAGGCCGGTGTGACGTTGCAGATCGTGGCCGAACCCGCGACGGAACCCCCGCGTGCGGACCTCACGATCCTCGGAAAAGGCCTGCGCCCCTTCGACTCCCTGCGGACCGACATGCTGTCGGACGCCTGGCCCGCGGGCGTCGACGTCGCGGACTGGGCGCACTACTACGCCGACGCCGACCTCGTCGAGGCGACGCGCATGTACGGCCCCGAAGGCCTCGCCGTCGTCGCGCGAGTGAACCACGTGGCGACCCACAACCTCTTCCGCGCGGCGTGCGACGCCTTCCTGGCCGCGCTCGGGCGACTCGTCGACGAGGCGCGCGCGGCGATCGTTGCGGGCTCGCAGGGGTCCGATCACCAGCCGCACTACGCGCTGTTTCTCGCGTTCGTCGATCTGCTCGCGCACGCGCGCGCCGCGACCGACACCCTGGCGGCGAAGCACCTCGACTTCTATTACCGGCGAGTGCTCGGACTGCGCGAGCAGCCGGCGCAGCCCGCGCACGCCCACGTACTCGCCCAGCTCGCCAAGCACGTTGACACGCATCTGATCGCGGCCGACACAGCGATCAAGGCGGGGAGGGACGCCGCCGGAGCGGACCTCCACTTCGCCGTCGACCGTGACCTCGTAGCCAACCGGGCGACCATCACCGACGTGAAACGCCTGTACCGGCATCCGGCGGGCCAGCCGCTCGCCGCCGAGCGCGGCCGCCTGTTCGCCGACACCGCCGATCGCGACGGCACGCCGTGGCATCCGTTCGCCGAGAAGGCATATGCCAGCGGCTCGTTGACGGCCATCGCGATGCCCCACGCCGAGGTCGGGTTCGCGATCGCCTCGCACCACCTGTGGCTCGCCGCCGGCAAGCGGGTGATCACGCTGATGATCGAGGGGGCCGCCGCGGGCATCGAGCGCATACCCGCCCCCGTCGAACTCACCTGCAGTCTCACCACCGAGAAGGACTGGCTCCAGAAGCCGGTCGACAAGGCGGTCTCCAACGGCACGGACCTGACGCTCCGCGTGACTCTCGACGGCGGCGACCCGCCGATCGTGCCGTATCGCGTGGATCTGCACGGGCACCGGTTCGGCACGGCGCTGCCGGTCATGAAGGTCATGGCGGTGAACTCGGCGGACACGACGTGGAGCTACCCCAAACTCGCCGCGCTGACGGTGAGGAACCTGACGGTGACGGTCGAGGTGACCGGGACGACCGCGTTCACCCTGGCGAACGACCAGGGCCCCGTCGACCCGTCGAAGCCCTTCCTGCCGTACGGTGCAACACCGACGACGGGTTCGGCGCTCACGATCGGATCGAAGGAGGCGCTGCAGAAGCAGCCGTCGGAGGTGACGCTCGGCGTTGACGTCATGCGGGTGGGCACCCCGAGCGGCACGGCGCCCAGCGTGGCGGCTCAGCAACTCGTGGGCGGCGCCTGGGCCGAGGTCGAGGTCGACAACCACACCGACATCAGCACCACCATCAACGACCAAGCCGACCGATACGTGGTCGTCAAGTCGTTGAGTCAGCCACTGCCCGAGGCGCCCGAACTCACCCCCGAGGCTCCATATTCCGCCAACGCGCGGTCAGGTTTCGTCCGCCTGACACTCAGCGCGGGGTACGGTACCGACACTTATCCGATCGAGCTCGCGAAGTTCATCGCAGGCGTGGAAGGCGCGGCCGAGCCGACCCTGCCGGTGCTGCCGCTGTGGCAGTCGCCGCGGCTCTCGTACTCGTCGACGCAGCTGGTGACCGGCGACTCGGAGGCCCACGGCCGCTTCTTCCACCTCACGCCGTTCGGGCACCTCGAGACCCCGCCGGTCGGCGCCCCGCTGATGCCCCGCTTCACCGTGGGAGGCGCGCCGGCCCAGGGCGAGCTCGCCATCGGCGTCACCTCGCTCGACCCGCCGCAGAACCTCACCGTGCTCTTCCAGGTCGTCGACGGCACCGCCGATCCACTCGTGGTCAAACCCGACCGGCATGTGCAGTGGTCGTATCTGCGTGGCGACAGGTGGGTCGAGTTCGGTCCGGGCGAGGTCGCCGACGACACGGAAGGGCTGCTGGTATCCGGGATCGTCACCTTTGCGGTGCCCGCCGCCGCGTCTGTCGAGCACACCCTCATGCCGCGCGGTCAGCGATGGATCCGCGCCGCGGTCGCATCGACACCCGACGCCGTGTGCCGGCTGGTCGAGGTGAGTGCGCAGGCGTTGCGCGCGACCGCGGTCGACGCCGAGAACGGTCCCCAGATCGTCCCGCCGGGAACGCTCGCCAAGTTGGCGACGCCGGATGCCGCAGTCAAGAGCCTCACCCAGAGCCATGCCGGCTTCGGCGGCCGGCCCGCGGAGTCGGCGGGAGCGTTCGCCGCACGTGTGAGCGAGCGGCTGCGGCACCGTGATCGCGCCATCGCGTTGTGGGACTGCGAACATCTCGTGCTCGAGGCGTTTCCGGGCATCTTCTCGGTGCGCTGCCTCAACCACACGCGCTACGAGCCCACTGTCGGCGGGCAGGGGATCTACCGCGAGCTCGCTGCCGGCCACGTCACCGTCGTCACCATCCCCGACCTTGCGGTACCTGACACGCGCGACCCGCTGCGGCCCGCGACAAGCCTGCGGCTGCTGTCGGAGATCGAGCGGTTCCTCGCGGCACGGATGTCGTGCTTTGCGACGCTGCACGTGCGCAATCCGCAGTTCGAGCAGGTGCGAACGACTTTGCGAGTGCGGTTCCGCGACAGCGTCGACGAGACCTTCCACGTCACCTCGCTCAAGCGCGAGATCACCGAGTTCCTCTCGCCGTGGGCGTACCGCAGCGATGCCCGGCCCGGGTTCAACGGACGCATCCACTCGTCGATGCTCGTCGACTTCATCGAGGAGCGGCCCTACGTCGACTACATCACCGATCTGCATCTGTTCCGTCGGCTCCCGGGGGTGATCGTGGACGGCCCGCCGCTCGACGAGGTCACGGGCTCGCGAGCCGTCTCGGTCCTCGTGTCGGTGCCGGCAGCCGAACACGGCATCGAGGTGATCCGCGCCGACGATCTCGCCGGTGACGGTGACGACTGCGCCTGCGCGAAGGCGGCGGGATGATGGCGACGGTACCCGCGTACGACCCGTCCGCGCCGTTGCCGGTCGCGCAGGACTTCTATGCGATGCGGCGGGAGGGGATCGGGCGGATCGCGCAGGCCTGCGGCGACGTGTGGACCGACTACAACACCCACGACCCCGGCGTGACGCTGCTCGAGGCATTCGCGTACGCGATTACCGAACTCGCGTATCGGGCGGACTTCCCGATCGAAGACCTCCTCGCCTCCGCCGCCGCGGCGGCCGGCGATGCCACCTCCGCCGACCCGTACCCCGACCAGGCCTTCCCCACAGCTCGCCACATCCTCACCGTCGATCCCGTCACGCCGACCGACCTGCGTCGCCTGCTCATCGACGTCCCCACGGTCCGCAACGGATGGGTTGACTGCGACGGATGCCGGTGCGTGACGTCGTACTCGGCGTGGTGCGAGAGCGGCGAGGTCGTGCTCTCCTATGACCCCTCGCTGCGCCGCGATCCCTCGACGACGGTCCGCACCGTGCGGCCGCGCGGACTGTACCGGGTGCTGCTCGAGCTCGAATCGCACACCGAGCTCGGCGACCTCAACGACCGTAAGGTCGTGCGCCGCCGGTCGTTTCCCACCGCGGACGGCCGACGCCACACGCTGACGATCGAGCTGCGCTTTCCGGAATTCGGTGCGGCGCACGAGGGCGACCGCGCGCGGGTGCGGGATGCGGCATCCGTCACCTCGGTCGTGGCGAACGGCTCCAACGGCCTGAGGGCCGACGCGACTCCCGCCGACATCGCGGAGTTCCGCGGGCACTGGCACGACGTGTACTCCGTCGACTTCGACATCACGCTCGTCGGCGGGAGCGCGGTCCACGTCGGGAACGCATCGCTGCGCGTCTTCGGCGACCGCGCGTTACGCGAGGCGGTGGACCCGGAGATGCTCGTGGAGTGGCTGCAGGAGACCGATGACGACAGTGCGGTGGACGTGTGGCGCCGCAAGCTCAAGCACACCGAAACCGCGACCGCGGCCGCGCGCAAGACCCTCGAAGCGCACCGCAGCCTCGACGAGGACTGGTGCTGCATCGGACTTGTCGGCATCGTCGACATCGCGGTGTGCGCCGAGGTCGAGGTAGCGGCCACCACCGACATCGAGCGCGTGCAGGCGCACATCTGGCACCGGGTCGAGCGGTATCTCGACCCGCCGGTCGACTTCGCGTCACTGGACGAGCTGCGCTCGCGTGGCGTCGCGTCCGAGGACATCTTCGACGGCCCCGAGCTCGACAGCGGATTCCTCACCGACGACGTGTTGCGCGCCACCGATCGGCGCCACCAGCTGCGGGTGTCGGACATTCTCGACGGCCTCATGGAGATCGAGGGAGTCATCGCGATCAGTGGCCTGCGGCTCACCGCGTATGACGACACGGGGCGTTCGATCGGCGGTATCAGCGACCCTGATCTGTCGTCCGGAACCGCCCGTTTCGATGTGACTCGCACGAGTGCCCTCTGGCTCATGCGCCTCGCCGCCGACCATCGCGCGCGCCTGCACCGCGGACTGTCGTCGGTCTCGTTCACGAGCGGCGGACTCCCGTTCGTCCCGCGGCTCGACGAGGCCGAGGACACTCTCGTCCAGCTGCGCGGCGAGGCGGCACGGCCGAAACTCCCCGCATCCGAACTCGACTTGCCGACCCCGATGGGGCGCGTGCGGAAGGTCGAGGCGTACCGACCCGTGCAGCACAGCCTGCCCGCGATCTACGGGATCGGACCGGCAGGACTGCCGTCGACCGCCACCGCGCAGCGGGCCGCGCAGGCCGCGCAGCTCAAGGCATACCTGATGGTGTTCGAGCAGCTGTTGCGCAACGGCTACGCCCAGCTCGCACACACTGCCGACCTCTTCTCCCTCTATGGCCGGATCAACCACACCTACTTCACGGGATCACTGGAGCACGTCGGCATCGTTGGGTACGGCGAGGTCGTGAACACCGATGCGCTCACCCTCGAGCGGCTCTCAGAGCTGGTCGAAACTCCCGAGGAGTTCCTGCGCCGACGCAATGCACTGCTCGACCACCTGCTCGCACGGTTTGGCGAGAGCTTCGCGGAGTACGGGCTCGTGCTGACCGATCTCCACGGCCACACGCGCGTCGGTGCGGATCTCGTGACCGACAAGCTGGCATTCCTGCGGGCGCTGCCGCGACTCGGGCACGATCGCGGCAAGGCGTTCAACCGGCGGATCTCGCCGCGCGACCCCGACAACGCCTCCGGGCTGCGGCAACGGATGAATCTTCTGCTGGGCCTGCCGGACTGGACGATCGTGTACCGCGCTTCGGCCGCCCCCGCAGGTTTCGCCCACACACTCACGATCGATGAGCTCGACGAGACGGTCGTGACGCTCGTCGTGCCGGGCGATGTGGATGTGGCGCTGCAGTCGTTGATCGCCGAGCTCTGGCCCACCGGGGCCCCGCCCCGGTGGTCGATCCGCAGCGGCGACGGCCAGCTGACGCTCTCGACGATCGCGGACGGCACCGCGAGCGACCGGAAACTACTCGGCCCGGATGCGGGGTCGGCCGCCGCCGCGCTGGGTGCGCGGCTGGTCGACCTGCGGCGGCAGCTGCTCGCCGAGCTCGTCGTGCCGGGCCAGCAGCATGCGACGCCGGGCGCCGACGACAGCTGGGTGGTGACGCTCGAGGACGGGGACGGCGCAGAGATCGGCTCGACAGACCAACACTTCGACACGCGCGGTAGCGCCGAAGGGTTCATCGCGATGCTCGCAACGTGGGCCGCCCAGCAGCGTTCGGTGGTGGTCGAGCATCTACTCCTGCGGCCGAAGTTCCCCGGTGACGCCCTGTACCCCGCAT
>Ga0247825_10001501_pt1 | contig 15331 bp, 11 predicted proteins | sample 13C_Vanillin_Day_FD_194413 | JGI IMG/M metagenome (GOLD analysis project Ga0247825, IMG submission 194413) | Soil microbial communities from agricultural site in Penn Yan, New York, United States - 13C_Vanillin_Day48 | ecosystem: Environmental > Terrestrial > Soil > Agricultural land | place... | reverse complement strand
ACAAGCTCCGTCATGCTCGAGGCGCCGCCACCGACGATGGTGCCGCTCGTGCAGACGAGGTTGATGTTCACGGACGCCGTGTTGTTGTCCGAGAAGTCCTTCTTCACCGTGATCGTCGCGGTGTTCAAGGTGTTCGTGATGGTGCAACTGGCGTTCTGCTGGTTCTCACCAACAATCACCGCCGCACAGTTCGTCTGGTTCGCCGTGTAGCCAACCAGGTCCGGGTCGTTGAGGTCCTCGGTCGCCGCACAGGTGGTCGAGGTCTCGATGCCGGTGATGATGAAGACGCCGGGGGCGATCTCCGTCACTTCGGCAGGGCTACCTGCGACCGAGCCGTTAGCGGGCGTACAGGTCACCGTCACCGTGACGGCGTCCGTGTTGTTGTCGCTCCAGTCCTTGTTCACGGTCAGCTTGGCGCTGTTCAGCGTGTTCGTGATCGTGCACTCGAAGTTGGTCGAGTTCTCAGGCACCTGGAAGGTCGCGCAGTCGCCGTGCGTGGCGGTGTAGCCATTCGGCACCGTCTCGGCCGCGTGACACGTCGCCGTGCCTTCGATTCCGTTGATGACGAACGTCGTGCCGGCTCCCGGCGCCACGTTCTGCGGCGAGGTCTGAACAACGCCGTTGCCACCCTCACAGTTGACGGTCACAGACACCGGGGTCACAGGACCGGCGGGGCTGTACACCTTCTTGATCAGGATGGAGGCACTGTTCTGCGTGTTGGTTATCGTGCACTCGCCGGCGCTCAGCATCGCCACGCAGGTGCCGGTCGAACTGAAGCCGTTCGGGATCGACGCTTCCGTCGCCGTACACTGCGTCGTCGCAGCGTCGGCGTACTGGGTCACCGTGAACACCGCGTCCGGCGTCGGGTCGTTGGCCTCCTGGGCCCCCGTCTCCGTGGCGCTGCCACAGTCGAGCGTGATGGAAACGTTCGCCCCGGTGCCGTTCACATAGTCCTTGTGGACCGTGAACTGCGCCGAGTTGATCGTGTTAACGATCGTGCACTGCGGGTTGCCGCCGTGTACGAGGTTGATAACGGCACAGCCGCTCTCGTCGGCGGTGTAACCCGCCGGGTCAGCCTCGACCGCGAAACAGGTCGCCCCGGCCGTGAAGCCGTTGACCGTCCACACCGCATTCGGGCCGCCATCGTCCGCCGAAGCCGGGTTAGTGCCGACAATCGTGCCGGAGGTGCAGCTCAGGGTGACCTGGACAGCAGGCTCCGTGCCGCCGCCCTGGTAGTCCTTGAGGACCGTGACGGTGGCAGTGTTCAGCGTGTTGACGATGGTGCAGGTACCTGCGGCGAGCGTCGCTGCGCAGGTGCCCGTCGAGCTGTAGCCCGCCGGGACCGGAGCTTCGGTCGCCGTGCAGTTGACGTTGGCCGCGACATCGAACTCGATGACCGTGAAGGTCGCGGTCGTCAGGGGGGTCTCGTCCGCGGACTGGGCGCCCACCGTCGAGACCGTGCCACCGGGGCAGCTGAGCGTCACGCTCACTGCCGCACCGTCAGCACCCACGTAGTCCTTGTTAACCGTGAAGATCGCGGACTTCACCGTGTTGGTGATCGTGCAGCTGATGCTGCCGCCGATCGAGATGGCCTTGTTCTCACAGTCCGTCTGGACCGCGGTGTAGCCCACCGGCACGACTTCCGTCGCCGTGCAGGTGGTGCCCGGGTCCGTGAAGCCGACGACCGTGAAGACTGCCGGAGCGCCTTCGTCCGCGTTCTTCGGGTTGGGAAGGACCACCGCGCCGGAGGTACAGGCGAGCGTGACCGAGACGGCCGGCTCGCTACCACCCCCCACGTAGTCCTTGTTCACCGTCACCGTGGCGGTGTTTAGCGTATTCGTGACCACACAGGTCTTGCTGGCGCCGAGCGCAGGCGAAACCTGGCCCTGAGCGTTGCAGTCGCCGCCGTAGCCGGTGACGAAACCGGGTACAGCGACCTCAGCCACGGTGTAAGTACCGGGCTGGACCGTGATCGGACCACTGTTCTCGCCACAGTTCAGGAGCTGCTGCGGCACGTTGGTCAGGCCGCCGCTGGTGGTGTTAATTGTGAACTCATTGTTCGTCGCGTCAGCCGGGACACAGACCTTGCTGATGGTTAACGTCGGCAACGTCGTGTTCGTAATCACACAGGTCAACGTCTCGCCGTATGTAAGATCACTGTCCTGACAGCCGCTGTACTGCGGCGCTCCCCAACCGGCGAGCGGTGTCTCCGTGATGTTGAAGTTGCCAGGGTTGACCGCTGTCGGGCCAAGCGTTTGGCCACAGTCGATCTCGGTGAAAGAGCCAGCGCCGCTGAGCGGGAAGTTTACGCCCGATTGCGAGCCAACGCAGATCTTCTGGACACTAATCGTCGGCAGCTTGGAGTTGGTGATGGTGCAGCTGGCACTGCCGTTGGCGGCTAGCGTTACACCCGTGCAATCCGAACCCGTCTGCGCGTAACCGGCAGGAACGACCTCAGTGGCCGTACACGTGGTGCTCGCGCCGGAGATAGCAGTCACCATGAACACGGCGTCTGGTGTCGGGTCATCGGCGTTGTGCGGACCGCCCTCGGTACCGCTGCCACAGTCAAGGCCGATCGATACGGCGGGGCCGTCGACGCCGCCCGCGTACACCTTGTTCACAGTGAAGGTGGCCTGGTTCCGCGTGTTTGTGATCGTGCACTGGCCAGCACTCAGGGTCGCGCTACATGTACCGGCCGGCGTGCCTGAGCCGGTATAGCCGGGCGGGATAGTTTCGGTTGCCGTACAGGTTGGGTCTGAACCCGAACTGATAGTGACAGTAAAGTCTGCCGGGTCTGCCTCAGACGCCGTGTTGTCGTCGGCGACCTCCGTCGCGCCCGCGCCACAGTCGAGAGAGACGGTGACGTTGGCGGCGTTGTCAGGAACAAAGTTCTTGAAGACTTGGAAGGTCTCGTCGATGGAGATGATGGAGTTGGTGCAGTCCGTTGCGTCGGCGTCATTGCCACTGACGGTCTGGTGAAGGACAGCGGCGCAGATGTAGGCGCTCTCCGTCAGGTGAACTGTGATGCTCCATTGGACGTCGTCGGCGTTTCGTTGCGTACCCGTCAGCGGCCCGGTTGAGCCGCCGTTACAGGGTGCTGGCAGAATATCGTTGAGGAAGTCAGGGTCTGCGCTGCCCACGGAATCGGCGCCGGTAATTGCGTTCGTCGGGGCGTTGTCCGTGAACATCACAACCGGCACGTTGACTCCGGTTGATACATCGTCCGTATAAAGAATGATGTACCCGTGGAACTCGTTGCCCGGAGCCCAACAGGTCTGGGTGTTCCAGGTGCCGGTAACGAGAAAGTCGCCGCCCCCCAAGTCATCGACGCCGGTGATGACAATCGTGACTGGCGCGGCTTCGACAACTTGCGGATTGAATGGGCCGCGGTCGACCTTGCTTGCGATGAAGAGCATGAAGACGGCCGCTGCCAGGACGAAAAATATCCCGGGTAGGGTCAGCAGCCGGTTAGCACCGAACTCGCTATGGAGCCGCACGCGGCTCAGCGGAAAGTGCTGCCGCCGCCGCTCCGAGCGCGGTGTGAATTCGATGTCAGTAGAATTGGGCTCTTCCATGGCCATCCCTGCCTCCAGATAAACGCGCGCCCTGGGTCAGCGCGCTGCGCGGACTGCTTCTGGTGTAAGAACGGGCGGCCCCGACTTTTCGTTACACATCCGCAATAGCCCGACTAATCCCCTCAACGTGGGCAGATAGATGCTTTTGCAATATTGATACCCACAATCAAGTGCGGAGTGTAAAGGAAATCCCTTGTTATGGCAATCAATGCAGGTAATCGCGTCGAATGCAGTCGCTGTCGATGAAGATCTATATAGGGTCTCGACAGGACGTATGGGCAACTCGGCCGCGAAGGGATGTGCGGGGCGTCGTAGTTCGAGGTCGAAAGTTCGAGGTTATGTTTGAGGTTATGGAGGTGAGAATCCATAGCCGAGATGCGCCCCACCTCGGCGGCGACCTCGCCCAGAACATCCTCCTCGACACGTCCGCAGACAACTGGCCCGACGCCTATTCTCCGTCCCCTTTCCTGTGGGCGAAGGGACAGAGAAGGGCTTAGCGCACCGCCTCAGGCACAATTTCTGGGATGGACGCCCTTGCGGGTGCCCCTCCCGCACCGCCACCCGTAGCCGAGATGCTTGCCATCTCGGCCTCACCGCTAACCACTAGCCACCAGCCACTAAAGAAAGAGGCGGGCCTTTCGGCCCGCCTCTCTGCTAACTAACTACCTGACTAACTACCTGCGGCTCCCTATGCGCGTCGCTTCATCGCCATAAGCGAAATGGACGTGCCGGCCAGGATCATCGCGATACCGATGATGAGGGCCATGGAGTTGCTCTCGTAGCCACCGCTACCGGTCGAGGGCAGTGCCTGTACTACCGGCGCAGGCGTCGCCGGGACGTCCAGCGGCGCCGCAGGCGGCAGCCCCGGCGCAGGCGTTGCCTGGACGGACTGGACCTCGACTATTGTCAGCGCCGGAGGCGTGGCAGTCGGCGAGGCCGCGGGCAGAAGCGCTGATGTTGTCGCCGTTGGTTCCGGCGTGTTCGTCGGCGGCACGGCCGTGTTCGTCGCTATGACCTCTGCGGTCGATGTTGCGACTGGCGGTACCGGCGTGTTCGTCGGCGGCACGGCCGTGTTCGTCGCTATGACCTCCGCGGTCGATGTTGCGACTGGCGGTACCGGCGTGTTGGTCGGCGGTACTGACGTGTTCGTCGCTATGACCTCTGCGGTCGATGTTGCGACTGGCGGCGCGGCGCCGCACTCCTCGTCGTTGATAACCCCCATGCCTTCTACCGAAACGATGAAGTCGTGTACGGCTTCTACATCGTGCAGCGGATTACCGGGCGCATCGAAGTGACCAGCATTGAGGAATGCTTCAGAGGCGACCTCAATGGTGTGCTGGCTACCGTTGCCTTCCGTGTGGCAGATCACTATCTTGGTGCCATTCGGTAGAGCTTCTATCTCCGCTTCGGTCAGCGTGTTGTGATCCGCCTGGGCCACCGGCACCCTGCCGGCAGGCGAATCAGTGGAAAACGCCACCATGGCAAGCACTGCAGCGCCCACTGCCATCAGCAGAACGCCGCCCATGCCGGCCCAAATACGGCCGCTTTCGCTCCCTAGCCTTACTCGTCTCATTGGAATCCCCTCCTCACTTTTCTGGGGCTTGTGAGACAGCTGCGCCGCGCGAGTGCGACAGATCTAGACTCCCCAGGCGAGCATGTCTCTTTCGGGTGAGAGATTCCGCCTCATCTCAATGAGAGGTAGCTTGGGGGACGTATCTCAAAATGTTCTTCCCAGTAATAGGTATCCCTCCGGTTTTGGAAGGGAGCCGTAATGTTTTTCTGCTTCAATGAGAGCGAGACGGGAACTGCACCGAGACAGGTTCCTTTCCGCCGCACAGTGCTTCTGGACTGCGTACCGTTGCGATATGCTCCGGCCACCGCACCATACCGGCCGCTCATTAGTTGGCGAACTGTGGAGGTAACGAAATGACCAAAGGCCGCGCGGTCCTCTTCATGGGCGCCCGCAAGCCCTTCGAGCTCACCGAATACGAAGTCCCCGACCCGGAGCCCGGCGCCATGATCCTGAAGGTCACCCAGGCCGGCATCTGCGGCTCCGACCTCCATAGCTGGCGCGGCGACGGCAACCCCCTGCCCGTGCCCGAGGGCGGCCGCCCTACCGGCCACGAAGGAACCGGCGTCGTCTACGCCCTCGGCCGCGGCGTCACCACGGACTCCGTCGGCAAGCCGATCAAGGAAGGCGACCGCATCGTCTACTCAGCCTCCGCGCCCTGCGGCAACTGCTACCAGTGCATGGCCGGCAACGGAAACTGGTGCGTCACCGGCTTCTTCCCCCGCTCAACGCCGCACCAGTTTCCCTACTTCACCGGCACCTACGCCGACTACTACTACGTGCGCCCCAACCAGCCTCGCTTCCGCGTCCCGGACGAGCTACCGGACAGCGTCCTCGGCTGGGTCAACTGCGCCATGGGTACCGTCACCGAAGGCCTCATGCGCGCAGGCGCCAAGGAGGGCGATTACGTCGTCATCCAGGGCGCGGGCGGTCTCGGCCTCAATGCCGTCGCCATGGCGAAGGACATGGGCGCCCACCGCGTTATCGTCCTCGACCGGCTCGAAGGCCGCCTCGACCTGGCGCGCGAGTTCGGCGCCGACCACACGATCAACGTCGACACGGAGTGGACAACGCCGGAAATGCGACGCCAGCGCGTGATGGAGCTGACCGATGGCCGAGGCGCCGACATCGTCCTCGAGCTCGTCGGCCGCGCAGACCTCCTCGTCGAAGGCGTCAGCTACCTCACCAACGGCGGCACCTTCGTCGAGATCGGCAACATCGTGCGTGGCAACACCGTCACCATCGACACGTCGACCATCCTCACCGGCAAGAAAATCATCGGGTCGGCCATGTACCGGCCCCAGCTGCTACCGATGATGCTCGAGAACCTCGTCAAGAAGCAGGGCCGCCTCCCCTTCGACAAGATCGTCTCGAACACCTACCCCCTCGCCCAGATCAACGAAGCCTTCGAGCAGGCCGAATGGCAGGACCGCCAGACCACGGTCACGCGCACCATGCTGGTGCCGTAGGAACCCCTCCCCGTAACCCCCTCCCCGCTGGCGGAGAGGGGGTTACGGGGAGGGGTCCGCACCGGCGCTGCTAACATACCCAAACTCCAGCCCCCACTACCCTCACGGAGGCGCCCGATGCGCATCGACGTCCACGCCCACATCGTCCCGGAGCCCTTCGTGCACGGTGACGAGGTCCACTACCCCCTCGACGGGACCTCCGAAGTGCACACGATGCCCCTGCGCCCGGCGAATAACTTCGACACCGAGACCATGTACAGCGTCCCCCGGCGTCTGCGCGACATGGACGCCCAGGGCATCGACATGCACGTCCTCTCGCTGCAGCCGATGTTCACGCCCTACCTACCTGTCGAGCGTGCCATCCCCATTAGCCGCGGCATCAACAACGCCTTCGCCGAAATCGTCGCGGCGAACCCGAAGCGCTTCATCGCCCTCGCCGACTTGCCGATGCAATCGCCCGAGGATGCCGCGAAGGAACTCGAACGCGCCGTCCGCGACCTCGGCCTGCGGGGCGGCGAGATCTGCAGCCAGATCGCCGGCAAGAACCTGGACGAGCCCGAGTTCGGTGTCTTCTACCGGAAGGCGCAGGAACTCGACGTCCCGATCTTCATCCACCCCTCCGGTGTGCCGGAGTTGACGAACGGGCGCCTATCGAAGTACTACCTGACCAACCTCATCGGCAACCCGATGGACACGACGATCGCGGCGGCCAGCTTGATCTTCGGCGGCGTCTTCAAGGAGTTCCCGGACCTCAAGGTCTACCTCGCCCACGGCGGCGGCGCCTGCCCCTTCCTGCGTTACCGCTGGGACCACGGCTGGAAAGAGCGAGCCGAGGGCAAGGTGAACATCGAGCGACCGCCGTCCGAATACTTCTCAAAGCTCTACTTCGACACCCTCACCCACAGCGGGCCCGCGCTCAGCTTCCTGGCCTCCACGGTCGGCCCCGAGCGCATCATGCTCGGCACCGACTACCCCTTCGACATGGGCAACTACAACAGCGTAAACTTCGTCAACGCGCTGGCAGGCGTGTCGGACGCAGACAAGGCGCTCATGCTCGGCGGCAACGCTGCGAGGCTGTTCAAGTTGTAGCAGAATCGAAGGCCTAACCTTCTCCCGCTCAGCGCTCCACCCGCACTACGTTGTAAGTCAGATCGGCGGCGTTGCCCGACGTGAACCGTGCGTTCACGGCGTAGAGCGCATTGCCGAACGCCGCAACGGTCGTCGGTATGTCGAAGCGTGAGTCCCTGATCTCCCTAACCAACAGCCCCCGGGAGTAGTCCGGCGACATTTCGATCTCGGCGATCAGGTTGAGGTTGTTCCTGACCACGAAGAGCGTCAGACCGTCCAACCATAGGCCGTCGCCCGCGGAGACGCTGTAGCCGACGAGATCAATGGACGTGGCTACGCCTGTCGCGGCGTTGACGTTGAACAAGAGACCGGTCCCCGTCTGCACGACGATCAGGCGATCGCCTGCGGGCGTCGCGACGATACCGTTGAGGTTGAAGCCCGTCCGGTGCACGTAGTCGCCGGACAGTGGTAGCTCTGTGAATGCGCCTGCCGGTTGGCCGTTGGCGCCGAGTGCGACCCGGTAAAGGAGGGGTCGCATGGAGTCCGTGAAATACGCCGCCGTACTCGTGACGATGACGTCGTTCACAAAGGAGGGACCCGAGCGGACGAATTGATAGGTCTGAGCCGTGAGACCCGTCTGGGTGTCGATGACGTAGGCGGCGCCGAAGCTCCCGCCGGCGACGTACAGGTACTTCGTGCGGGTATCGAACTTCATCCCGACCGCCATCCGGCCGGCCTGCGAGGTGACGATAATCGACCCCTGACCCGACTCGAGGTCGGCTTTATAGATGGCGCCGTTTCGCCGCGACCCAGAATAGAGAGTCGCGCCGTCACCGGTCGCGACACCTTCCGGTAGCCAGCCGTTCGGCAGCTGGATTGTGGACGCGAATGGCAGAGCCTCAACCCGGGATGTTGGCGCGGGTTGCACAATCACGAAGACGCCTAGGGCCAAAGCTGCGAGCACCAGTAGACGAGTCATTCGAACCTCCCCTTCGCCGAATGTCTGCGGCGCAACGTATCAGAGTGATTGTTACGACTTGCTGCGCCGGATGCCCAAACGCATAACAGGGGCATAACGAAGTGGCCATTTACGTATCCCTCTCGCAACCGCGATAACTCGCGTCCCAGCACGATATCTGCTATCGATAGCCTCAGTGACGAAAGGAGCTCACTCATGGACCTCAACGGCAAGCGCGCAATCGTCCTCGGCGGCACCTCCGGCATCGGCCTCGCAGTCACCCGCCAGCTCGTCGAGGCCGGCGCTCGCGTCATCGCCGGCAGCCGGTCGGCCGACCACATCACCGAGGCCTCGAGGCAGGCGCCCGGCGCGACATTCGTGCAAATCGACGTGCTCGACCGCGGCGGGCTGGAGTCGCTGTTCACCCACCATGCCGGCTTCGACATCCTGGTCAACGCCGCGACCGGCGGCGAGCGCGCCACCGGCCCGTTCCTGCAGATGGACCTCGATGGCTTCCAGGGATCGTTCCGCAAGCTCTGGGGCTACACGAACTCCGTCCGCCTGGGCGGGCCCCAGATGTCCCCGACCGGGGCCATCGTCCTCGTCTCCGGCTACCCCGCGCGCAAGGCCAACCCCGGCCTCTCCGCACTCTCGGCGGTAGGCAACGCCGTCGAAGGCTTCGTGCGCGCCATCGCGCCGGAGATAGCGCCGAGGCGGATCAACGTGGTCTCGCCAGGCGTGATCGACACGCCGCTGATCGTCGTTGCGGACGACCAGCGTGCAGCTAGGCTGGAAGCGATGACGAAGAGCCAGCCGGTGGCACGGGCAGGGACGGCGGACGAGGTCGCGAGCGCGATCCTGTTTCTGCTCCAGAACGACTTCATCACCGGGTCGACGATCGACGTCGATGGTGGAGCGCTATTGCCGTAGGGGAGCAGCCTGCTGCGGAAGTCCGCCGTCCGCAGCAGGCTGCTTTACTACCAGCCGGCCGGCAGCCTTTCCCTTTGTATGCCTACACGCCTGCCACGCGATACGCCTCAAACACCAACGACACGGCCCGCGACAGGTCGGACGGCGTGTTCGGTGGTGGCCCGCCTTGCCGAATGCGCTCGATGCAGTCCACCATGACGCCCTCCCAGCTGGTGAGCATGCCTTGCGGCGTCTGCTCTGTGCGGCTGCCATCTCGTGCAACGACCTCCATGCCGTCAGCGGTCTCGCGGAGCATGGCGCGCTCGGCAAAGAGGACGTGCTCATCGTCGGCGCCACCGTCCCGCGGATACGTGTACCCCACCTCGACATGAAAGAGGATGCCGCTCGGCGTCTGCAGAGTGACATGCGCGTAGTCCTCGATGTCGAGGCCGAAGACGGCGTTGCTGACGTGCGCGGAGACGACGACGGTCTCCTCACCCGTGATCCAGCGACAAAGGTCCATGCCATGGATGCCGAGGTTGAGGAGGACACCGCCACCGGCTTCCGCCTTCGAGAGCATCCAGGAGCATCCCTGGTCGATGTAGCGCTGCACGCCCGGCCGCACCATGCGGAAGCGGACGTTGGAGACGGCTCCGAGACTACCGGCCTGCACCATTTCGCGGCAGCGCTGCGCCCACAGGCTGTAGCGCATCGAGAACGGCGTGGCGATCCAGGCGCCCGCTTTCTCCGCGCGAAGAGCCAATGCGGCGACTGTGTCAGCGTCGACGCCCCAGGGCTTCTCCATGATGGTCGGAATGCCGGACGCGATTGCTGCCTCGACGACCGCGGGCATAGCGATGTGGCGCCCGAGGCCAAGGATGAAGCCCGGCCGGGTCTCAGCCAGCATCGCCCGCATGTCGTCGTAAGCCGCGCTTCCGACGCGTGCCGCCGTCGTCTCGGCCACCGTCTTGTCGGGATCGTGCACAGCGACTACCTCGACACCATGCTGGGCCAGCAGGTCGAGGTAGAAGGGAGGAAAGGTGGCATGGTAATGGCCCACACCAATAACTACCGCGCGCATAGCCTCAGCATCGAAGCACTAGCCTGTGGCCACCTATCACCCGAGCAGATGCGAAGGGAGAACTTCAAAAATCCTCCTATGTTCTCCCTCTCCGTAAATGGCGAGGGGGCTAGGGGGTTGAGGTCTGCCCACTAATACGCCGCCGCGGCTGCCTTCGCGACGTTCTCGTCTTCTTCGCTCGTTGCGCCGGAGACACCGACGCCTCCCACGACCGTGCCGTCCTTCGCCACCACCGGTACAGCGCCCTGGCGCGGCACGAAGCGGCGGCCCAGCAACTGCTCCTCGATGGCGTGGTACACGGGCGAGGCGTCGGCGGCCATACGCTCCAGCATGGCGGAGTCGCGGCCGGTAAAGGCACTACCCACGGCCTTGCCTTCCGCGATCGCGGCCGTGTAGGCGGCGACCTCGCCGAAGCGCTCGAACAGGACCATGGCGCCAGAGATGTCGACGATAGCTACGCAGACGGGCTTGCCGAGGGCGGTGGCGGCCACGCCCGCTGCCTTCATTACTCGTTGTGCATCACGCTTCTTCACAGGAACTCCCTTCGTTCGTTGCAGATAAACAAGGATCAGATATCAGGCTCGCTGGAACGATAGCAGGCGCGGCGAACCGTCGGCCTGCTATCCGTTATCTGATTTCTACTTGCGCGAATCCCATCGTCCTGCCTCGACCGCGTCGAGGAAGTCCGAGACGATGGCGTTGAATAGGGCAGGCTCTTCGAGGTTGATGGGGTGGCCGCTCTGGGGGAACATCGCCAGTCCGCTCGTGGGGATGTGCTTCTTCATAAACATCGCCGGTTCGAGGCAGGGCTCGTCTTCGTCGCCGACGAGGATGAGGGCGGGCACCTGTAGCGACTGCATCCCCTGAACCGAGTCGAAGATCGGTGGCCTGCCTGCCTGAACGCCCCGCATGGTCATCGCGGAGCCGAGGGGTGAATGCGACCTCAGCAGGCGCATGAACTCGTCGTAGCCATGCGGGTCCTTGCGCTTGAGCTGGAGGCGGGTGGCCCCGGAGCCGTAGCCTTCGAATGCCGAGGCGCCCGTGCGCTGGAGGTCGTCGGCGAAGGCACGGGAGTTGGCGCGAAACTCGTCCGGGTTGGTGCTGCCGCTGCCGGCCGCGGCGATGATCAGCGAGCGCGCCATTTCGGAGTGCCGGATGCCGAATTGCAGCGTCGTAGCACCGCCCATCGATAGGCCGCCGACGTGCGCCTGTCCAATACCCAGGTGCCGAAGGAGACGATGCAGGTCCTCGACGGCGTAGTTCTGACTGTACGCCGATGCGTCCTCGGGCACGCCGGAGGGCGGGTAGCCGCGCGCGTTGTAAACGATGACGCGGTAGCGGCGCGCGAAGTAGTGGACCTGGGGGTCCCAACTTTCCATGCTGCCGGCGAACTCGTGGACCCACACGAGCGGATAGCCGGAGCCGTACTCCTCGTAGGCCAGATCGACGCCGTTAACGTGTGCGATGGGCAAGGGTGCCTCCTACTGGCAAACTGGCATACGGGCAAAGAGGCATAGGTTGCTCCGGGCCCAACGCCCGTCTGCCAGTTTGCCCGTTTGCCAGTCCCTCTAGTCAGGCCTCAGCGGAGTGTGGCCCGAGAGGGAGAGCTTTGGGGCTGGGCCGATCCAGCGCGGCGGCGTGCCGCGGCCGCCGCCGGACGCCTGCAGGTGGCGGCCAAAGAAGGCGTAGACCTTCTGCCAGGCGTCGGTGGCCTGTTCCGGGCGATAGCGATAGCGGTCCGTCGAGAAGAAGGCGTGCCCGGCGCCGTCGTAACGGTAGAACTCGTAGGTCTTGCCCAGACGCTTGAGTTCCTCTTCGGTGCGGTTGACCTCCTCCGGCGTCGGGTTCTCGTCGTCGTTGCCGAAGATGCCCAGCAGCGGGATGTTGAGGTCGGGCGTCATTGTGATTGGCGCGACGGGCTGGTTGGCGTTGAGGCGGCTCGGGTCGTCGACGATGACGCCGCCGCCCCAGCAGTCGACTGCCGCATCGATGTCGTTGAGCTTGCAGGCGACGATGTAGGTCTGGCGGCCACCGGAGCAGAAGCCCATGACACCGACCTTACCGTTGGCGTGCGACTGGGCTCGCAGGTACTTCGCCGAGCCCGCCACGTCACCGACGACCTGGTCGTCGGGCATGCCACCGAGACCCCGGGCGCGGGCGGCGACGTCGTCGGGCTCACCGGGGCCGTGGCGGGAGTAGAGGTGAGGGCTGATGGTGGCGAAGCCTTTGCTCGCCAGCTTCCAGCACACCTCGAGCGTCCAGTCATCCCAGCCCGGCATGTGGTGGATGATCACCACGCCCGGGAAGGGACCATCGCCATCAGGCCGCGCATAATACGCCTCGATCTCGTCGCCTTCGTGTCCCGTAACTTTGACTACATCGGTCCGTATCGCTCGATGCACCGCTGACCTCCCCGTATGGGCTTATGAGCAGATGGGCGTATGGGCAAAGACCCGAGTGCTCACCGAACCCTGTCACTTGTTAGTTCCCGTTTAGCCACGCAATATTACGTCGCTCACAGCCTTTGTGAACGACGCCTCGACAGCATTTCCCCCTCTCCGCCAGCCGGGAGGGGGCAGGGGGAGGGGTTCGTGCCGACCGTCAACGTCAACGGCTACGACATCTACTTCTACGACGACGACTTCACCGACCCGTGGCGCCGCAACGAGGTGGTGCTGATCAACCACTACGGCGTCGGCGACTCCACGCTGTACCGCAAGTGGGTGCCGGTGCTGGGCAGGGAGTATCGGGTGATCCGATGGGACCGGCCGGGACACGGGCGCTCGCAGGTGCCGCCCATCGGGTACAAGCTGACGGTCGACGAGATCATCTCGACGTGCATCGGGCTCATGGACGCGCTCGGCATCGACAAGGTTCACTACGTCGGCGACAAGGTGGCCTGTGCCGCCGGGATCGCGATCGCGGTCACGCACCCGGAGCGCATTAAGACCCTTACCCTCGGGTCGGCGTTCCTGCACGTGCAGCGGATGCGGGAGAACTTCATCCGCTCGGCGCGCGAAGTCATGCAGGAAGGGTCCTGGGTAAACGCCTTCGCGCCGTACGCCCGCGCCAACCACGACCACCAGAACTACGAGGAACGGATGCGCGACCTGTACTACCGCGAGGTCTGGGCCCGCACGCCGGCGCACATTACGTCGGCCGCGTTCTCGCTGGTGCAGGACCCGGCCTTCGACGTCACCGGCCTCCTGCCCCAGGTGCAAGCGCCCACGTTGCTGCTCAGCCCTACCAACGGAGGCACCCTCGTAACGATGGAAGAGCAGGCGCTGATCAAAGACACGATTCCGGTCTGCGAGCAGGCGGTCTTCGAAGGCGCTACTGCCACGCTGCCCTACGATGAGCAGGAGTGGTGCGCGGAACGGACGCTGGAGTTCATCAGGAAGTACACAGACCAATGACGAGAGCCGGTGTTGTCGAGGATCGAACCCCCTCCCCGTGGACGGGGAGGGGGCAGGGGGAGGGGTTCGTCCCATGACGAAGAAGGTCTGCGTGATCCCCGGCGACGACGCGTCGCCGGAGGCGGTGCTCAACGGCGTCAGCGTGCTCAAGTCGATGGAGATGGACGTCGACTGGTTGGTGCTGCCATCGGGTGAAGAGGGTCTGGCGCAGCATGGCGACAAGTGGGCGCAGGTCTGCCGCGACGCCATCGATGCGTGTGACACGACGTGGTTCGGGTCGACGGGCGGCAAGACGCCGGTGCTGCAATACCTGCGCTGGGGCAAGCAGACCTACGCAAACCTGCGGCCGGTGAAGTACATGGCCGGCGTGCGCAGCCCGCTCGCGCGCCCGGAAGGCATCGACTTCGTCATCGTGCGCGAGAACTTCGAGGACCTGTACGTGGGCATCGAAGGCGATCTGGAGGTGCTGAAGCCGCTGGGCCTCAGGGGTAGCCGGCAGGATGGGGCACCGATCCCGGAGACAGGCGGCAAGTTCGCAATCAAGATCATCACGGAAGCGGTCACCCGGCGCATCGTCGAGTATGGCTGCGAGCTGGCGCTGCAGCGAAAGGCGCAAGGCTACTCAGGCCGCGTCACAGTGGCCACGAAGCACAACGTACTGCCGCAGACGGACGGGCTGTTTCGCAAGGTCGCGGCCGATGTCGCTTCGAAGTATCCGGACCTGCAGTACGAGAACTTCATTGTCGATGACTTCGCCCGCCGTCTGGTTGCGGAGCCGCACCGGCTCGACGTCGTCATCCTGCCCAACCTCTACGGCGACATCCTCAGCGATGAGGCAGCGGCCCTCGTGGGAGGCCTCGGCGTGGCGCCGAGCGGCTGTTACGGCGACAACTTTGCGTACTTCGAGTCGGTGCACGGCTCGGCGCCGGACATCGCGGGGCAGCACGTGATCAACCCGACGGCGACGATGCTCAGCGCGGCGATGATGCTGCGCTACCTCGAGATGCCCGAAGAGGCTGACCGCCTCGAGGGCGCGATTGCGGCGGTGTACGCGGAGGGCAAGGTGCTGACGCGTGACCAGGGCGGCGACGCTAGCACAGAGGCGTTCTGCGACGCCGTCCGCTCGAAGCTCTGACGCCTGGCCGTGCCTCTTACTACGCAGCCCGCATTCGCTATCAGCAACGCTGGTGTGCTTCAACCCCTAGGTCAGATACCGACGCTCATGGGCTGAATGAGCAGAAGCACAACTCCAAACGCGAGCAATACAGCGGCGGCGTAAACCATA
>Ga0247825_10001500_pt1 | contig 15336 bp, 5 predicted proteins | sample 13C_Vanillin_Day_FD_194413 | JGI IMG/M metagenome (GOLD analysis project Ga0247825, IMG submission 194413) | Soil microbial communities from agricultural site in Penn Yan, New York, United States - 13C_Vanillin_Day48 | ecosystem: Environmental > Terrestrial > Soil > Agricultural land | place... | reverse complement strand
GAGGAGTGAGAGCGCGGCCCTGGACCGCCTCGGCGGCGGCGTCCGATGACGGCGTCCGCCCGGCTCCGCACCCTCGTGGTCGCGGATTCCCCGGCGCAACTGGTGGTCGGGAACCTCGGGGCGGCCGCGCTCTCACTCCTCAGCGCACCGATCGTCGCGCGTGCGATCGGGCCGGACGGCAGAGGTGAGACGGCGGCGGCGATCGCCCTTTTCTTCATCGTGCCCATCGTCCTTGCCTTCGGAATGCCACTCGAGGTGCGCAGAGTGGCGGCGACGACGGACGGCAAGGCGGCATTGCGCAGCGCCCGAGTCTTCTGCGCTCTCAGCGTGTTCCTGTCGGTGCCCGTCGCGATCGTCGCCTGGCTGACCCTGTTCGCCGATTTCGAGGACTCGGCGGGGATCGTGGCCGCAGTGGGTCTTGCCCTCAGCCCTCTGGCCATGAGCTGGATGTGCGACAGCAGCGTCCTGATCGCGCACCTTCGCTACCGGGCTGTGCTCGTCGTGAGAATTGCCTACCCGGCAATCTACGTCTCGCTCGTGCTGGTGTGGTGGATCCTCGGACTCGCCACGACGGCGACCGTTCTGGCAGCAAACATCGCGGGAACGGCGGGGACCTTCGTCGTGGCCCTGGTGCTGACGAGGACGTCTGTCCGGGGTGCGTATCGCCCGCTGGGCTCGCTGAGCAGAGGGGCTGTGCGATACGCAGGCAGCGCCGTCGCCGAATCCGCGTCGAGCCGACTCGACCAGGTGCTCGTTCTGCCCCTGCTCGGCGCCGCGCAGGCCGGCATGTATTCCGTCGCGGTGACCGTGGCGGCCGTCCCGCTCGCCCTGGGACAGGCGCTGGGGGCATCGTTCTTTCCGCTCGTCGCTCGCACCGGGGGAGCGGAGCGTGCGAAGCTGAAGGCGGAGGCCGCGAGGGTCGGTGTCGCGCTTGCCTTACTGAGCACCCCCGTTCTCGCGGCCGCGTCCTACGTCGGGATCCCGATCGTGTTCGGCGAGGCCTTCGAGCCGGCGGTTCGAGTAGCCGTGGTGAGCGTGATCGGTGGCGGTGCCATGCTGGCTGCTTACGTGTGCTCCATGGCCCTCGCCACCGAAGGAAGAGGCGTGCGCATGACGATCGCGCAGATCATTGCTCTGGTCGCGGGTATCGGACTTCTGTACCTGCTGGGGCCCCCGTTCGGCGCGGTGGGCGCCGCGGCGGCATCGTCGGTGTCCTATCTGCTCCTGCTCGCATTCCTTCTGGTTTCGCTGAACGTGCCGCTCGGGGATCTGAGGGTGCGGACTTCGGATTTCACGGAGTCGGTGGCGCGCCTGCTGCGCCGAGTCTGACCGACTCGCCCCCTCACCGTGCGATGTCGAGCAAGGCTTCGTGATATGCCGAGCACACCCCGTCCCAGGTGTAGTCGGTGGCCTGTCGCGCGAGCGTTCCGGAGCTCAGCGTGTTCTGCAGTTCACGATCAGAGAGCACTTCCGCCATCCCCCGGGCGATGGAGTCGCTGTCCGGCTCGACGAATCGCGCGGCGGTGCCGAGCACTTCGCGGTTGAAGACTGTGTCGCGGGCCACGGTGGGGGTCCCGCAGGCCATTGCCTGGACCAGTGCGGGATTGGTACCGCCCACACTGTGGCCGTGGAAGTAGGCGCCCGCGTGCTGCCACAGGGCGAACAACTTGTCGTCGTCACTCACGTGACCCAGCCAGTGAATGCGTTCGGACTCCGCGGCGAGTTGTGCTGCCCTGGAATCGAACTCACCTCCGTATCCCGAGGATCCGACGATGACGACATCCCATTCGTCGCTCAAACGCTCGGCGGCGGAGAAGAACTCCCCGACCGTGTTCTCCGGAACGAAGCGAGCGACCATCAGCGCGTACGACCGGGAGCCGAAACCCTCGACCGGATCGAGTTCCGGCGGAACCGTGCCGCCGTAGGGGATGAACAGCCCGTCGCGCCGGAACTCCTCGGACCACCGGCGTTCGAGTTCCTTCGAGTCGTAGACGAGCCTGTCACCCAGCCTGGCGGTGAGATGGGCGCCGCCCTTGAACACCGACTTCGCCAGCCCGCCCCACTTGGCGCGTTCCCATTCGATGCCGTCCACGTTGATCAGGGTGGGGATCCCCCGCGCCTTCAGGAGTGGGAGCCAGTACCCGTTGGCCACGTTCATGATCAACGCGACGTCGGGTCGGCGCCGCGACGCGTGCGCCGCCGCGCTGAGGCCGTAGGAGAGCGTACTGAGTGACTTCGACTCGACGCCGCGTGTGACCACGGTGCCGATCCGCGGATCGGCACCAGGGTCGTCCGTGCGGGTGGAGTCCGCTCTGCCGTAGACGGTCACGGACCACCCGTGCTCGGCGAGATACGGCGCCAACTGGCGGACGAGTGTCTCGAAACCGCCGTAGTAGCTGGGGTAACCGCGGGTTCCGAGAATGGCAACCGACTTCTTCATGAATCCTCTTCGACAGGTGGAGGTGGGGACGGCAGTACGACGATCAGTCGGCGCAGGCAGGGACGTTCACGGTGACTTTCGGATCGTCCACGAGCGGTTGGACGGGTACCCGCGCCGCACCGGGCACGGCAGGCTCAGTCAAGGCGTAGCGCAGTTCCACGGTCTCGCTCCGGGGCACGGTGGTGGGAATGCTGAACACGGGGTGCCCCAGTTCGTTGCCGTTGACGGTGAATGCGGGCCTGCCGTTGACGGCGGCCTTGTCCAGTTTCGCTCCGCGTGTGGCGAGCAGGGAGATCATCGCGACGTTGGTACCGGGCGGGACCTGACGATTGTTGTAGGTGCCCGCGACGTATCGCGGGTAGTCGCCTGCCGGGAGATTGTTGGTGAGGCGCACCGTCACTTCGGAGGTCCGGGTGTCGCCGGTGCAGGTCTCCGCCGTGTAGTCGATTTCCCGGGTCAGGTAGTAGTCGAGTTTGTTGCCGGCGTTGTTGTTGACGACGACGCTCGCGTACGGTGCATCGTCCTCGGGCACCGTGTGCCCCAATGGGGTGCCGGCCAGGACGGCCTGTTCCTCGGGATGGGCACTCCACACCGCGATCCTGCGCTCGCTCACCGCTTTGCCGATGGCGTCGAGAAGTAGTTGTGGCGACGCGATGTTGCCGGTCATCTTCTCGACCACCTTCGCGGCGATCGTCTGGAGGTACGTCTTGCGGGCGACGTTGTTGGCGACGATCTCGGTGTCGCTGATACCCGCGTATCGGATGTATGCGGTGGACTCGGTGAGTTCGACGACGTTCCCGGCGTCGACCACTTCACCGTCCGGCATGGTGACAGGCCCCACAGCGCCGAGCACGTAACTCAGTGCCACCGGATCTGTCGCTATCGCACCGTCGACCTGTTCCCCGGATTCCTGCGCCCACAGTGATTGCCAAATCTGTCCGGCGTAAGGAAAGTGGGTACTGAGATTGCTGTTTCGGATGTCGGTTGACGGGTTGTAGCTCCCGTAAAGTCCGTTGAAATCAGACCCTAGGTCCAGTGGTTGATGCTCATAGGAAACCTCGGTGTTTTTTCCGAGTGTATCAACCTGTGCCTCACCATCGTTCGCCCGAATGATGCCGTATCCACCGACAAGACCGCCGGTTCCACGCGCCTCGGCGTTGGTTTGGAACGCCATGAAGTAGTTCCGCGGTCCGTCCGCGCCCATCATTGCGGGGAGAATGTCGGCCCCGATTGCCGTGTTCTCCAACAGTTTCGCCACGTCGTCGGTCTGATTCTGCAGCTCCGAACGCACGTCGTCGACGGGCCCGAGATAGCCCGCACCCGGCACCTGGTGGGCCTGATCGGCGAGAGCGCGTGCGGCGAGGGAGGTCTGTTTCAGAGCCGGAGCGGCCTCCCGAAGTGGTTGCAGTTTCACCTTCCCGCCGTCCGAGATCAGGTCTCTCGGAGACAGGGCGGTTCCGGTCTCCACCGCCGGAGCGAGGACGTCCCGGGTGAGTCCGACGACGACGTCCGACATCCTCTGGATCGACTCGAAAGGTGCGCCGACCCCCGGTATTCCCGCGAGCTGTCGCCACGGTGCAGAATGTAGGCTGACCTGCGCATTCTCGGCCTGAATCACGGCTTCGGCGGCCGCGTTCCGGGCGCCTTCGGTGTCGCCTCCCAGTAGCGAATTCTTGGCGAGTTGGGCGTTGTCCCTGGCCCCGGTGAGGTCGTGCTGAACGTCCCAGGCCGAGTAGCCGAACCAGCCGACGATGGCCAGTGCGAGGACGCCTGTACCCGCGAGTACGTATCGCCGACGGCGTCGCGCGGGCCCGGGAACAGCATCACCGGACGGTGAATCTTCCACGTGCGAAACGCTCTTGTCGTTCGTGCCCATGCAGTGCGACTCCTATTCTGTCTGTGCGAAAGGATATCTGTGACATAGGTCGCGGCGCGCACCGAACGAATTGAACGAGGGCGGTATCCGAGTATGGTTTCCGATACGGACTCTTCGACACCCATAGGTGTAGTGCCGCTCGGATCGGGTATTTCAAAACTGTGGCTGGGGGGGAATGTAGTGCGCATGCGTGACGATGCCGGTGAGCGCGACGCGCGAGCCTTCCCGCTCTCCCATGCGCAGAAGGGGCTGTGGTTCGCGCAGCAACTCGACCCGACGGTGCCGATCCTGGTGGCCCAATACGTCGAACTGCGGGGTCACGTCGACGTCGGCGCACTCAAGTGGGCGTCCGAGCAGGGATCGTTCGATATCGAGTCGCCCGGAATCCGCCTCGTCGAATATGCGGGCGAGCCATTTCAGTTGGCGGACGAGACGATCGAGGACGAACTGGGGTATGTCGATCTACGACTGCACCAGGATCCGGTCGCGGAGGCCCATCGGAGGATGGACGAACGACGGCGCAGGCCTCTGGACGTCTACCGTGACAGGTTGATCTCGGCGGAACTTCTGCACGTAGGCCACGACCACTACTTCCTGACGACGTTCGCGCATCATCTGATTCTCGACGGCTACGGCGCAATGGTTTTGATGAACCGTGTCGCAGAGCTGTACACGCACGCCGTCCAACGCACCGAAGCGCCGCCGTCGAAGGCGCTTCACCTGCGTCAACTCTACGAAGCGGAGGACGAGTACCCCGCCACCCACAGATTCCAGCTCGACCGCGAGTACTGGGCCGAACGGACCGCTGGTCTCCCCGAACCGGCCCGGCTGACCGACCGGAAGGCCTATCCCGCGGCAGTGTCACTCCTCGAGAGCGGGGTGATGAAAACTGAACTGGCCGACAGTATCGGCGCACTCGCCAGGCGCTGGCACTCGTCGGAGGTGCCGGTCGTGGTGGCGGCCTTCGCCGCGTATCTCGCGCGAATGACGGGAAGTGCCGACATCGTTCTGAGTCTGCCGGTCTCGGCGCGGACGACGGCGTCGGCGCGACGGTCGGGCGGCAGCGTGGCGAACGTGGTGCCGCTTCGGATCCGTATCGATCCGCACAGCAGCATCGAGGACGTCGTCCGCCGCGTCCAGCTGGAACTGACCGGGGCCCTCCGACATCAGCGATACCGCTACGAGGACATCCTTCACGACATGCGGGTGAACTCGGACGGTCGCAGCAGTTTCGGTCCGATGGTGAACATCATGATGTTTCACCAGGAGACCTGGTGGGGTGATGTTCTCGGTGAGTTCACCGTCCTCACTGCAGGACCCGTGGACGACCTCACTCTCGCGATCTACCCGGCGGTAACCGGGCACAGCATTCGTGTCGACTTCGAGGCCAATCCGGCTCTGTACGAGCAGGCCGAGCTCGCGCGTCATCACGCGCGTTTCATGTCGTTCCTGACCGAGTTCGTCGGCGCAGCGCCCGCGGGCGAGGTCGGCGACGCGGCAGTGCTGACCAGTGGTGAACACGACTCGCTCGTCCCCGCGAGTGGACCTGCGCCGGCCGCCGCGGTGACTCTGCCGGAGTTGCTCGACGTGACCGGCGACTCGAGCGGCGTGGCCGTTCGAGCCGCGGGAGTCGACACGAGTTACCCCGAACTACACGATCGGTCCAACAGGCTCGCCCGCCGACTGATCGAGCGTGGGATCGGCCCGGAAGACGCCGTCGCGGTCATCGTGCCCGCCTCGCTGGAACAGGTGGTCGCCGTGTGGGCCGTGGCGCGATGCGGGGCCGCCGCCGTTCCGCTGGACCCTCACGTCGACGGCGAACGGATCGAAGATCTGCTCACGGATTCCGGTGCCGTGGCCGTGCTCGCCGTGGACGAGTCCGTCGTGCCTGCCGGCATCGACTGGATCGACGTGGCGGATCGGCCGGGAGATTCGACACCGATCACCGAATCCGACCTCGTTCGACCGCTGTCGCTCGATCACACGGCCTGCGTGGTCCACGGCTCCGCGGACAGAGCCCGTGGGGTGACGATCAGCCACCGGGCTCTGGCCGCGCGCGCAGCCGCGCTCGTTCGCGTCTATCGTGCGGACGACAACTCCCGCATCCTGATGGCAGGGCATCGGTCGTGCGGGCAGTCCCTGCACGCACTCGTCGCCGCGGTGTGCGGCGGGACACTGGTGATCGCACCCTGCGAACTCCGCGGCGGAGAAGAGCTGTCCCGCTTTCTGCGCCGCGAACGTGTGACGCACTGGGCCTCGGGGCCCGCGGCTCCGGCCGCGACCAACCCGACCGGCCTCGAGAGACTCCAGGTGCTCGCTCTCACGGGTCGCGGATACCCGGCCGAACTGGTGTCGCGCTGGGGTTCGGGCCGGACCGTGCTCAATCTGTACGGGCCGGGAGACTCGGGGGTGTGGGCCGCAGCCACGGATGAACGAACGCCCGCGTCGCCCGTGACTCTCGGACGACCGATCGCGGGAGTGTCGGCGGTGGTACTGGACCGGGCTCTGAAGCCGGTGCCGGTCGGCGTCGTCGGCGACCTGTACCTGTCCGGGGCCGGCCTCGGGCGCGGCTACGCGAGCCGACCGGCAGACACGGCGGCCCGATTCGTGGCCAACCCGTTCGATCCCGAATACGCGCGTATGTATCGGACGGGTGATCTTGCCAGGTGGACGGACGACCACCTGCTCGAATACGTCGAGCCGGCCGAGGACTCGGCGCTGCACGACGGTATCGCGTGGTGGGCGGAGGCGTTGCGCGGTGTGGGTTCCGCAGCGCCCCTGCAGACCGACCACGCCGGACGCGACAACGGCAACTCGACCGTGCACGAATTCTCGGTCCCGGCCGAGACCTGGAACGGCTGCGTCGAGTTGGCCCGGCACCGCGGGACTTCGCTGTTCGAAGTTCTCCACGGGGCGCTGGCGGTGCTGCTCGGGTCCTTCGGCGGCCACAGCGACATCGTCGTCGGTGGACGGGTGAATCAGGTCGGGTACGGGCACGTCCTTCCCCTGCGCACGTCCGTCGACCGGGACCTGTCCTTCGCGACGCTGCTCGAACAGGTTCACGAGTTCGACTCCGCAGCGTTCGAGTACGCCGACGTGCCGTTCGACCCCGACGACGAACTCTTCGGCGGTCGCAGGCCGCAGGTGATCCTGTCCCTTCGCTGCGGTGACGACACAGTCGACCGGACAATTCCGTCCGACCTCGAGTTCGCATTCGTCGCTGCCGGGGGACGCGGCGCACCGGCAACGCTGGGTGCGACGGTCACATACTCGCAGTCTCTCTTCGACGCCGGGACGGTACGGTCGCTCACCGAGGCGTTCGTCCCGTTGCTGGTGGCCGTCGTCAGTGACCCGGACGCCGTGATCGGTGAGATCCCACTGCCGGCAGCTGCCGCCATCGAGGGTGAAAGGGCGCCGAACGCAAGGACTCTCGCCGGCATCCTGACCGCCACCGCGCGCGCACATCCCGACGCGCCTGCCCTGACGGACGGCGTCGTGACACTCTCGTACCGGGAGCTCGCGCAGAGGTCCGATGCCCTTGCACACGAACTGGCTGTGCGCGGCGCGAGGCCCGGAACCGTTGTCGCGCTGGCACTACCACGATCCGTCGACTTCGTGATCGCGCTGTGGGCGGTCGCGAAGACGGGTGCCGCCTTCCTCCCGGTCGATCCGACGCACCCCGCGGAGCGACTCTCGACGGTCCTGCGCGAGGCTGCCGTGCAGGTGGGAATCGGCAGGGATACCGCCGAATCCGAATCGGTCGCGCCGGCCATCTCGTGGCTGACTGTCGCCGACGCAGTGCTCTCCTCGCCCCGCCCGGCGACGGTACCGGTGTGCCCGGACGACCTCGCGTACGTCATCTATACGTCCGGTTCGACCGGCGCCCCGAAGGGTGTGATGGTCACGCACCGCGGATTGTCCTCGCTGGTCGACGAGGCGGTGCGCAGGTATGACGTGAGCGCGGATTCCCGTGTCCTGCAGGGGTACAACCCCACGTTCGATGCGGCGATGCTGGAGATCCTCTTGGCGTTCGGCTCGGGGGCCTGCCTGGTCGTGGCTCCGGCCGACGTGTACGCCGGACCCGACCTGCAGCACGTCCTGACCGATCTCCGCGTCACGCACTACCTGTCGACGCCGGCCGTGCTCGGGTCGCTGGAGTCCTCGAAACTCGACGCTCTCCGGGTCGTCGCAGTCGGAGGCGAGGCGCTGACGGCCGAACTCGCCGCCGAGTGGAGTCGCGGACGGAAGATGCTCAACGCGTACGGGCCGACCGAGTCCACAGTGGTCGCAACCCTCGCCGAGGTCGACGAGCAGGTGACCATCGGTGCCCCCGTTCCCGGCACCACCGCTGTCGTCCTCGACGCACGTCTGCGGCCGGTTCCGGTAGGCGGCGTCGGAGAGTTGTATCTGCGCGGCGCGGGTCTTGCGCGGGGATACGTGGGGGCGTCGCAGCGTACCGCGTCCCGGTTCGTGGCTTCCGGCAACGGTTCTCGCATGTACAGGACGGGGGACCTGGTGCATCGGCGCGCCGACGGGCGACTGTCCTTCGTCGCGCGCGTCGACAGGCAGGTCAAGATTCGCGGGGTCCGGATAGAGCCGAGTGAGATCGACGTCGCGATCGCTCGCGTCGCGGACGTCGAGAGCGCCGTGACGGTGTCGCGTCCCAACGCGATCGGCGTCGACGCCCTCGTCTCGTACGTGGTGCCGCGCGGTCCCCTCGACGTCGAGGAGGTCCGTGAATCACTCGCACAGGTCCTGCCGTCCTACCTGGTTCCCACCACGATTGTGGTTCTCGACGCGTTCCCCCTCACCGCTTCGGGGAAGACCGATCTGGATGCGCTCCCGGTGCCGGTGCTGGAATCCCACGAGTTCCGGGCACCGAACTCGGTGGTGGAACAGGTGGTGGCCGGAGTCTTCGCGGAGGTGCTCGGCCTCGAGTCCGTGGGTCTGGGCGACGACTTCTTCGCGCTCGGCGGCAATTCGCTGATCGCAGCGCAAGTGGCGGCCAGGCTGGGTGCGGCCGTCGACGCGCACATTCCGGTGCGGATGCTGTTCGAGTCACCGCGGGTGGAGGCCTTGGCGACGAGAGTCGAAGCCGAGGCCGGAACCGGCCACAGGGTTCCCCTCGTCGCACGTGACCGGCCGGACCGGATTCCGTTGTCACCAGCGCAACAGAGACTGTGGTTCCTCAATCGGGTGGATCCGGAGTCGCCCGTCTACAACCTCCCGCTTGCAGTGCGATTGACCGGCGGACTGGACGTCGACGCGCTCCGGCACGCGGCGCGTGACCTGCTCGGCCGCCACGAATCGCTGCGCACCGTCTTCCCCGCCGTCGACGGGGTTCCCGCTCAGGTGGTACTGCCCGTCGACGACGTGCATCTCGATCTCACGCCCGTGGAGGTCTCGCAACGTTCCGTGGACGGAGAGGTGCTTTCGTTCCTGTCGGCAGGCTTCGATGTGACCGTCGACGCTCCGGTTCGTGGACGGCTCCTGAAGGTGGGCGAGCACGAACACGTTCTCGTGATGGCGGTTCATCACATCAGCGCCGACGGCTTCTCTCTCGCGCCCCTGGCGCGTGATGTCGCCACAGCCTACGACGCGCGCGCTCGTGGAGCCGCACCGACGTGGACCGCGCTCCCCGTCCAGTACGCGGATTTCGCTCTGTGGCAGCGTGAGACACTCGGTTCCGGCGACGATCCCCATTCCCGGGCGGCATGGCAGCTGGACTATTGGACGCGTACCCTCGCCGGGGTTCCGGACGTGATCGACCTGCCCACCGACCGGCCCCGCCCGCCCGTGGCCTCGTACCGGGGTGCGACTGTGCGCCTGAACGTCAGCGCAAGGACCCATCGAAGGCTCACTCTGGTTGCGCAGCAGCACAATGCGACGCTCTTCATGGTCGTCCATTCCGCTCTGGCGGTTCTGCTGGCCCGCCTGACGGGGTCCTCGGATGTCGCGCTGGGCACGGCGGTTGCCGGTCGAGGGGAGCGGGAACTCGACGAACTCGTCGGGATGTTCGTCAACACTCTCGTTCTGCGCACCGGGATCGATCTCGACGAGACACTGTCCGACGTGCTCGAACGCGTCCGGGAGACAGACCTCGCTGCACTGGCACATTCCGAGGTGCCGTTCGAGCAACTCGTCGAACGGATGAACCCCCCTCGTTCACAATCCTTTTCGCCGCTGTTTCAAGTAATGCTCGCATTTCAGAACCAGGTGGAGGCCACCTGGCAGTTGCCCGGACTGACGCTGTCTCCGATGGACTTCGACGCAGCCGTCACCAAGTTCGATCTCGACTTCTCCCTGGCCGATCGATACGACGGAGAGGGGCGGGGCGCCGGATTGTCCGGTCGGCTCACCTACGCGACGGATCTGTTCGACGCGACGACAGCCGAGCGAGTGGCTCGGCTGTTCGAGCACTTCCTCGACGTCTTCGCTGCCGACCCCACAAGCAATGTGGGTGATATCCGCCTCCTCACGGAAACGGAGACGTCCGACATCCTCGTGAAGCCGAACTGCACGGCGGTGGAGATCCGGCCCGAGACGGTGGTCGACCTGTTCGACGTCCAGGTTCGGCGTGCACCCGACGCGATCGCTCTGGTCTTCGAGGGCCAGGTCATGACTTACGCCGAGCTGGACGAGCGCGCGAACCGGTGTGCCCGACTTCTCATCGGCCACGGAATACGGCCCGACACGTTGGCGGCGCTGGCCGTCGAGCGTTCCCTCGAACTGGTCGTGGCGACACTCGCGATCCTGAAGGCCGGTGCCGGATACGTACCGGTGGACCCGGAGCATCCCGCCGAACGCATCGCCGCCGTGATCGAGGCGTCGGCGCCGAGGCTGATGGTGACCACGTCGACAGTCGGGTTGCCGTCGATGCCCGGTGTCCCCCACGTCGAGATCGACACTGCCGACCTCTCCGGATACAGCCCGAACCGGATCTCCGACGCGGACCGGTTGGCGCCACCGCACCCGGACAACGTCGCGTACACGATGTTCACGTCCGGCTCGACGGGCACACCCAAGGGCGTGACGGTGAGTCACCGCGCCATCGTGAACCAGCTGCACTGGCTCCGGAACGAGTATCACGTCACCGCTGACGATCGAGGCATTCTGCGGGCACCGTCCACATTCGACGTGTCCGTCTGGGAGTGCCTGCTGCCGCTGTGCGTGGGTGCACAGCTCGTGGTGACGCGTCCCGGGGGGCACCGCGACGTCGACTATCTCGCCTCGGTGATCCGTAATCGTCGAATCACCATGGTGCACTTCGTTCCCTCGGTCCTGGCGGCCTTCCTCGCGGATGGACACGGGGACTGCCTCACGTCCGTGCGCCACGTCTTCGCCGGTGGCGAGGAACTGTCTCCCGCGCTCGCAGCGAATGTCCTGGCGTTCGCGCCCGGTGCGTTCCACAACACGTACGGTCCCACCGAGGCTGCGGTGACGACCACGGCATGTGAGATCGTCGGCAGGCCGGAAGCTCAGGTGCCGATCGGGGGCCCGGTCTGGAACACACAGGTCTTCGTGCTCGACACGCGTCTTCGGCCCGTCCCGGCAGGTGTTGCGGGCGAGCTGTTCCTCGCGGGCGCCCAGCTCGCCCGAGGGTACGTCGGCCGAAGCGACCTCACGGCGGGCCGGTTCGTCGCCAATCCCTTCGGGCCCGACGGAAGCAGGATGTACCGCACCGGCGACCTCGTGAAGTGGGACGGATCCGGACGACTGGTGCACGTGGGACGCACGGACTTCCAGGTGAAGCTGCGAGGCCTGAGGATCGAGCTCGGTGAGATCGAGACGGTGTTGGAACGCGGGGAAGGGGTGTCCCGAGCAGCGGTAGCCCTCGTCGACGATGCGCGCGCGGGGGAGCACCTCGTCGGTTACGTGCGGGCCGACGGGGAACGAGTGCTGGATCCCGAGCTGTTCAAGGCGACGGCGAGGCGTACCCTGCCGTCATACATGGTGCCTACTCGAATCGTCGTGCTCGAGGAGTTTCCACTGGGCCCCAATGGAAAGCTCGACCGCAGGGCGTTGCCGTCGCCGCAGTTCGAGGCCCGTGCGTACCGAGCCCCGGAGACCGCCTCCGAGGTCGCCGTTGCGACGGCGTTCGGCGACGCGCTCGGTATCGACAGGGTCGGTGCCGACGACAACTTCTTCGAGCTGGGTGGCAACTCCCTCCTCGCAGTGCGGGTGCTGAACCGGCTGGGATCCGAGACCGGGGTGGAGGTTCCGCTGCGCACGCTGATGTCCGATCCGACGCCACATTCGATCGGACAGCGCATGGACTTGGGCGAATCCGACGTGGACGAGGCACTCGGCGTCATCCTCCCGATTCGTACGGTCGGCACGCGCCCACCCCTGTTCTGCGTCCATCCCATCGTGGGCTTGTCCTGGTGCTATTCGGGTCTGGCCTCGCATCTGCATCCGGAGCACCCGATCTACGGGATTCAGTCGCCCGCCGTCACCGCTTCCGGACCGCCGCCCTCGTCACTCGACGAACTCGCGGCCGGGTATGTCGAGGAGATCCGCCGCATTCAGCCGGAGGGGCCGTATCACCTGCTGGGCTGGTCCCTCGGCGGAGTGCTGGCGCATGCGATGGCCGTCCAACTCCAATCGGTCGGTGAAGAAGTCGCGACTCTGGTCATGCTCGACAGCCGGACGGAGCACTCCGCGTCCGAAGCTCTCCCGGTCGGTGCCGAGGACTTGCTCGCCGGACTGGGTTTCGAGGACTCGCTACCGTTCCCCGTCGCGGATCTCACGACCGAAGCCGCGGTGAACCTCCTGGGCAGGCTGGGTGGGCCGCTGTCGGCGATCACCCCGGCCCATCTCCACAGAATGATCGGCGGAGCCGGACGACACCACGAGTTGACGAGGAGTCACGTACCCCGCGTCTTCCACGGCGACGTCCTGTTCTTCGCGGCGGGGCAGGAAGATTCGGGTGCTACTCGCGCGGTGACGGGCTGGGAGCCCTACGTTGTAGGGAGTATCAGTGAGCACGTCGTCGACAGCGGGCACTGGCACATGACGTCCCAGGCGGCGTTGAAAGTGGTCGGAGCGGTACTGCGTGAACGTGAAGTGAAACGGAAAGAGAGGGTGTAAGTGGACATCCAGGACTATGTGCGCATCGTCAAGGAGCGCTGGAAGATCGTTGCGGTCACCGCGGTGGTGGTGACGCTGGGCGCGTTCATTCCGACGCTGTTCACGAAGCCTGTGTATCAGACCTCGACGCTGCTGTACGTCTCGTCCACCCAGCCCCGCCTCGCCACGTACGCCGAGTTGCTGACCGGGAAGAAGCTGGCGCAACGGACGATCGACGAACTCGATCTCGACATGACGCCTGCCCAACTCGTCGCGAACGTGAAAGCGACGCCGGTGCCCGAACTGCTGCTGCACGTGAAGGTTCAGGACACCTCGCCGGAACGGGCACGCGACATCGCCGACACGCTGTCGGAGCAGTTCGTGTCGATGATGGACGAACTGGCGACGACCGATATCGAGGCCGCGGCCGCCAACAAGGAGGCCCAGCCGCAGCAGGTCCTGGCCAGCCCCGATACCGCGGAGTCTGGGTACTCGATCACCATGGAGGATCCCGACCCGAAGCCGGCGCGGGTGTCCATCGAGCAGAACGCGACGGTGCCCACCGAGGCGCTGCCCACGTCGGAGAACCGGAATGTGGTGCTCGGCCTCGCCGTCGGCCTCCTGCTCGGCATCGCGCTCGCGGTGATCCGCGACTGGCTCGACGCGACGGTGAAGGACCGGCGAGCGGTCGAGGGGCAGATCGGTGCTCCGCTGATCGGAACCATTCCGGACGGTGCAGGATCGTCCGGTGGCGTCGTGGATCTGTCGGATGCGACGTCTCCGGTGGGAGCGGCTCACCGGCAGCTGCGCACCAATCTGCAGTTCGCCGATGCGGCGAACCCTCCGCACGTCATCGTCGTTGCCAGTCCGTCACCGGGCGAGGATTCGGACGTGACTGCGCTCAATCTCGGTGTCGCCCTGGCGGCAGCGGGCCAGACCGTGTGCATCGTGGAGGCGGACCTCCGGAAACCGCTGGTAGCGTCGACGCTGGGAATCCACGGTGCATCCGGTGCAGGACTGAGTTCGGTGCTGCGCGGCGAAGCCGACCTGACGGAGGCAATTCGTACCACGACGTACGAGCATCTGTCCCTGCTTCCGTCGGGGCAGCTGCCGGCGAATCCCAGCGAGCTTCTCGGCTCCGCTGCTGCGAGATCCGTCGTGGCTACCCTGCGAGACCGGTTCGACTACGTGGTGTTCGCGGGCGCCCCGCTGCTCCCGGTCACCGATTCCGCGGCCCTGTCCGCGATCTCGGACGGTGCGCTGATCGTGGCCCGATACGGCAAGACGAAGCGTCAGCACCTTGCCGAGGCCGCCGACAACCTGCGCGGCGTCGGCGCGACAACCCTCGGTGGAGTGCTGGTGGGTGCGCGTGAGGGAACCCGCGGTCACGACGCCTACCGGGACTACCTGGAACCGCACCAGGCCGCGACGGTGTAGTCGAGTTCAGGCTCAGCCGCCACGACGCGCGGGTGCCCGGCCGTACGGTTGCCGTACGGCCGGGGTGCTCGGCAGTTCGGGGATCGGCCGCGTGACCGGGAAGGAGTCGAGTGTGAACGAGTTGCCGTGATGGGCAAGCTGAACCGGTTCGCCGGACAGCAGGCGGTAGGTAGCGGTCTTGGCGCGGACGTCCACGTGGATCTGGCTGCCCCGCACCGTCATCCGGAACGACAGATTGACAAGCTGTGGTGGTATCCGCGGCGCGAAGGAGATGTTGCCGCCGTGATCGCGCATTCCACCGAATCCCGCGACACACGCCATCCACGTTCCGGCGAGTGAGGCGATGTGCAATCCGTTCTCCACGTTGGCGTGGAGGTCGTGGAGATCGGTCAGAGCGGCCTCGGCGAGGTAGTCGTAGGCGAGTTGAAGTTGCCCGACCTCGGCGGCCATCACGGACTGCACGCACGCCGACAGGGACGAGTCCCGAACCGTCAGAGCCTCGTAATAGGCGAAA
>Ga0247825_10001499_pt1 | contig 15337 bp, 13 predicted proteins | sample 13C_Vanillin_Day_FD_194413 | JGI IMG/M metagenome (GOLD analysis project Ga0247825, IMG submission 194413) | Soil microbial communities from agricultural site in Penn Yan, New York, United States - 13C_Vanillin_Day48 | ecosystem: Environmental > Terrestrial > Soil > Agricultural land | place... | reverse complement strand
GTACGAAGACAATCGCCCCGACAACGTGAATCGCGAGTCCCGCCAGGGTGAGGACGATTGCGTATAGCAAGAGCGGCAGACGTCGCCATCGCGGCAGCGACGCCGGCTTCTCATTCTCACGCAGCACCAACTCTGCGGTCTTTTGCGTAACCGGTTACCTCCGAAACAATGGTTGCTCGCTACTCGAACAGTATTCGACCCAACTCCTGAGCCTCAACTGGTGTGAGACCGGTCGTGAAGCTCTCCACCGGTTTGCCAAGCGCGCTTTCGACCCGGCGCTTCAAGGCCTGGCCATCGACGGTTCGTGTGGAGAACGTTGGCACGTCTGGATTGTCCGACGCAAACATGATGTACGTGACCTGTTGCGGCACCGGCGAATCCATCAACCCCATCACGGTCGCCTTCCTGGCTGCCCACCATTGATCCGACGTGCAGCAGTAGACCGGCGGTCGCTCGACGATCCTGAACCTTTCGTACAGATCTTCCGCCGTGAAGGGAGGCTGCAGCGCGAACGGCGTTGCCCAGGCCCAGAAATAGCCGTCGCGATGCCATTCTGGCACCTCCACGAACACCACGCTGCCACGTGGGACCGACTGCAACAGGCGAGGGACGGCCGTGGCAAACTTCTGTGACTCCATGCCGCTGGCAACCCAGTTGGAGACATTCCAGATCGACGACACCGCGTAGAGGGCGATCAGCATTCCGGCCATCGCTATTCGCATCTTCGTTCGACGGCGCTCTTCCAACGGGTATCCGGGCAAGATCAGCGCTGCCAGCGCGATGCTCACACCCGCGGTCGTGATGTAGAGATGCCTCATCGACAGATACGTCACGATCATCGGGGCCATCGTGATCCCGTACCACGCTGCGCCAAAGAAAAGCAGACGCCGAACCACGTGTTGATAGGCCTGGCGTCGAGCGAGCACCCAGCGTCCGCACGCGGCCAGCGCGCAAATGGTCAGAACTTCGGCCGCGACCTTCATCACGCGTGGCGCACTGTTGGGAGTGGGCAGCAGTTCGCGAACGTAGCGGTTTTGACGGACGAGGAACTCCTGGAGCGCTGCAGCTGTCAGCAGGTTCTCGCGCACGGCGTTCCCGAACAGCGTGTAGCGAAGCGCCAGATACGACGCCACCAGCACGACAAACAGCACGTGCGGCCACAGTCGCGCAAACGACCGGCGGCCTGCCGAATCCTGCGAAGTCGGCCCGATCAGATCGAAAGCAAGAATCAGCAACGGGAACGTCACGATCGTCTGCTTCGCAAACAGTCCGCCAATGAAGATCAGCAGCGTCGCCCACAACCAGGCCTGACGATTCACGAGGCGGAATCGTACGAAACACAGAAACGCCCCCAGATAGAACAACGCGGCGAGCGACTCCACCCGACCGCTGATCCAGGCAACCGGCTCGGCATGGCTCGGCATGAGCGCAAAGAGTGAGGCGGCCAGCACTGCGAATGTCGGTTCTCCCGGCGCGATCGACCTCGCAATGGCAAGCACCAGCAGTGCGTTCAGGAGATGGAGAACGAGATTGGTCGCGTGGTAGCCGCTGACGTTGATCGCGCCAAACAGGCGAGCATCAAACCAGTAGGTGAACGCCAGAAACGGCCTCAGCTCGTCCAGCTGGTAGCCGTAAATGCCCTCTGTCCAATCAGAGACGAAGTACGTCAGCAGGCGCTCAGCCTGCAGGTCGTGCAGATGCTGCACGAGACCGAAATCGTCGCCGAGAAAGTAGTTGTCGCTGCGGACGGTTGGCAGGCCGACCGCCAGACACACGATGACAATCGCGGCGCACGACCACCATACGGTCAACGTGGGCGACGAGGCGGCGGCGCTGTCAGCTGAGCGGTGCGACAAAGGCTTCGAGTAGGTCGGCAGGACGGCGACGCAGCAAAGTCTCGTTCACGACCAGCGTGAATCGGCCGGTCGCATTCGGCATGAGCAGTTCAACACCTCGCTTCATCAGGGCCGCTCTGAACGCGTCCGGCGGCGACCCCAGGACTTCCAATCGGAAGATATTCGTGCCGTTCGGAATGTTGGTCACCTTGAATCGCGGATTGCTTTCCAACGCGGCGATGAGTGGCTTCGCGGCATCTACCGCTTTGGTGAACCGTTCGTTGAAGCCGTTCGTGTAGTGCAGTGCAATGAGCGCCGAAGGCCACGCCTCCGCGAGCGATCCGCCAAACATCCGCCGCGTGTGGTGCATGTCGTCCAACAGCCGCCGCGGACCTGCAAGGATCGCCCCGGCCGGCGCGTTGAAGTACTTGTAGAGCGATACGTACACCGTGTCGAACGGCTCCGCGTAAGCGGCGACGTTCTGACCGGTGTAAGCGGCTTGGATGAACAACCGGGCGCCGTCGAGATGCAGCCGCGCTCCGTTCCGCCTGGCGATCCGGATGACGGCTTCCATCGCGGCGGCGTCGAAGATCTCTCCGTTCGCACGCCGCACTGGCGTTTCAATCGAGACGACCGACACGGATGTTTTGACGCGGCCCGTCTGCGTCCCCGCGATGAGGCGCTCCAAGTCGTCGGGCGAGAAGGTTGCCTTTCCCGGCGCGAGCGGCATCATGGGGCGGTTGCTCAATGTCTGAACGCAATCGCCAGTGTCCTGATACAGATGGCTGATTTCCTGCACCGCCACACGCCCGTCTGGTGCGAGGGCGCGGACGGCGAGATGGTTCGCAAGGGTGCCCGTGGGCATGTAAATCGCGCGTTCTTTCTTCAGCAACGTCGCGAACGTCTGCTCCAATTCCTCAACCACTCCTCCGATGGCGTAAGAGTCGGGTGCGACGTTCCGTTCCTCCACCAAACGCCCCAGCAACTGCGCGTGCTCGCGGGGCGTGAACGCCAGGCCATCCGATGTGAACTTCACGTGGGTTGATTCGCCTGGTTCGCGGCTCGGCGTCTGCGCGAAGCCGGATACCGGAGCGGAGGGAATGGCTGCGGCTGCGCCAAGCTTCAGGAACGAGCGTCGCTCGATTCGCATACCTCTCCTCTTTCCAGCATTCGCCAGGCAGCGATTCTAGCTCAGAGAACGTATAGCACCATGCCTCGCCATCCAACACGATCGTGAGAAAGGAGAGGCCGCCTCGCAGATTCCTCATACCCACCCGTGTTCGCTTGCGGCAGAAAGCGCAACGGCACGGCGGCGATCGACGACATTGGGCCTTTCAACGCGTGGCACCAGCTGTGCGTTGACGACGTTCATGTCCGATAAGCGAATCGTCTACGTCATACGAAGCCGAAAAGATCCTGAGCGGCACTATGTGGGTCTGACGTCTGATCTACCCTCCCGACTGGCCTCGCACAACGCTGGCGAGTCGGCCCAGACACGAACGCTCATTCCATGGGCCCTCGTGGTATCGGTGCAATTCGCGTCCGCGGATGCGGCGATCAGGTTTGAACGCTTTCTGAAGTCCAGCTCGGGTCGCGCATTCGCGAAGCATTACTTCGAGTGAGTGACAATCGACGTGGGTTGCCGCGGCTCAAGTAGAGATGCTCTTAGGCCGAGGCCATGGGAGATAATCGACCGACGTTCACTGCTCGCCACACACGAAAGGTCCCATGTCGCTCGCATTGAGCCGTCGCCTCGTCGGGGACGTCACCGTCATCACCTGCACCGGCCGAATCGTTTTGGGCGAGGAATCCGAATCGCTCCAGGCGTGTCTGGACGAGACGCTAGCCATGAACACGCATGTCCTGCTCCATCTCGGGGGCGTCGAGTTCATCGACAGCGGGGGCCTCGGTCTGCTCGTGCGCTACCTCACGCGCGCGCAGAACGCGGGAGGCGCGCTGAAACTCTGCGCGCTGTCTTCGAAGGTCGACGATGTGCTGAGGATCACCCGCCTCAAGCCGGTGTTCCAGATCTACGCAACAGAGGCCGAGTCGATTGCCGACGTCCATGGCGCGCCAGATCGCGAGTCCTCTGTCGGGCGCCCTGACATCCTCTGCGTGGACCCGTCGGTGGATGTACTGGCCTACCTGCGCGAGTTGCTCAAGCAATCGGGCTACCGGATGCTCACGGCGTCCAACCTGCCCGACGCCTTGATCCTGCTCAAGACCACCCGTCCGAGGGTGGTCGTGGTGGGTCCAGAATTTCGGGCGGCTGGCGCCACGTGGACGGCCCAGGAGTTCAATCGGATCGCGAACGAAGGCGCGGTCGTGGAGCTACCGCCGGGATTCTCGGCCCGGGATGCCGGCGATGCAGCACTTCCGCTGCTCCAAGCTATTCACGCGTTCGTCCCATCCAAGAGCTCAGACCACGCTGGTAGTTAGTCGCGATGGCCGTTACTTCTTCAGAAGCGCCGGCCAGTTCACGACCACATCAGGCTACGTGAGGCTCGCTGGCCGACGGTAATCGACATGTGAGCGGCTCCAACGCAGCAAGTGCGCGCACCTCCCGCGACATTTCAGTGCTGAACGCGCGATGCAGCGATTGCACCTCGTCATCGGTCCAGGCAAACGATGCGATGGCGTCGGTGATGTCGAACAGTCGGCGCGAGAGATCGTGCCGCGTCGTCTCGTAGTCTGCAAGTGCGGCCGTTGTCCCTTGCATGACCGCGCGCGCCAGCAATTCCGAATCGCGCAATGCGTCCGTGATGCCGTGAGCGGTGAGTGGATCCTTGAAGTACCCGGCGTCTCCGACAAGCGCCCACCCGGGTCCCGAGCTGCGCTTGATAAAACCGACCTGGCCGCCGAACCCACGTATAGGCTCCACTCGGCGTGCCGCGTCGAGCCGCGCGTCGAAGACTGCGGACACTTCGCGAATGAGCCGCCGGTATGCCGAGACAGCGTCACGCGGAATCTCGCTGCGAAAGCGTCCCGACGGCACCGACACGAATACACACGTCGCGCCGTCGTTGGTGGGGATGGCGCCGATACTTGCACCGGTGCGGAATCGCCAGTAATAGCCATCAACCGGTAAGTCTTCCCAATAGCTGTAGAGAACTCCTGTCGAGTGCCGGCCCTCGACAACGCGGGCCGCGCCAACGCGCTGCGCGATGATCGAATGCAGTCCGTCGGCGCCGATGACCATGTCGGCATCAATGCGGTGGCGTGTGCCACCGACGACCGCAGTGATTCCACCTACGCGCCCGCGATCGTCGAGGATGACGTCGTCGACGCGGACACCGTACCTGACGTCTGCTCCGCTGTCGGCCGCGGCATCGACCAGGGTCCGGTCGAGCAGCGCCCGGCGTGGCGCGTACAACGCGCTGACACCAAATCTCGGCTCGATTGGCACGGTGACGTCCTGCTCGCGGTAGCTGAACGTGGTCGAGTGCACCGGTGGGGTGCCGGCTGCAACGAGGGTGGGCAAGAGCCCCCAGCGATGCAGTTGCAGAACGCCGCCGCGCATCAGCGCATGCGTCGACAGCGCGTCAGAGCCGTACGCGCCTTTGTCGACCAGCACCACTCGCGCACCCGCTCGTGCGAGCAGGAGGGCAGTCGCCGCCCCGCTGCAGCGCGCTCCGACGATGACGGCATCAACTCTCATTGATGGGCCCCCTACGCAACGCGCGCACCGGCCATCGACTGAGCGATCTGGTGCGCGATCACCCATGCGTCGCCACCGACACCGTCGATAAAACTGGAGTTCCGGCGGCGTTGAAAATTCAGGCCGAGCACGTAGAGCCCGCTCTCCGGGGTGATCCCGCCGTTGTGCCTGATTTCTCCAGGAGCAGCGAACACTGGCACACGAAGCCACGGATACGCGCGCCGATACCCGGTTGCCCAAATCACCGCGTTGATGCGCTCACCCTTCAGATCGAGGGTGTCGGGAGTATCGACCGCGAGGGGCCAGGTTGGTGTGAACGGATCTGCCGGCGCGGCAGCGACGCCACTTGTGGCGATGAACCGATCGATCCGCGCGAGGATCTCGGCCATCTTGAAATCCGCCGCGGCGGTCGCGGCGACGAAATCGTCGAGGCTGACGCGATGGCCACGGATGTCGCGTACCCGGCCCACCAGCCGGACCCCGCGATCGTGCAGCACCGCCAGATCGAGGGATGAGTGATCTGGCCTGCCCACCAACTGGAGGGAGGGCTGGCGCCGCGAACGCTCGATATCCTGAACGGCGTCGGCTCCCTGGGTCAGCACGCCAAGCTGATCCAACCACCAGAGGATGTCGCGTCCGCGATGGCGCCGTGGCAATCGCGTGTGACGACCGACCGCCAGCGTGACCTGCCGTCCCGATCGCTGAATCTCGTCGGCGAGCTGCACGCCGGTGGAAGACGCGCCGACAACGAGGACCCCACCCGCTGGCAATTGCTCGGGGCGCCGATAGTCCGGGGCCACCATCTGAAGAACCGACGGCGACATCCCACGGCTGGCGGCAGGAACGACCGGCAGATCACAGTATCCGGTCGCCACCACCACGGAAGAAGCCGACCACATGCCACGGTTGGTGGTGACACGGAAACCATTCCCCGAACGCTCGACACGTTGCACCGCCGTGTCGGTCAGCACCGGCGCCGACGACGAGGCTGCGTAGCGTTCGAAGAACCCAATGAGCTCGGGGACGGACATGAAGCCGTCGAGGTCGTTGCCGTCGTACTGAAATCCGGGAAGTCGGGTCATCCAGTTCGGCGTCAACAGACGCAGTGAATCCCAGCTCTGGCTGCGCCAACGCTGCGCCAGCTTCCCACGCTCGAGCACAACGTGCTCGATGTCGAGCTCGGACAGGCAGCGGCTCATGGCGAGCCCTGCCTGTCCGGCACCGATGATGATCGTCGTCGTGCGCGTCACGGTCTGCCTCAACGAGTGGTGACGCTGACGTCAACCGGCACGCCGTTGGTGAGCACATCGAACACTGCCGATCGCGCGCGGGACTGCTCGACGATCTCGCGCAGCTTCTCTGGCGGCGCATCGCCGGCAATCGTGAAGCTGATGCGGATGCGCTCGTAGCCGTTGCGGACGTTGGCGTCCAGTCCCAAGATGCCGGCGAGATCGATATCGCCCTCCACCTGTGACTCCACCGACGTCAACGTCACACCGCGGACCGCGGCGATGTTGCCGATGCCCGCGGTGATGCACGCGGCCAGTCCGTGGAGGAGGAATTCGATGGGTGTCGGACCACGATCCTGGCCGACGAGCACGGCTGGATGATCGGCAGGGTAGCGGAATTGGGTCTGATGGGTGTGTTCAGCCCCCGCGCCGCTGAACGATTCGACTCGCGACTCACTGTACGTGCCGTCCACCCACCGGCAGCTGGCGCGAAACTGGAACTTCGCAAGTGCAGGGGTCTCCTTGACCGCGTTGATCGTGGCGAGCAGGACCGGCGTGTTCACGCCATTCCTCGGCTCTCGTATCGGTCGGGGCGTTGAGGCAATCGTTGCGGACATGATCTGTCTCCTTTCGACGCTGCGTCTGCGGCGGCTCATCACTCGAAATCGACGTCCTTGATTCGTCTTCCCCAAGGTCGCTGTAAGCGAGGGGATCGACTGCAGCTCTCCAGGGCAACGGTCGTACCGCGTTGCGCGCTGACGCTGGCCCAATGATTTCAACGGGATTCCGCGTGAGGGCGTGGCGAAGGCTGATGGCAGGTGCCGAAAATTGGGCACCTTCGACAGTCGACCCAGCGTGGGCTGTCCGTGGTCTACGCCGTGCTCACCGTTTCTTCGCGTCGGGATTCCAATTCGTCAACAGCGTGATTGGTGGGTCGGCGACATCCAGTTCCGTGGGGGCCGGGCGCGGGGTTCCAGCGGTCCTGGAGCCCCGTGCTCCTCTTTCGGTATGACCTTTCATCGTTTGGGACGGTGGATGTCCTCCCACAGTGAATCATCGTTGGCCCACTCAAGGAGGGCCGAAGCGCGCGTCTCGAGTAAGGGTGCGAGTAACGCCCACTCCTCCGGCCGGCCAATTCGGATGTCGTAGTGTCTTTCGCCACTCGCCATCAGCTTCGCCTGCTGGCGCCACTCCTCCGCGATGGATCTGATCGCCTCGCGTGAATGCTGGATTTGCGCCGCAGAAATATAGTCGGTAGGCAGGTCGCCGCAGATAACCCACCAGCCGATCCAGTCGGGGCGTTTCTTGCTTTCTATGGCCCAGATTGAGACGTACGGCGCGACGTGCCAAGCCGGCCACTCGCCAACATGTCCGTGCTCAACGCCTTCGCGTTGAAGGTAGGCTGTGACTTGAGCCCGACGTTCTTCGCACCATTGCTCTTCGACTGCAGGATCATCGTAGTCGCGCATGTGATGGTGGCTCTCGCCGCTCCGTCGTAAACGTTGATCCTTAAGCCTAGCGGCTCTTGCTAGGCGCAAGGAGTCCCTACTGGCGTGACTCACCCGGCGAACCGCTTGGCCAGATTGTCTTGGTCGGCCGCCCGAAGTGCGACTGGCGTGAACCATTCGTACCCGCCGCGAAGTAGCTCTCCGTGAGGATCACGAGCGCGTCGTACTGAGTGGAGTTGAGCGCCTCGACACAGAAGCTGCTTGGGTCAAGACGATGATCGAGGCAACCGTGAGAAAGAAAGTTGTCGAAGTGATCGACCGAACTGAAGATCGAATCTGGTAGTCCAGTAGATGCGATGACCGGCTGATTGCTCCTGACGAAGCGATCCCACGCCAGCCTCGCCGCAGCTTTCTGGGGTGACTTGCGGTAGGTCATGGTCTTGCGTGAGCCGTCTAACGTGCGGCTTTGGCCACGGCAGGTCATGATCGCGCCAGCCGCCGGGATCTTGCCTCAGTTCAGGAGAACAGGTGAGTTCTACGCGGCTCGTCGTTCATAGTCAACGGGCGACTGATACCCAAGCGCCGAATGCGACTTCGCGAAGGAGAGCCTCCGGGAGCTTCAGCGAAATCAGGCCGTCTATTGCTTCCGAAGATACGCGAGCAACGCCGGTCGCTCGTCCGCCGTCACGAAGCCGCGATCGAGGAGCGTGCCATTCGACGACAGCAGCGGCGGCAAATTGGGGGGCGGATTCAACCGGGCCACACGCCTGAACAAGGCGTCGTAGTGGTCGAGTACTTCCTCGAGCGTCGCCGCGGAGTTGTTCTGGAAGTACGGGGCGGTCCTGCCGATTCCGCGGAGTTGCGTGACGTCCATCACGCCGAGGTCCGCGGGTTGGCCTGTGAGCAATAATCGGCCGGGGTCCGAGGTCGTCACGGTCTGAATGGTGCCGTTCGCGAGCGTGATTCGGTACGTGCGCGCGTTGCGGTTCAGCCGATCCGGACACGGCAAGAAGCCGTCGGTGGTCGGGCGAGGGCAAGCGGCCGCGATGGGGTGATAGCGCGCGATGGGGCGCACGAGTGTGGCATCGCCTGTGGAAGTACTTGGATGCAACGTGCCGCCGTGGCATTGGGCGCAGGCGCGGGTGAAAACCCTCTTGCCGTCCTGCTCGAGCGGGCTCAGCTCGGGGTCCGGGTCAGGGAAGCTCGAGCCGTTACGGATCGCGTCGGCCAGCGTCTCGACTCCCGGCGACGAAAAAAGTGTCTCCTGGAATGCCGCGAGGTCATCCAGGAGGCGCGCCGGCGGTTCCACTGTCACCTGCGCGTGAGCAATCAGCGCGCCGCGGGCCTGCTCTTGTAGTGTGGCAAACCGCGCATCATGTTGATAACCGCCTTGCCGGTTCGGGCCGTTGGGGTCCTGGCCGAGGATGGGGACTCGCTGCTGCGCAGCCGGCGGCCAGACCGGCAGGACGAAATCCGGCCCGGTGATCACGACGTTGAGCACGGGCATGACCGCGCGCCAGAGATCGACCGAGGTGTCCTCGGACGGCTGACCCGTTGCTGGATCGACGACCTTGACGTTCAGAGGCAACGGCATCGTCACGCGAACGAGCCCGTTGTCCACGAGGTTCGAAAAGTCGCTCGCGTTGTCCCCGTTCACGCGGAAGTCGTCGGCGTCGACCGGCCGGAACAGCGGATCGTCGGCGTTCTTATTGTGCGCGCGCTTCGCGAGCAACGCCTCGAAGCGAGCCCTGGCGACCGCGGGGGAAAGCTGGAGCGCTTCGGATGGGACGTGGCAGTCCGCGCACGCGCGTCCGTTGCCTCCGAGCTCGCGGAGATTGCGGTCGTTGAAGGCCGCACGACCTCGCGCGACCGCGTCGCATGGTTGGTTGTCGCAATTGAGCGGTGTGGTGCCGGTGCCGGTTCCTTGCGCGATGACGTGCCCCGCACCGGTCCGTGAAAGCACCGCCGCAACCAGACACAGGCCTGCCGCCAGCCCCGTGAACCAGACGCCAGTCTTCACCCATCGTGTCGTCATGACTGATAAGGCGTCGTTGTGGCTCCAAAGTGCTAACATCCGCGGAAACATCACAAATGAATACAGGCGCGCCGCCGAACATCACCGAACTGCTGGTCGCGTGGGGTCACGGTGATCAAGGCGCCTTGGATGCCCTTGCGCCGCTGGTGCAACAGGAGCTCCACCGCGTGGCGGCCCGGCAGCTGGCAGGCGAGCGACGCGGCCACATCCTCCAGCCGACCGCGCTCGTGAACGAGGTGTACGTGCGCCTCGTCCACTGGCACAACGTCAACTGGCAGAACCGCGCGCATTTTTTTGGTGTGGCCGCTCGAATGATGCGGCGCATTCTCGTGGATGCCGCCCGCGCCCGCGGCCGGGCCAAGCGTGGCGGTGACGCCATCCAAGTGTCGTTGTCCGATGTGCTGGGGGTCGCACTGCCGGCGACGCATGACCTCGTGGCATTGGACGATGCCCTGAAAACTCTCGAGACGCTGGATCCGAGGCAAAGCCAGGTCGTGGAGCTCCGTTTCTTTGGCGGATTGAGTCTCGAGGAGGTTGCAGAGGCCCTCCAGGTCTCGGTTGGCACGGTCAGGCGGGATTGGAGCCTGGCGCAGGCGTGGCTCTATCGCGAATTGAGCGGAGCGCGTCAGTGATGACGCCGGAACGGCACCGACAGGTCGGTGAGCTCTATCACGCGGCGCTCGCGATGGCGGAAGAGGAGCGAACGACGTTCCTCGAGAGTCGCTGCGGAGGCGATGTCGACCTGCTGCGTGACGTGCAGTCGCTGCTGACCGCTCATCGGCAGGCGGGAAATTTCATTGCGGCGCCCGCGTTGGCCCAGACCGCCGGTTCCTCATGGTCGGTCGGGCAACGCTTCGCGCACTACGAAGTGCTCGCCGCGCTTGGCGCGGGCGGCATGGGCGAGGTGTATCGGGCCCGCGACCGGCAACTCGGGCGCGATGTCGCGATCAAGATTCTCCCGCGTCTCTTCGCGACCGATCCCGATCGGCGCATTCGTTTTGAGCGCGAGGCGCGGTTGCTGGCCTCTCTGAACCATCCCCACATCGGCGCGATCTACGGGTTCGACGTCATCGATGGTACGCCCGCGCTCGTACTCGAGCTCGTCGACGGCGACACGCTCGCCGAGCGGATCGCCACGGGGCCGATCGCCATCAGTGAGGCCCTGCACGTCGCGCATCAGATTGCGGATGCGCTCGAAGCAGCGCATGAGCACGGCATTATTCACCGCGATCTGAAACCGGCCAACATCAAGATCACCGCTGCGGGCGTTGTGAAGGTGCTCGATTTTGGACTCGCCAAGGCCGTCGTTGGCGAGGCGACCAGCGGCGATCAGTCACAGTCGCCGACTCTCACGGTGAACGGCACTCGCGATGGCGTCATCCTCGGCACGGCCGCCTACATGAGCCCGGAGCAGGCACGTGGCAAGTCGGTCGACCGGCGAAGCGACGTGTGGGCGTTCGGGTGTGTGTTGTACGAGATGCTGACGGGGCGCGCCCCGTTCGCCGGGGACACGATCTCGGACACGATCGCCGCCATTCTGGGACGTGAGCCGGAGTGGAGCTCGCTGAAGACGCCGGCCAGCCTGCGTCGTGTGCTGCAACGGTGTCTTGAAAAAGATCCCAGGCGCCGTTTCCACGACATCGCGGACGTGCGGATCGAGATCGAAGATGTCATGAGCGCGGCTGGCAGCTCCGCGGATGCGTCGACCGTCAACGCCTGGCGGCAGCCGGTCCGTCTGCTGGGGGCCGTTGCGGCGGTTGTGGGGTTGGTCGCCGTCGGCGCGCTGACATGGAGCCTTCTGAAGCCTGGGGCAACAACCGCACCGCCGCGTATCTCGCGCATGACGATTGCCTCGTCTGGAACGGCGGCGCTCGGCATCGCCGACGATCGCAGCCTCGCGATGACGCCCGACGGCACGGGAGTGGTCTACGTCGGTATCAACAATCAGCTGATGGTTCACGCGCTCGATCGGCTGGACTCGACCGCGATCTACACCGGTGCCGCGCCTTTGAATTGGGTCTTCGTGTCGCCCGATGGCCGATGGGTCGGATTCGCGGAGGGCCGGACGCTCAGGAAAGTGGCCATCACAGGTGGGCCGGCTGAGACGATCGCGCAGACCAATCTGATGATCGGGGCGACGTGGGCGCCGGATGATTCGATCATTTTTTCGACGTCGGATATAGCCACTGGCCTGCAGCGCGTGTCGGCCAACGGTGGCAACGTCGAGGTGCTGACGAAGCCTGCGCAGGCGCGCGGGGAGCGCTATCACCTCTGGCCGGAGATGCTGCCGGGCGGTCGGGCGGTCCTCTTTACAATCACTGCCACGACTGGCGGGCTCGCGGCCGATCAAGTGGCCGTCCTCGACCTTGGGACCCGGGAGTACAAGGTCTTGGTGCGGGGCGGCAGCCACGCGCACTACGTCCCAAGCGGGCACCTGGTGTACACGGCCGAAGGCACACTGCGCGCGGTCTCCTTCGACCTCGCCCGGCCGGAGGCCGGTACGATGCCGGTGACGGTGCTGCCGCGGCTGTTGACAAAGCGGCAGGGCGCGGGCGATTTCGACGTGGCCGCCGACGGAACCCTCGCCTACGTGGACGCGCCCGACGCAGCCGCGTCAGCGGCTCGCACGCTCGTGTGGGTGGATCGCAAGGGCGGGGAGGAGTCGCTGGGTGTGCCCCCGCACCCCTACATCCAGCCGCGCGTGTCGCCGGACGGGGCGCGACTGGCGGTCGCCATCGAGGACCAGGAGTTCGACATCTGGTTGTGGGATCTCACTCGCCGCACGCTCGATCGCCTGACGTCCGATCCCGCGAATGACTTTGCTCCGGTGTGGATCGACCGCCGTCATCTGGCCTACTTCTCGGGGCGTGAGGGTGGGGGCGTGTTCTGGCAACCCGTCGACGAGGCTGGTAGGGCGGAGATGCTCAGCGCGGGCGGCCCTCCGGTCGGGGTGACGCCAGGTGGCGGCCATGTGCTCTTCGGCCCTGTAGGAAATCTGGACATCATGATGGTGGCACTCGACGGCACGCGCCGCGTGCAACCGCTGCTGAAGAATCCGCCCGTCGAGCGCAACGGCGTTGTCTCACCGGATGGGCGCTGGTTGGCGTATGAAGAATTCGATCGCGACGGGCAATTCGAGATCTACGTCCGGCCGTTTCCCAACGTCAGTGTAGGGAAATGGTCGATCTCGACGGCCGGCGGCACGCGGCCCGTCTGGGCGCGCAGCGGCCGGGAACTCTTCTATGTGGCGCCAGACGGCGGGCTCATGGCTGTGCGTGCTGAGCCTCGCGGCCCCAAGTGGGGCTCGGGCAGCCCAGCGAAGGTCGTCGAGGGGCCGTACATGACCAGAAGTCTCCGTGATAAGCAGACCTATGACGTGTCCATCGACGACAAGCGATTCTTGATGGTCAAACAGCCCGCCAACCAGGCCGCGCCGCAGATCGTCGTCGTCCAGAACTGGCACGAGGAGCTGAAGCGACTCGTGCCGACGAAGTGACCGTGAACAACGCCAGGTTAAACCTTGGCGATTGCTCCTGAGTCGTCATGGTAACCGCACGTACACGGCATCCTCGAAGTCGGTCAACTGCATGATGTGGTTGTACTGAACCGTCAGCGAATCGGCTTTGAGAGTGCCGGTCGCACCCCATGGGCCGGCCACGCTCCAGCCCTCCCACTCGAACATGATGACGCCGTTAGTATCCTCGTACCCTCCGCGATACCCTCCCTCACCAAGGCTCGGGTACTGCAGCACGAACGCGCCGTTATCGTAGAGGACGAAGCGCGACTTCTTCGTATAGTCGCTGACGCGATACGACAGTTCACGATATTCACCTTTTGTACGAAACGGTGGGCGGGCCGTATCGGTACTGCGAAGCCGATCGGCAGGTGGTCGGCATCGGGTACATTCGAATCGATCGGCCGCTCGTCCATGTGCGGGCCATATGCAACGTCAGGTCTTTGAATGAGCGTGGAATTATCCTGCCTTGTAGGACAAAGGCCGACATCCGCACTCATGTGAGTGGCCGACGTGCCACCAACGTGGTTTTGTGTGGATCGGCAGATCAGTCGGCCGGTATGGCGTCCGCCATGCCGTGGATGTTGCTTTTTGCATGGCGCGAAAGGGCACTACTACGCCAGTCAGATCGGGGGCTCGCGCGGAAACAGCGCGAGCTAATCGAACAAGCACAACGAGGCGCCGCCTATTCGATTCCAGCAATACGTGGCACGTACAGGCGGACTTGCGTGCCTCTTCCCAAGTAGCTGTCGACCTGAATGAACCCCCCGGCCATCGTAATGATCTGGTTGACGATCGACATGCCGAGCCCTCGTCCCTGGGTTCCTTTCGTGCTGAAAAACGTCTCGAACATGCGCTCGCGGGTTTCCGTGTCCATGCCGACGCCGGTGTCGCTCACTTCGAGCACGACGAACGTACTCTCGCGGTTAGGGTGTTGGCCCACGGTCTCTTCCCGGAGTTCGACGGTCACGACGCCGCCGGCCGGCGTCGCGTCGCGGGCGTTGACGACGAGATTCACGACCGCGCGTTCGAGCTGAATAGGATCGATAAGGACGCGGCTGACGTCCCTTGAAATGCGGGTCTCAAGACGTACGCGAGATCCAGCAGCGCCTCGGAGCAGTGGTAACGACGCGTTGAGGACGTCAGCCGGGTTGATCACGCGTGGCCGCTGCACGTTCACACGCCCGAGCGTCATCAGATTGTGGGTCAGCTCCCGGCCGCGATCGGCGATGCTGGCGAGCTCGGCCGCCAGCTGCTTGACCGTCGGGATATCTCCGGCCGCGTCAGTGAACAAGTCGACGTACAAGAACATCGCATTCAGCACATTGTTGAAATCGTGCGCGACGCCGGCGGCGAGGCGACCCATCTCTCCGAACTGCTGCAGTTCAGCCACGTGCGCCTGGTGCGCCTCGAGCGCGCTCTCGGCGCGCAGCCGCTCGGCCTCAGCGTACAGACGAGCGACGATGTCGCCGACCGATGCCGCAAACTCGCATTCGGGATCGGTCCACTCGCGTGCGCTTCCGACGTGCTCGTGGCAGACGATGCCGATGATGTCGCCACCTTGAAGGATCGGCGCGTCGAGCATCGCCGTGATGCCAAGTGGCGCCAGGTACGACGC
>Ga0247825_10001498_pt1 | contig 15346 bp, 10 predicted proteins | sample 13C_Vanillin_Day_FD_194413 | JGI IMG/M metagenome (GOLD analysis project Ga0247825, IMG submission 194413) | Soil microbial communities from agricultural site in Penn Yan, New York, United States - 13C_Vanillin_Day48 | ecosystem: Environmental > Terrestrial > Soil > Agricultural land | place... | reverse complement strand
TACTCCGGGGTCGCGCTCACGTTCCGCGTCCGCGTGCCATCAATGGTCGAGTGGGCGCCCGGGCCGAACCCGAGCCACTCACCGTCGGTCCAGTACTTCAGATTGTGCCGCGAGCGCCGGCCCGGCTTCGCCACGTTCGAGATCTCGTACTGCTCGTACCCGGCGCCGTCGAGGCGCGCCATCGATTGCAGATACATCTCCGCGACGTCGTCGTCGGGCGCCACCGACCACTGCCCTCGCGCCATCGCATCGCGCAGCGGCGCGTTGGGATACACCTCGAGCATGTACAACGACGCGTGCTCGGGGCCGACCGCGACGAGCGCGTCCACTGACTCGAGCCACTGCGCCACGGTCTGCTGCGGCAGCCACATCATGAGGTCGAGCGAGAGGTTGTCGAAGCCCGCCGCCCGCGCTTCTTTCACCGCGTCGACGGCGCGGCTCGCGGAGTGCAGCCGGGTGAGGCGCGCCAGCTCGTCGTCACGGAACGACTGGACGCCGAAGCTGAGACGGTTGACGCCGGCGGCGCGGAAGCCCGCCAGGCTCTCGCCCGTCACCCCTTCAGGGTTGGCTTCGAGCGTGATCTCCGCGTCGGCACTGAGATCGAACCCCTCGCGACAGGCTGCGATGATGCGCCCGATCTCCGAAGGCTCGAGCAGCGATGGCGTGCCGCCACCGAAGAAGACCGTGTCGGCCGGGGTGCCGCGGGCGCGCAAGCGGATCTCGGCGATGACCGCCTCGAGATAACGGGCCTTGATCCCGGCGGCGAAAAGACCGCGGTTGAAGTTGCAGTAGTTGCAGATGGCGGCGCAGAAGGGGACGTGAACGTAGAGGCCCAGCACCTGCGGAGTGCTCGAACTACGAGCCGGCGCGGCCGCCCGACCACTTCAGGTCGGCCTTGCCGTCGCGCTCGCGCAGCTGGGCGCGGGCCTGCCCCGCGCTGCGGCTCGGCAGCGACGGCCGGCGCGCCCCCTTCGGCCGCATCTTCCAGAGCGTCATGAGCTCCTCGACGCCGCCATTGGGGGGCAGCTCACGGTAGTCGGCGCCGTCGAGATACAGGAACTCGCACATCTCGTGCAGGCGCGAACGCATCCGCACGCCGATGCGGAAGACCAGCGAGTCGGGATCGGTGAGATCGGGGTTGTCGTCGTAGTTGGTGGTGAAGATGGTGGTGCGCTTCTCGCTGTAGCGCGTGTTGACGATGAGATTGAGGGTTTCCTCGACCCACTCGGACGTCTTCTCGGCGCCGAGATCGTCGAGGACGAGCACGTCGGCGCGCATCACCGGGCCGAGTACGTCCATCTCCGCCGTGCGGTTCACCGGGTCGTAAGTCGAGCGGATGACGCGCAGCAGATCGCGTGTGTCGTAGAACACGCCGCGGGCGCCACGCGTGCGCATCGTCTGCGACAGGATGGCCACCGCCAGGTGGGTCTTGCCCACGCCGGGCGGCCCCATCAGGAACACGCCTTTGTCGACCACCGGAAAGCGCTCGGCGAGCCGGCGGCAGTAATCGGAGGCCGACTTCAGCTGCTCGTTGTAGGCGCGATAGTTGTCGAAGGTGCAGTGCTGATAGCGCTTCGGAATGCGCGAGTCGGCCACCAGCCGATCGCCCGCCGAGTTGCGGATGCAGTCGCACCGCGTGACCCGCTCGACACCATCGACCTCGATCGTCTTCCAGCCGGTGTCGTCGCAGAGCGGGCACACGGCGCGATCGTAACACCGGACGGGCCCAGGGCTCAGGGCTCAGGGGCTTGGTGCGTCTTTCGCCCTAAACGTACGCTTGTCAACGAGCGTACTCTTCGGGCGCCAGCAAGATATCCAGGCCCTGAGCCCTAAGCCTTGAGCCCTGAGCCGACAAGCGTCAGGAACGCCGGGTCCCGCGCCGCTCCGACGGCGGCGCCGCGTCTTCGGTCTTGTCCGGGACGGCGGCTGGGGCAGGTGACGGAGCGCGGCGCACGAGATCCGTCGGCGCGCTCTTGACCATCGCGGTGCTGAGGCGCTGCTCCCAGTCGTCGATGCCGCGGGCGAGCTCGCGCTTCACGTAGTCCATGAATTCGTTCACTTCGCTCTGCATGCGCTCGATCTTGCGGCGCATGTTGAGGATGATTTCGACACCGGCGAGGTTCACGCCGAGCTCGCGGGTGAGCGACAGGATCGTCTCGAGCTGCTCGAGGTCCTCCTCCGAATAGAGCCGGGTATTGCCCTCGGTGCGCGACGGCGTCAGCAGGCCCTCGCGTTCGTAGAGACGCAGCGTCTGGGGATGGATGTCGTACTTCTGCGACACCGCGCTGATCATGAAGTAGGCCTTGCCACGCTCGGTCTTCTTCGCCATGATCGGCTCCCCTAGTCTTGCGTGTCCGGGGCGCCGCCGGCGGGCGGTTCCCGCCGGATCTGCGCGCCGCCGTTGATGTCCCCGAACTCCCGCAGCAGCGCCTTCGAGCGCTCGTCGAGCACGGCCGGCAGCATCAGCCGCGCCTCGACCACGAGGTCACCCCTCGGGCCGCCGCGCGTGGACGCCATGCCGCGCTCGCGGAGCCGGAACTGCTGCCCCGACTGCGTGCCGGGCGGAATCCGCAGCTTTACCGTGCCGTCGAACACCGGCAGCTCGATCCGGGCGCCGAGCGCCGCTTCGTGCACGGCGACGGGCATCACCACGTGGAGATCGTTCCCCTCGCGGCGGAACTCGGGATCGGGCGCGACGTGCACCGTTACATACAGGTCGCCCGCCGGCCCGCCGTGCGGCCCCGCGTCGCCCTTGCCCCCCAGCCGCACGCGCTCGCCGTCGCCTATCCCGGCGGGCAGGCGCATCATCACGCGCTCGCTCCGCACCTCCTGGCCCGCCCCGCCGCACGCCGGGCAGGGCCGCCGCGGCTGCTGCCCGGTGCCGCCGCAGGCGTTGCAGCTGCGCGAGAACACCATGTGGCCGCGCACCGTGCGCACCACGCCCTGACCGTGGCAGAGTGCGCAGGGTCCCGGCGCCGTCTGCGCCGACCCGGCGCCCCGGCAGGTCCGGCAGGTCTCCCGCCTCGTCACCGTGAGCGCGCGCTCGCAGCCGGCAAAGCTTTCCGCAAACGAGATGCGCGCGTCCTGGTGCAGATCGGTGCCCCGCGCCGCCGCGGGCCGCCGCGCACCGTGCTCCATCAGGACCTCGGCCATCAGATCCCCAAACGTGGCCGAGTAGTCGGGCCCGCGCGACGAGAAGTCGAAGCCCTCGAACCCGCCGCGCCGGGCCTCGGCCGGGGCCGCGGTCTCTCCGGCGTCGTAGCGCAGCCGCCGCTCGCGGTCGATCAGCGTCTCGTACGCCTCGAGCACCTGGTGGAAGTGGGCCGCGGCATCGCGGTCCCCGGGGTTGATGTCGGGGTGGAAGCGCCGGGCCAGACGGCGGTACGCGCGCTTGATCTCGGAGTCGCTGGCGTCCTGCCGCACGCCGAGCACCACGTAGAGATCCATCGCTCGTCCCGCCCTCCTTCCCGGCTATTCAAGGCCGTCAGCGCTTTTCGTCTTCGACGACCTCGGCATCGATGACGTCGCCGGCACCACCACCCGCCGGCCCGCCGGCGGCTCCGGCCGACGGACCCGCGTCTCCCGGCCCGGCCCCGCCCGGCCCGGGGCCCGCCTGCTTGTAGATCGCCTCCGCGGCCTTGTGCTGCGCCTGCGTGAGCTGCTCCATCGCGCCGGTCATCGCGGCCGCGTCGTTCGACTCGAGCGCGCTCTTCACCGCGGCGACCGCGCTCTCCACCGCGGCCTTGTCGCCGGCCGCGAGCTTGTCGCCCATCTCCTGCAGCATCTTCTCGGCGCCGTAGACGGCCTGATCGGCACGATTGCGCGTCTCGATCTCCTCCCGCCGCTTCTTGTCTTCCTCGGCGTGGGACTCGGCGTCCCGCATCATTCGGTCGACCTCGTCCTTGCTGAGACCGCTCGATGCGGTGATGGTGATCTTCTGCTCCTTGCCGGTGCCCTGGTCCTTGGCCGACACGTTGACCATGCCGTTGGCGTCGATGTCGAACGTCACCTCGATCTGGGGCACGCCGCGCGGCGCCGGCGGAATGCCGACCAGCTGGAAGCGGCCCAGCGTCCGGTTGTCACGCGCCAGCTGGCGCTCGCCCTGGAGCACGTGCACTTCCACGGCTGTCTGGCTGTCGGCGGCGGTGGAAAACGTTTCGCTCTTGCGCGTCGGGATCGTGGTGTTGCGCGAGATCAGCGTCGTCATCACCCCGCCGAGCGTCTCGATGCCGAGCGACAGCGGCGTGACGTCGAGCAGCAGCAGATCCTTGACTTCGCCGGCGAGCACGCCAGCCTGGATAGCCGCGCCGATCGCCACCACCTCGTCGGGGTTGACCCCCTTGTGCGGGTCCTTGCCGAACAGGTCCTTGACGATCTGCTGGACCTTCGGGATGCGCGTCGAGCCGCCGACGAGGACCACTTCGTCGATCTTCGAGGCGTCGACGCCGGCGTCGGCGAGCGCCTGACGCGTCGGGCCGACGGTCTTCTGCAGCAGGTCGTCGACCAGCTGCTCGAACTTGGCGCGCGTCAGCCGCTGCTGCAGGTGCTTCGGACCGGTGTTGTCGGCGCTGATGAAGGGCAGGTTGATGTCGGTCTCCATCACCGTGGAGAGCTCCATCTTGGCCTTCTCCGCCGCCTCGCGCAGACGCTGCAGCGCCATGCGGTCCTTGGAGAGGTCGATGCCCTCGGCTTTCTTGAACTCCGCGACGATCCACTCGATGATGCGGTGATCGAGGTTGTCGCCGCCGAGGTGCGTATCGCCGTTGGTCGACTTCACCTCCACCACACCCTCGCCGACCTCGAGAATCGAGATGTCGAAGGTGCCGCCGCCGAAGTCGTAGACCGCAATCGTCTCGTCCTTCTTCTTGTCGAGCCCGTAAGCGAGCGCGGCCGCCGTCGGCTCGTTCACGATGCGCATCACCTCGAGGCCGGCAATCGCGCCCGCCTCCTTCGTGGCCTGCCGCTGTGCGTCGTTGAAGTAGGCCGGCACCGTGATGACGGCGCGGATGACCGTCTGCCCGATGTACTCCTCGGCCGCCTGCTTCAGCTTCTGGAGCACCATGGCCGAGATCTGCGGCGGCGCGTAGTCCTGGTCCACGATCCGCACGCGCACGTCGCCATTGGGCGCCGCGACGACGGCGTAGGGGACCATCTTCATCTCCTCGCTGACCTCGTTGTAGCGGCGGCCCATGAAGCGCTTGATCGAGAAGACGGTGTTCTCGGGGTTCGTGACCGCCTGGCGCTTGGCGACCTGCCCGACGAGGCGTTCGCCCGATTTGGTGAACGCCACGACCGACGGTGTCAGCCGGCCGCCTTCGGGATTGGTGATGACGACGGGCTCCCCGCCTTCGATGACGGCAACGACGGAGTTGGTGGTGCCCAGGTCGATTCCGATGATTTTGCTCATGAACTTCTCGCGTCCTCAGGTCTGCTCAATGCCGCCCGCCCGAAGGGCGGGCAATCAGGCACTTTAGGTTGTATCTATTATTAAATCTGAGTGACGGACAGTCAAAGTGAGCCGCGAAGCCGTGACCCATGGCCCACCGTAAGTCACTGACCCACAGGTCCTTCGGCCGTATACTGACGATGATGGGCAGTACTCCGGACGGCAGGCCTCCAGGCACCCGAATCGTGATCAAGCTGGCCACCCGGGCCACGGTGATTGCCCTCTTCCTGGCGGCGGCGCTGCTCGGTACCGTCGGCGGTGTGCTCTTCGCCTACGGCGGCGACCTGCCCGAAATCAGCGCGCTCGACAACTACCGGCCGAACACGATCACCCGCATCCTGGCGGGCAACGGCGAGGTCATCGGGGAGTTCGCAACCGAGCGCCGGGTGGTCATCGGCTACGACGACATCGCCCCGGTGCTGCGGTCGGCGATCATGGCGACGGAAGACGCCGACTTCGAGCAGCACTTCGGCCTGAGCATCTCCCGCATCGCCATGACGGCCGTCAAGGACGTCGTCACGGGCCAGCGGGCGGGAGCCAGCACCATCACCCAACAGCTCGCCCGCAATCTCTTCCTGCAGAACGCCTACATGCGCGGCGGCGTCTACGAACGGTCGCTCGAGCGGAAGATCCGCGAAGCGATCCTGGCCGTACAACTCGAGCGCCGCTTCACCAAGCGCGAGATTTTCGCGCTCTACGCCAACCAGGTGCCGCTGCACGGCGCCTACGGCGTGGAGGCCGGCGCGCGGATGTATTTCAACAAATCGGCCAAGGACGTCACGCTGGACGAGGCGGCCACCATCGCTGCCATCATCCAGACGCCCGCGCGCCTCAGCCCGTTCGTCAATCCCGAACGCACGCTGGCCCGGCGCAACAATTACGTGCTGCCGCGCATGGCCGAGGAAGGGTTCATCACCCGGCAGGCAGCCGAGGAGGCCGCAAAGAAACCGCTCGTGCTCCGCGACCAAGGCACCACGGAGCGCTCGTTCGCCGCCTACTTCGTCGAAGACATCCGCAAGAACCTCGAGCAGCGCTTCGGCGCGGCGGCGCTGTACGAGACCGGCCTGCAGGTGCAGACGACGCTCGACATCGATCTGCAGCGCGCCGCCGAGCGCGCCGTGGACCGGGGCCTGCGGCGCGTCGACAAGCGCCGCGGCGTCTATCGCAAGCCTCGCCAGACCGTACGCGCCGCCAATGCGACCCCCGAGACTTTCACCAGCAGCCGCTGGTCGCGGACCATTGCCGCGGGCGACATCGTCCCGGCGGTGGTGATGGCGCTGCCCAAGACCCCGGCCGGACCGGCGCGCATCCGGATCGGGGCGGCCGAAGTCGATCTGCCCCGCAGCGGCTTCGCGTGGACCCGGAAGACGGCCGCCGCGGACCTCTTCGCCGTGGGCGACGTCATCGAAGTGGGAATCGGCGCGATCGAGAAGGGCCAGTACCGCGGCGTCACGCTGGAACAGGCGCCCGTGGTCGAAGGGGCGCTGATCGCCATTGAGAACCGCACCGGCCAGATCCGCGCGATGGTGGGCGGGTTCGACTTCGCCCGCAGCAAGTTCAACCGCGCCACCCAGGCACGGCGGCAAGTGGGGTCGCTGTTCAAGCCGGTGCTCTACGCGGCGGCCATCGACCGGGGCTTCACCGCCGAGACGGTGTTCATCGACGAACCGGTGTCGTACGTGGCCGGCCCCAACCAGCCGCCGTATCGCCCGCTCAACTACGACCGGAAGTTCGAAGGGCCGGTCACCCTGCGACACGCGCTCGAGGACTCGCGCAACATACCCGCCGTCAAGGCGCTCGAGGCGGTGGGTGCGGAGCAGGTCGTGGGCTACGCGCGGCGGCTCGGCCTTACCGGCGACTATCCGCCCTACCTCTCGCTCGCCCTCGGCTCCGCCGAGTCCACGCTGCTCGAGATGACGAGCGCGTATTCGGCCTTTGCGAACCAGGGCGTGCGCATGACGCCCTATGCCATGCGATCGGTCACCGACCGGGAAGGCATGACCATCGAAGAGGGCCGTCCCGAGCCGCGCGAGGCGCTGCGCGCCGACACCGCCTTCCTGATGGCGCACCTGCTCGAAGGCGTCGTCCAGCGCGGGACCGCGGTGGCCGCCAGGGCCCTCGAGTGGCCGCTCGCGGGCAAGACCGGCACGATGGACGAGTTCACCGACGCGTGGTTCGTCGGCTTCGACCCCGACGTCACCGTGGGCGTGTGGGTGGGCTACGACGAGAAGCGGCCGCTCGGCGGCGGCGAGACGGGCGCGCAGGCGGCGCTACCGATCTGGATGGACTACATGCGCGCGTACATCAGCACTCGGGGCAGCCGCCGGGCCCCGCCCCGGTTCGAGGCGCCCGGCAACATTGTCTTCGTCACGCTCCCGAACGGCGTCACCGAAGCGTTCATCAACGGCACCCAGCCCGCCGGATTGACGCCCGATCCGCCGGCGACGCAGCCGGTCGCGGCGCCCGACGCCCCGGCGCCGGCCGCAAACGCGCCGGAGCGGGACGTCGAGTAGAGGTGGATCGGCGCATCACCGGGTTCGCCCTCGATGACGAAGGCCATTGGGTCGCGCTGCTCGAGTGCGGCCACCGCCAGCACATGCGCCACCGGCCGCCCTTCGAGCGTCGGGAATGGGTTACAACTGCCGCTGGACGCGCCTCGCGCCTGGGCGCCGTCGTGAAGTGCGTGAAATGCGATGACACCAAGGGCGAGGCGTGAGCGGCCTGGTGGCTCAGGGCTCACGGCTCAGGGCCTGGAGGCAACAACGGCTTGAGCCGTGAGCCTTGAGCCTCGAGTCGGACGGGCCACGGCGAAAGTAAGGCCCGGCATTGACCCTCACGCGACGTGAGGCCGCAGAGTGTCCACCATGACGGTGCCGCGCACGTACCGGGTCGCCGACGTCGCCAGGGTGTCTGGCGTGTCGATTCGCGCGCTGCACCACTACGACGCCATCGGCCTGCTGATCCCGACCGGGCGCACCGAGGCGGGCTACCGTCTCTACACCGACGCCGATCTGCTGCGCCTGCAGCAGATCCTGATCGGCCGGGAACTGGGGTTCCCGCTCGACGAGATCAAGCGCTCGCTCGACGACCCGCGGTTCGACCACCGGCAGGCGCTGATCGACCAGCGGCGGCGCCTGGAAGCGAAGGCGCACGCGTTCGGCGGCATGCTGCGCGCCGTGGACGCCGCCCTGGCCGTCGTAGGCCGCGACCTGCAGGGAGGAATGATGGACATGAAGGAACTGTTCGGGGGCTTCGACCCCGCGGTGCACGAAGCCGAGGTCCGGGAGCGCTGGGGCGACGGGGACGCCTACAAGGAGTCCACCCGCCGCGTGAAGGCGTACACGCCCGACGACTGGAAGCGCCAGCAGGCGGAGCAGGGAGCGATCTACGCGGATGCCGCCGATGCGATGCGCCGGGGCGTCGATCCGACGGCGCCGGCGGCCGTCGAGATCGCGGAGCGGCACCGCCAGTCGATCGACAGGTGGTTCTATCCGTGCAGCCGGGCAATGCACGCCGGGCTGGCGGACATGTACGAAGCCGACGAACGCTTCAGGGCCACGATCGATCGCGCCGCCGAAGGGCTGACGCCTCTTCTCGTGGCGGCGATCAGGGCGAACGCGGGGCGGGTCTAAAGACCCGCCCTACGAAGGCCCGAAGCCGGGAGCCCTGACCCGACCATCCCGGCCGTCAGTCTTCTTCTGGAGCCGCCGCGGCACCCAGCGTGCCGCTCGACTTCTGCATCAAGTAGGTCTTGATGAAGCCGTCGAGGTCGCCGCCGAGCACGCGGTTGACGTCGCCCACCTCCATCTTGGTGCGATGGTCCTTGATCATCTGGTAGGGCTGCAGCACGTAGCTGCGGATCTGGCTGCCGAAGGCAATCTCGCGCTTCTCGCCGCCGATCTCTTCGAGCCTGGCCTGCTGCTCCTTCATCTTGCGATCGAACAGCCGCGACCGCAGCACCTTCATCGCCGACGCGCGGTTCTTGTGCTGCGAGCGCTCGTTCTGGCACGACACGACGATACCGGTCGGCAGGTGCGTGATGCGGACGGCCGAATCGGTCACGTTGACGTGCTGGCCGCCGGCGCCGCTCGATCGATAGGTGTCGATGCGCAGGTCCTTGTCGTCGATCTCGACGTCGACGTCCTCGGGCAGTTCCGGCCACACGAAGACCGAGGCGAACGACGTGTGCCGCCGCGCGGCCTGATCGAAGGGGGAAATGCGCACCAGACGGTGCACGCCGGCTTCGGCCGCGAGCAGGCCGAAGGCGTACTCGCCGCTCACCAGCACGGTGGCGCTCTTGAGGCCGGCCTCGTCCCCCGGCTGGTAGTCGATCACTTCGCGCCCGAACCCGCGGCGCTCGGTCCACTTGAGATACATCTTGAGCAGCATCTCGGCCCAGTCCTGCGACTCGGTGCCGCCGGCGCCCGGATGGATGGTGAGAATGGCGTTGGCGCGGTCGTGCTCGCCGCCGAGCATCTTCTTGGTCTCGGCGCTCTCCACTTCGGTCTGGAGCTCGTCGAGCCCGCGCTCGAGATCGGCGCCCACGTCCTCACCGGCCGCGGCCCACTCGAAGAGGACGCCGATGTCGTCGCCGCGGCGCTGCAGCGACTCGCGCAGCGCGAGATCGCCTTCCACGCGCCGCCGCCGCTGCATCACCTTCTGCGCTTCGTTCTGGCGGCTCCAGAAATCCGGCGCGGCGGTCAGGCTTTCGATTTCGGCCAGCTGAGTCTCGAGGTTGGCACCCTCAAAGATACCTCCGCAGCTCGATCGAGCGCCGGTTGAGATCGTCGTATCGCCGCGTCAGTTCTTCGAGATCCGTCACACGTCCTCCTCGTGAATGTCACCGGCGCCGGCGCCGCAGCGACGCCAGCGCGAGCACTGTGATGGCCAGCGACGCGTAGCCCGCCACGTCGCCGAGCCGCGAGTAGATCGTGCGGCCCTGCAGGAACCGCACGTCCACCACCATGCCCGTCTGCTCAAAGATAGCCGACTTCGCGACGACGCGGCCGTAGGGGTCGACGGCGCCGCTGATGCCGGTATTGGCCGCACGCACCAGATAGCGCCCCTGTTCGATGGCGCGCATCGACGCCAGCGCGAAGTGCTGGTACGGCGCCGACGTCCGCCCGTACCACCCGTCGTTGGTGATAGTGGTGAGCAGTTCGCTCCCGCGCTCGACCGCCTCGCGCGCCAGGTGCGGGAAGATCACCTCGTAGCAGATCGCGGTGCTGGCCAGGTGTCCGGCCACCGGGAGCATCACCACCTCGCTGCCGGCGGCAAACGTCGCCAGCCCGCCGACCAGCGGCGCCAGGAACGACACCCATTCCTGCAGCGGAATGAACTCGCCGAACGGCACCAGCTGGATCTTGCGATACACCGCCGCCGTGCGGCGATCGGGGGTGACGAGGAACGCGGCGTTGTAGAGGCGGGGGGTGGCGCCACGCTCGAACTGATCGCTTCCGAACTGCACCGGCACGTCCACCTCGGCGGCGAGGTCGCGGATCGCCTGACCGCCGGCCGCATCCTCCTCGAACATGAACGGCGTCGACGATTCCGGCCAGATGACATAGCGCGCGCCGCGTTTGACGGCGTCGCGGGTCATCGCGATGTAGGTCGTGAAGATCCGCCGCGCCTGGCTCGGATCCCACTTGTCGCGCTGCTCGACATTGCCCTGGATGAGGCCGATACGGACCGCCGTGCCTGCCCGCGTGAGCGACCCGTCGGCCACGCGCCACGTCCCCCAGGCGGCGATGCCGAGCAGGGCGAGCACCGTGCCCGCGAGCGCCGCAGCGCGGGCGCGCGGCGGAGACAGCAGCGCGTACGCGAGAGCGGCGTTCACGATCGCCACGATCAGCGACATGCCGTAGAGCCCGACGACGCTCGCCGCTTGCGCGATGGCGATCATTTCGATCTGGCTGTCGCCGAGCGGGACCCAGGGAAATCCGGACAGCAGCGTGCCGCGCAGGTACTCGCCGGTGACCCAGGTCGCGGGCGCCAGCCACAACGCCGCCTTGCCGGCGCGCGCCAGCAGCACGCCGAGCGCCGCGGTGCCCACGGACACGTAGAGCCCGAGGTAGAGCGACAGCAGCAGCACGCTGACCGGCCCGAGCGGCGCCGGCAGCCCGCCAAAGGTGACCAGCACGTCGCCGGTCCAGTAGAGCGTGCCGCTGAAGTAGATGACTGACGTCACCAGGCCGAGACCGAAACCGCGGCGCGCGCTCGTCCCCGGCAGCGGCCCCGGGCGTCCGGTCCAACCGGACAGGGCGAGAAAGAGCGGCACCAGGGCAATCCAGGCGCACGCGGGATGGCCGAACTTCGGGAAGCTCAGGGCGAGCAGCGCGCCGGACAGGCCGGCGAGGAGGACGTCGCGGCGGACCACCGGCTACGCCTGCAGCGTTTCGTGGGCGGGCTCGATCAGCGATCGCAGCCGCTCCACGACGGTGCGCGTCGCAAATGGCTTGGGGATGAACGGCAGGTCGTCCAGCGCGTTGGGCCCCTCGGCGAACTCGTCGCGCGCGTAGCCGGACATCAGCAGCACGCGGAGCCCCGGGAGCGTCCGGCGCAATTGTTTGGCGAGCTGGACCCCGCTCATCCCCGGGAGGCTGATATCGCTGAGAAGGATGCGAAACACCGGCGACGCCAGCGTGAGGGCTTCCTCCGCACTGCCCGCCGCGACCACGTCGAAACCGTTGCGTTCGAGCGCCGACGACAGCAGTTCGCGTACGGCGCTCTCATCCTCCACGAGCAGCACCCGCGGCCGATCGCGGACGGTGGCCGCGGCCGGCGTCGGCGCTGGCGTCTCGGCGGTAACCGGGTTCCCGTCGATCGGCAACAGCACGATCACGCGGGTACCCGCCTGCGGCGCGCTTTCCACCCACACGAAGCCGTTGCTCTGCTTCACCAGCCCGTAGACGGTGGCGAGCCCGAGACCGGCGCCGCTGCCCTTCGGCTTGGTCGTGACGAACGGCTCGAACGCACGCGCCGCGAGCGCCGGCTCCATGCCGGTGCCGGTGTCCTCGACCCGCAGGCGCATGTAGGCGCCGGACCGCAGCCACGGACGCTCCACGCGCATCGCTTCGTCCACGTCGAGCAGATCAGTGCTGATCGTCAGCCGGCCGCCCTCGCGCATCGCATCCCGGGCGTTGTCCACGAGATGGGCCAGCACATGAATCAGGCGCATGCGATCGGCACGTACCGGGGCGGCGCGGCGGCCTCGCCGCAGCACCACCGTCACCGAGGCGCCCACCCGCCGCTGGATGGCGTTGCGGAGGTCACCGACGAGACGCGGCAGGTCGAGCGATCGCGGTTCGAGCACCTGGCGCTGTCCGAGCGACAGCAGCCGATCGGTGAGCTGCGCCGCCCGCGACGCGCTGGTTCGGATCTCGACCGCGGACTTCTGCAGCGGGCTCTCGGCCGGCAACCCGCCCGTGAGCCGTTCGGCGTGGCCGATCACCACCTGCAGCAGGTTGTTGAAGTCGTGCGCGATGCCGCCGGCGAGCCGGCCGACGGCTTCGAGCCGCTGCGACCGCGCCACCGCGTCCTGCGCGTGGCGCCGCTCGCTCACTTCGATGGCGGTGCCGATGATGGCGGGCCGGCCCTCGTAGACGAGCGGCGCGGTGGTCGCATACACCCACGTCTCGGCGCCGTCGGGCCGGCGAATCCGGAACTGCGATCGCGAGGCGCCCAGCGCCCCTTGCTGCTGCTCGTAGCCGCGCTCGAGCAGGTGTGCGCGGTCGTCGGGGTGAATGACGTCGATCGACGCGCGGCCGATGAGTTCCGAGGCTTCGGTGCCCGCCAGCACCGCGAAGGCGCGATTGACGTAGCGCAGGCGGTGATCCTGGATGACGAACAGTGGCGCCGGGCTCGCATCCGCCAGGCCCGCACCCGAGCCGGACCGATCGGCGGGGCGATAGCTGCTGTCGCTCATGTCCAGGTCCGGCGCCGCGGGATGGTTATCGGGTGACCCAGGGCTTGAACTGCTCTTCGCGTTCGAGCTTCGCGGCCACCGTGTCGGCCTCGCGGCGCGAGGGATACTTGCCCACGCGCACCCGATAGGTCGTCGGCCCCCCGGATGTCGATGCCGTGGTGACGAAGGCGGGATAGCCCTTCTTGGCCAGACGGCCCCGGATCGTGTCGGCCTCGCCACGCTGCCGCACGGCCGCGACCTGCACGACGAACCCGCTGCCCGTCGGCACCGCGTCGGCCGCTGGAGCCGTGCCCACCGCGGTCGTCGCCGCCGCTGCCGGCTTCGACGAAGCGGACTTGGCGGCCACCGGAGCCTTGGCCACAGCCGTCGTCGCAAACGGCTCGCGCACCTGCGCACTCGCGGGCACGTCCTCGGGGACAGGCTCGGGCTCTTCGAGCCGGGCCGGGTAGGTCAACCCGAGGCGGCTCGACGGAGAGGCGGAGGGACTCACACCAGTTGCCGACGTCGCGACGGCATCGGCGGCATCACTACGGGTCTCGTCCGGGAAGGTGGGATCGGCGCCCTCGGCCGTCAGTACGGTCCCAGCCCGCTGAGCCGGAACGCCCCGACCAACCATGACCCCGCACAGGAAGATCACGACGGCCACCACAGTGGCCGTCATGAAGAGGAACACGAGCTGTTTCCCGTTTAGCTGAATCTCGTGAAGTCCTTCATCTGACATGGGTTAGTCGCGCTTATGCTAACACGTTTCAGGCCAGCCGAGTATCGCGCTACGGCGGAGGGAGGACGCTCAGCAGCTCCTTCGCGGCGGTGTTCCCCGGCTCGGCGGCAAGGATACTCTCGGCTTCGGCCCGTGCCGCACCATACTCGCGCGCCGCAGCGTAGGCCTCGGCGAGCGTGACCCGGGCGATGGTGGTGTCGCGGCTCCACACGGAAATCTTGAGGGCGTCGATGGCCTCCCGCGCGCGGCCGAGGCGCAGCAGCAGCTGGCCAATCAGCAAGTGAGCCTCGTCGTCGTAGGGCGACAGGAACACGGTGCGTCGCAGCTCGACGAGCGCGTCGGCGTGGAGGCCCGCCTGCGACAGCCGGCGTCCGTTGGCCAGGTAGACGCCGGCCAGTTCGCGCTGCTCCCGCTGTCCGGCGGCCGCAATCGCCGTGTCGACGCGGGGGCGCGACGCCGCGTCGAGCTCGGTCTTGAGACGCTCGAGCCCGCGCGGCACCGAGTTGGCGTTGCGGCGCGCCTCGAGTTCGCTGTAGGTCGATGACAGGCGCCCGGCCAGGTCCTTCTCGCGCGCGCCCTCCTCGGCGGCGCCGCTCGCCTGCAGCGCCGCGCCGAGCACGTAGTGCGCGTCGTCGTCGGCCGGATCGCGCCGCACGGCTTCCCGCAGCGCGGCAACGGCCTGCGGATACTCGCGCGCGATCCAGTGCGCGTAGCCGAGATTGAAGAACAGATCGGCGTCGCCGGGATCGAGCGCGGTGGCTTCGCGGAACAACTCCGCGGCCTTGGGACCCGGCCCGGGACGGCGCAGCTGCACGATGCCCATGTCGTTGGCCGCCGCGGCGTCGGGCTGGACGCGATGCAACGCCCCGAGACCGGCCATCGCCTCGGGATGACGTCCGAGCTGGAGTTCGGACACGGCTTCGAGAAACGAGGCGCGGCGGCCGTTCGGACCGTTGGCAGCAATGGCGTCCACCGCGGAGCGGGCCCGCTGGTGCTCACCCTGATCGGAGTACACCTGCCATAGCTCGAAGCGCGCCTCGTCGAACGACGGCGCCTGCTCGAGCGCCGAGGTCAGCAGCGTCAGCTTGGTGGCGGGGCTGGCGGTGACGAGGCTGCGGATGAAGAGCTCGAACGCGGCCGCGGGCGGTCTCGTGGCCTCCGACGTGGCCACCTGCGCCGAGCCGGTGGGCACGAGACGCCGGCCGAGGCGCGACGCGATGTCGAAGAGCTCGGCGCGCGGGCCGAGCTCTTCGAC
>Ga0247825_10001496_pt1 | contig 15354 bp, 15 predicted proteins | sample 13C_Vanillin_Day_FD_194413 | JGI IMG/M metagenome (GOLD analysis project Ga0247825, IMG submission 194413) | Soil microbial communities from agricultural site in Penn Yan, New York, United States - 13C_Vanillin_Day48 | ecosystem: Environmental > Terrestrial > Soil > Agricultural land | place... | reverse complement strand
GCAGGGCGAAGAACGCGTTCAGGTCGTGCTCGCCCGCGACGTGCTCGAAGTGGCGGCTTTCGTTGGCGAGGCGCGCGGTGATGGGGTGCACGCGCTCGCCTTCCCGCGCCAGGTAGGTGGCTGCCGGATCGACGGTGAACCAGTCGATCTCGAGCTCGGGTTGCAGCTTCCTCAGCTCGCGCGCGATGGCGAGGTCGCGCTGCGCGTGGCCCAGGCCGATCGGACTCGAGATAAAGAGCGCCTTGCGCGGGCGTCGCATCGCGCGCGTCCAGGTCATCGCGCGCGGCCGGCCGGCGACGAACTCGCGCACCGCGTTGTTGAACACCACTGGATCGCGTGCCCCGGTGATGTGGCCGCCGCCCGCGATGGTGAGCAGGCGCGCGCCGGGCACCAGCTCGTGGATCTCCTGGCCCTTGACGTAGGGCACGCGCTTGTCCTCGTCGCCGTGGATCACGAGCGTCGGGCACTTCACGCGCCGCGCAAGCTCGCGCACGTCGTTGCCGATCCAGCCGTTGCGCGCCCAGGCGACCGTCTCGCCGCTGGAAGCCCAGCCGTAGCGCACCGCGTCCTCGAACGGCTTGGTCGAGTGCGGCTCGGTGAAGCAGATGGAGAAGAACCACTCCAGGTACGCCGGCCAGTCGCGCTCCATCGCCTCGGTCTCGGCCTTGAGCCGCGCGGCGATCTTCGGGTCGTCCAGCCGCGCATCGGCGTAGCCGCCGGAGATGATGACGTGGGTGACGCGCTCCGGCTGCTCCGCCGCGAGGCGCAGCGCCGTCATGGCGGTCGCCGACACGCCGATCACGGCCATGCGTTCCACCCCGGCCGCCTCGAGCACCGCGAGGAAGTCCCGGTAGTACTCGTCGAAGCTGTAGGCTTCCTGCCCGCGCGGCCGGTCGGAGCGGCCGTTGCCGCGGCCGTCCATGGTGAGCACGCGGAAGTGGCGAGACAGGTACGGCACCGCGGCCTTGAGGATCTGCGAGTGGGTGATCTGGAAGATGGGCGCGAACGCGATCCACGGGCCGCTTTCGCCCCACACCGCATACCAGCTCTTCACGCCGTTTCGCTCGACGTAGCCCTCGCGCACCGGCTGCACCGTCTCATAGGGCAGGCGATGCTCCTCGGGAATCCGCCCTGCCTGCGGCAGCGGACCGACCACTTTGCCGAACGACGGCGGCAGGCTCATGGCTTTCTCCTTGCATCGAGATTTTCGAGAAGCTGCTGCAGGGCATCCAGCGCCGCGCGATGCTCGTCGCGCTCCTGCCGGCGCCCGATCAGGTCGACGAACTCCATGCCAAGCCAGAACTCCGAGATCCACGTGGCGATGACCTCGGCGCTGAACGGCGGCGGCAACCGACCGCCGCTTTGCTCGAGGGCCGCGATCGCCTCGCGCACCGCGGCGAGCACCACGTCGCGCCAGGCGAGCAGGCGCGGGATGAACTTCTCGCGCAGGCCCGGGTTGGAGAGGCTCGCGGCCCACAGCTCAGCCTGCATGCGCACGAACCCGGAGGCAAGGTCGCTCTCATAGAAAGCGCGCGCTTGCGCCCATTTCTCGGCGAAGCCGCCGGGCGCGCCGTACATGCCCTGCTGGCGCGCGAGCAGCTCCCGGTTCGCCGCGTCGAGCACCTCGATCACCAGCTGGTCCTTGCTGCGGAAGTGGTAGTTGATGAGCGCGTGGTTGACGCCCGCGTCCCTGGCGATCTCGCGCACGCTGAGGGCGGCGTAGCCCTCGTTCGCCAGGCGCCGGAAGGCGGCGTCCAGGATCTTCGCCTTGGTGGCGCCGAGCTCCGCTTCGTCGAACAGGGCAGGGCTGGAAGCGTCCATGATATCCAACTGGTTTAAACAGTCGTTCAAACTCTAGACCCACCCCTTGGGACTGTCAAGCCGATAGGATCCTCATCAGGAGGAAGCGCGCCATGCTTGCGCCGATCAATTTTCCGAAGTGGCTCGAGGAGCATCGCCACCTGCTGAAGCCGCCGGTAGGCAACCAACAGATCTGGCAGGACACCGACTTCATCGTCACGGTGGTGGGCGGGCCGAACCATCGAACGGATTTCCATGACGATCCCTACGAGGAATTCTTCTGGCAGTTCAAGGGCAATGCATACCTGGACCTGATACAGGACGGAAAGCGCGGCCGCGTCGAACTGCGCGAGGGCGCGATGTTTCTGCTGCCGCCGCACGTGCGCCATTCGCCGCAGCGGCCCGAGCCGGGCAGCCTGTGCCTCGTGATCGAGCGCCAGCGGCTGCAGGGAACGGTCGACGGCTTCGAGTGGTACTGCCCCAAGTGCGGTGCGCGCGTGCATCGCGTCGAGGTACAGCTGAAGAGCATCGTCAAGGACCTGCCGCCACTTTTCGAGGCGTTCTACGCGAGTGAGGAGAAGCGAACCTGCCCGAAGTGCGGTTACCTGCATCCCGGAAAGAACGTTCGATGAAAAAGTACGCCGGACTCGACGCTAAGGCCTATGCCCGCGAGCACCTGAAGGGCATCTGGGCCGCGACGCTCACGCAAGAGCACCGGGGCACTATTGGGACGCGGTTATGCCGCCGTCGACGTAGAGGATCTGTCCGGTGACATAGTCACTGGCGGGCGAGCAGAAGAACAACACCGCGCCCACGACATCGCGCGGCTCGGCGACGCGGCCGAGCGGGATGCGCTCCTTCAGCCACGCGCGCGTCCTCGGGTTCTTCAGCCAGTGCGCGCCCATCTCGGTGCGCACAACGGTAGGCGCCACGCCGTTCACGCAAATGCCGCGCGGGCCAAGCTCGCAGGCGTGCTGACGCACGAGCATGGCGAGCCCGCCCTTCGAAGCACAGTAAGCGGAGTAACCTCGCCCGCGCAGGCCGAGCTGCGCGCGCACGGAAAGCAGGTGCACCTGCTTACCGCCGCGCCTTTGCCGCCGGGCGCCGGCCTGGGCGAGGAACATGGCCCCCTTCAGGTTGGTTCCGAGCGTCTCATCCCAGGCCGCTGCGGACACTTTGCCGACGGGCTCCTCGCGGCTCACGCCGGCGCAGTTGACGAGGATGTCGATGCGGCGGAAAGGTCGCAGCGCGCCGTCGATCGAAGCGGGATCGCGCACGTCGAGCGCCGCCGGCTCCCCGCCCAGCTTTTTCGCCAGCGATGCCGCCTTGGCGCCGTCGCGCCCCGCCACGATGACGCGGGCGCCCTCGCGAGCGAGCGCGCGGCACACCGCGGCGCCGATGCCGCCGTAGCCGCCGGCCACCAGGGCGATCTTGCCGGTCAGCATCTAGTCCATCACCAGCCCGCCGTTCAGGTCGACGATCTCGCCGGTGATGAAGCCGGCAAGCGGCGATACGAGGAAGCGCACGACATGGGCGAACTCCTCGGGCTCGCAGAAGCGGCCGACCGGGATCTGTGTGATGAGCGCCTGGCGCTGCGCCTCGGTGAGCTGCTCGGTCACCATCGGCGTCTTCACGTAGGCGGGGGAGATGCCGTTCACCGTCACGCCGAACGGCGCCAGCTCGCGCGCGAGCGAAAAGGTGAGCGAGGTGAGGGCGCCCTTGGAAACGGCGTAGGCGGTGCCTGCGGTGAGGCCGCCGGTCTTGGCGGCGAGCGAGCAGGTGTTGACGATTCGGCCCCAGCCCCGGGTCTTCATGCCGGGGATCAGCTCGCGCGCAAGGTAGAACGCGCCATCCACGTTCGAGGCGAGCACGCGGCGCCATTCCTCGGGCGTCGTGGCTTCCGACTTGCTGTTGGAGAGGATGCCCGCGTTGTTGACCAAGACGTCCACCCGTCCCACGTCGTGAATCAGCCGGATTACTGCATCGGGGTCGGAGACGTCGCAATGCAGGCAGCCGGCGCCTCTGAGATCGACGCCGACGACTTCCAGCCCGTCCCCCTTGAGAGAAGAAACGACCGCCCGCCCCATGGTGCCCGCCGCGCCCGTGACGAGCGCAACCTTTCCCTCCAGCGTCCCGAACCCCATGCCTAATTCTCCAACGCGGTCCTGCGGCCGAACAGTCCCCGCGCGCGGAACGTGACCACGGCGATAAGTAGGAGGTACATGGACATGAGCGACCACTCGGAGGCGTAGGCGCCGGTGAGGCTTACCGCGATGCCGACGAGCACCCCGGCGATCACCGCGCCCCAGAAACTGCCGACGCCGCCGAGCACGATGATCAGGAACGCAGGCACCACGGCGTCGACGCCGACATGCGGCCGGATGCCCCATATCGGCGCGAGCACAATGCCGGCGAGCGCGGCGAGCGCCGTGCCGAGGGCGAAGACGTAGAGCCGCAGGCGCGTGAGGTTGATGCCGAGCGCGCGCACCATTTCCGAGTCGTGGGCGCCCGCCTTGATCATTGCCCCGTACGGCGTCTTCTCGAGGAAAAGGTATAGGAGGAGGATGAGCGCGACGGAGGCGCCCGCCGCGTAGAGGCGGTACTTCGAATAGATGAAGCCGCCGATCAGCATGGCCCCGGAGAGGTCGGGGGGCAGCGGCAGCTGCTTCTCGGTCGAGCCCCAGGTGAGGCGGATCACCTCCTCGATGACGAGCGCCGCACCGAAGGTAAGGAGCAGCCCGTAGAGCGGATCCTTGCCGTAGGTGCGGCGCATCGCCAGCTCGAGCGCCATTCCCACCAGCGCTACGCCGATCGGCGCGAGCACGAAGCCGATGAGGTAGCGCGCCCCGATCGGCTGCGCGAGGTACCAGCCGGTGATCTCGGGGAAAAGACCGAGCGGCGGTGCGATCACGACGAGCGCGAAGTACGCTCCGAGCGCGAAAAGCGAGCCGTGCGCCAGGTTGATGACCTCCATGACGCCGACGATCAGCATGAACCCGAGCGCGATCAACGCGAACATCAGCCCGAGGCTCACGCCGTTGAGCAGGTGCGGCGTGAGGTTGACGAACAGATCCATCCTTAGTGTTCGTAGCTTGGCGTCTCCTGGTAGCTCGCCATCTTGCAGGCCTTGGGCGCGTCCGCATCCACGATCTCGCTGGGCGCCACCTGCGAAAGCACCTTGTAGATGTCGTCCTTTTCCGCCGGCTTGTCGTTATAGGTGGCCATGTAGATGGTCTGCTGGCACTGGTGCGTGACCGGGTCGATCCACGCATCGTGGTGCTGCATGCGGTCCGCGGCGGTCATCTTGCGCCCTTCGAGCTTCTTGATGATGGCGATGTTGTTGGTGGTGCCCGCCTCCTCGACGCAGCGCAGGAGCTCGCGCGTGGCCATGTAGCCGTTGTAATAGACGTTGCCCGGATTCTTGATGGGCATGCCGGGGAAGGTCTTCTGGTACCTGGCGACGAATTCCTTTACGCCCGGCAGATCGAAGCGGTAGTACCACGTCGTACCGAACACGCCGAACGCCGCTTCGGGTCCCAGGCCGTAGACGTCGGGCCAGTCCTGCTGGTTGTTGACCCAGGCGAACCGCTGGTCGAGCTTGGTTTGCAGTACCTGCTGGCGCATGGCGCGGAAGTCGTCCCCGCCCACCGCCGCGGCGATCACCTGCGGCTTGATCTGCTGGATCTTGAGCAGATATGAGGAGAAATCGCGCGTGCCTTGCGGCACCATCAGCTCGTCCATCACCTTGCCGCCGTTGTTCACCACGAGCTCGCGCGTGGCCTTGGACGTGTTGTGGCCCCAGACGTAGTCGTTGGTGAGGAGAAGCCAGTTGCCGCCGCTCACCTTGATCGCGTTCTTGACGATCGCCTGCGCGAAATTCGTGCCGTTGCCGTCCCACACGAACTTGACCCGCTTGCAGTCGCGCCCGGACTCCGTAGGGCTCGACGAGTTGCTGTTGAGGTACACGCAGCCGTACTTCTGCGCCACCTGGCCGATGGCGTTCGCCACGCCCGAGCTCAGCGCACCGATCAGGAACGCGACTTCGTTGCGCGTGATCATGCGCTCCGCGACGCGCGAGCCGGTGGCGGGTGTGGTCTCCGTATCGATGTGCAGCGCCTCGATCGGCCGGCCGAGCACGCCTCCCTTCTCGTTGAACTCGCGGATCGCCATCATCGCGCCGAGGCGCTCCATGGTGCCGCTCGCGCCGAACTGGCCGCTCGCGTCCATGGTGAGCCCGATGATCAGCGGCTTCTTTTGCGCGGCCTGCGCCCACGCGTGGTGGACTTTCCACGGGCCATAGAACGCGGTGCCCGCAGCCAACATCTGCATCAGCTTCCTGCGATTTCGTTGCATGAGGACCTCCTCCTCTCAGTGTTTGACCACTTGAATGCCGTTCACCTTCCCATAGGCCTCGATGAGCGACGGGACGAACTTCTCGCCGAGGCCAAGCGCGTTCGCCTGCACCAGCACCTGCTGGAGCGCCGCGCCCATGGCGCCGGCCATGGGCGCGCCCGCAAGCATCTGCTGGTAGTACCCGATGTCCTTCGCTGCGTTGCCAAGCGTGAATTGCAGCCCGGTGAGGTCGCCCTCGAGCGCCTTGGGCACCACCATCTGGAACATGTTCGAATTGGCGCCGCCGGCGGAGACCAGCTTGTAGAACGCCTCGGCGTCGATGCCCACGCGCGCGCACGCGGCGAGCGCCTCGCAGGCGATGGCGGCGTGTCCCATGGCCACGAAGTTGTAGACCAGCTTGATGCGGTGGCCGACGCCGGGGCCGCCCACGTGGAAGATGTTCTCGCAGAACTTCTCCAGCACCGGGCGTACCGCGGCCAAGGTAGTGGCATCGACGCCGACCATGCAGTTGAGCTTTCCTTCTTCGGCGTGCAGCGGAGTTCGCGCGAGCGGCGCGTCGACGAAGTTGACGCCTTTCGGCTCGAAGTCGGCGCGGATGCGATCGGTGGATTCCGGCCGCGAGGTCGAGCAGTCGATGACGATCTGCCCCCGCTTCGCCGCGGCGAAAAGACCGTCGGAGCCGTACACGTTGGCTTCCACCTGCGGCGTTCCCGTGACGCACAGGATGGCCACATCGCAACCCGACATGAGCTCCCGGGCAGAAGAAGCCTCCTTGGCACCGGCATCGAGCAGGTCGCTGACGTTCGAGCGATTGCGGTGGACGAGGAAGGTGAGGGGATGACCCTTCTTCACCAGGTTCTTCGCCATGCCGTGGCCCATCAGGCCGATGCCTATGAAACCGATTCTTTGCATGCGTGCCTCGCGTTGTTCCAGAGAGAGATGAGCTTCGCGTAGCGGTCGCGCACCTCGGTGAGCACTTCGCTGTCGCTGGCGCGGCCGGCAAACCAGCGCCGCGCGGCGTCCATGAAGATCGAGCGCCCGACGGCGAAGCCGCGGCACACCGGATGGCGCGCGGCGAGCGCGAAGCCGCGCTCGAGCGCCTCGTCGCTCGCTTCCAAGCCAAGGAGCAGAACGCCGCGGCAATACGGGTCTTGTTCGTGGATGGTGGCGGAAATTTTCTCCCATGCGGTTTCGGAATCCGGCGGGGAGAGCTTCCACCAGTCGGGGCGGATGCCGGCGGCGTAGAGCTCGGCGAGCGGCGGCTCGGGCTCGAGCGCTTCGATCAGGAGCTCGTGGCCGGTCGCAAGGCAGGCGTCGTGAAGTTCGGCGAGCCGCGGCAGGTCGCCGCGCGCATCGAGCGTCAGGCACTTCACCACGTGCTCGGCCGGCCAGCGGCGCAGCCGCGCGGCAAGGTTCGATCCGGCCTCGAAGGCGAGCGGCCGGCTTCCCGGCACTTCCACCGGCCGCGCGAGCCACAGACCGGTTCCGGTGAGCGCGAAGAGCGCTTCCTCGCCGTAGCGCTCATCGAGGATGGCCCCCCTGCAGGCGTTAGGGGCATCCAGGAGGGCTTGCGCGACCAGCCGCTTGAAGCGGCGGATGCTCTCCGGCGGCGCGAGCTCTTCGAGCTGGCGGCGATGATCGAAGGCGAGCGCCAGCACCTCGGGCCAGGGCTTGCGGCCGGTGGTTCTGCGATGGGCGTGCTCGAGCGCTGCGGATTCGCGCAGGCGGAAGGGCCAGTCTTTTCTCGAAAGGAAGAGCTCGAGCTCCGCGCCGGAAGGCATGGCCGGCGCGCAGCCGTGGCGCGAGACCACCAGCGCGCCGCAGGCGTTGGCGCGGCGCGCGCATTCGGCGAGCGGCGCATCGCGCAGCCAGCCGGAGAGGAAGCCCGCGGCGAAACCGTCGCCGGCGCCGAGGATGTTGAAGACTTCCACGGGAAAACCCGCATGCGCCGAATCGCCTTCTTTGGTGTGGATCGAACAGCCCAGGGGTCCGCGCTTGACGACGAACACCGCGGAGGAGAGACGCCGCAGCCGTCGCAGCGCTTCGTCGGTGTCCTCGCAGCCGCCTGCGATGTGGAACTCCTCTTCGGTGCCGATCACGAGGTCGGCGAGCGTCACGATCTCCCGTAGTTTTTCCGTAACTGGACGAGAAGCGACGAACCGCTGCTCGCCCATCCCGGGCGAAGTGAGTCCCCAGAGCACCGGACGGTAGTCGATGTCGAAGACGGTGCGCGTGCCCGCCTCGCGGGCAAGCTTCAAGGCTGCAAGGCACACCGCGGCGGTCGCCGGAACGCAGAAGTGCGTCCCCGAAACGAGCAGCGCCTTTGCCGCGGCGATGAAGGCGCGATCGAAGTCCTCGGTGCTCACCGCCATGTCGGCGCAGTCGTGGCGGTAGAAAAGCAGCGGAAAGGTGGCGCGGTCCTTGATGGCGAGGAAGACGAGCGCGGTGAGCCTCTTCGGATCGGTGACGACATGCGAGACGTCGACGCCTTCGGCCGCCAGCGTTTCGCGCACGAAGCGCCCGTTCTGCTCGTCGCCCACGCGGGTGAGCATGGCGACGCGCAGGCCCAGGCGCGCCGAGCCCACGGCGATGTTCGCCGGGCAGCCGCCGAGATAGCGGGCGAAGCTCGTCTGGTCCTCCAGGCGCGCGCCGATCTGCTCGCCGTAGAGGTCCACGGCCGCTCGCCCCATGCAGACGAGATCCAGGTTCATTTTGCAATCTCTTCGCCGAGGGCCACGACCATGGTCTGGGCAAGGCACATCGGCGCCACGAGCATGGGAAAGGGGCGGGTGGGACGCTCGTCGATCTGGAAGCACACGCGTGAAACGCGCGCGAGCGGCGAGAGCGCGTGGTCGGTGATGGCGACCACCGGGACGCCGCGGGCGTGGCAGTCATCGGCGATGCCGATGACTTCGGGGGTGTAGTTGCGAAACGAGACCACGAGGAGCGCGTCCTTCGGGCCGATCAGCCGCGCGGGTTCTTTCAGCATGCCGCCCACCGTATCGAGCAGATGCACGTGCAGCTCGAGCTGGGTGAGCGCGTAGGCAAGGTAGTAGGCCACCGGAAACGAGCGGCGGTGGCCGAGGACGTAGATGGATTGTGCGGCGCCCAGCGCTTTCACCGCGCGGGCAAGCTCGGCGGCCGGGACGAGCTCGTTCAGGCGCTCTAGCGAACCGATGCCCTCGGCGACGAACTCCTCCAGCACCGCGCCGGGCCCGTTGGGGCGGTGGCGCGCGCGGAATGCTTCGATGCGGTCGCGGTAATCGCGCGACGCGGTGTCGCGGCTCGAGCGCTCGACCAGACGTGTCTTGAACACCTGCTGTAACGCGGAAAAGCCGTCGTAGCCGAGCGACTGCGCGAAGCGCACCAGTGCCGAGGGCTGCACGTTCGCCGACTTGGCAAGACGGGCCACGGTCTCGAGCGCCATGTGCTGCGGGTGCTCCAGGGCGTAGCTCGCGATGCGCTGCAGCTGCGGCGAGAGCCCGGGGTAGGTGCGGGAGAGGTCGCCCTTCAGCTCTTCGAATGTCTTCGCCGCCATGTAGACAGCCGCCGGTAGAACATTTATTCTTCCAACGGTACACTATGAGAACAAGCATTGCAATGCTGCCGACGCCGATGCTCGTGCTCTTCGCGGTGTTCGGCACGCTGCCGGCCTGGATCGGCGCCGTCGGGCTCTATCCGTATCTCGGCGTCGAGGTCATGGTATGGATCGTCTTTGGCCTGGGCTTCAACGTGCTCCTCGGCTACAGCGGGCTGCCGTCCTTCGGACACGGCGCGTACTTCGGCGTCGGCGCCTACGCCTTCGGCCTTGCACAGTTCCATCTGTTTCCGAACCTGTGGCTCTGCATCGCGGCGGCCACGCTCGCCGGCGCGCTTGCGGGGGCGCTGGTTGCGCTTTTCATCTCGCATCGCCGCGGCATCTACTATGCGCTCCTCACCATCGCCTTCGGCCAGATCTTCTGGTTCGTGGCGGTGAAGTGGCACACCGTGACGCGAGGCGAGGATGGGCTGCTCAACATACGGCGCCTGCCTGTGGACTTTGGTGTCGCCTCGTTCAGCCTGGCGAGCCTGGAGGCGCTCTACTGGTTCTGCTTCGCGGTTTTCGTAGTTGTCGTGCTTTTCCTGTGGCGGCTCGTGCACTCGCCGTTCGGGCGGGTGCTCACCGCCATCAAGCAGAACGAGACCCGCGCTCGCTTCGTCGGTTACAACGTCTGGCTTTACAAGTGGCTTGCCTTCACGCTCTCGGCGCTCGTTGCCGGGCTTGCCGGTGGGCTGTTCGCCCTCGCCCAGCAGTCGGCGTATCCGAACGTAATGAGCCTGCAACAGTCCGGCTTCGTAGTGATGATGACGCTGGTGGGCGGCGGCATGGTCTCCTTCTGGGGACCGGTGCTCGGCGCGGTGCTCTTCTTCGTCGCCCGCGACCTTCTCGGCGCCTACACCGAGGCCTGGCTCCTCTGGTACGGCCTTATCTTCATGGTCGTGGTGCTGTTCAAGCCCGAAGGCCTCGCGGGGCTGTGGCAGAGCTGGCGCGCGCGGCGCCCGGCGCCGCGCGTGCCGGCGCAGGCCTGACGTGGCGCTCTTTGCCGCCGAGCGGCTGCACAAGCGCTTCGGGCGCCAGGTGGTGCTCGAGGACGTGACCATGCGCTTCGAGGAAGGGCGCCTCTCCGGGATCATGGGACCCAACGGCGCCGGCAAGACCACCTGCTTCAACCTCCTCACCGGGCGCTACGCGCCCGACCGCGGCCGCGTCACGCTCGAAGGACGTGACATCACGGGGCTGCCGCCGCGCGCCATCGTGCGCCTGGGCATCTCGCGCTCCTTCCAGATCATGAACCTCTTCGACGACTACACGGCGCTCGACAATGTGCTCATCGCCACGCCGGAAGTGCGCGAACGCGGCTTTTCCATGCTCGGGAGCTTCGGCGGCAAGAGCGACGTCCTTGCCCGCGTGGGCCTCGCCGGCAAGGAGCACGTGCGGGCGAAGGACCTTTCCTACGGCGACCGGCGCGCGCTGGAGATCGGCGTGGCGCTCGCGGCGAAGCCGCGCCTTCTCTTCCTCGACGAGCCCACCGCGGGCCTGGGCACCGAGGCCACCGCGCGCGTCGCCCGGCTAATCGCGGAATTGAAGCGCAGCATCACCATCGTGCTCATCGAGCACGACATGAAATTTCTCTTCGGCCTCGCAGACCACATTTACGTCATGCACTGGGGCCAGGTCATCGCGCAGGGCAGTCCGGCTGAGCTGTGCGCCAACCCCTGGGTGCAGCGTTCCAACCTCGGAGCCCTGCAATGACGATGATGCTCGGCGTGGACGACGTCCATACCTTTTACGGCGAAACCGAGGTGCTCTTTGGCGTTTCTCTCGAAGTCGCTCCGGGCGAAGTGGTGGCGCTCCTCGGACCCAACGGCGCTGGCAAGACCACTACGCTGCGTTCGATCCTCGGCCTTTCGCAGGTGAAGCGGGGTCGCATCCGCTTCGACGGTGCCGATATCACCGCGCGGCCTACGCACGAGATCGCGCGCTCCGGCATCGCCTGGGTGCCCGACGACCGGCGCATCTTTCCCACGCTCACCGTCGAGCGCAACCTCGCCATCGCGAAGAAGCGCACGCGCTTTCGCGCCTGGAGCGACAAGGAATGCTTCGAGATCTTCACCGCGCTCGAGTACCTGCGGTTTCGCGAATGCGAAAACCTCTCCGGCGGCGAGATGCAGATGGTGGCGATCTCACGCGCGCTGGTCGGCTCGCCCGGCCTCGTGCTTTTCGATGAGCCGAGCCAGGGCCTCGCGCCCAAGATCGTGCAGGACGTGATGCGCGTCATCCGCCGCTTGAAGAGCGAGCGTGTCTCGGTGCTGCTAGTCGAGCAGAATCCGCTCGCGGCGCTTGCCGTTTCCGACCGCGTCTACGTGATGGGCAAGGGCCGGATCGTCCATCACGGCGAAGCCCAGGCGCTTGCAAGAGACGGCGCACTGCGGGAACGGCTGCTAGGCGTCTGATGCTGCTCTCGGTCGAAAAGCTGGTGAAGGAATACTCGCAGCGCTGGAAGACCACCTTCCGGCTGGAAGCCGACTTTCGCGTGGAGAAGCCCGAGATCGTCGGCGTCATGGGGCCGAACGGCTCCGGCAAGACGACGCTCTTCGAGCTGATCACCGGATCGAACGCGCCGACCGCGGGACGGGTGGTGTGCATGGGGCAGGACATCCATGCGGTCAAGGCGCGCGAGCGCGACCGGCTGGCCGTTCATTACCACCAGTCCTATCAGGTGCGCCGCTATCGCCGCCGCAGGCCCGACTTCCTGCTCGAGCCGGCGCGCAGCGACTACCCGATGGTGCACCTCTTCGACGAGCCGCAGTTCAACACCCAGGACGGCTACATCGGCTTCATGCTCGACTTCTTCCGCCGCCTTCGCAACGAAGGGCGCGCGGTGTTCGTGTGCCTGCATCCGAACGAGCGCTACCACCTCGAAATCCTGCGCGACGTGTGCGAGCGCTTCGTCTTCGTCGAGCGCGGCCGCATCTCGCTGCATCCGCACTGGGACGCGCTGATGAGTGATGCGCGCGTAACCGCCTACCTTGGGGAGAGCGTTTCATGACGAAGCAGAAGTTCATCTTCAGCCGCGCCGCGGAGGCGCTGTTCAAGCCGGGCTTTCGCACCTACTTCGAGGACCGGGACCTCGGCGTGCGCGACGCGACGGGCGGTCAGTTCACCGCAGAGATCCACCGCGCCTGCGCGCCGTGCCCCAAGGACGGCTCGGGTGTGCACCACCACACGGTCGACTTCCAGTTCAACTACGTGCTCAAGGGCTGGTTCCGCGTCTGGCTCGAGGGCGAAGGCGAGTTCACGTTCCGCGCCGGCGACGCCTGGCTGCAGCCGCCGGGCATCCGCCACGATGTGCTCGCGTTCTCCGAAGACCTAGAAGTGCTCGAGGTTGTCTCGCCCGGGGTCTTCGAAACCCGCGACGGCTGAGCGGTATTCGGCTTATATTCGTACGGTGAAATACCGCAGAAACGAGGCCAAAACCTACGCGCGCGAGCACTTGCGCGGCATCTGGGCCGCGACCCTGACCCCTTTCGCACCCGACCTGGGGTTGGACGAAGCCGGCTGGCGCAGCAACTTGCGCCACTGGTACCGGGAGCTCGGTATTGCCGGGCTTTTCGTGAACGGCAAGCAGGGCGAGTTCTACGCCATGTCCGTGGAGGAGCGCAAGCGCACCGCGGAGCTCGCGGTGGCCGAGCGGGGCGGCGGCGTGATGGTGTCCTGCTCGGACCAAAGCCTCGATACGGTGATCGAGCTCGCGAAGCACGCGCAGGCGATCGGCGCGGATTACATCGTGGTGCATACGCCGCTGCTCTATTTCGGCGCGCACACGCCCGACACGCTGTTCGAGTACTACCGGACCGTCTCGGAGCAGGTGGACATCGGCATCGCGCTGTGGAACCAGCCGCCGGACTGCGGCTACCTGCTCGAGCCCGAGACCTGTCTGCGGATCGCCGAGCTGCCGAACGTCGTGGCGATCAAGTACAGCGTGCCGCGGGAAACCTACGCGCGGCTCACGCGCATGGCGGGCGAGCGCCTGATCGTCAGCACCTCGAATGAGGAGGAGTGGCTCGACAACATCGTCGAGCTCGGCTGGCAGGTGTATCTCTGCTCGACGCCGCCGTACCTGCTGCAGACGGCGGCGGATCGCCGGATGCACGAATACACGCGCCTCGCCTTCGAAGGAAAGATCGACCAGGCGAGAACGGTGCGGGCAAGCCTCGACCCGGTGAGGAAGGCGTTGAAGCAAACCCGGCCGCCGGGCAAGGCGGCGGCGCACCAGAAATTCTGGCACGAGCTGCTGGGCCAGGCCGGCGGCGCCGTGCGGCGGCCGTTGCTCGCGCTGACCGAGCAGGAGAAGACCGCCACGCGCACCGCTTTCGAGGCCTGCGGACTGAAGACGCAGGAAAGGACCGCTGCATGAACAAGCCCGCCGAGTTGAAATTGGAAACGGTACCGGTCTGGATCAACGGCAAGGCGATCGCATCGGCGTCTCGCTACGGCGATGTCTTCAACCCCGCTCTCGGGCAGGCAACGAAGCGCGTCGTGTTTTCGGATGCGCCGATGATCGATGAAGCGGTAAAGGCGGCCGCGGCCGCGCTGCCGGCGTGGCGCGATACGCCGCCCCTGCGCAGGGCGCGGGTCATGCAGAGATTCCTTCAACTGTTGCAGGACAACCAGAAGGATCTCGCGCGCATCGTCACCGAAGAGCACGGCAAGACGCTGCCCGACGCCATGGGCTCGGTGCAGCGCGGGATCGAGGTGGTGGAATTCGCCTGCGGCATCCCGCATCTCCTGAAGGGCGAATACGCCGAGAACGTGGGCACGCAGGTCGATACGCATACCGTGCGCCAGCCGGTCGGCGTGTGCGCCGGCATTACGCCGTTCAACTTCCCGGTGATGGTGCCTTTGTGGATGTTCCCGATGGCGATCGCCTGCGGCAACACCTTCGTGCTCAAGCCCTCCGAGAAGGTGCCGTCGGCCTCGGTGCGCATGGCCGAGCTTTTCAGGGAGGCGGGCCTGCCCGACGGCGTGTTCAACGTGGTGCACGGCGACAAGGCCGCAGTCGATGCCTTGCTTCTCCACGAAAAAATTTCTGCGGTGTCCTTTGTGGGGTCGACTCCGATAGCGAAGTACATCTACGAGACCTGCGCGCGGAACGGCAAGCGCGTGCAGGCGCTCGGCGGGGCGAAGAATCACGCCGTGGTGCTGCCGGACGCGGACCTCGAGTTCGCCGCCGATGCGCTCATCGGCGCGGCCTACGGCTCGGCGGGCGAGCGTTGCATGGCGATCTCGGCCGTGGTGGCGGTCGGCGCCGCCGGCGACTCGTTGGTTCGTTTGCTGGAGCAAAAGGCGAAGTCGATCAAGGTAGGACCGGGCGATGCGCAGGGCGTGGAAATGGGCCCGCTGGTTACCGGCGAGCACCGGCAGAAGGTGTCGGGCTTCATTCAAAAAGGAAAGCAGGAGGGCGCGAAGGTCGTGCTGGACGGCAGCACTCCCCCGGTCAAGGACGGCTTCTTCCTTGGCACGACGCTCTTCGACCACGTCACTCCGGAAATGGAGATCTACAGGAACGAGATCTTCGGTCCTGTGCTGGCGGTCCTGAGGGTCAAGACCCTGGAGGAGGCGATCGCGCTGGTGAACCGCAATCCGTACGCGAACGGCAC
>Ga0247825_10001495_pt1 | contig 15355 bp, 12 predicted proteins | sample 13C_Vanillin_Day_FD_194413 | JGI IMG/M metagenome (GOLD analysis project Ga0247825, IMG submission 194413) | Soil microbial communities from agricultural site in Penn Yan, New York, United States - 13C_Vanillin_Day48 | ecosystem: Environmental > Terrestrial > Soil > Agricultural land | place... | reverse complement strand
ACCCGTTCCGCGGCGTCGAGATCGAAGCTCCCCGCGAAGACCGCCAACCACCCCCATACCAATTGTTCTCGGGTGGTGCATAATTCGAAGCTCCAGTCGATACACAACCGCAGAGTCTGTTGCCGAGTCGGCGCACCCCGACTGCCGCGGGTCAGCAGGGCGAAGCGGTCGGTGAGCCGCCCAAGAATCTGCTCGGGCGACATCGCCCGCAGCCGGGCGGAGGCCAATTCGATCGGCAACGGCAACCCGTCGAGACGGTGGCAAATGCCCGCCACCGTCTCCGCGTTCTCCTCGGTGAGCTCGAAGCCGGGAACTGCGGCGCCGGCGCGTTCGGCGAACAAGGTCACCGCATCGTATTGAGGTAACACCCGCAGCGAGGGCTTCGCCTCGGGATCAGGCACGGGCAGCGGGGGAACCCGCAAGACCACCTCTCCGCCGATATCGAGGGGCTCGCGGCTGGTGGCCAGGATCCGCAACCGCGGGCAGACCTGCAAGAGGGGCACGGTGAGTTCCGCGACCGCGTCCACCACGTGCTCACAGTTGTCGAGCACCAGCAGCAGTTCCTGCGCAACCAGGTGCTGTGCGAGAACCTCACGCAACGGCCTCGCCGAGTGATCCCGCACCCCCACGGCGGCAGCTACCGCGTCGACCAATGACGACCGGTCTCGCAGTTCACCCAACTCGACCAGGCGAACACCGTCGGCGTACTCGCGCTGGACTGCGGCTGCCACTCGCATCGCCAGCCGGGTTTTACCGACACCTCCGATCCCCGTCAAGGTCACGAGCCGGGACCCTGCGAGGAGGTTCCTCGTCTCGGTGAGCTCGTGGCGGCGGCCAACGAAACTCGTCAGCTCCAGCGGGAGAAGTCCCGTCACGCCCAGTACGGAGGAGCACGGTGGCCGTCGTCCACCACGTGGCGTCGGTTGTTGATCATTACCCTCATCGTCCGTTCTCGGCCATGGAGTTCCGTGATGAGCCGAGTTCGCATCGGTCAAATTCCCTGGAACCTGGGGATCTTTTCCTTGTTCATCGGGTAGGCGGAGGGCCATTTCATCGACTGGGAAGTCGTGGTTGCGTTGCAGGCTCCGGAGTTCCTCGCCGAAGTCGGCAGCGGTGGTCGGACGGTCACTGGGTGATCGGGACATCGCGCGTGCGATCGCGCCGGACACGTCGTTGGGGATCCCGTGCACGCGCAGGTCGGGCACCTCCTGTGTGGTGATCCGCAGGAACTGTGCCACGACCTGCTCACCGCTGAGACGTTCGAACGCGGCGTGACCAGTGAGAGCGCTGAACAGCGTGGCGCCGAGGCCGTAGACGTCGGCGGCCGGGCTCGGCGGGTCACCGCCCAGGACCTCGGGGGCGGTGTAGGCCGGCGACCCGGTCACGGCGCCGGTTGCGGTCTCGAAACCACCGGCGATGTGTGCGATGCCGAAATCAGCCAACTCCGCCTCGCCGTACTCGGTGAGCAAGATGTTCGCGGGTTTGACGTCGCGATGCAGGATGCCGAACCGGTGCGCCGTCTCCACCGCACCCGCCATCTTCACCCCGAGCCGGAGTGCCTCGCCCAACGGCAGCGGACCGTGCCGCCGGATCCGCACGTCGAGGGAGTCCTGCGGGTGATACGGCATCACGATGTAGGGAAGGCCGCTGCCGGTCGTACCGACCTGCAGAATGTTGACGATGTTCGGGTGCCCGGTCAGCCGGCCCATCGCCCGCTGTTCCCGGAAAAAGCGGGCCCGATTCTCATCGTCGAGTTCCACGGTGAGCACCTTCACCGCAACGGCGCGATCCAGGTCCGCCTGGGTACAGCGGTAGACCACACCGAAACCGCCGCGGCCGATCTCCTGGACATCGTCGAAGCCGACACCTGCCAACTCTTCTGCCTGGGAGGGCGGGTACCTCTGAGTATCGAGCGGATCTTGACCCATCGGACGGTCAACTCACCCCGTCGGCTCATGGTCCCAACACTGGTCCCGACGGCAGACCAGCGCACATCGAACCGGTGAACTCACCTCTCGATGGCGTGCCTTCAAGGATATCGCTGCGCATGCCGCTCGATGTCTGCAAAGCGAAGACCGACCCGAAGCGGCAATCCACAGCCCGTCAGCGCGCCGGGTGTCGATAACCGGGTCTCGAGTCGTGGCCACGTTCGATGTGGCCACGTCACCGGCGGGGCGCTTGTGCAGCACACAAGGCGTCGATCGTCCCAGTCCGAGTGAGATCGTGCGGACGCGGCGGCAGAAGGACAGTCAGTTCTGGAGGTGGCATCATGGCCGCCCAGCTTCGAACGGGCATGGCACCGCGTGGTGTGCGTGAACAGACGCTGCGGCGGCTCTCGGTGCGGACCACGGCCGGTGGCCACCCACCCGGTTGCACGTGGGAACGAGACGACACCGGTTCACCGGGCCGCATTCGACACGTTGCAGTCATCCGCGGCGGGTCTGCATCCCAGCCGGACCAGAGTCGGTACCGCCTCGGGGATGCGAGTCGTTGAAGGTGGGCAGTCAACGAAACGTCTGCGAGCGCGTCGAACTTCTGAAGTATTTCTCCACGCACGCTCGCCGAGCATCACGATCATGGTTCGACGAACCCGGTGATGGTTTCCCAGTCCTTGATGGTCGCAAGCGGTCCGAGCACATCCTCGGGAAGATTATCGACGAGCGGCCGCCCATCACGGACACGCTGCGGCCAGTCACGGTTGGCGAGCGCGGGTTTACCCAGTGCGACGATATCGGCGATACCGGCGTCGACCAGGCCGGCACCGTCGGCGGGATCGTCGAGGTTACCGTTGACGATGACCGGCACCCGTCCGTGCTCCTTGGCGAGTTCGGCGAGGGATTTGCCAGTCTCACCGAACGCCGGCGCGAGCGCTTTGTACTCAGTGGTATGGATGAAGTCGATGCCTGTGCCGCCCAGAGTCGCGAAGATCGCAGCCGCATCATCGTCGGCACCGGCCCACCGGTGTTCGTAGTCGGAGGCCTTGCCCTGAGAAATCCTGACACCGACGGTGATGTCGGCCCCGACCTCCTCGACGACGCCGGCGCAAATCTCGGCGGTAAACCTGACCCGGTTGGCCACCGCACCGCCGTACTGGTCGGTGCGGGTGTTCATATAGTCGGTGAGGAACTCGTCGAGCAGGTAGCCGTTGGCGCCGTGGATTTCGACGCCGTCGAAGCCGGCCGCGCGGGCCAGGCAGGCGGCGGAGACGAAGGCTTGTCGAACCTCGGTGATATCGTCAGCGGTCATGGCGGTGGGCATGCGGTACGAGCCGGAGCCGTGATACATCGCCAACTGTTCCCCCCTCGGCCGGATCGCCGACGGGGCAAGGGTGAGGTCGGTGTACGGGTTCGCCTGGGACTGACTGCCGGCGTGCATGAGCTGAGCGAAGACCTTCGCGCCGCTCTCGTGGATCTTAGAGATGATCGGCGCCCATGCGTGAACGTGTTCCTCGGTAGCGATGCCAGGCTGGAACGGGTAACCCTGACTGGCCTTCTGATCGATGTACAGGCCTTCGGTGATGAGCAGACCGAATCCGCCCTCGGCGAAGACCCGGTAATAGGCGCCGACGCGATCGGTGGGTCGGCCGTCGGCGGACGCGCTGACCCGGGTCATCGGGGCAAGCGCAATCCTGTTCCCCACACACACGTTGCCGATCTCGGTCGGGGAGAACAGTGAGTGGTGGGTACCGAGCGGCTGAGCGGACATTGGTATTGCCTTTCTTCGAAACAACAAGCGGCTGGTTGTTTGGGCCATGCTCGCGCGACACGTCAGCACCGCGAACTTCGTTCGCTGCACAACCCCACCACCAGGCCGATCCAGGCGGGGCAAAGTCCACCCTCGACCGCCGCAACCACACGACGGCCTGCCCAACATCACCGGCGACGATGGCCGTCCCCGCGCCCTAGTCGGCGCCATCCGGGCCGCACCAGTCATTGACATCCGACGACGATCCTCGGCTCCAGGCGGCGCTGTCGCCGGACACACGCTGGCCGCAGCTGCGCAGCGACGAACACGCCTATTCAGCTAATTTGATGGTCCCGCGGAGAATTCGGACTCGACGATGTCTCGCTAGTCGGTGACGCCTTCTGCGCGAGCAGCGGCGGCGACTGCCTCCGCGACAGCGGGGGCGACGCGAGGATCGAGCGGGCTGGGAACGATCTTGTCTACAGCCAGCTCGGCACCGACGACCGAGAGGATTGCCTCGGCGGCGGCAAGCTTCATGCCTTCGGTGATACGGCGGGCGCCGGCGTCGAGCGCACCGCGGAACACCCCGGGGAAGGCGAGCACATTGTTTATCTGGTTCGGGAAGTCGCTACGCCCGGTGGCCACGATCGCCGCGTGCTTCTTCGCGACCTCGGGGTGGATCTCCGGGTCCGGGTTCGACAACGCGAACACGATGGCGCCGTCCGCCATGGTCGCGATGAGTTCTTCGGGAACGGTGCCCGCGGACACACCGAGGAACACGTCCGCACCGTCGAGGGCTTCGACGATCCCGCCGTGCCGCCCGGTGGGGTTGGTGCGGGCCGCGAGGTCGACCTTCACCGGGTTCAGGTCCCCGCGATTGCTCGACACGATGCCCTTGGAATCGAGCACCGTCACGTCGGCGATGCCCGCCGCGAGCAGGATGTTCGCGCAGGCGACACCGGCGGCGCCGGCGCCGGAGATGACCACCCGCAGCTGGTGGAGGTCGCGGTCCTGGACCTTGACCGCACCCTTGAGGGCCGCGAGGACCACGATCGCGGTACCGTGCTGGTCGTCGTGCATGACCGGGCAGTCCAGGGCCTCGATCACGCGCGTCTCGATTTCGAAGCAGCGCGGTGCGGAGATGTCCTCGAGGTTGACCGCGCCGAAGCTCGGGCGCAACCGGATGAGGGTTTCGACGATCTCGTCGGGGTCCTTGGTGTCGAGCACCAGCGGAATGGAATTGAGGCCCGCGAAGTTCTTGAACAGTGCGGACTTGCCTTCCATCACCGGAAGGGAGGCGCGGGGACCGATGTCGCCGAGGCCGAGTACCGCGGAGCCGTCGGAGACCACGACCACGAGGCGGCTGGTCCAGGTGTAGCGGTCGGCGAGGGTCTCGTCGGCTTGGATCGCGCGGGAAACCTGCGCGACGCCGGGCGTGTAGGCGATCGATAGATCCCGCTGATCATCCAGCGGGGTGGTCAACGCCACCGACAGTTTCCCGCCGAGATGTTTGGCGAAGATCTCCTCGTCGGTCAGCTCGACCTTCTGCGGGGTCGTGGATTCGGACACGATTGACATCGGTGATACTCCTGGCGTGACTAGGATTGTGGTCGTGCAACACAGATTTTGGTCCCCGGCCATGCTGCGGTGGCCCAATCGGGTGCACGGAAAAGGGTTGCCATCCGCGTCTGCACGGTGGTGGCACACCCTCCCTGCATTGACGCTGAGCGATTCTCACCTACGGTGTCAGGCACGCATGACTGCTGCTGATCGAGGTGAGACCACTTTTCCGCTGAGCAGGTGTCCTGCGTGAGGAACGATGGTGTCGAGGCCGAGCGTGTCGAGAAGGGTGTATGTGGTGGCTGTGGCGGCCGAGAGCACCGGGATTCCCGCCGCCTTCTCGACTGGTTCGATCGCCGGGAGCGACGGCATCTGTACGCAGGCCGACAGGACGAGTGCATCGGCATTGCGGAGGTCGAGCTTGCGCCAGTGATCCTGTAGATCCGCTGGATTCAGTCGTGCCACGGCGAGGTTGTCGGAGACCTCGAGACTCAGGGTGTCGACTACCTCGATGCCGCTGTCTTCGATGTAGTCGGCAACCATCTGGGTCAGTGGCTTCATGTACGGCGTCAGAATCGCCACACGCTTGGCGCACAGTGCCTGCGTTGCGTTGAGTAGGGCCCCGGCACTGCTGAGGGCGGGTGCGGGGGAACCACCGGCGCGCAGAGCGGCGGTAATTTCACCTTCAGCAGTGCAGTGGAAACCCGGCCCCTGCGCCATGATTGCCACGAGACAGGCCGATGCGACGACGTCGGGTCGGGCGTCGGCCAATTCTGTTGCGGCGCGTTCGGTTTGCGCGTTCATCGCGCGAAGTTCTTCGGGTGTCACATGTTGCATCCGCATGCGACTGCTGTGAAAAATGAATCGCTCGTCGGGGCGCACAGTTTCGCGCGCGTGCAGCATGCGGGGCAGTTCGGTTTCCATGGTCAGGTTCGAGCTGGGCACGATCATGCCGATGTGATAGTCGGTCACTGGGTTCTCCTTCTCCTCACTGCCTTTCGTGAGGGGTGCTCATCGGCGTGAGGTGGGCTTCATGTCGTCGACGAGAATGTCGCCGTCGCGTACCACGGGTTCGTCGTCGAGGTAGAGGGTGCATCCGCGCATGGGAATGTCGAAGTGACACGGGGTGTCGTTGGGTCCGCCGAGTTCGTTGTTGGGGCCGATCGAGAACATCACGTTGCCGTAGAACGACCGGAGTTCCATGCCCATGCCGCCGGGGAACTGCGTGAGGCCGTGCCACTGGGCGCGTTCGTCGAGTCCCCATCCCACGTGCGACATACCGTAGCCGCGGGGGTCGTCGAACGAGGCGATATAGGACGAGAGCAGCTCCGCGTCCAATCCGCCGCGGATGTCGGTTATGAACCCCTTCTCGATGGTGAGGGTCACGGGTGATTGCACGTAGGTGTTGAACGGGAGCAGGACATCTCCGGGGGACAGCACGATGGTGCCGTCGACGCCGTCGTCGGCACCGCCGGTGAACACGAAGGCGGCCGGCCAGTGATCCCAGCGTCCCGGGGTGTCGTTGTACCCGTACTCGCTCAGCGTCGGGTAGACGCCGAGACGGTACGTCACATCAGTGCCTCCGGGGCTGGTGATTCTCATCGTCTGCGCCTTGGAGAGCAGGTCCGCTCCCACTTCCACTCGCTCGCGCAGTTCACGGGTGGGCATCAGCCGGGACAACAAAGGTGCCGGTTCGACGACGGTGAGGATCCGCGTGTCGGCGTTCTGGATCTCGAACTGTTCCTTACTGAACAGGAGGAAGGTCAAATCCAGCAACATGTGGCTCTGTTTGAGTGCCTCGACCGCCACAGGATTCGACCCGAGACCGGAGTCGCCGACGGCCCATGCGCCACTGGACGACCGGGCGCTGGGAAGGCGGAGGTGAAATGCCTTCGCGCCGAGTTCCTGCGCGGCCCACATCGCGGCATCGGCATAGTCGCCCCGCTCGTTTCCGCGGGTAAGGACCGAGACAGTCTCCCACTCCCGCACCCCGCTGAGGGTCAACTGTCGCAAGAAGATGTCGTTGAGCTGATTGTGATCCATGAGTCCTCCAAGACCGGAAGGGTGGCCGTCCGTGACGCCAAGAAAATTAATCCGGACACTGACTATCTACGGGTGGGTGTCCCTCCGTCAAGAGCTGGCCGGGATTTCGCGGAGGTTCCCAAACTTCGGCAGGCCCGGAAAACGGGAGAACGCCGGGGTAATGCCCGGTGTTTGCGCCCCGTCGGCCGTGGTGCCGACCCGACGAGGCGGTCGTCGTGCTTAGCTTGTACTCATGGTCAAGCGCGCATCCGGTGTCGACAACGGCAGCATCCGCCAGAACGGATCCGCAGCGCCGGTTCCCCCTCCCGAGCTCGCCACCGCTCCCGGATATCTTGCTAGGCGGCTACACCAGGCATACCTGGCAGCGTGGGTGAGAAACGTCGATGCAACCCTCACAGGCCCGCAGTTCGCGGTGCTCAATGCCGTCGCCCGGTACCCCGGCGAGGATCAGGGATCCCTGGCGTCGTCCGTCGCTCTGGACCGGTCGACGATGGCCGATGTAGTGCGACGGCTCGAGGAACGCGGCCTCGTCGCCCGCGAATCCGATCCGCGCGATGGCCGACGCAAGCTGCTGTACCTCACCGACGAGGGGACGACTGCCTTTCACGAGGCCAATCACAAGGCCCGCGCCCTCGACGAGTTGCTACTCGGCGGCAAATCGACCGCCGAGCGGGAAGATGTTCTGGCGATTCTGACCGAACTTGCCGATCGTTGGGAGACGATTGCACCAGTCTCGTGACCACGCACGATCACCTCATTGCTCCACGAATCCGACATCTCTGTCGACGCTCTAGACCATCGCTTCGACAGCACCGGCGCCCATCAATTGCCGCAACCACGCAGCCGCAAATGGCTACGCTCACCCAGGCCGATAGCTAGCTGCCAGGCTGGGCACTGGCCGATGCCGTCAGTTCAGCAGTGGCAGGCTGCGGGACTCGCAGTATCCGATTCTGGCGCCCGCTCGACGACGCCCTCCCGGTCTACCCCACACGTCGTAATCCCACCCAGACCATGATTGGATGACCGCCCGGGTTCGTCTAATGGACTCGACGCTGACCGGCCCGCAGTTCGCAGTGCCCCGGTGTCGACCAGGGATCACCGCCAGCGGCCGTCGCGCTCGACCGGTCGACTACGACCGATGTCGCCCGCCGGCTCGAGCTACGGGAATTCCTACTCCGGCGCTTCGGTCACGGACGGTCGCCGGCAGTTGCTGCAACTTTCCGGCAGCGGAGAAGTCGTGATGACATCACGTCCACCGCACACGCTCTGGACGAGAAGGCTGATGTAGGGCTACTCCCCCGAGGTGGTCCCGTCGCTTTACAACACTCGTTACTTTGAATAAACACTGGGACTCCGTCCTGCGCAACTAGTCCGACCACTTCGCTCGGGCGTTAGGGATAACGGATCGCGACAGGGGCTTGCTTTTTTAGATCGTCCGTGTTCGGATTATCTCAGCGGATGTGACCCACATCATCGCCGATGCGGCCCATCAGTCATCGGTTACGCGGGGAGACCCCCGTGCGGGACCTCGTGTATCCACCACCGGGAGGTGTTGCGAATCGGCCCGCACGGGTTCTCGAGAACACACCGTCCGTTTTCGGAGGCCTCGAATGAAGGCGCGCACCCGAAACCAGAACGTTCAGTTTCAAATACATGCAGCAGTGCGGTTGGACAAGCCCCAGCCCGGCAGCGCAACTCAGGTTCACACGGAGGACACAATGGCCCCTAGTCAGTCTTATGAAGTACTCATCGTCGGCGGCGGACTCGGCGGCGTCACTGCGGCGCTGGCGTTGAGGCGTAAGGGACTCCGTGTCACGGTCCTCGAGGCGGCCTCTGAACTCGGTGAGGTCGGCGCCGGTATCCAAACAGCTCCGAACGCGAGCCAGATCCTCATAGACCTCGGTCTCCGCCGGCAGCTGGAGGAGATTCACACCCAGCCGGAGGACCAGGTTCGCCGCCGCTGGCAGGACGGCAAAATCATCGGCCTGACCCCCCTCGGCAAACACGTTCAGAACGCGTACAACGGTCCGTACTGGCACTACCACCGCGCCGACCTGCATCGGGTCATCTACGAGGCCTGTGTTGATCCGGCCGGTGCCGGTCCCGTCGTTCGCGTCCACACCAACACCCGGATTTCCACCATGGACACCACCAACCCCGAGCGTCCGGTGGCTGTCGCTGTAGACGGGCAGCGATTCGAGGCCGACGTCGTTGTCGGCGCGGACGGCTACCGGTCGCAGGTGCGCAACGCTATGGGGTTCGACGACACCTTGGAATTTTCCGGCGAGATGGCGTTCCGCACTCTGGTGCCGGGCAAGCGCATCGTCGACGACCCCGCCACCCGATTCCTCGTCGACCGCCTGCAGAGCACCATCTGGTACGGACCGGACAGGCACTTCGTCCACTACATCATCCGCCAGGGCGAGCAGCTCAATCTCGTCGGCCTGGTTCCCTGCACCGATGACGTCCGAGACAACGGGCCCAGGACGGTCAGCGCCGAGTACATGGCGAGCTGCTTCCCGGGCTGGGACGACCGGGCGATCTCGATGATCATGAAGGCCGACGACGACATCCTCTTGCAGGCGCTGTACTACCGGCGGCGGGACCCGGTCTGGGTCGACGGACATGTCGCCCTGCTCGGCGACGCGTGCCACGCGATGCTGCCCTATCAGGCACAGGGTGCCTCGCAGGCCATGGAGGACGGAGCCGTACTGGCCGACGAACTCGGTGCCGTCACCCGCAGCGGCATCGACGAGGCGCTCGTACGATATGCCGCGCGACGAAGCACGCCCGCGGGCATGGTGCAGGACGCGTCGCTACGGAACAAGACCTTCTACCATCTGCCGGACGGCCCCGAGCAAGAGGCCCGCGACCAGAAATTGGCGGAATTCAGTGGGGAGTCGGACCTTCCCTACGAGTGGATCTGGGCCGGAACTCATCTCCGCGAGTCCGATTCAGTGCGATTCGGCTACCAGTTCGCCGGCTGACGACACCGCCCGGCATCCACTGCACACATCAGACATGGGAGATTCAGAAATGGCAAACTACATCCTCAACACGTGGTACCCGCTCACCTGGTCCCGCAGCGTGTCCCACGAGCTCGGCAAGCACCGCATCCTCGGCCAGGACGTGGTCGTGTACCGCACCAGCGGCGGCGCGGTGACGGCCATGGAAGATCTGTGCCCGCACCGGTTCCTGCCGCTGTCGATGGGCAAGCTCAAAGGTGACAGCATCGAATGCGGATACCACGGGATGACGTTCGACTGCACGGGAACGTGTACGCGTGTCCCCGGCCAGGACATCATTCCGCGCACCCGCGTCCGCACCTACCCGACCCACGAGAACATGGGACTTGTCTGGATCTGGATGGGCGACGAATCCCTCGCCGACCCCGACCTGGTCTTCGACCTGCCCCAGTACCACGATCCGGCCTGGAGTTCGGTCGAAGGAGACGCCCTTCGAATCGAAGCCGACTACCTCAGCCTGGCAGACAACCTCTGCGATCCGGCCCACGTCAGCTTCGTGCACCAGACCACTCTCGGCAACGTCGCCAGTGAGGACGTGCCCATCGAGCACGAGGTGTCCGAGAACAAGATCGTCACCTGGCGATGGATCAACGACGCCCCCGCCATCCCGCTCTTCGAAAAGTACGGCAACTTCGAGGGGAACGTCGATCGCTGGCATTACTACCACTACCTGGTTCCGAGCATCGCGATAATCGACTTCGGTTCCGCCCCCACAGGTTCGGGTGCCCAAGACGGTAATCGCGAAGGCAGCATGCAGATCTACGCATGCCACTTCATGACTCCCGTCGACGAGCACACCTCCATCGACCACTGGATGCACATCAAAAGCTTCTCCGCCGACGAAAGCACCAACCGCGCGCTCTCCGACGACTTCCGTATCGCTTTCCAGGAGGATAAGGACATCCTCGAGGCGATTCAGCTCAACGAACTCAAACACCCGAACCGCAAGAAGGTGCGCATCGCGATCGACGGTGCCCCGACCCAGATGCGCCGCATGGTCAAGAAACTGATCGACGAGGAAGCAAACAACCCGACTGCCATCGCGGCGAACCTTTCCTCCCCCGCACTGGTCTGACAGGAGCACCCATGCCCAAGATCACCTACGTCGAACCCGGCGGGCAGGCACACGTCGTCGACGTCACCGCGGGCTCGTCCGTCATGCAGGGCGCGGTACTGAACGGCGTTCCGGGTATCGACGCCGACTGCGGAGGAGCGTGCGTGTGTTCCACCTGCCACGTCGTCGTCGACCGGTCGTGGCTGCAGAAACTCCCTGCCATCGATGACGACGAAGACGCCACACTCGAACTGGTCGACGACCGTGAAGACAATTCGCGTCTGTCGTGCCAGTTGACAGTCGACGAGCATCTGGATGGACTCATCGTCCATCTTCCCGAATCACAGGGATAACACTAGGCAAACCCGGTGATCGCACTACCAATCCGCTGTTTCCACTGCCGCCGGCACACCCGTACGACGACGATGCGCCCGCCAGTGGGGCCGCGGGTGGGATTCAGCACTGCCAAAATCCTCCAATACAGGAGCTGCGATGAGCGTCCACAACGCTGCAGTTGACCCCACGCGGACGGTATCCGACCTCGCGAACGAGAAGATATACCGCAAAGTCGTTTTCAGGATCATCCCGTTCTTCGCGTTCTGCTATCTGGCCGCCTACCTGGACCGAATAAACATCGGACTGGCGAAACTCCAGATGGAAGACGACCTCGGATTCAGCGGAACGGTATACGGGCTCGGAGCCGGTCTGTTCTTCGTCGCGTACATCATCTTCGAGGTCCCCAGCAACCTCATTCTCCAGCGCGTCGGCGCCCGGATCTGGATCGCCCGGATCATGATCACCTGGGGAATCCTTTCCGGCCTGACGATGTTCGTCACCTCACCCATGCAGTTCTACGTGCTGCGATTCCTGCTCGGTGTCGCCGAGGCCGGATTCGTCCCTGGCGTGCTGCTCTACCTGACGTACTGGTTCCCCAGCCGACGCCGCGCAAAGATCATCGGCATGTTCATGGTGGGTCTGCCCGCCGCCGCAATGATCGCCGGTCCACTCTCCGGTTGGATCATGACCGCGATGAACGGCACGGCGGGGCTGCGCGGCTGGCAGTGGCTGTTCCTCATCGAAGCCATACCCTCCGTAGCACTCGGCGTGCTGGCCATCTTCCTGCTACCGAATTCGATCGCAAAAGCCAGGTGGCTCAACGCGGCCGAAAAGGCGGGCCTGCAGGCCGCCATCGACGAGGACATCCGATCCGCGCCGCATCAGGAACACCGCCTGTCCGCCGCCTTGAAGAGTTCACGAGTATGGCTGCTGGGCACCATTGACATGAGCTTCATGATGGCCACCTACGCGATCGCGTTCTGGCTACCCACACTCCTGCGGGACGCTGGTGCCACGAGTACGTACCAGATCGGGTGGTTGACCGCGATTCCCCACGCTCTGGCCATCGTCGTCATGCTCCTCAACGGATACAGTTCCGACCGGACCCGCGAACGCCGGTGGCACCTCGTGATCCCGCTGCTGATCGGCGCGGCAGGAATGTTTCTGTCGATTTTCGTCACCAACAATCTGTGGCTGACGCTGCTGTTCTTCACGATTGCCAACGTCGGAATCGTCGCAACGTACCCGGTGTTCTGGTGCCTTCCCGGAACCTTCCTGACTGGAAAGGCCGCGGCAGCCGGTATCGCCCTCATCGCCTCGATCGCTAACTTCGGTGGTTTCATGGCCACCTACGTGCTGGGATGGCTCAAGGATCTGACGCATTCACCGAATGCCGGCATGATTCTGTTCGCCTTCTTCCTCGTCTTCGGCAGCTATCTCGTTCTGACCCTGCCCGCACGGGTGGTCAACCGATGAACCGTTCACATGTCGTTGTCGTCGGAGCCGGTCACGGCGGCGCAAGTGCCGCAGCCACGCTCAGGCAGTACGGCTTTGAGGGAGCCATCACGGTGATCGGGGCGGAGCCCTCGCTTCCATACCAGCGTCCACCGCTCTCGAAGGGGTGGCTCAAGGGCCACGTTGCTCACGAGGAACTGCTGATCAAACCCCGCCAGGCATACGAACAGGCCGAGATCACGCTGACCCTGGGCACGAATGTAGTGGGTGTCGATCGAGTGGCCCGTACGGTCGAGCTCGACACCGGCAAGATCGTCCAGTACACCGATCTGATTCTGGCGACTGGCTCTGCCGTGCGCAGACTTCCCGTTCCCGGCGCCGATTCGGCACGGGTTCACTATCTTCGCGAGCGATCGGACGCGGATTCGTTGAAGCAGGCACTCGGTCCCGGTAAGCGGATCACCATCATCGGCGGTGGATACATCGGGCTCGAAGTCGCCGCATCAGCACGAGAAATGGGGACCTCGGTGACCCTGGTGGAGCAGAACGAGCGTCTCCTCGGCCGGGTCGCCTCACCGGAGATCGCCGCACATTTCCGAGCCCGACACGAGGACGAGGGCGTGACTTTCGTGTTCGGGCGCAATGTCACCGCGATCGAGGAAGGCGAGGGGTCGGACGCAGTCGTCCTCTTGGACGACGGCACAGCGGTCCGATCGGATGTCATCCTCGTCGGGATCGGCGGCATAGCCAATGCGCGGCTCGCAGTCGATGCCGGCCTCGAGTGCGCCAACGGGATCACCGTAGATTCCTGTGGCCGGACATCGGACCCCCACATCTTCGCGATCGGTGACGCGACCTTCCGTCCCGTCCCGGTATGCGGCCTCTCGGCACGACTGGAGAGTGTCCCCAGTGCCGTCGAGCAGTCGAAACAGGTTGCCAGCGCGATCACCGGACGCCAGTCACCCAAGCCCGAGATTCCGTGGTTCTGGTCGCATCAATACGACCTGAAGCTGCAGATAGCCGGACTGACAACACAAGCGGACAACCGTGTCGAACGACGCACGGACACCGGGCTGGCCGTGTTCCATCTCGCCGGCCGGAAGGTGCTCTCGGTGGAAGCCATCAACAGCCCCCGTGAGTACATGACGGCCCGCAAGTGGATCACTGCCGGAGAACACGTCGATCCGGCACTGCTGAGCGATCCTGCCACCACTCTTGCCACCGCAGTGATCAGCAGGGACGAGTTGTCGGCCTGAACAATCGACTGCCCCCTCACGCAGCGGTGGGTCGATACGCGGCCCGTTAAGAAGATCCACCCCGGTGTCTCAGCCGGCGAAGGTTTCCTACCCTTCTTCCGTCGCCCGTCCATCCTCACCGGTGCGTCAGGCTGCGAGCCGGGCGCACCGTCTGGGGACGCTGCAATTACCACAGATCATTCACATCGAAGGAGCGACCAGTGAGCCTGAACAGGCACTACGGTCAAGAGACCGAAGAGACCTACGCCACAGCAGGTTTCGGTGCTGCAGCCCGGCGCGGTGAGCGTCCGGCGATTGTCGTGGTGGATCTCACGCGAGGATTCACCGAGGACCGGTACCCCTCCGGCGCCAACTTGACCGACCAGGTCGCGGCAACGGCCGACCTGATCGAAGCCGGACGAGAAACCGGCGTGCCGGTCATCTTCACCACCATCTCCTATACCCCCGCCGAGGCGGAGGGGGACGCCGTACGGTGGCTCGACAAAGCACCCGGAATGCGAGCGATGCGAGAGGGTTCCGCCGCTGTTTCCATCGACCCTCGACTACCGGTCGCTGTCGAGGACATTCTGGTGACGAAGAAGGGCGCGTCCGCCTTTGCCGGGACGGCTCTGGCGTCGATCCTGTCCGGTCTGCGTTGCGACACAGTCCTCGTGTGCGGGGCGACCACCAGTGGGTGCGTACGCGCCACCGTCGTCGACGCGGTCCAATCAGGTTTCTCAGTCCTGGTGCCCAGCGAGTGTGTGGGTGACCGTGCGCCGGGCCCGCACGAGGCGAATCTCTTCGACATCCAAGCTAAGTACGGGGACGTGATCGACGTCGGCGACGCCATCAACTACGTGTCGAACGCACCGTCTCGGAGCGTCCACTCGGCCCACACCGCCTCTCACAACGCATGAAGGAACCTGACGTGATCGACCGCCATCTCTCCCAACCCGCCCTCG